>Ga0209375_1001510_pt1 | contig 17437 bp, 17 predicted proteins | sample GraSoiAngelo_131_FD_185888 | JGI IMG/M metagenome (GOLD analysis project Ga0209375, IMG submission 185888) | Grasslands soil microbial communities from the Angelo Coastal Reserve, California, USA - 14_0929_02_30cm (SPAdes) (version 2) | ecosystem: Environmental > Terrestrial > Soil > Grasslands ... | reverse complement strand
TGAGCCTCGTCGTCAGCCCGAGGAAGGATGCGGCCCTCGCATCGCTCGGAATGAACGCCACGGCGGCCCCGTTCGACCGGCCGGAGGCCCGGCGCGCAGTCGCGATGGCGGTGAACCGCAACGCGCTGTCAGCGGTCTATGTCGGCACGTCGCGGCCCGCGACCCAGGCGGTCCCGCCCGGCGCGCTCGGCTACGACGACAGCGTTGTGGAGTTCGCCGCGCTCGACACGGACGCGGCGCGCAAGGCCCTCGCCGACGGCCACATCCCGACGCCGATCTCCGCGGACCTCGCGTACCCCGGCGTCCCGACCGCCGCATACCCGGATCCCCAGCGCATCGCGCAGTCGATCGCCGCGGACCTGGGCAAGATCGGGATCGTCACGCGGCTCCGCTCGGTGGACCCGGCGGCGTTGCGCGACGCCGGCGCGGCGCTCAGCCTGGACACGACCGTCATCGGACTCGACCCCGATGACGTGTTTTGGACGCTTTACGGCCTCGATGACCCCTCCGGGACGTCACTCATCGTGGGTCTGGTCCGAAAGGCCCGGGCCGAGGCGGATCCGACCAAGCGCGCCGAGCTCTACAAGCAGGTGTCCAAGATCGCCCGCACCGATGCGCTCCGGGTACCACTTCTGTTCGCGGACACGCCCAACGCCACGACGGCGCGGCTCGTGGGGTACGGCGGCATCGAATATTTCGGCACAGTCTGGCTGCGGCCGTGACGCCGTCGGATAACGTGTAACTAGAAGTGATGATCCCGATGGGCGGCGGTGGCGTCCACATGTTCATGTGGGGCCAGCGCGGTGACATGGCCAAGAAGCGACCGACGGTCGCCATGTATCGACGGCTCCTTCGATTCGTCGGCCCGTATCGCTGGAATCTCGCGCTCGCGGCCGCGCTCCTCGTGATCTCAACCGCGCTCGGCCTGGTGTGGCCACAGATCGTGCAGCGGGTGCTCGATCTCGGTTTCAAAGAGCCCGGACTGCTCGACGAGCTCGTCGTCGTTCTGATCGCGGTCCTGCTCGTGCGAGCCGTCATCGACGGCGTCCGTCAATTCGTCATGGCATGGACCGGCGAGAGCGTCATCTTCGATCTCCGGATGGCGATCGTGAACCACCTCCAATCGATGTCGCTGTCCTTCTTCAACGTGCGCAAGACCGGCGACCTGATGTCACACGTGACCAGCGATGCGACCCTCGTGCATGGCGTCGTGACGCAGACGATCATCCAGGTGCTCGGCCAGGTCCTCACTCTGGTCGGCGGCGTCACCATCATCTTTTTGATGAACTGGCGGCTCGCGCTCCTCACGCTCGTGGTTGCGCCTCCGATCGGGATCATCGGCCAGTACCTCGGCCGCAAGATCCGCGACATCTCGCGCGCGGCGCAGGATGCGCAGGGCGAGGCAGTCGGCGTGTTGCAGGAGGCCCTCGCCGAGGTGCGCGTGGTCCAGGCGTTCACGCGCGAGGACTACGAGGCCAAGCGCTTCCACGAGAAGCTTCTCGTGATGTTCCAGAAGAGCATCGACCGTTCGCGCATCGGCGCGATCATGTTCCCGGCCATCGGCTTCCTTGGTTTCGCGTCTTCGATCGTGGTGCTCTGGTACGGCGGCCACCAGGTCGCCGCCGGCGAGCTCACGCAGGGACAGCTCGTCGCGTTCCTTCTCTACATGGGGATGGTGGCGGGGCCCGTCGGCGGTCTCGCCAGCCAGTGGACGGGGATCCAGCAGGCGTTCGGCGCTGCCGACAGGATCTTCGCTCTGCTCGACACCGAGCCCGACGTCCGCGACCTCCCAGGTGCCGTTCCGATCGGCCCCGTGCGCGGCGAGATCGAGTTCGACGCGGTGTCGTTCAAGTACGGCGAGGCAGGGGGAGGGGCCCAGGGGGCAGGGGCCCCCGGACGCGCAGCGGAGGACGGTAGTCCCCTCATCTTCGAATCGTTATCCACGGTCTTCAGCGAAGGCAAGACGACCGCCCTCGTCGGTCCGTCGGGCGCGGGCAAAACGACGCTCGTGAATCTCGTTGGCCGCTTCTACGACCCAGTCGGCGGACGGGTGTGCGTGGATCAGCGTGACATCCGCGAGGTTACGCTCCGCTCCCTACGCGAGCAGATCGCCGTCGTGCCGCAGGAGCCGATCCTCTTCGGCGACACCATCCGCGAGAACATCCGCTACGGCCGGCTCGACGCGACGCAGGCGGAGATCGAGGATGCGGCCCGAGCCGCCAACGCGACCGAGTTCATCTCGCGAATGCCGAAGGGGATGGAGACGATCGTCGGCGAGCGCGGCGTCCGGCTCTCCGTCGGGCAGCGGCAGCGCATCGCCATCGCTCGAGCAATTCTTCGCGACGCGCGGATCCTGCTTCTCGACGAGGCCACCAGCTCGCTCGACAACGAGAGTGAATTCCTCGTCCAGCAGGCGCTCGACCGACTCATGCGCGGCCGCACCACGATCGTGATCGCGCACCGTCTCTCGACGGTCGAGCGCGCGGACCGGATCCTCGTGCTGGATAGAGGCCGCATCGTCGAGCAGGGCACGCACACCGAGCTGCTCGCGAAGAGCGGCCTCTACCACCGTCTCTACACAAGAAAGTTCGTCGACGAGAGCGCCGTCCCGCCGGCGGAGCCACCCGTGCCGCCCGAGCTTGCGGGGCAGATCGTTCGGATGCGGCGGTTCGGCCCGGGCTAATGCCAAGTGCGACCGCTGGCGGTGCCGGCGCATGTCTCATCTGCGACCGCATCGCACTCGCCGCGCGCGGCGAGAATCCAACGCTCATCGCCGAGATGAAGAGCGGCTACGCCGTTCTCGGGGATAACCAGTTTCTCCGCGGCTACTCGCTGCTCCTCGCGCGTGATCACGTGCGCGAGCTGCACGAGCTCCGGGGTGCGGCTCGAGACGCATTCCTGAAAGACATGGTCATCCTTGGGGAGGCTGTGTCGCGAGTGACGAAAGCCGTCAAGGTCAACTACGCGATGCTGGGCAACACGGACCCGCACCTGCATTGCCACGTGCACGCGCGCTACGGCTACGAGCCGGAGCCGTACTGTCGCGGGCCGATCACCGGCTATCCGAGAGAGATGCGCGATGCGCCGCAGCATCAATTCGAGACGGCGCGTGATAGTGGCCTCATCGCATCGATCCGTGAGGAGCTAAGGGTTCTAGCCGGGACCGCCGCCTGAAGAGCTAGCTCTTCTCGGTCGCGTCGTAGAAGCTCGGGATGTAGGAACGGCGCGCAGGCCATCGCGACGAGATAAGCGAACGCATCCGTTCGTGCGCCGCTTCGGACCGCCCGACCAGTAACGGTCACGTTTGCGCCCCGGAGTACGCTCGGCGATGAAGTCTGGCCACGCGATCGTCGATCGTCATAGGGGGAGGAACAAGATGGGCACAGACAAGATCAAGTTGGCCAAAGAGGGTATCGAGGCGTTTAGCTCAGGAGATTGGGAGCGCTTCAAAGCCCCGCTTAGCTCGGATGCGACGTACGAGGAGCTCGCGACTCAGCGCAAAGTCCAAGGCCCGGATCAGATCGTCGAGGCGAGCAAGGGATGGAAGGAAGCGTTTCCCGACGCCAAGGGAACTATTACCAAAGTGACCGAGGGCGCCGACACCGTGGTGCTCGAGATCACATGGCAGGGTACGCATACGGGTGACCTCATCTCCTCGATGGGGGCCATCCGTCCCAGCCAGAAACGGGTGAACCTCGAGGCTGTCCAGGTCGTCCGGTTCAAGGGCGACAAGATTGTCGAGACGAGACATTTCTTCGACCTCATGACGTTGCTCGCGCAGATCGGCGCGCTTCCGGTGCCTGCGACCGCGTAAGCCAGTTGTCGAACGGCCCGGCGGCTTCGGTCGCCGGGCCGGTCACCGGCTATCGGAGAAACGTTGTGTGCTTCCTTGCTTGGTCGCCCGAGTAGGGTGAGGGCGCGCCGACGGAGTCGGCCGCTTGGGGGACTCTCTCGTGATCGCATCGACTAAGCCGACCTTCGTATCGTCGCTCAAAACGACTATCGCGGAGCATCCCGCGGCCGCGTTCCTTGTCTTCTTCTACGTCACGGGCTGGATCTTCTTTCTGCCCGCGCTTCTCGGAACGTCGGGCTTCGGTCTCCTTGCGTACGATCTCCCTCCCCAACCGTCGATCCTCGCATTGACCCTCGTCGGCCTTGCGGGCGGCGCCTTCCTGGTGACGCGAATCGCCGACGGCAAGGAAGGCGTTCGTGAGCTCCGCAGCCGCTACTTCACATGGCGCACGGGTCCGCAGTGGTACCTGCTGGCTCTCTTCGGCGCGCCGCTCCTCCTACTCGTCGGCGCCGCGGTGGTCCAGGGCACAGGCATCCTGGGGACGTTCGGCGCGAACCTTCCGCAGTTCCTTCCGAACTATGTGCTGCAGGTCGTCCTGATCGCGCTGCTCATCTCCCTCTGGGAGGAGACCGGTTGGATGGCGTTCCTCACCGCTCGCTGGCAGAAGCGTTTCGGCCCGGTGCTCGCGAGCTTGATGGTCGCTCCGCTCTTCGGGCTGGGGCACTTTCCCCTGCTCTTCCTTGCCGGCGGCCTCACCGATTCCGGCCGGCTCACTGCATCCGAGGTCCCCGAATACGTCTTCTACCTCCTGGTGCTCTTCGCCGTTCCGGTGCGGCTGATCCTCACCTGGGTCTTCAATTCGACCGGTGGTTCGCTACCGCTCGTCGCGGTGCTGCACGCGTCCTTCGACGTGACCGCCTCCGCCGCGGTCTTGACGGGCTTCTATCCCGGCGTGGACGGACGCCTCATGTACTTCGGCCTGGCGATCGTTGCGATCGGAGTACTCGTGATCACGCGGGGCAGGCTGGGCTATCGAGAAACAGCCGTCGCACCCGCGCCGGTCCTGATCCCGGTGCCGACGCCGGTACCTTTGCGCTGACTTCTCACGATCCCTCGGCGTACAGGTCGGGATGGAGGAACGGCGCGCAGGCCATCGCGACCAGATAGGCGAACGCGTCGGTCCGCGACATCGCGCCCTCGGTGAGAATGCCGATCGCGCCCGCTTGACGCTTTGATTCCGTCCGCGAAAAGAGATCGTCGATGATGTCGCCGAGCTCCTCGCCTCCACGAAGTCTCTCCGCGGCGACGGGTGGCAAGAGCATCCGTCCCCAGGCCGCCTCACCGAGCCTTCCGTCGCGCGTCACGGCGACGACATATCCGGTGAGCCACGCATCTCCAGCTTCGAGGATGGCGCCACCTTCGAGCCCGAAAGCGATCTCCGCGCCGCTGCGCTCGAGCGCAGCGCGCGCCCGCGCGTTCGCGCCGGCTCGCACGGCGTCCTCGCCAAGCGGCATCGCGCCGACCCCGCTCGGAACGTCCATCGCTTCCAGTGCGCATCCCGGGGCGAGCTGGTTGAGGATGCGCCGCACTGCTTCGACCTTCGCCGGATTCGTCGATCCGACGACTGCAGCACGAAAAGGAAGAGGCACGGCGGCGACGCTACCCGATGACCGCGCGCGGGCAACGATTTGGGGCCGAAACGGCCGCTTCTCGGGGCGGTATCTAACGCGTACAATTCCGAGTGAAGTGCTCGGAAATTCACCTGCCGCTTTCCACGTCTCCACGCGCGGCGAATACGGGATGCGTCTCATGGTCGACCTCGCGAAGCACTGGGGCCAAGGGACGGTCTCGCTGCACGCCGTTGCGGAGCGTGAGGACCTGCCCGAGGCCTACCTCGAGCAGCTCGTCGCCGCCCTTCGCAAGGCCGGCCTCGTGAACGGAAAGCGCGGAGCGGGCGGCGGTTACGTCCTGGCCCGCGAGCCGCGCGACATCACCGCTGGCGATGTCGTGCGCGCACTCGAAGGCCCGATCGAACCACAGATCTGTACTGCCGAGGGAGAGGCGATCTTGAACTGCGTGCGTGAGCCCGACTGCGGCACACGCGCCGTGTGGCTCAAGCTGCAGGACAGCATCGCGAAGGCCCTCGATGGCATGACTCTCGCGGAGCTCGCGACGACCACGACGCGGGAGCGGGTGCATGTCTAGGCTCGAGATCAAGGACCTCGTCGTGAGCGTGGAGGGTAAGACGATCCTCAATGGGATCGATCTGGTCGTCGAGAGCGGCTCCGTGCACGCGATCATGGGACCCAACGGCTCGGGCAAGAGCACGCTGTCGCTCGCGATCATGGGGCACCCCAAGTACAAGGTCGAGCGCGGCCAGGTCCTTCTCGACGGTGTGAATCTCTTGAAGCTGCCCGTCGACGCGCGCGCCCGCGCGGGCGTCTTTCTCGCGTTCCAATACCCATCGGCGATCCCCGGCGTCTCCGTCGCGAACTTCCTGCGCACCGCGATCAACGCGCGCCGCGCGGCACCGAGCGCTGACGGAACGGGCGAGATCACGAAGAACGACATGCCGATCCCGCAGTTCCGGAAGCTGCTCGCTGAAAAGATGAAGCTCCTCGGCGTCGATGACTCGTTCATCACGCGCTCCGTCAACGACGGGTTCTCCGGTGGAGAGAAGAAGCGCCTCGAAATCTTGCAAATGCACATGTTCCAGCCGCGCTTCGCGATCCTCGACGAGACCGACTCGGGCCTCGATATCGACGCGCTGAAGGTCGTCGCCGAGGGCATCGAGGCGATGCGCTCACCGGACGTCGGGATGCTTCTCATCACGCACTACGAGCGGATCCTTCGGTACGTGCACCCGGACTTCGTCCACGTGCTCGTCGACGGACGCATCGTGCGGACGGGTGGCCGGGAGCTCGCCGCCGAGCTCGAGGCCAAGGGGTACGAGTTCGTCCGCGAAGCTCTGTACGCGGGTCGCGCCTGATGGCCGTCACCGTCAAGACACCGGCTGTCAAGACGGAGGCGCTTGACGTCGCTCGCATCCGCGCGGATTTCCCGATCCTCGCGCGGACTGTCCGCGGAAAACCGCTCGTGTACCTCGACAACGCGGCGACCAGCCAGAAGCCCCGCCAGGTGATCGACGCGATGTCACGGGTGTTCGAGGAGCACAACGCGAACATCCACCGCGGCGTGTACGAGTTCAGCGAGCGCACGACGGCCGCGTTCGAGGAGGCCCGCGCGAAGGTCGCGCGCTTCATCAACGCGCCGAGCGAGCGCGAGGTCATCTTCGTCCGGAACGCCACCGAGGCGTTGAACCTCGTCGCCTACGCGTGGGGCCGCGACAACATCAGGCGCGGCGACCGCATCGTGACGACGGTCCTCGAGCACCACTCCGACTTTGTCCCGTGGCAGCAGCTTGCGACCGAGGTGGGGGCGGAGATCGCCGTCGTCGACATCGACGACGACGGCCGTCTCAGGCGCGATCAGCTCTCGGCCGAGCTTCGCAAGGGCGCGAAGCTGCTCGCGATCACGCATACGTCGAATGGCCTCGGCACCGTGAACCCGGTGAAGGAGATCACGGCCGAGGCGCGCTCCGCCGGCGCCACCGTCCTCGTGGACGTCGCGCAGGCTGTACCGCACACGCCGGTCGACGTGCAGGAGCTGGGCGCGGACTTCGTCGCGTTCAGCGGGCACAAGATGCTGGCACCTCCCGGCTCGGGCGGCCTCTGGGGCCGCGCGGAGATACTCGAGAAGATGCGTCCGTTCCTCTACGGCGGCGACATGATCAGCCGTGTCACCGTGAAGCTCACCGAGTGGAACGAGCTTCCGTGGAAGTTCGAAGCCGGCACGAGCTCGTACGTCGACGCGATCGGTCTCGGGGCCGCGGTCGATTACCTCAGCGACGTTGGGGTCGCGAAGATCCACGCGCACGAGCTCTCGCTGGTCGCCTATCTGCTGCCACGCCTTCAGGAGATACCCGGGGTCACGGTCTACGGGCCGAAGGACCTCGAGTCACGGGTCGGCGTGGTGTCGTTCAACATCGAAGGGATCCACCCGCACGACGTCGCGACGATCTTCGATCGCGAAGGCGTGTGCGTGCGCGCCGGCCACCATTGCAACCAGCCGCTCATGACGCGGCTCGGCGTGCCCGCGACGACGCGCGCGAGCATGTATCTCTACAACACGACCGACGAGATGGATGCTCTGGTGCGCGTCGTGCACGCGGCGAAGAAAGTGTTCGGGATCTAGTCATGGATGACATGTACCGCGACTACATCCTCGATCATTACAAGAACCCCCGGAACTTCGGGGAGCTCGATGGCGCCACGCACACATATCACGACTCGAACCCGCTCTGCGGCGACGAGATGACCATGCAGCTCAAGATCGATGACGGCCACGTCGACGACGTGCATTTCACGGGCAAGGGCTGCGCGATCAGCCAGGCCTCGGCGTCCATCCTCACTGAAGAGGTGAAGGGCAAGACGCTCGAAGAGGTGAAAGCGATCGACCGCGATCACGTGCTCGCGAATCTCGGCATTCCGATCAGCCCGGCGCGCATCAAGTGCGCGCTCCTCGGGTTGAAGGCGCTGAAGGGCGCGGCGTGGGGACTCACGGCGTGGCCCGGCGAAGAGGTGAAGACATGACGGTTGAAATGAAGACTCAGGTACCCGACAGCTACAAGTACGGCTGGTACGACAAGGAAGCGCCCATCAACGTCAAGCACAAGGGCCTTTCACCGGACGTCGTACGCGAGATCAGCACCACGTTCAAGCACGAGCCGGACTGGATGCTGCAGCGCCGTCTGAAGGCGCTCCGGCACTTCGAGGCCCGGGCCATGCCCACATGGGGCGCGGACCTGTCGCCGCTCGACTTCCAGGACATCTATTACTACGTGCTCGCCTCCGACAAGCGCGCGCAGAGCTGGGAAGACGTGCCGAGCTATGTGAAGGACACCTTCGACAAGCTCGGCATCCCGCAGGCCGAGCAGAAGTACCTCGCCGGCGTCGGCGCGCAGTACGACAGCGAGGTCGTGTACCACAACATCCGCAAGGACCTCGAGAAGCTCGGCGTGATCTTCATGGACACGGACACGGCGTTGAAAGAGCACGAGGACATCGTCCGCAAGTACTTCGGGACGGTGATCCCGGCGAATGACAACAAGATGGCCGCGCTCAACACCGCGGTATGGTCCGGCGGGTCCTTCGTGTACGTGCCCAAGGGCGTGAAGGTGGAGATCCCGCTGCAGGCCTACTTCCGCATCAACAGCGAGAACATGGGCCAGTTCGAGCGCACGCTGATCATCGCCGAGGAAGGCTCGAGCGTGCACTACGTCGAGGGCTGCACCGCGCCCGTCTTCACGAGCAACACGCTCCACAGCGCGGTCGTCGAGATCATCGTGCAGAAGGACGCCGACGTCCGCTACACGACGATCCAGAACTGGAGCCACAACGTCTACAACCTGGTGACCAAACGTGCCGTCGTGCACGAAGGCGGCCGCATGACCTGGATCGACGCCAACCTCGGGTCCAAGGTCACCATGAAGTACCCGAGCGTCTACCTCGTGGGCGAGCGCGCGCACGGCGAGGTGCTCTCGGTCGCGTTCGCGGGGAGCGAGCAGCACCAGGACGCCGGCGCGAAGATGATCCATGCCGCGCCGAACACGACGAGCATCATCCAGAGCAAGGGCATCAGCAAAGGAACGGGGCAGCAGACCTACCGCGGCATGGTGAAGATCTATCCCGGGGCGCACGGCGCCAAGAGCACGGTCCGATGTGATGCGCTCATCCTCGACCAGACCGCGCGCAGCGACACCTACCCGTACATGGAGGTCGACGAGGACGACGTGACCATCGGTCACGAGGCTTCAGTCTCGAAGGTCGGCGAGGAGCAGCTCTTCTACCTCATGAGCCGCGGTCTCTCCGAGGCCGAAGGCACCGCGATGGTCGTAAACGGCTTCATCGAGCCGATCGTCAAGACGCTGCCGATGGACTACGCCATCGAGATGAATCGGCTGATCACCCTGCAGATGCAAGGCGCCATTGGCTAGCACAGCGCCGGTCGAAACGCGGTTGCCATTGCTGCTCGACCCTAAAACGGTCGAGCAGCACAGTCTTCGGCGCGATGAGCCCGATTGGCTGCGCCAAGCGCGCTTGGAGGCTTCGCGGCGTTTCAACTCGGGCTCTTGGCCGACCGGCGAAGAGGAGGAATGGCGACGCTTTCCTCTGAAGGACGTACCAATGGGGTCACTCGTCTCGACGCTCGACCATCTCCCCGGCATCCAGTTCAAGCTCGAGCCCCAGGCGACCGCGTCCGGGGTGATCTTCAAAGGTCTTCTTCGTGCATCGCTCGACAACCCCACGCTGGTCCGGCCGCACATCGCGCCTGGCGACGGCATCCCATCCCACACAGCGTTCCGCGCGCTTGCCGATGCGCTCTGGTCGGCGGGCAGCACGTTCGTGCACGTCCCGGTGGGCGTCGAGGTCCAGCAACCGCTCGTGCTCGAGAAGGTCTGGCCCGCCGGCGATGACGCGATGCTCTCGCGGACGATCGTCGTCGCGGAGCGCGACTCATCGGTGACGCTCGTCGAGGACCTCACCTCGGAGGGCGACGCGCCGCGCATCGCGGTCCCGCACGTCGAGGTGCATGCCGGAGCGGGCGCCCACGTGACCTACGTCGGGATTCGCCGCTTCGCTCCGGGCGTGCTGGACCTCGGCTTCCAGCGGTTCCGGTCGGCTCGCGACAGCGAGCTGCGGAGCCTGAACGTCTTCGCGGGCCGGGGTCGATCAAAGGTCGGGATCGAGTCAGACATCGAAGGCGATGGCGCGATCGTGAAGCTCTTCGGGCTGGTTGCCGCCGGCGATAGCCAGCGCATCGATATCAACAGCTACCAAGACGTCGACGGGAGGAGCTCGCAGAGCGATCTCTTGTACCTGTCGGCGCTCTACGATCGGGCGAAGGCGATCTTCTACGGCAAGATCCGCGTCGAGCCGAACTCGCATGGCACCGGTAGCTATCAGGAGTGCCGCAACATGCTCCTCTCGAAGGATGCGGGTGCGGACCCGATCCCGGTGCTCGAGATCCTCACCAATGATGTCGTCCGTTGTGGCCACGGTGCGACCGCTGGCGCGCTCGGGGACGAGGAGCTCTTTTACGCGATGTCGCGTGGGTTCGATCGCGATCAGGCGCAGCAGCTCATGGTCCATGGCTTCTTCCGTCGCGTCATCAACCAACTCGACGACGAGCACGTCCGCCAGCGTGTGCTGAACGCGCTCCGGCCGCGCATCGGCAACATCGCGGAGATGGGCGTCCTCGCTTGAGCGAGTTCGTCCCGGTCGCGCGCGAGGATGAGGTCGCGGTCGGCGAGGTCAAGGTGGTCCACGCCCAAAACAAGAGTCTCGCGCTTGGCCACTGCGGGGACGGCACGTGGGGCGCGATCGATAACGTCTGCACGCATGACGGTGGCGTGCTAGGTGAGGGTGAGCTCGAGGAGTGCTTGGTCGAGTGCCCGCGCCACGGGGCGCGATTCGACCTCTTGACCGGTGAGGTGCGCGCGCTTCCCGCCGTGTTTCCGGTAAACGCGTATCCGGTGCGCATCGTTGATGGAGTCGTCGAGGTCGACGTGAGTGTTCCAACGAAACCGCTCGAAATTGGATAACGTCCGCACAGCCTCGACGCCGATGAAGTACTGCTGCGACACGATGACGCGCCAACTTAATCAGGCATGCGATCGGCACGAACCCTGGGAATGCGCAGACTCACTGGTCGCCTTCTGGCCGAAGACGAAGACGTACGGCCTCAGAGTCCACGACGGCGGTACTTCAATCGTGGTCATCAATGTCTGCCCTTGGTGTGGCGCTGACCTGCGATCAAAGGCTGGCCGTCCTGGCGGCTCGCGCTGGATCGAGCCCTAGGATTTGATTGCAGCGCGAAACGACAACCGACCCAATCGCGTGACGCTGTGCGCTAACTACTAGCAGGCCCCCTAACTCATACGAAAACGCCCTAGCGAGGTGACACGATCGGTGCATGACCGATCACGTCATCGATCACGCCACACCGCGCCTCGGTTCGATCGATCGCTACTCGCCCGCGGTGCTTCTCTCGCTCGCGCTCCTATTCGGGCTTCTCGCCCAGGCGCTCTTTTACCGGTCGGCGCTTGGCATCAACGTCGGCATCTCCGCCGCCGTCGTCCTCGTTGCCGCGTATCGGCTCCGGCCGACGGGCGCGCGGATCGACCGCCTTGATCGATGGATCGCTCCGGCAGCGATCGTCTTCGCGCTGCTTCCCGCGCTCCGTGTCGATCTCATGCTGCTGCTGTTCGACGTTCCTGCTGCGTTCGTCCTCGTCACGATGGCCGTCGTCTCGTTCTCCGGTGTGCCGCTGACCCGTCGGGCTGCCGACATCCTCGTCATCCTCGGTCTGGTCGTCGTGGGGCGGATCGTCGCCGGCGGCGCACTCCTCCTGGCGGCGCTTCCGGATCTCGGTCGGCCCCTCGCACGACGGAGTGGGGGACGGATCGGGTCCGTCGGGATCGGCATCGTACTCGCCTTCCCGTTCCTGCTCGTATTCGCATTGCTGTTCGCGAGCGCCGACGCCGTCTTCTCGAGCGCGATGAGCAACGTCTTCGATTTCCGCAAGTGGTCGATCGGCGAGCTGATCGGCCGCGTGCTTCTCGCGGCGATCTTCACGTGGGTCGCGGGCGGCCTCTTCCTCCTGGCCGGGCGGGGGGCCGAAACGACGATGAGCCCGATCCTGCCGCGGCTTCGCGGTCTGCTGAGCTCAACGGCCGGAGCGACAACGCTCATCGCCGTCGATGCGCTCTTCGTCTTCTTTGTTGGGCTGCAGATCGCGTATCTCTTCGGCGGGATCGACACATTGAACGCGACCGGCCTCTCGTACTCGGCGTACGCGCGCCGCGGTTTCTTCGAGCTCATCGCGGTGGCTGTGCTTGCCGGAAGCCTTCTCTTCGCCGTTGAGCTCGTGGTGTCGAAGCGCACGCGCTTTTACGTCGGCGCCGCACTGACCCTCGCGCTCGCGACACTCGTGATCGTCGTCTCCGCCGCGTACCGGATGCAGCTCTACCAGCTCGCGTACGGCTGGACCGAGCAGCGGTTCTACGCGCTCGCTGGCATCGCTTGGCTCGGCGCGGGCGGTGCATTCGCGGCGGTGCTTGTCGCGCGCGATGCGACACGCTGGCTTCCGCATGCGGTCGCACTCGTCGGTCTCGCCGTCGCGATCGCGGTGAATCTCATCGGGCCGAGTGCGTACGTCGCGCGGCAGAATCTGGAGCGGGTCACAAACCCGACCGCTCTGCCGGCCGATGCGAGCCGAGGCCTTGATGCGCAGTACCTCGCGACCCTCGGCGATGGCGCGCTGCCAACGCTCGTCGAATACCTTCCCCGCTTAGCCGAATCTGATCGCGAGGCGCTCGGCTTCACTCTCGGCATGTTCGCGCTCTATGGCCGCGATCTCTCGCCTGGGGCGTTTCCCGGCTTCAGCCTTGACCGCGAGCACGCTCGCCAGGCGCTTCTCGCGCTTGCCGAGGAGCTTCGCAGCTACCCACCGATCCGCGGCGGGCGAACCGAACTCCGCTAGGCGAGGAACTGGCCAGAGTCGTGCACGTCGGCCACTCGACACCCGAAGGAGGCACCAAATGGAAGAGCATGAAGTCGTCGAAAAGCGGACCGTGCGCCGCAAGGAGCCGATCGACAGGGTGACGAACGTGAACGTCGCTCCAGACGGAACGACGAATGTCCAGGAGTCCGGCAGCGAGGTCATCGAAGAGGAGCACGTCGTCGAGGAGCACGAGCACCAGCACCCCTGATCGAGACAGCTCAGCGGTGACGGAGTAGCGAGAGCCCTTTTCCGGACGCGATCTCGTCGTACCCCTGCGCCTCGAGGGTGGCGACCTCGGCGAGGTGCTTTTGCTCGTCGCGGTTCACGCTGGGGTCCGCGTAGTCGAGGATCACGTACTGGGCGCCACACGGGTCGAGCCGGTTGAGGTGGTAGTTGAGCCGGCGCTCCGGCAGCTGGGTGGTGAAGAAGTCGCGCGACGAGATAGATGCGTCGAGCGGGATCGCCGCCACGGGAAGGAACGGCTCGTAGCGCGGTTCTCGGGCGAAGATCTGGCCCTCGGACGGCGCGCGATCGGGATTGCCGCGAAGGTACGCGTCGTAGAAGTCGGGCGTGAACGGGATCGCTCCGTGCACGAGCGAGAACGCGACCGCGCTGACGAGCACCGCGCCCGTGAGTCTCCGGCGAAGGCGCGGGCTGACGCGTAGCGTCGCGAAACCGATGATCGAAGCGCCGAGCGCGAGTGGGATGACCGGCGCGCCGTACTGGTTGTGGTGGGTGTGCTGACCACCGTAGTCCGACAGGAGCAGGTAACCGAGCGGGACGATCGACGGAATGAGGGCCGACCTTGCGCGAAGCGCGAGCCCGAGTCCCGGTGCGAAGAGTGTCAGGACGAACGCGATCTTTGAGCCGACTTCGCCGCTCAGGAGCACGCGGAGAACACGTAGGGGATCGAGCAGAAGCGTGCGGGCGATCTCGAGCTCGTTGCCGCCAAGACTCGCGTACCGGTCGAGATACTGGTACGGCGCGCCACCGGCGAACGCCGGGATGATCAGTTTGAGCGTCACGATGAACCAGGCCGCGCTCACGATGGTGACGAACGCGCCCAACCGCCAACGCCGCTGCGCAACAAGCGCCAGGCCAAACCCAACGGCGATGAGCGGCAGCTCCTCCTTCACCAGGAACGAGGCGCCGAGGGCGAGAAGAAGGGGCATGGTTCTGCGAGTCGCGAGAAAATACACAGCCAGCCCGAGCGGCAGAACCGCGAGGGTGATCTCGTGGAAGTCGTAAAACGTGATCCACGCGAGCGGTGCGGAAAGCACGTAAACAGCGACCCAGACAAGCCGCTCGCCGCCCCGCGGTAGGTAGTGGCGTGCCAACAGGTACACCGGCCACGCACCAAGCGCGAGGGCGCCGGTCTGAAAAACGATGAGCGTCTCGGGCCGCTGGAACACGGCGTAGAACGGGACGATGAGGAGAAGGGCCGGCGAGAAGTGGTCGAGGAAGAAGGAATGCGGATCGCAGCGCTCTAGGCTCAGCGTCGACTCCATGAAGCGGCCGTGGACGGTATTCCAGAGCACCTGGTCGAACACCCCAAGGTCGAGAGCCGTTGAATGGAATGCCCAGTGCCGAATGAGCGACAACGAGCCGAAGACGACGACGTAGCCGAGGACCATCGCGAGCGCGATCCGTCCTTCGTGCCGATCGAGCCACGTCCAGAAATTGGCGGGCGCTATTTCCGGCGAGTTCTTGACGGCGGTCGCCGGCTGCACGGCGCTATTCTCACGCCCAGAGACGCTTTCGTTCGGAGGACCCTCATTGATCAGCACGGCCGCGCGTGACCGCGTCAAGCTCGCGATCGACCAATGCGAAGAGCAGTTCCACGTGTACGACGACAAGTCGAGCCAGGACACACTCGACTCCTACGAGGCCGCGCTCAACCGCGGCAAGGCGATGGGTTTCCAGGAGGCCGCGCACTACGTGAAGTCGGCGCTGCACGACATCGACGTCAAGAGCCTGTGAGCGCTTGAGCACGTGATCACGGCGGTCGTCCTCATCACGGCCGAACGCGGCGCGCTCCCGAAGCTCGGCGAGACACTCGCGGCGGTGGACGGCGTTTCCGAGGTGTATTCGGTGACAGGTGATTTCGACTTCGTCGCGATGGTCCGCGCGCGCGAGCACGATGAACTCGCCGACATCGTGACGCGGCGGATCGCCCAGGTCGCCGGCGTCGCGAAGACCCAGACCCACGTGGCGTTCAAGGCCTACTCGCGCCACGACCTCGAGTCGCTCTTCGCGATCGGAACGGAAGAAGGCTGAACTAGACTCGCGCCAATGCAGGCCGTCGTGATGGCAGGCGGCGAGGGCAGCCGTCTTCGACCGCTGACGATCAATCGTCCGAAGCCGATGGTGCCCATCGTCGACAAGCCCTGCCTCGGGCACATCTTCGACCTCCTCAAGCGCCACGGCATCGAGGACTCGTTCGTGACGCTCCAATACATGGCGTCGGTCATCCAGGACAGCTACGGCGATGGCGGCGGAGTCGGCATGCGCCTTCGCTACAGCGTCGAGGAAACGCCGCTTGGCACGGGCGGATCGGTTCGGCAGCTCGCGGGCGACCTGGACGGTACGTTCCTCGTGATCTCCGGCGATGCCCTCACCGACATCGACCTCTCGAAGGTCCTCGCGTTCCATCGCGAGCGGAACGCGGCCGTGACCCTGACGCTCGTGCACGTGCCCAACCCACTCGAGTACGGCGTCGTGATCACCGGCGAGGACGGGCGGATCTCCAAGTTCCTCGAGAAACCGTCATGGGGCGAGGTATTTAGCGACACCATCAACACTGGCATCTATGTCATCGAGCCCCGCGTTCTCGAGCGTTTCGGGGTCGGCGAGGTCTTCGACTTCAGCAAGGATCTATTCCCCCGGCTCCTCGCGGAGGGCGAGCCGCTCTACGGGTACGTGGCCGAGGGGTACTGGACCGACGTCGGGTCCATCGCCGAATATGCGCGCGCGAACGCCGACCTCCTCCGTGGGAAGGTCAAAGGTGGGGACCTCGGTAAGGAGCTCCTCCCCGGCGTGTGGACCGCCGGCGATGTCGAGATCGACGAGTCCGCTCGACTGACCGGGCCCATCTTCCTTGGTGAGGGCGTCAAGATCGGGCCGCTCGCCGAGATCATCGGGCCAACCGTGTTGCGCGACTACGTTTCGGTCGACGTCGGCGCCGTAATCGACAGCTCGATCGTCTGGCGTAACACGTACATCGGCGAGCGCTCCGACCTGCACGGCGCGATCGTCGGTCGGCAGTGCGCGTTGAAGTCGCGTGTGATCCTCGAGGAAGGCAGCGTGATCGGCGATCACACGATCGTCGGCGAGCACGCCCGTGTGCGCGCACAAGTGAAGGTCTGGCCCGACAAGCAGATCGAATCGGGCGCGGTCATCGGGTCGAGCCTCGTCTGGGGCGCACAGGGACGTCGAGCGCTCTTCGGCCGCTTCGGCGTCACGGGCATCGTCAATATCGACCTGACGCCCGAGTTCGTGGCCCGCCTTGGAGCGGCCTACGCGTCGACCCTCAAGCAGGGTGCAACGATCACGATGAATCGCGACCAACACCGCTCGAGCCGAATGCTGAAGCGCGGGTTGATGAGCGGCATCGTCAGCGCGGGCGTTCACGTCGCCGACCTGTCGCAGGCGCCTCTTCCGATCGGACGGTTCCACACCCGGCGCCTCGGCGCGGCGGGCGGCGTCCACGTGCGTGTCTCGCCGTTCGACGTGCGCGTGTGCGATGTGAAGTTCTTCGATCGCCAAGCGCTCGACATGGACAGAGCGCAGGAGCGGAAGGTCGAGACGATCTTCTTCCGGGAGGACCTTCGCCGCGTTTCATATGAGGACGTCGGCCGGATCTTCGAATCTCCCCGCGTCGGCGAGGCCTACAGCGAAGCGTTCCTCGCGGAAGTGGCGCGGCGCAAGGAGACCGCCGAAGCGAAGCCGAAGATCGTGGTCAATTACTCGCACGGTACGCCCGCCCAGTTCCTCCCCCAGCTTCTGAACGTGCTCGGAGTC
>Ga0209375_1001506_pt1 | contig 17464 bp, 17 predicted proteins | sample GraSoiAngelo_131_FD_185888 | JGI IMG/M metagenome (GOLD analysis project Ga0209375, IMG submission 185888) | Grasslands soil microbial communities from the Angelo Coastal Reserve, California, USA - 14_0929_02_30cm (SPAdes) (version 2) | ecosystem: Environmental > Terrestrial > Soil > Grasslands ... | reverse complement strand
CGCGGAACCGATCGGGACGCCGCTTTCGCGCGAGGCGATCTTCCTCTTCCAGAACGTGCTCTTCATGGCCGCAACCCTCACCGTGCTCTTGGGGACGCTGTACCCACTCGTCGCGGAGGCAATCTCGGGTGCCCAGCTCTCGATCGGCGGTCCGTACTTCGACCGCGTCGAAATCCCTGTCGCGCTCGCGCTCCTCTTCCTGATGGGGATCGGCCCGCAGCTCCCGTGGCACGGCGCCTCGCGCGGGACGCTCGAGCGCCAGTTCACCGCGCCGATCGTCGCGGCGGCCTTCGGCGCGCTGGCCGCACTCGCCACCGGCACGACCGCGATGCCCGCCGTGCTCACCTACGCGCTCGGAGCGTTCGTCCTTGCGACGGTCGTGCAGGAATTTGCGCGCGGCGTGCGTGCGCGGCGGACGCTGCACGGTGAGGGCGAGCTTGCGGCGTTCGCGAACCTCTTCCGCCGAAACGGGCGCCGCTACGGCGGCTACGTCGTGCACATCGGGATCGTTCTCGTGGCGCTCGCCGTCGCGACGAGCCAGGCGCGAACCGTCGATGCGGAGCGGACCCTCGCGCCAGGAGACTCGCTCGACGTCGCGGGCTACACGATCCGCCTCGAAGCGATCCGCCCGGTGAGCGAGCCGCAGCGCGACTCGATCGTCGCCGACCTCGCGATCAGCGGAAACGGAGCGAGCGAGCACCTGCGGCCCGCACTCGTGCAGTACCCGAACAGCACTGCGGCCGTGGGCTCGCCGGGGATCGGCGCGGGCCTGCGGGACGATCTCTACACGATCCTCGCCGCGTACGACCAGCGCACCTTCTCGTGGGCGACGATCCGCACGCGGGTGATCCCGGGCGTCTCGTGGCTCTGGCTCGGTGGTGCCGTCGTCGGGATCGGCGCGATCATCGCCGCGCTTCCAGCGCCGCGGCGGCGCGCGGCGCGTATGCCCGTCGCCGAAGTGGCGGTGTCGGCAAAGTGATGCTCGCCCGTGTCGCCCGAATCGCGGTCGTCGTCGCCATCCTTGGTCTCGTCGTGACGCTCGCGCTCGCGTTCCGTCGCGACCCGCATGACATCCGCACCGGCACCGTCAACAAGCCGGCTCCGGCCTTCACGCTCCAGCGCCTCGACGGATCCGGTCAAGTCTCGCTCGCGGATTACTCCGGGAAGGTCGTCGTGGTGAATTTCTTCGCGTCGTGGTGTCTGCCCTGCATCCAGGAGAATCCCGCGCTCGTGAGGGTTTACGAGCGGTACCGCTCGAGCGATGTCGTCATGCTCGGCATCAATTACCAGGAGACCCGAGAGAACGGCCTCGCCTACGTGCAACGGATGGGCATCTCGTGGACGAGCGTCGCCGACGACGACGGTCGCGTCGCCCTGTCGTACGGCGTGTTCGGTCCGCCGGAAACGTTCTTCATCGGGCCCGACGGGATCATCGCGGGACGGCACATCGGCCCGATCGACGAGGAAACCCTCGTCACCGCGATCGAGAAGCTCCGCGGGCAGGCCGCAACACGATGAATCGCCGAGTGCTCATCGCGATCGCGGTCCTCGCGCTGGCGGGCGCGCTCGCGTTCGCCGCGCGTCCGCACGAAACCACAGCCGACGAGCGGGTCGATCAGATCACGGCAGAGCTCAGATGTCCGGTCTGTCAGGGCCTTTCGGTGAAGGACTCGACATCGGAGACCGCTCGCCAAATGCGCGACCTCGTCGCCCAGCGCGTGCGCGAAGGAAAGACCAACGCGGAGATCGAGGCCGAGTTCCGCGCGGCCTACGGCGACTGGATCTTCCTCTCACCGCCGTTCGCCTCGTGGACGGGAGTGGTGTGGCTCGTTCCGGTCGCCGCGCTCGCGGCGGGCCTCGCGCTCGTGACCGGGCGCCTGCGAAGCACCGGCGTGCCGCAGCCGAGCGCGCCGACCACGACCGAGGTCGCCGCGCTGCGCGAGCGGGTCGCGCGCGAGGAAGCTGCCGAGGGATGACGATCGCGCTGTTCGTCGTGCTGCTGCTCGCGGGAACCGCGGCGGTGATCGCCCCACTGGCGCGACGGCCTCTCGCGTGGCCGGCGGATCCGCCCGATCAGCGTGACGACGTCGCGCGTGCCGTGAGCTCGCTTCGCGACCTCGAGTTCTCACGCGCCGCCGGAACGATCGCGCCCGCGGACTACGTACGACTTCGCGCATCGCTCGAGCGCGATGCGTTCGTCCGGCGCCCGCCGGATTCGCGTGCGAACGCGCCGGTGCGGACGCTCGTTGCCGCGGCGCTCATCGCCGCGATCGCGGTCGCCGTCGCGGTGTTCTATCTCCCACCCTCGGCGGGAGATCGCGCACCGGGCGAGACGGTCACCGGCACCGTGCCGCAGATCGACGCGCTCGCCGCGCTCGAGGCGCGGGCGAGCGCGAAACCGAGCGACGTGCCGACGCAGCTGGCGCTCGCCGATGCGTACGTCCAGGCCGGACGCCCCCAGGACGCGATCCCGCGCTATCAGGCGGTGCTCGCGAAAGATCCGACCAACGTCGCCGCGCTCGACGGGCTCGCGCTGATCCTCGTCGCGTCCGGCAGCAACGATGGCGCGATCGTCGCGGCCGATCGGGTCCTCGCGCAGCGACCGAAGGATCCGGATGCGCTTTTCGTGAAGGGGCTCGCGCTCTATCGCAAACAGGACTGGAACGGCGCGGTCGACGTGTGGACCGTGTACCTCGATGTCGGGCAGTACCACTTCGGGTCGGACATGGTGCGCGGCCTCTATGCGGACGCTAGGGGGAAAGCGGGCCGCTAATCCGATAGACTGAGAGTCGAACGCACTCGCGTTCGATCCATGGCGGCTATGGTGTAGTGGCAGCACTAGAGGTTGTGGACCTCCCAGCAGCGGTTCGAAACCGCTTAGCCGCCCAGTTGACGGTCCTATTGACGCGATCCTCCGCCCCTGCACATATGTCCACATAGACGAAAGGGAATTTCACTGGCTCGTCGGGATCCTCGAGGGTGAGGGGACTTTTCTCCGCGGCGCTCCGTCAAAACCAGGCACTCCGATCCTGCGGGTGTCGATGACTGACCGCGACGTCGTCGATCGCGTCGGGAACTTATTCGAACGGGCGGTGATCCGATTGCGACGACGGAGGCCGCATCACAAGATTCCATACGCGACAACGATCAAAGGCGCCCCGGCTGTTCGCATCATGTGCCTCGTTAGACCATTCCTGGGTAAGGCGCGTCAGCTCCAGATTGATCGGGCGATATCGTCCTGGCAACCGCGGAGGTCAGGCTGGCGACCGAGAACAGATGGTGATACGTCCATCCCGCATGTCACGCCCGTTGCCGTAGCTGCATCGGATCTATTCACTGTCCAAGGTGCATCCCAGGAAGCGTGTGATCGCGCATGGCTGGCAGGTCTCCTCGAGGGTGAGGGCTCGTTTCTCGCTAGTTGGGATGGCCAGTCGTCCTATCCCGTAATCAAGGTCGAGATGTGCGAGCAAGACGTGGTCGAGCGCGTCGCTGACCTCCTCAACACGCGACTTTGGGTTGAAGCAGCCCGCACAGAACGCTGGCGTCCCACATATATCGCACAAATCGCGGGTCACCATGCCGCCGGGTGGATGGGCGCGCTGCGCCCCCACATGGGTCTTCGTAGGACGGCGGCGATCGACGCTGCGCTAGCGGTCTACAACCCAATCCGACTCACCGAGGTTCCGCCAATCTGTGTTGTACCGGGCTGTGAGCGACCGCATCGCTCGCGTGGACTCTGCAACACGCACTACATGAGCTGGTCGCGCGATCGCGCCAAGGGGCGGACTCCGAGGATCACGCCGCTCCGCTGATTAGGTCCAGTTGGTCACAGGTCCCCTATCCGCTCCGTCGCTGCCTTGAGATCTTCGACGTCGTCGTGCGGTCCTTCGGCTGCGTGGTGACGCGCGGATCCGCCGGCTGCGCCTTTCGAACCTCCGCACGATCCGATGACGACGCATCCGACTTCGACCGCTGCGGCGCCGATGCCGGCCGCGCCGGCGCTTCGCGAAGGGTCGCGGGCGCAGCTGCGTGCACCGACTCTGCGGGCCGGCTCGCCGACTTGGTCGACTCCTGGCCGGCCGTCACGCGCACCGCAGTCGCCGCCGCAGCGGGACCAGCGGCGCTGTGGATGACGACGCCCTCGCTCGTCGTCACCGTCGCAGCGAGCCCGTCGGCATCCGCGTGCACGTCTACCGAAAAGATGGTGCCGCGCACCGAGGCGGTCGAGCTCGGTGTCCGCACCTCGTAGCGAGAGCCGCCGCTGATGAGCTTGGTCACGACGTGCCAGGTGCGTCCGAGCGTCTGCATCATCCCGATCACCGTGCCGCCATCGGCCTCAGTGCGGAGGCTCTCGACGACGATCTGGGTGTCGGCCTCGAGGCGGACGCTCGATCCTTCGAAGTACGTGATCTCGGCGGCGGCCCCGCTTTCGGTGCGGATCGTGTCGCCGGCGGCGATCACGTCACCCTCGTGCGCTGGTTTGAACGATGAACCGTCGTGGCTCACTAGGACGGAACCTGCGACGAGAGTCAGCGCACTCCTCGAGACATAGGCGTCGGCCTCGGGCGCGAGCACCGCGCTCGAGCCGAGCGCGAGTGCGAGCGCGACGGCGAGGACGATCGCCGCGAGATTGCGCGGACGCGACATCGGCACGTTTGCCTCCCCAACCACCGTTCAACCGAGTGGCTGAACGATCGTCGCCGGGGGAACTAACGACATCTCGAAAGGTCTGTTCGGTCAGGGAAGTGTCAACGACTCCCGTCGCGCGAGATTCCGGCGCGTCATCCTGTCGGCCCGCAGATCAAATGGGAGCGCCGCCGACCTAATCGCGCGGCGGCGAATACTCCGAGAGCGCTACGAGGAAGGGACGTGTACGCCCAGGTTGCACCGTCAGAGCCTCTCGAAGACCGGCCTTCGCAAACACCGGAACACGAAGACCGTGGAGTCGCTGTGTGGTGCGCGCCCACTCCGTACCGCAGACCGGACACACGAACGGGCCGTCGGACATTCTCTCGCCATGCGCAAGCAGGATCTTGGCGCAGCAGCGCTCGACGTTCGGCTCGTGTCCGTCCGCCGCCGCAAGGTACGGGAATTCGGCATTCGGTCCTGACCGCGCGCGGCGCACGAATGACCTCCCGTCACCGCGGAGGTAACCGTCCGCCTCGGTCTTCTTCCACTCGGTGCCGCATTCCGGACACCGGAACTCCCGGCCCGCGCGGTAGAACCCGCCCCACTCGATGATCCAGTCCTCGCAGCAGTCCGCGAGGATCGTCCGTTCACCCGTTGCGTTCATCGTTCTCCTCCGAGGAGCCAGCACAGGAGCGCTTTCTCCGTGTGCAAGCGGTTCTCCGCCTGATCGAACACCGCGCTCTGCGGACCGTCGATGACCTCGTCGGTGATCTCCTCGCCGCGATGCGCTGGAAGATCGTGCAAGACGATGGCGTCGGGCTTCGCTCTCGCGAGAAGCGCCGCGTTGAGCTGAAAGCCATGGAAGGCGCGGCGGCGGCGTTCGTACTCCTGCTCCTGGCCCATGCTCGTCCACACATCCGTGTACACGACGTCCGCCCCGGTCACCGCGGCGGCCGGATCGTTCCCGATCACCACCTGGGCCCCGCTCGATCTCGCCTCGGCGGCCGCGAGCTCGCGGTATCTCGGAAGCGGCTCGTAGCCGGCGGGGGTCGCGATCCGCAGGGACGCACCGGTCTTCGCGGCGCACAGCATGAGCGAGTGGGCGACGTTGTTGCCATCGCCGACGTACGCGATCGCGACGCCACGAAGGTCGGGGCCCTTGCGCTCGCGGATCGTGAAGATGTCGGCGAGACCCTGGCACGGATGGGAGAGATCGGATAGGCCGTTGATCACAGGGACCGCGCTGTACCGCGCGAACTCCTCGATCGTTTCGTGCGCGTTCACCCGCAGCACTACCGCATCGGCCATTCGGCTCGCGACGCGAGCGACGTCCGAGACGCTCTCGCGGCGGCCGAGGCCGACCTCAGCCGGCGACAGATAGACACAGTGGCCGCCGAGCTGCGCGATGCCCACGTCGAACGAAAGGCGTGTGCGCAGGCTGGGTTTCTCGAAGATGAGCGCGACCGTGCGGCCGGCCAAACCCCCGCTCGGCGCCGCCGCCTTGAGTCGCGCGGTCTCGTCGAGCAGCCGGCCGAGCTCTTCGCGCTCCAGGTCGGCGATCGATAGGAAGTGGCGCACGCGGGACGCGACCGCCATCAGGGCAGAGCGCGGAGGCGCGGCCGGCGCTCCTCGACGAGCCGGAGAAGAGCAGTCGACACGCGAGCGGCATCGTGGCGGATGGTGTCCTGTTTCAACCACAGGTCGCGCGGGCCGCTCCACTTGTCGATGACCGGCGCCGCCACTGCGCGCACGCCCTGCCTCTCGACGTTCCGCACCTCGTCCGCTGTGGGCTCGAGGTACGCGAGGCCGCGCTCGGCGTAGTGCGCGCGAAGGTGGTCGGGCGGCGGATCGTCATTGATCAGCGCAACGTCGAGTCCGGAGCCTCCCAGGTAATCGGAAACGACCCGCACATGGTCGGAGAGGGTGAAGCCATCGGTCTGCCCAGGCTGGGTGGTGGTGTTCGCCACGTACACCACGAGCCCTTGTGCATCGGCGATCGCCCGCGCGATCTCCGGTACGAGAAGGCATGCGCAGACGGTCGTGAAGAGACTGCCGGGGCCGAGGGTGATGAGGTCGGCCGACGCGATCGCCTCGACGCTCCCGTCGGTCGCGCGAACGTCGTCGTCTTTCAGGTAGATCCGCTCGATCGGCGCCTTGCCGGTCGCGCGGACGTTGACCTCCTCCTCGACCACGCTCCCGTCAGCGAGCTTGGCGCAGAGATGCGTGTTGTAGAGAGTCACGGGAAGGACGCGACCGCGGATGCGAAGGAGCCGCGAGGCCTCCTCGACCGCGCGCAGGAACGATCCCTCCTGTTGCGTGAGCGCGGCGAGGAACAGGTTGCCGAACGCCATCCCGTTCAGCTCCTCGCTCTTTTCGGTCTCGAACCGGTGGGAGAAGAGGCGCACCAGGGCAGGGTCGCCCTCGGCGAGGACCGTCAGCGCGCTCCGGATGTCGCCCGGCGCCGGCACGTCCAGCGCGATGCGGACCTTCCCGGTCGAGCGCCCGGAGTCGGTCACGGCGATGAGGCCGGTGATGTCCTCGGTGTAGCGGCGTAGCCCGGCCATGATCGTGGGCGCCCCGAGCCCGCCGCCAACACACACGACCCTCAGCCCAGTCATGGGCTGAATGGTCGCAGATACGCCCTAGCGTCCAGCCTTCTTGCGCGACGAGGTGGTCTTCTTGCGGGAAGACGTCTTCCGGGCGGCGGTCTTCCGGCCCTTCGCGACGTTGTCCTTCTTGGCCACCTTGATACCCCGGCGCTTGGCCGCCGTCACGATCTTCTTCCGGGCGGTCTCCTTCTTGGTCCCGGACTCGAAATCGGTCTGGTTGAACCTGGCCATGGCGTTTCGGACGTGGGCGTCGTCATTGATGGGCAAATGCCCTTCGCCCTCTTTGTCCACGTACGCGAACTTGCTCTTATCCATCTTTTCGCGATCGGTTGTATCGAGCTCGGCCATAGCGACTCCTTTTGTCTTTCTTTTCGGAGGAGTGCTGCACACACTGGGCCGAGCGCCGGCTGCGACTGAGGCGCCGCGGCCGGACCGAGGGCCCCCGCGCGATGGGGCACCGGCCGGAGGCCGGGGGGTCCCTGTCGCGTAAAGAGGGTTTCGGTCCGGCCGCGGCCGGAGTTAGGAGGCAAACGTGCGGCCACCTGTCAAGCGTTTCGTCCCTGTGTGGGCTCTCCAGTTTGTGGTCGGGATATTCGTTGTCTTGTTCGCAGTCGGCCTAGCTGTGGCGCTGCTCGGCCCGGTTATGAGAGGACCAACGGCGTTCTTTGACGAGCTCGGTAAGACGATCAGCCGGATCGCGCCTCAGCCGCAGGCTGACCTGCGAACCGACGACCAGGTGAAGGCGGTGATCAAGGCCATGCCGAACGGCAAGCTGCGGGTCGGGACGATCCTCGACGACCAGAACCGGGTCGTTTTCACGATCACGGCCGACCGCTCGGCGGTCAAGGCAGCCATACAGCCCGGAGATGAGCTCCGAATCGCCCGCGACGGAAGCGTGGAGATCGTTCCGACCGGCATCCCGGGCGTGATCGACTCCCTGCAGCGGGCGATCGAAGACCTGAAGCGGAAGTTCTTCGGGCCGTAAGAACGCCCTGATAGACGAAAGGGCCGCCCTTCGGCGGCCCCTTTCGACCAGATTTGGGAGGTGTTAGCTCGCTTTGCGAGCAGAGACGAGCGCTCGCGTCCCGACCACCGTCCGTGCGACCAGTTCGGACCGCCACGCCTTGCGGCGCTCGAGAGCTTCGCTGTAACCCCGGTCGTACGCACCGATCGCGAGGAAGCCGACGATGATCATCCCGAGTGCGATACCCGCCATGAGTCCGATCGCGAAGAGCACCATCGTGTTTCCTCTTTCTTACGCCCGAAGGCGACTCGTCTGGCGGGCGCTTGAGCAAACCCCGTGCCACGGCGCTCGCTTCCCTGGCGACATGACAACATCACGTGCGTGTGTCGATCGAGGCGACCATTCCCCAAGGCTGTTGCGTTCAAGACCCGACACTCGCTGAACGTACGCTTCGTGTCCCTTGTTCCGCCACACGTCGCGCCGGGGGCGAAAGCATCGCGCGCGACGAACGGCCGCCGAGGCCTGTTACCGATCCTTGACCTGCGGGGTTCGGTCCGGCCAGGGGTCGTCCCCGCGCTCTCGCAAGACCGGTCGGGCAGGATATGCCCGGCAGTCGAAGGAGGAGACCATGCGTCTATCGCTTTTGCCAAAGAAGAGCGAGTTCTTCGTCCTCTTCGAGCAGCACGCCCAAAACGCGGTCGAGGCGGCTGAGGCCCTCGCCAAGCTTCTGGGCGACTTCACCGACGTCGAAAACAAGGTGCGCGACATCCACGCGATCGAGCACCACGGCGACAAGCTGAATCACGAGATCGTGCGGCACCTGAACGAGACCTTCGTTACCCCGCTCGACCGGGAGGACATCGTCGGTCTCGCGAGCAGGATCGACGACATCACCGACGTTTGCTACGACGTGTCCGAGCTCGTGCTGCTCTTTAAGGTGACGAGCATCCGCCCGCCCGCGGTGCGTCAGGCGAAGGTCCTCGTGACCGCCGCGACCGAGGTGCTTGCGATGCTCAAGAATCTCGAAGGCCTGCGAAACCTCGAGCCGCACTGGATCAAGATCCACACGCTCGAGAATGAGGGCGATCAGGTCTGGCGCGACGCGGTCGCGGAGCTCTTCGCGGGATCCGACGACGCGATCGAGATCGTCAAGTGGAAGGACATCTACTCACTGGTGGAGACCGCGATCGACCGCTGCGAGGATGTTGCCAATATCGTCGAGACCATCATGGTGAAACACAGCTAGTTGGACAACGCGACGGTCCTTCTCGCGCTCGTCGTCCTTCTTGGTATCGGGTTCGAGTTCGTAAACGGGTTCCACGACGCGGCCAACGCGATCGCAACAGTCGTCGCCACCCGCGTGCTCACACCACTTCAAGCGATCCTTATGGCCGGCGCACTGAACCTGGTCGGCGCGCTCTCGGGTGAGGCAGTCGCGAAGACCGTTGGCAGCGGCATCGTCGACAAAACTGTCGTGACCCAGGACATCGTGGTGGCGGCCCTTATCGGGGCGATCATCTGGGATCTCATAACGTTCGTCGCCGCGTTGCCGACCTCATCGAGCCACGCGCTCATCTTCAGCGTGATCGGCGCGGCGGTGTCAGTCCACGGGCTCGGTGTCATCATCGCGCCCGGCCTTCAGCTGACCGTCTTCGGGATCGGGTATTCGCCGGTCGTCGCCTTCATCTTCGGGTATGCGCTGATGCTCGGCTTGTATTGGGCTCTCCGGAACGTGAGCTATCGCTTCGTGAACCGATTCTTCGGCCGGGCGCAGATCGTCTCGAGCGCGTACATGGCGTTCAGCCACGGTGGCAACGACGGCCAGAAAACGATGGGCGTCATCGCGCTCGCGATCTATGCCTTTCACGGAAGTACCGGACCCTTCGTGATCGACACGTGGGTCAAGGTCGTCTGTGCTCTTGCGATCGGCCTCGGGACCGCCACCGGCGGCTGGCGGATCATCCGCACGATGGGCATGCGCATCACCGCGCTGAAGCCCGTGAACGGCTTCGCGGCGGAGACCGCGGCAGCGACGGTCATCGAAATCGCAACCCGGTTCGGCATTCCCATCTCGACGACGCACGCGATCTCCGGCGCCATCCTGGGCGTCGGGTCGACACGGCGCCTCTCCGCCGTGCGCTGGGGCATCGCCAGCCGCATCGTGACCGCCTGGGTCCTCACGATCCCCGGCTGTTTCGTCCTTGGCTACGGGACCGCCACCCTCTTACACGCGGCCGGAGTGCATCCTTAGCGGCGCTTTGACCGTCGCGCAGCGCGGGCCGGACCGGACCCGTTATGCACCTCCTTCATTGCCGCTCCCGCTGCTTGGACGGCAGCGGCTGCTCGACCGCCTCGAGGGAGCCGGGCGCCACCGGCTCACGCTCGTCCATGCGGCCGCGGGGTACGGCAAGACCACCGTGCTCGCGCAGTACGCCGACCTGCTTCGCGCGTCGGGCCGACGCACAGCCTGGCTGACCCTGCAGCGCGGGGACGAGGATCCACTCGTCCTGTTCGCGGATCTCGTCGGAGCGCTGCGGCGCGATACCGCGGCATTCGGCGAGCAGCTCACGTCGTTCCTCGACCAAGGCAGCCGTCTGGAGCGGCGCCTCGGGCAGCTCGCGCAGGCGCTCGCCGACGAGCTCGCACCGCTCGGCGAGCTCATCTTCTTTCTCGACGATCATCCAGGCGTCCGCGCCGGCGCGCCGCTCGCCGCGTTCGGCAACGAGCTCCTTGAGCTCCTCCCCGAGAACGCGCACCTCGTCCTCGCCACACGCCGCACGCCCCAGCTCGGTGGCCTCCCGCGGTGGCGACTCGGAGGGTCGGTGCTCGACATCTCCGCGGCGGAGCTCGCGTTCACGCGGTCTGAGGCGGTCGAGCTGCTCCGTCGCGAGTTCGCTCTCGACCTGCCCGAGCACGCGATCGACGCGATGTACTCGCGGACGGGCGGCTGGCCTGCCGGGCTGCGGCTCGCCGCGGCGTTCGTCAGCGAGCGAGGCTGGCAGCAGCTCGGCGAGTTCCAGGGCGGCGGAGCGGAGCTTTACGCGTACTTCAACAGCGAAGTCTTGCGACGCGGATCGCGCCGCGATCAGAACACGATCCTGCGATGGTCCCTGCTCGACCGCATCGAGGACGACGTGGAAGTCACGGCCGGCGGTGCGTCGCGCGAGCTGCTCGCCTCGCTCGAGCAGGCAGGCCTTGTGGTGCGCGACAGTGCGGATGCCGGCCATCGCTTTCAGCCGCTCTACGCGGAGTTCCTCCGCTCGCGCGCGCGTGAGCTCTTGCCCGCGGCCGAGATCGTCGAGCTGCATCGCGGGCACGCCGAGCGGGCGGCGGCACGCGGCGACGTCGATCGCGCGATCCATCACTTCCAGCAGGCCGGTGATCACCGGCGTGCCGCGCAGCTCGTTCGCGACAACGGCGAACGCGCGCTGCAAGGGAGCGAGGTCGCCACGCTCCAGCGCTGGCTCGACGGGTTCCCGCCCGGCGCGGAGCGGCGTCTGCCCTGGGTCATCCTCCTCCGCGGACTCCTTCATCGCGTGCGCGGCGATTACGAGCGGGCGCTCGCGAACTACCGCGACGCGGCGGTAGAGCTTCGGCGCGCTCGCGACACCGAGGGCCTCGCACGCGCACTCACATGGTCGGCACAAGCACTTCGCTATCTCCGTCGTCCGCGCGAAGCATTGCTGCAGGCGCACGAGGCGCTCGGTCTCGTCGGAGAAGGGGCCTCGTCCCAGAGCGCATGGTTGTGGCACGTCATCGGCGGATCGCACGCCGACCTGGGCGAGATCGAGGAGGCCGCGCGCGCGCATCTCAAGGCCGAGGCGATCTTCGGGCTCCTCGCCGATCGCTCCGGCGAGCTCGCCGAAGCTCTCGCCCTCGCGCAGCTGCATCACCTTCTCGGCGAGCTGGATGCCGCGCAACGGACCTACTTGCGTGCGCTGGCGCTCCAGCAAAAGAACGCCGATGTCACGGCCCTCTGTTGGGCTGAGGGCGGACTCGTCGACGTGCGCACACGCCGCGGTGACACGGCGGAGGCGCTCGATACGCTCCGCCAGACGCTCGAGATCGCGAGCGCGAACGATCTTCGGCTCGCGCAGGCAGCGATGTGCTCGACCCTCATGACAGTCCACGCGCTCACGAGCGAGCGCGGCGCGGTGGAGGAGGTCTACCGAGCGGGCGTCGAGCTCTGCCGTGAGCAGGGAGACGATCACGTGATCGCGGAGCTTCACGCGACCGCGGCCGAGCTGCGCGCTCTGCGCGGCGACGCCGACTCCGCGGATGACGCGCTGCGCGCGGCCGAGGCGCTCGCAGGGTCGTCCCCCGGTCCGGTGCCCGCGATCCGCGCGGCCATCGCCCGCGGTACGGTCGCCGAGGCCAAGGGCGATCGCGAGGGCGCGGTCCGCGCATATCGCGAGGCGCGCGCATCGGCGCACGCAATCCGCGCGCGCTACTTCGAGGCGAAGGCCACGTTGCTTGCGGCGCCGCTTGACGACGATCCGGCGGCCACGAGGGCCGCGCTCCGTGCGGTCGCCGCGGAGCGCTACCGGGACTTTCTGCTGCTGCGTCCAGCGCTGACGGACACGTTGCGCCAGCGCCTCGGCGACCTCGAGCTCAACCCCGACGACATGCGCATCCTCGCGTCGCTCCTGCAGCCGGCGGCACCAACACCCGCGCATGCGATCTCGTCGTCAGTCGCTGAAAGCATCCAGGCGTTCGTTCTCGGTCCGTTCGAGCTGCGGGCCGGCGGCACGCGGATCAGCGACCGGGGTTGGCGCACCAGCAAGGCAAAGGAGCTCTTCGCGTTGCTACTCCTCGATCGACAGCGCGCGGTCTCTCGAGACGAGCTCGTCGCGCAGCTCTGGCCGGAGACCGATCCGGCATCGGCGCTCTCGAATTTTCACTTCACCCTCCACGCTCTGCGGAAAGCGCTCGCATCGGCGGGAGCGTCGGAGGCCACGAGCGTCGTGCGCACCGACACCGGTTACCGGCTCGCCCTTCCGATCTCGATCCACGTCGACCTCGAGGTCTTCCGAAGGTCGCTGCGCCGCGGTCGCGAAGCTCAGGAAGGTGGACGATCGCGCGAAGCGATCCAGTATCTGCGGGCGGCCGTGGCGGTCCATCGCGGCGAGTTTCTCGCGGACCTGAGCGCGCCATGGATCGATCGGCAGCGCGAGGAAACGGATCGTCAGCTTGTCGCGGCAGCGAAAGAGCTCGCGACGCTCGAGCTCGAGTGGAAGGAAGCGAAGGCGGCGGTCCGGCCACTCGAGAAGCTCCTCGAGCTCGAGCCGTACGACGAGGAGGCGCACCGGTTGCTGATGCGGGCGCATCACGAGTCGGGCGATCAGGCGCTCGCGGTGCGTCATTACCAGGCGCTCGAGGCGATGCTCCGTCGCGACCTCGGCGCCGAGCCCGAAGCGGCGACGCGAGAGCTCTACCAACGCATCCGCCGGGCCGGCTAATGCACCTGCACTAGTCCTCGTCGCGCGCGTCGGCCGCCTCTCATCCAGGTGATGGAGATGACGCGACCGGACGTGTCGCCTCCGTGTCGACCGTCGTCTGCACGCCGCCCAAACCATTGCGCGGTCGCTTGCTTTCGCGAACATCACCCGCACAGGGGATGACCTCCTCTTGGTGGGCGGGTAGTACTCGGGCTGGGAGTAACGGGGGAAATGACGGGGCAGATGGGTGATTCCGCGAGGCGCCTTTTGGCGGCCTTCTTTGCGCTCGCACTTCTCCTCGCAAGCCTTCCGGGGACGAACTGGACCGCCGTTCCGACCGACCCTGACCTCTCCGCCGGGGACTACGCGCTCGTTCAGGTCGCGCACGGGACCGCCGGCGCGGTAGCCGCGAAGGCCACGGCCGCTGGAGCGACCGATGTCGCGGCGCTCGACAAGCTCGACCTCGTCACAGCTCGCCTCTCGGCGGACGCGTTGCGCTCGCTGCAGAGCGACCCGCGCGTCTCGTACCTCGCGGCGGACGCCGTCGTGGAGGCGAGCGGCCGGGAGGATCACTTCGAGCGCGGTAAGGGGAGGCCGAGTCCCGGGGTCCAGGTGGTCGACGCGGATCAGGCGTGGACCGGCGCGACGGGTCGCGGCGTCACCGTCGCCCTCATGGACACCGGCATCGCGGAGCACCCCGATCTCGAGGGCTCGGTCGTCGCGCGGATGGACTTCGTGAACGACGGCGCGACGCTCCTCGATCCGTCAGGGCACGGAACCTTCGTCGCCGGACTCATTGCCGCGCACGGGCGCACGTTCAGCGGGGTCGCGCCGGACGCAAAGCTCGTTTCGCTGCGCGTGCTCGATCAGAACGGCAAGGGAACCATGCACGCGGTCCTCGCCGCGTTCGACTGGCTCCTGCGGAACCGCGCGGCGATGCACATCAAAGTTCTGAACCTCTCGTTCGGCGCACCGCAGCGTTCGAGCTACCACCGCGAGCTCCTCGCCGGCGTCGTCGAGTCCGCGTGGTTCGCCGGCGTCACGGTGGTCGCCGCCGCAGGCAACGGTGGACCTGCCTCGGGAACTGTGGCGATGCCGGGCGCGGATCCATTCGTCATCACTGTTGGCTCGTTCGCCGATCAGGGGACACTCGCGACGAACGACGACCGCGAGTCGATCTTCTCGAGCCGCGGTCCAACACGCGACGGTTTCGCGAAGCCGGACGTTCTCGCGCCAGGCGAGCACATCGTGTCGCTGCGGGTCCCCGGAACGGCGCTGGATCGCGAGGCAGCGGACACCGCCCCAGCCGGACCGTACGCGCGCCTGACGGGGACCTCCGCGTCGACGGCGATGGCCACCGGTGCGGCAGCAGATGTCCTCGAGGCGCACCGGGCGTACAGCCCGACGCAGGTGAAAGGCGCGCTCATCGCGGGCGGGCGACGGATCGTCGGCACCCGAACCCCGGGCCTCGACGTCGACGACGCGCTGACCGTTCGGCCGGCGCGTGTCAACGCGGATCTTCTGCCGTCGCGGGTGCTCCTGCGGCTTCTGGCGGCGAGCGGGAACGTGTTCAGTCCTGGCCTCGCGTGGGAAGGGATCTCCTGGGAGGGCATCTCCTGGGAAGCTGTGAGTTGGGAGGGCGTGGCATGGGAGAGCGTGTCATGGGAGGGCGTTACGTGGGACAGCGTGACGTGGGAGCTGCGTTGATGAAAGGAAGGATCGATCTCTACGTCAGCTCTGTGACTTTCGCCGGCTTTATCGCGCTCCTCGCGGCATCGCGTGCCCAGCGGACGGACGTGCTCGACCCGATCATGATCGTGGTCCTCGTCGGTCTTGCCTGCCTCGCGCAGCGTGTCCCGGTCTTCCTCTTCCGCTCGAGCGCTATCTCTGTCTCGTTCGCCGCGGTCATCGCGGCCTACGTCCTCTACGGCACGGGCGCAGCGGTCTGGGTGAGCCTCGCCCAAGCGCTCGTGAACTCGGTGACGCCGCGCCGCAAACCGCTCCGCAAGGCCGCGTTCAACTTCGGCTCTTTCGCGCTTTCGGCCTTCGCCGCCGGCGAGCTGTACGGCCTGACCGGTGGAATGACGCCGCCCGGTGCGATCGCGCCGACCCTCGTGTCGGTCGCCATCTCGGCCGCCGCCTACTTCCTCGTGAGCACATCGCTCACCTCGGTCGCGATCGCGATGTCCGAGGGACAGAACGTCGTCGCCGTGTGGCGCACCAACTACAGCTGGATGCCCGTCAACTTCGGCGCGACGGCGGTGCAGGGCGCGGCGCTTGCCCTCGCGTACCAGGCGCTCGGGCTCTTCGGGGTCTTCGTCTTCACCGTGCCGCTCGGCGTCGCGTGGTACTCGTTCCGTCTCTACATGGCGAAGTCGACCGAGGTACGCCAGCGCAACGAGGAGCTGAGCACGGTCAACGAGCTGCTGCGCCAGACGAACGACCGTCTCGAGCAGTCGCACGTCTCCGTGATCGGCGCGCTGATCGGTGCGCTCGAAGCGAAGGAGTCACACCTCTCGGGTCACGCCGCCACGACGATGCACTACTCCGTCGAGGTCGGCCGCAAGCTGGGCCTCGGCGCGGATGAAATCGCGGCGATCAAGCTCGGCGCGCTCTTCCACGACGTCGGCAAGATCGGTGTCCCCGAGTCGCTCCTTTCGAAGCCGGCCGAGCTCACCGATGAGGAGTGGGTCGAGATGCGCGCGCACCCCACGATCGGCGCCAGCCTGCTCGGCAATGTACCGATGCTCGAGCGGATCCGCCCGCTCGTCCTCGCGCACCACGAGAACTTCGACGGCACGGGTTATCCCCACGGGCTCAAGGGCAGCGAGATCCCGCTCGCCGCGCAGATCATCTCGGTCGCGGACGCGTACGACGCGATGACAAGCGCCCGTCCGTACCGCGTGGCGTTCCGACCCAAGCACGCGCTCCGCGAGCTTCGCGCGAACGCCGGCACACAGTTCAACCCGGTCGTGGTCGAGGCGTTCATTCAGGTCTGCATCGAGGAGCGCCGACGCCGGGCGCGCGGCAAGGAAACGGTTCACCCACACCAGCACGAGCACATGTACCAGCAAGCGCTCGAGGCCGTGAAGGTCGCGAGCTAACGGAGGGGTATGGAGATGCGGAAGCTGAAGACGATCCTCGTCGTAGCGGTCGTGGCCGCCTCGCTCTACGCGGCTGCCGGGACGGCGTGGGCGAGAAGCGAGGTGCCCCAACGGGGCACGTCCTGGACCGACGTCGGAGACACAGACCTGCCTGATCTCGGCATCAGCTGGGAGCTGCTGACCTTCGCCTTCTAGGCTCCGGCGAACTCACCCAGGTCGAAAAGCTCCTCCAGCGAATGGATCACGCGGTCGGGGACCGCGTCGCCCGAGGCCGCCTCAAGCGCGTCCTTCTCGGTGAGGCCTGTTGTGATCAGGACCCCTGCCGCGCCGACGCGATGCGCCGCCACCATGTCGTAGTCGGTCGAGTCCCCCACCACGACGACTCGGTCGCCGTGCGGCTTCGCAGCTCTGCGAATGGCTTCTTCGAAAAGGAATGGCTCCGGTTTGCCGATGCAGACTGCCTTGGCCCTGGTCGCGACCTCGATCGCGGCGACGATCGTTCCCGCGCCCGGCAGGAGCCGCCCCTCGACGGGATAGGCGCGGTCCCGGTTCGAGCAGACGAATTCCGCACCCGCGAGGATGGCGCGCTGCGCCTCGGCGATCTTGGCGTACGTGAGATGCAGATCGAGGCCAACGACGACGGCGTCCGGTGCCGGGGGTAGATCGAGCGAGACGAGGTACCGCCGCATCGCGCCAGGATCGACGCCGTCCGCGGCCGCC
>Ga0209375_1001498_pt1 | contig 17523 bp, 15 predicted proteins | sample GraSoiAngelo_131_FD_185888 | JGI IMG/M metagenome (GOLD analysis project Ga0209375, IMG submission 185888) | Grasslands soil microbial communities from the Angelo Coastal Reserve, California, USA - 14_0929_02_30cm (SPAdes) (version 2) | ecosystem: Environmental > Terrestrial > Soil > Grasslands ... | reverse complement strand
AGGGCGTCGAATCCTTTCAGACGACAGGCCGCGAGAAATCCATGACGTCCTCCCGAGCAGGTGCCAAAGACGCCGACCTTTTTGCTCACGTGCGGCTGCGAACGCAGGAACCTGAGCGCCCCGTCAAGGTCGCCGAGAACCTGTTCGTCAGGCACACCGCCGCCGGCGCGCACTTTGGCGCCGATATCTTCCGCGGTTCCGTGGCCGTCGCGAAAATATAGATTCGGTGAGATCGCCGCGTAGCCATGGTGAGCGAATCTGCGCGCGCATTCACGATACCATTCATCCCAACCTGGCGCGTGGTGGATGACTACCATTCCCGGATGCGGCCCGGCGCCGAGCGGGCGGGCGTAATAGGCATTGATCGTATCCCCCTTATGACCCGGCATAGTGACGGTTTCCGCCAACATGCCTTCGTACATATTGGTCTGGTACATAGCTCCCTCCTTGGATTTATTTAATGATGTGATGAGATTAGCCGAACACTTAATACAAAACTCGGGGGAGGTGCAATAGTTTGGCCTTAGTTTCACCTTTTTTCCCTTGGTTTACCCTGGGCGAAAATTTTTTTTAGAATCATCTTGCAAGGGCCCTTCTGACGATGTAATCTAAATACACACTTCAGTATGGGGCCTTCTGATAGTGAGATTTTTGGCAGAGTTGAAGGTCTGGGCCGTCTTACCTTGCGATTCGTTCCCTCGCAGACAATCCGACCAGAGCGTGTTTTTCATTCCATGTTCTGATTAAAGCGGTGATCAGGTTCTCAGGGTCAAAGACATCAACGAGTATCGAAAAAGGAGAAGAACATGAGTAGTAAAATTTATGTAGGTGGCTTGCCTTACGCGACCACTGACGCACAGCTGCAGGAGATCTTTTCGGCGCATGGGACCGTGGAATCGGCCCGAGTGATCACCGATAAGTTCACAGGTCGCTCTCGCGGTTTTGGCTTTGTCGAGATGGCTTCCTCGGAGGAGGCTCAGCGAGCAATTCAGGCGCTCAACGGGACCGATCTCGATGGTCGCAATCTGACCGTCAACGAGGCGCGGCCGCAAGAGAAGCGCTCCGGGTTTGGCGGTGATAGAGATAGAGGCGGCGAGAGACGGGGCGGCGGCGGACGCAACCGCTGGTAGTTCCAATCAATAGCTACTAAATAGGAAGGGGCGCTAGGTCGGGGCGTCCCTTTCATCTTCACGAATTGCCTGCATCAGTCTGCGCGGTCACATTCGCATTGTTATATTTTGAGCCTGCGGTCGCTTCCGATGGAAAGGGTGGCGATTGATCGTTTGTCTCTGTTGGATGTTAACGGTCATCCCGTGGCGCTGCGCAGTTGTCTGCGGGATTACGCGCTTTTAATTTTCCTGCGACATCTCGCCTGACTTCCTTGCCAATATCATCTCGGCGAGGTGACATCTTCCAAAGCTGAATTCGATCGGCGCGGCATTTCGATTGTCGTCATTTCTTTCGCGGAACCCGCGAAGCTCATCCGCTACCAGGAATACCATCAGTGGCCATTCGTGGTTCTCGCCGATCCCGATCGAATTGCGTACGCGGCGTTCACGTTGAAAAGACTTTCTTTGTTTCACGTATTTTCTCTAGCAACCCTAAGGCTGTATTTCAGACTGCTGCGGGAAGGGAAGCGCGCACAGAATTACGGCAGAGATGATTATTACCAGGGCGGCGGCGACTTTCTCATTGATCGCGACGGCAATATTCTTCTTGCCCATCGAAGTAAGGATCCCGCTGATCGGTCCACGACTGCCGAGCTGCTACAAGAGATCGATCGAGCTCAGAGGTTCACGTAGCAGCGCGAAACATTTCTATCTCGATTTGTAGCAGGCCTGCTTCAACTGAACCTTTTCGTCCCGCCAGATCGAGTCCGCGGCCAGCATTCGTGACCTGACGAACCTGCTGATGCTCGTGTGACACATTCTGTGTCAAAGCCCCGGCCTTCTCCAGAGCAAAAAACCCCGGCTGCAAATCGCCAGCCGGGCTTTTTGTCAAAAGGTGCAGTTAAGAGATCACGGCGGCCCCTCAAAGGCGCCGATATCGCACGCGGCACCTACAGGCCGCGCGACTCCGCGTTGGTCGGTCGCGACAATGCACGGAGCTGCGTCGATCGCCGGACTTCCCGCAACCAGCGCGTGCGTCTTGGTCGGAATTGTCGGACCACCGTTATCCTTTAGCGTCGGAGACAAAACCTTAGTTGTGGTTACTCCCGCCGCAGGGACTATATCGGTTGCTCCAATTGTGACGCCGGAAGTCCCGGAACTCCCGTTGGCGCCGAACAAATTGAAATAGTTAGTGTAGGCAGATCCAAGATTGGAGACTTCTCGTCCAAAGCCGGAGGCAGGTATCTTATTACCCGAAATTAGAGTTTCATCGAGCACGAGCAAGGCGTAGTTGAATACGCCTCCGCCATAGAACTTGCCATTGTTTTTCGTGATGGTGGTGTTGGTGAGATATGACCCGCCCGAGAAATTATTAATCCCGCCGCCCGTCTCGGCCTTGTTGCCCGAGATCGTACTGTTGACCACGACGAGGGTTCCGCCTTCATTATCCAGGCCTCCGCCAAAAGCGTAAAAAAGCGGCCTGGTCTTCGCCAAGTTCTGGGAGATGGTGCTGTTCCCGACATAACTGACCGCACCGGAGCCGTTATAGATGCCCGCACCAAAAGTGGCTTGACCTTGTTTGATGGTGCTGTTGTTGACCGTGAGAGTCCCTCGGTTGCTTATCCCACCGCCGCTAGTGTAGTAGGACGCGGTCGCCGTGTGCTTTGCGATGGTACTGTTCTGGATGGTAAGGGACGAGCCAGTTCCGTTCGCCACGCCTGCGCCAAACGTTACAGTATTCTTCGTGGTATTGCCTGCCTTGTTTCCCGTAATGATGCTGTCGGTAATGGTGACATTCGAGCTAGCGGTAATCATGCCGCCACCCGCAACGGCAGTAGTAGAATTCAGACTCTTTGCTGTGTTGCTGGAAATGGTGCTGTTTTCGAGGGTCGTAGTTCCTCCAAAGTCGGCTATGCCACCGCCGTAATAGAAAGCGGTATTCTTCGTGATCTTGCTGTTGTTCTCAATCGTAAGTGTGCCAGTGTTGAAGATACCACCGCCGGCGAAAGCTTTGTTGCCCGAGATCGTACTGTTGTCCATGGTAAGAGAGCCCGCATTGAATACACCACCACCATCCAAATAATACCCCCCGGTGACAGTTACGTTTTTGAGGATTAAATCCCCGCTGCTCGTTGTTACAATGACGGTCGCGTGAGGCGCAGTTCTTTTGCGGGCGATTTTGGCATTATTCCCTTCAATCGTGATCTGACTCGTGATGGGCGGAAGAGCGGCATTGCTGTAAGGTGTCGAGATCGTATGAGTGCCTGCCGACAATTGGATCGTATCCGCACCGGCAGGATTGCCTACTCCACAATCTGCAATAGGCTGCCCTGTGATCGTGTCGTTGGCGTTTATGATCGCTTCAGACAGCGAACATTTGCCGTCCCCGATGTTGATGTCAGCGTTGGTCGTGTTCACGGTGATCGTGGCCGCCTGTACTCCCTGGCCTAACGCCAGGAGTAACGCCGCGCCGGCCAACGACCACGCCAGCTTATGCTGCAGGGCTCGTCCGTCCGGTCGGTGCATCCGTTCCCTCGCTATGTGCGTCAGCTCACGGGAGCGCGCCAGTCTGCGCTGTAACGCGCGCCGGGTGTGCCTTGGCAAAGCGCGTAGCTGCACGTAACTTTTTGCGAAGCGCAGAAACAGCTCGTCTCTGCGCTGCGCGAAAAGCCAAGACAGCAGTGGGGTCCGCGCTGCGTCGGCAACTTGCGAATTCCAGGCCGAGAAAATGGTGTCGTCTCGCTGGAACAAATCCGATTGCTGCTCTATCATGGATCCTCCGTTTGGTTTTGACGCTTTACCTTCTTGCCAATTGCCACTCTGTTTCTCTCAGGGCGTGGGTTACGCGGTTCATCATCTCCGTCCAATTACCGGGCTCAGCCTGCCGAAACAATCGCATCGTCGGATACCACGGCGTTGTTTCGCCTTCCAACATCCAGCGCCACTCGGGGATGTAACTCAACAAATTCCATACGGGCTTGCCCATCGCTCCGGCCAGATGGACCACGGGAGCATCGACGCTGATGACTAGATCCAGTTGCCCGACGATCCGTGCAAGATCCTCAATGGCTGCCGGTTGAGGCTCCAGCTGTTGAACCGTATCCTCCAAATGAAGTTGGGCGATATCTTCTTTGCTTTGCCCCGGCTGCAAACTGTAGAAGGCAATTCCAGGAGTACGCAGAATTGGCAAGAAGTCGCGCAAAGCACAGGGGCTTTGATGATTCTGATGGCCGGGATTTCCTCCCCAGGAAATTCCAACTCTGGCCAGAGGCGAAGCAATCGAAGTCAATAACTCCGTGGGTTTGCTTCCAAGACGTAGAGCAATATCCACATACGGCACGTTGGCCGGAACCGTGTCCAGCTTGGTCCCAAACACATAGGCCAGGCTCAACAACGGTAGATAGTAATCAAACTGTAGGTCGCCGATCTTTCCCGGCTCGCGCAACTGAGCGATGCCGGATACCGCGGAAAGGATCGGCATCAGGTCAGGCGGGCACACCAAAATCAGTTTGCCGCACCGCTCGGACGCCAGAGGAAGGTACCGGGCGAACTGAATCGCATCGGCGATCCCCTGCTCAGCAAAGACCAACAGGGTTTTGTCGGGTATCGGGCCGCCCTCCCATTTAGGTTGAGCAAAGCGGAAAGGAGTGAGATGACCCGATCGCCAACGCCATTCATATTCGGCAAAGCCCTTTTCGTAATCTCCGGTCTGCAAGAGCGTTAAACCTAAACTAAAATGAGCTTGGGCGTAGTTCGGCTGCAATTGAATCGCGCGTTGCCAATAAGAAATCGCCTTGTGAGGTTCTCGTTGGCGACCCGCGAGATAGCCTAAACTGTTGTAGGCTTCGGCACGCTCGGGTTCGGCCTTGATCACTTCTTCCATGCAAGCGCTCGCCTCGGCGTAAAGTTCAGCATCGCCGAGCACGATCGCCAAATTAAATCTTGCATCGGGATAGTTCGGCTCCAGTTCCAGGCATTGCCGGTAGGCGTTGACCGCTTCCTCCAGTTTCCTTTGCTCGTAGAGTTTATTGCCTCGCTGAAAGTGATAGGCGGGTGTTTTAGCCGTTTGTTCCTCCGTTGGTAAGACAACCTCGGCAAGGGCTTCGTCGGGCAGCACGTAGGAATGGGCCATTCGCTCATCGTTCCATTCCAACAGTTCCGGAAAGCGAATACCCCGCAGAACCTGCACGGCGAAGATCTCTTGCACGCCCGCCTCAAACCGGAGAAAGCCGATGGTTTGTCCGCTTTCGATATGGACCACCCAAACTCCGCACGTGCGCTCGTTCAGTCGCTCGACCAATGGGATACCGCTGAACACGGCGCTTTCTCGCACCTGCGACAGCCCAATAAAAGCCAGGGAGCCCAAGAAATCGATCCCCCGCGTAAAGCCCGGCACCTCCGCAACCCTCTGCCAAGTACGCCGCTTAAGATCGACCGACGCTAAACTTCCTTCGCCGGATTCCAGAACCCATAGTTTTCCCTGATACCACCGCGGAGAGTGGGGCATCGAGAGACCGCGAAGCAGGATCTCATTGGTTTCGATGTCCATCAGAATGCCGCCCCTGGCTTTGTTCGCCCGCCAGCCGGCGGCTGTATCAGTCTCACCCAGCGCTGTTACGTACTTCGGGCGGCCTTCGACCATCGCAAGGCCATTGAGGTGACAGCGATCTTCGGGAGCATAGGCGCTGACGAACGGCGGGCGCCAACGCGGATAAAAACTATGCTGGGGATCAAGCGTGCAAAGACAGCAGAAACGGGTGTTGACCAACCACAATTCATTCTTTGCATCCCAGCCAAGCTCGTGAATATCGATGTCGCCAGTGACGTGGATGCGGCGCGGAATGTAACATGCGTCATGCTTGCCGGGCGGCTCCAATTTCTGCGCCACGGCAGGCATGTTGTGGTATTCCCAGACGGTGTTGCTGCCACCGATGGTCAGCCGGGTATTATTGGCGGCAATACCCATAGGTTTGGCGAAGGTTCGGAAATGGGTATTGAGGGTTCCGTAATCGCTTCGGATCACGATGGCTTTACCCGCCTGGTAGGTGGAGACGATCAAACTGATTTGCAGCTGATCAAAGAGGGCAGGCAAATTGGAGGTGTGAACGCTTCGTAAGGCGCTCGCCTCATCTGCCCAGGGTGAAGCTGAAGCCATGCGGTCTCTACTTTAAGTGGACAGCCTATACTAGAAACCAAAATACCTTGTCAACAAAAATCTTCATTTTTGTTGTAGCAAAGTAATTGTGTCAGGGAATGGAAAAGCACTATGGCGATGAAAGAGTCGCCTCTGGCAAGGTAGCGGTGGGTAAGACCAGCAAGTCTACTCAAGGGGTCGCATCTTCCAAGAGTTCCGCGGCCCTTTCTCTGACCTCTTGATTCTGATCAGACAAGGCCTTGCGTAAAGAGTCGAGGTCTTTGCGCTCGGCCAAAGCTTCAAGCACTTCAATGCGAAACTCGGGATCAGAATCATTCAGACCTCGTCTGAGCATCTGTGTGACGGCAGCGCCTTCCTTGTCTGAGAGCGCTGCAAGCGCCGCCTCTTTTACCTCATTGCTTGGGTCGGTTAACGCCTCTCCTAAAGCAGCGATGCTTTTGGGATCGTCAGATTCTTCCATCGCTTCGATAGCCTCGAGCTTGGATTCAACGCGGCTGTCTTTGCTTTGTTCTACCAATGGCTTCGGCTTGGCTTTAAACGGGGATTTCTCGTTACGCTTAGACCACTCTGCAAATCGGTCTGCTGGATTTGTTAGCCTACCTACTCCGTTGGGATTCTCGGCTCCAGGCGGGAGAATCAACACCCGCGCCAAACGCGTCTCCGAATAAAAGAAGGCGAAATTCAAGTCTTGCAACACCTCGCGGAAGGCGCGCATGGGAAGTAGGTTCTTGAAGTCAACTGAAGAGCGCCTTTCTGCAGCCGTTGTATCTTTGAGTTCAACCACAATGCCGCTCTTTTTTCCCATCTCATCCAATAAATCCTTGAGCGGCACATCGTCGGCCCTAACGCTCATCCGTCCTTTTTGAAACTCGACCACGGGTTGGTTTTCCGGCGGGCTTTTCGGCGGCGGGTCATCACTCGCAGCAAGCATTATAGAGGTCAGGAAAACAGCCAGCATTTTCATAAGTCCCCCAAGGCGTCCGTTTGAACGGGATTTCCCAACGTTCCGTCCGGTTTCCTGGTTCCGCAGCCTCTATCCTTCACTCCTTTAGGCGGTGGGTTCGGATCGGTTTGATTCGGCAATGCGTCGTGGGGACAGGCATCGTCCGCGGTGTGTGTATCTGAGTTGCCGTCCAAGACATCGTGGTGAACGGTGGCTACGTAGTTATAGTCTCCCGGGGTTGCATCATTAGTGCTTCGCCGTTGAGCGGCAGTGCAATTATAGGTGACCAAATAATTGACCGTAAGTTTTCGTTTGGGCTTCAACACCTTCGGGCCCCTGCTGAAGACAGCGGCGTTTTTCGTGTTATCGAGAGCGACGATCGGAGCCAGACACCCCTCGCCATCGTCATCGACAACAGTGACGTCTAGACGGACAAGACCAGTAGTGACACCATCGCCCAGATCAGCAACCTCAATCGTTTCCGCGTGGTCGCTGCGATTTTGAATCTGAACCCTGACACTCGCTGTCACTGCACTTGCGACGTTTACAGTTTTCTTGGCCGTGATGTTAGTGACTGCCAAATCGTGAATACACCCAGGAAGTTGGAATGAACCGATTTTGGTTCGCCAGCCTCGCGCGCTGCTCGTCGCGTAATATTCCTGCGTATACCAAAACGTGCACTCATCGACCGGATCAACAGCAAGCATGCTGTAGTCGCCCCACCGATTGGCGCCGGTTTGGGACCCTCCGCCGGCTTGAAGAACCGCCTCGCCTTGAAACAAGCCACCGGGTGGATCGGTTGCCAGCCGAGCGGCATAACGAATCGACGGAAACGTGTTGGAGCCGGAAACGCTGTAGCCGACGGCAATATTGCCATTCGAGTCCATCGCGGCGCTTCCCATCCAGCGATGATTGGAGTCGGGGGCGAAGGTAGCTTGCTCATTAATTACAAAAGAACCTCCTGGCAAATTCCGACGCAGTTCGTAATAGCGGATCCCCGCATGGTTGTTCCCCGCGTCTACGGTGTGATTGGTGACCAAAGATTCGTGAGTGTCGAAGTTGCGATACTGCAGCCGGAACATCAAGCGTTCGGAGATGGCATCGATTTTCTGCGAAGTTCCTCGCTGCGGGATGCAATTCGGTGAAAAATTACAGAGATTAGGGTCGAACGGCGCGGTAGCAACTGGACTTTCGGATCGTTCCGTAAAGCTTGAGTTCGCGGGCGTCGAAAAATCAGTATGAAACTCAAAGATTCTCAAACCGTCCTGTGGATTCCCGAATTCGTTAGCCGTGAAGTAGGCGAAATAGTTCGGCGTGCCCGCCGAGGGGGCGGGACCGTCGAGGTCCGATGGAAGCATGCCGAAGATTGATGGATCCAACGCGTCCAGATCAAAATAAACAAAGCTCGCGCTTGAGTCACCCGCCAGCATCTTGTCCCGTTCGAAAGCGAAAACCCCTACACCGGTAAAGCCACCGCTAAAGTCGACGAATTGGTTATCCGACATGTAATAGGCGTCCGGCCAGACGCCAAATTTCGGATAATCGTTTACCTTATTATTGGGCATGACAAAATCGTAGGTAAAGTAAGTTCCGGTCGGGTCTCCGGTCGTCGAGATGGCAATGCACTGGTGGCCCGGCGGGGCAAAGACTTGTGGGTTGCCTGTAGCGGGTAAAGCAAACTGCGTGATCAGCCAGCGATCCGCCAGATGATCGTAGAGAACGACGGGGTCGCCGTCATCGTTCGTTTCACAGGGGCCCCCGAAGCCGGCGAATAAGGCGCTGATAGGCAAAGGGCCCGATAAAGACGTCCCGCTTTTATCGAAAACCTGAAAAAGATTATTAACGGCTTGGACGTAATGATCGGGACCGACGTCTCCAACGGGATCGGGCGGGACGACTGAAAAACCATTTAATGAGATGTTATCAGCATTACTGATGCCCTCGAAGGTCGTTGTCGGAGATGGTGTCTTTGCGACCGGCAGGATGCTCTGAACCGCAGGATCGAGAGATTCGGCTCGTTCTCTGGATTCGGGCTCTACCGGCGCTGCCCTGGACTGAAACCGACGACCGAGCGGAACCTCTCGCACCGGGGCGCTCTCCGTACGGTTTAGCTGCGTTTTCAACGGCTGGATGGAACGAACCGGCGGAGAGACGTCGGAGCGAACGGCCTGACCGATAACAGGGGTAAGAGGAGCGGACGCGGCATATGCTCTATGGATCCGCCAGAAGCTCCCCGGAGCAAAGAGCCCGAACCACCCAATGATCGCGCAGCCCAGAAGCGCCCACTGGTTAAATTTCTTTCGTATGCGTCTCGGGTCTGGCTCCTCCACATTTGACGTCCTTTGTCTGTTGTTCGTCAGTCGCAGTCGCAATCCGATATGGTACCTGGTAGCCAATGAACGCCTCTCCTCTCATAAATGGTCACTCTCTGCGAAACTATCCTCCTCCTAAGATTCGGAATTAACGAGGCGATATCGCCGTCCGCAATAATCCGCTGAACCCTTCTGCTCAACGGCAGGGGAGTTCCGCTATCGGTATTTTAGTTTGGGTTCCCTAGGTGAGGGGCTCATTTCTAAATCACCAATAAAGAGACCTTACCCGTGATATCCGCGACAATGATTGTCCTAAACCTAACTCAAACGCCAGTCAAAATTGATTGCTGCCGTTTACGGTATGAGAGGAGTAGGACCCTGGGGGGGTGTAACTAGACTCGCTGGAGGAAAAGGAGTCGCGCAGCTCACCTTCGTCCAGATGTCAGCACCGTCGGTGCCACTAAACGGCGAACTATCAAACGAACCATCCGCATTAAAGTTTTTGTCACCGACCATGAGAAACGCGGCAGAAACAAAAGCCGGATCCGTAGGATATACGACGATTCCGATCCGCGTCGTTATATTGTCGGAGTCTAGAGTCACGGCCCCGTTGAACGGCAAGTTGGTCGCATCGCCAAGTGGGTGAACCCGGCCTACCAGGACAGTCGTCTTTCCTTTCAGCAATTGTACCCTGTCAAACTTGAAAAATTGTCCAAAAGCGTTCACAACACACAGATCCTTCGCGAAGGCGGGCGCCGTAGTTAGGCCTACGAGAAACATGGCAACTAATAAAGCTTTTCGTCTCATCTCTTTTCTCCTTTGCTAAGCTCATTTGTCGACCCAGTGATAATATAGGAATGCTCCAACTAAAAATTATATAGTCTCTACGGACTCATCTCGCACCGCCTCCTTGCGTGACTGTTTCGATGGACGGCAGGGTAAGCTAGGACGTATAAATTTGTCAACATTTTTTAGGCGATCGCCATTTTCCCGCCCAGGTTGGACTCCATCGGAAACTGTACAGGGTGGCTTTACCTGGGCTCGATCGGCGGGCCGGCGGCAATCCTGGCGAAAGAGAACATCAAAAGAGTGGATGTGATGGAATATCCCGGGTTGGGAATGGGAGCGATCTGGAAGATCGAGGTGGAAGATTTTTCTACGTTCATTGCCCGCGCTCGCGTCCGGTTTTCGGGCTATTGGCGAGCGCGGGGAAACCGCAATAAAAAATAATCACAGGCAATTTCAGAGGAAGGCTTCGAAGTCGAAGCGGTCCTGGTTGACGTAGCTCCCTTCGACCCGAACCGAATCGCCCTCGCGTAAACGGTCAAAACGATCTCTGTCCGCGCGAGATGCGTCAAAGGGAAGGGTGACCAGAACTCTTCGACTGTCGCGGTTGCGCACCTCGAATGTCCCTCGGCGGCTATCGATGGAGGACACCGTTCCCTCGAGCCGTTCAAAACGACCTCCCGGCCGGCTATATCCCCCGCGGTCCTGAGCGCTTTCGCGCACCGTGATGTAATCGGTGTAATACCGGCCGTCCCTATCCTGTTGCCCGCGCACGGCCACATAGTCTCCCGGTTCCAGATTGGATGCTGCATAGTCCTGCTGGCGGTAGACCACGCGGGTATTGTTATCGTATCGGACGAGTTCTCTTCGCCCGGCATCCGTCCGGAGTTCGATTTGCCGGGCGCGGGTATCCACGTTGCGGACCTCTCCCACAAGATCGTTTCCGGAAATTCCGCCGTAGTCTCCCGGGCCGTCAATATGACCTAATTCGTGGCAGCCGGTTAACCCCAACAGGACCAGCGCCAGGAAGCCAAAAAGACTTGCCATTAGTTTCATAGTTTGCCTCCTGCTCAAATGCACCTGAATATTGTTTCGCTAAACGGATGATTCCAGCCTCTTCGACGATGGAGCCGTGATTGTAATTCACCGTAGGCCTTCTTTCAGATAAATCAATAAGTTAGCGCTAGTGTTGTGAGTATTGGGGTAAATCTCGGGCTGCTATGGCCCTGACAGACAACACGGTCCCCTTGTTTGACGTTTGACGGGCAGGCGAGTTAATTTCTCAACAGCGGGAGGATGAGCCATGCCAACCATTGATGCCGACGCGCATGTGATCGAAAGCGAGCGGACTTGGGAATACATAGATGCCGATCAGTCACGGCCATCGCTGATCATACCAACCGGCGGAAAAAGGCAATACTGGCTGATCGACGGCCGGGTTTTCAATCGCGGTGTGAATGTCAACCGTGAATTGCCGGAAGGGATTCGCGATATGCGCGATATCGAAGGGCGTCTCAGGCATATGGATGAGCTGGGCATCGACATTCAGGTGCTCTATCCGTCACTTTTTTTAAGGCCATTAACTTCCAAACCGAAAGTCGAGGAGGCGATCTGTCATAGCTATAATCAATGGCTCATCGATATTTGTCGGAAGAGCGAAGGCCGGCTGCGCTGGATAGCGGTGGTCCCGATGATAAATATGGAAAGCGCAGTGGCCGAAGCCAAATTCGCCAAGGCGAACGGCGCCTGCGGAATTTTTAGCCGCGGTTTGGTGGAAGATAAGCGATTGAGCGACCCATTTTTCTTCCCGCTTTACCAGGAAGCCGAGCGGGTCAATCTACCCGTCTGCGTTCACGCCTCGACTGGCAACTTCGATTGGGTTCAGTTATTCGAAGGAGAAAGCGGCTTCGCCCGCTTCAAAGTGCCGGTGCTTTCGGCGTTCCATTCGATTGTCCATGACGGAATACCCCAGAAGTTTCCGAAGCTGCGCTTCGGTTTTATCGAAGTCAGAGCGCAATGGATTCCCTATATGGTGGTCGATCTGGCCAGACGCTTTGAGCGCGACAATCGGATACAAAAACAGAATATGATTCGCGACAATCACGTCTACGTCACGTGCCAGACGGACGATGATCTGCCGTATATCCTGAAGTATTCCGGGGAAGACAATATCGTGATTGGCTCCGATTACGGCCACGCCGACACGTCCGCCGAAATCGAAGCTTTGCGCAAATTGAAACAAAAAGGTGAGATCGAGCCGAGAGTCATCGACAAGATCCTCTACGATAACGCCAAGGCGCTGTACGGACTGTGAGAGCCGCCAAGGACAATTGGAGTGATGGAGCGCTGGAGTAATGGGTTGCGCAACACTCCAATACTCCATCATTTCAATCTTAAAGGTTATAAAGTCTCGCCGCGTTTTCTCCCATCAATTTCGTTTTCAGTTCATTCGATAGATCTTTGCGCTCCATGACTTCTTCTACAGTGTGCGGGAATTTCGAATCGCTGTGATTGTAATCACTCGCGAAGATCAACTGTTCCGCGCCGACGAACTCAGCCACGTAGGGCAGCGTCTTTTCCTCCATCTCGAAGGCATAGTAGAGCTGGCCGCCGCGCATGTATTCACTGGGCGGCTTGGTGAGCCAGGGCACCGTCGGTTGCAGGTATTCATAATGCTCATCAAGCCGCTCCATCCAGTAAGGCACCCAGCCGGCGCCGGCTTCCATGAAGGCAACTTTGAGGCGCGGAAAACGCTCGAGCAGCCCGCCGACGACGATACAGAGCACGGCGATCATCTGTTCAAACGGGTGCGCCATGGCGTGGGTGTAAAATGGGTGATCGAAACGCTCCGTTCCCGCGGGCACGCCGTCGCCCGCACCCACGTGAATACATACGGGAACGTTGAGACGCTCCGCCTCGGCGAAGAAGGGATAGAGATCGGGATCATCCAGATTTTTCTTTGATGCCGAAGTGGGGGGCGCGGCCACGGCGACGAACTTCAATTCGTCCACCGCTCGCCGAAGTTCTTTTACGGCCTCGACCGGATCTTGGATCGCCGTGAGCGCGACACCCTTGAGCCTCCGCGGATCGGCTTGGCAATAATTCGCCAGCCAGTTGTTGTACACGCGCGCCACTGCGGATGCCAGATCTTTGTCTTCTACGAAGGGCAGACTTAAGAAGGGAGATGTCCCGAAGAGCACCGCCGTGTCGATCCCTTCAAGGTCCATGTCTTTAAGGCGCTGGACAGGATCCGCCATTCCAGTCGTCGGTTGCGGGAGGCGGTTACGCGGCGCGCCGACGAAGCTGCAGCCTCTTCCCACCGGCTTCGGAATCAATTTGCCGTCGATCATAGTGAAGTTCACACCGCGGTTGTCCTGAACCGTCTTGGGTGCGCGGGAACGATACGGTTCCTCTAGAACATCCGCCCAGGATATATTTCTTTCCGACACGTGGCCGTCAGCATCGATAATCCGCATGGCTTTGCTCCTCGTTTATTAAAAAAGTTTCATCGAGGATCACAACTATCAGAAACGGGCGAGATTCCTCAAGAGATTCTCAATCAACAAATCTCCGCGGCGTCCATCGGCGGGGAGCTTGACAACTTCGAAACCGGAGGAAAAAGACGATTATCTGACTTCTCCCGGAAATAACTTGGAGGCATAGTCGCGGTTGACTTCGCGAATGAGCGAGTTGTCGTAGAATCGTTTCGGATCCAACCCGCTCGCCTTCGGAACCGTGGACTGTTCCAGGACGAGCTTGATAGGTTCGGGATCGACGGTCATGTCTTTGTTCCAGACCTTCACGCCTTCCTGATAACTCTCGTCCAAGAGTTTCGCGTCGGTGATTTTGCTGCTCTGAGCGAGAATTTTCCGGGCGTAGGCCGGATCGTCGAGGCAGCGCTTTACGCCGTCGAGATAGCCCATCAGAAATATCTTGAGAGTGTTGGGGTTCTTTTGCATAAAGGAGCGCGCAACTCCCGTTCCGGGTCCGATGATTTTGAGCCCCTTTTCAAAGTAGTCGATAATGACCGGAAACCCTTTGCCCCGCGCCATTTCGGTCTGGGGCGGCGTGACTATCAACCCATCGGCGTTGCCCATTAGAAAAGTGGACAGCGCGTCGGCTGGGCCTTTGTGGTAGAGGAGCTTGATGTCCTTGCCGATTTCCATGCCGCGCTCTCTTGCACTTTTGCGCATGGCGATTTCACCGAACGCGCCGACCGAGGTTGTCGCCACGGACTTGCCGCCCAAGTTGTCGAATGTCGTCAACCCTTTTTGACCGAAGAGAACCAGTGTGCTGCGGTCAACGCTGGAGGCGATGTAGATAAGATCCGAACCCGCCACGTTGGCATGAATGGTCGCGGTGCCGCCCTGGTAAATGTCCACCTGGCCAGAGAGGAGCGCCTGCGCAGAGGCCGTGGCGCTGAGTATGCTGATGTTGATAGTCACGCCCCGTTTGCTGAAGTAACCGGCTTCGTTCGCCAGGATGATCGGTAAGTAGAGCGGGCCGGTGGCGGCGATGGCGACTTCCAACCGATTCCTTTCGGGCTTCGGTTCAGCGCCGTGCGAATTTCTCACGGGCAACAGTGCCAGATTCAATAGGAGAACCGTGGTTAGCGCTCTTTGGATTAGTCGTTCTGCCATGTGGGTTGTCATCCGCCTTTCTCTCAATCGTCAAAACCGGTCACAAAAAGTTCTTATCCATCAGAATCGGCTTGATACAAGGCCAGCAGGCTCTTGTCAACGATAACTCGGACCGTTTGGAGCGATTGACGATGGGCGGCCTTTTCGAATAGTGTCCTTCAATCTCCATCCGACCAGAAAGGAAATTTGAGGCGTGCACAAAAGACTGTTTGCGATTTTCACTGTCGTTGTCGGAATGGGCTCGGCGCTGGCCACACCAGCGTCCGCGGCGAGCGACGAATTCTATCGCGGCAAGGTGATTCGAATCGTGGTGGGCTTTTCCGCCGGGGGCGGATTCGATACCTACGCTCGATCCATCGCCCGATACATGGGGAAATATATCCCGGGTAATCCTACCATCGTCGTGGAAAACATGACCGGCGCGGGGAGCTTGATCGCCGCGAATCACATCTACAGAGTGGCCAAGCCGGATGGTTTGACGATCGGCGCGTTCAACGGCAACCAGATTCTCGGCCAGCTCGTCGGCGCGCACGGCATCAACTTCGATGCGCGTAAAATGGCGTGGATCGGCGCGCCGGGTTATAACCATGACCTTTGCGTGCTCAACCAGAACATCGGAGTCGCCAGCGCCGATCAATGGCTGGCTTCCAAGACGCCGCTCAAATTAGGAGGCAGCGCTCCGGGCACGCCGACCGACGACGGACCTAAGATTCTGAAGGAAGCGATCGGTCTTCCGATGCGCCTGGTCAGCGGCTATAAAGGCACCGCCGATATTCGCGTGGCGGTGGAGTCGGGAGAGGTCGACGGCATATGTGGATTTTCCTGGGCATCGGTGCGCACTACGTGGCGCAAGGCGATTGAGTCCGGGCAGGTCAATATCGTGATGCAAAACGCGCCGAAGGCGCACGCCGACCTGCCGAAGGTGCCGTTAGCCATCAGCTTCGCCAAGACCGCGCAAGCCCGCCAATTGATCGAAGCTGGTGTGCACCAGCCGAGTGGTCTTACTTACAGTTACTCGCTGCCGCCGGGGACGCCGAAAGAGCGCGTGCAGATGTTGCGCAAAGCGCTCGCAGAGACGCTGAGAGACCAGGATTTCTTGCGCGATGCTGGCAAAGCCAATCTCGAGATCGCTCCCGCGACCGGGGAAGCGATTGAGCAGAGTATTCAACGCTTGTTCAAGACTGATGCGAAAGTCGTCGCGGAGCTAAAGGAAATTTTGAAATAGGAGCAAAGCGGCGAACCGGATCGGTCAGCCAGCCTAAAGAATCGCCTTGACCGATGGCCGCTCCTTGATTCTCTTTAGCCATGCGCCTATGCGTGGCAAAGACGGCGTCGGCAGCGCGCCGTAGGATTCCATTCGAAGGAAGCGCGGCAGCACGTCGATATCCGTGAGGCTGATCTCGCCTAAAAAATACGATTTATCCCCAAGCGCCTCCTCGAGGTACTGGAGAAGGTTTCTGAGGATGTGTCGCTTCTCCTCCATAATGGCAATATTGCGTTCTGATTCTTTTTTGAGCATCTCTCCACGGAGCGCCCAGTACGGTTCGTGAAGATAGTTCAACGAGTAATCGACAAGCACTCGGCCGCGCCCGCGGAGGTAGGGGTCCTTTGGCATCAGCGGAGGGTTGGGATATTGCTCGTCCAGATACTCGTTGATGATGCACGACTCGAATAAGATTTGTCCGTTATCGTTGATCACCGGCACCTTGCCGTATGGATTGAGCTTCAAGAACTCCGGGCGCTTTTGCTCCTTCTTTGCGAGATCGAGCGTCACCCGTTCATACGCGAGCCCCTTCTCGTGCAGGGCGATCTTTACCCGATCGCTGTTCGATGAGGGTATTGCATCGTATAAGATGATGGCCATTGGACTCCTCCTCGAATAATCTCAGATCTCGGTCCTTATAAATTGAACCGCGTTTAATTTGCAATCGTCTGTTCTTTACGCGTCGGTAATCTGAAATCTGAGATTTGAAATTCAATCAGCCCGGCTTGATCTTTCCGCCACGCTTACCGAAGCCACAGAGCCGATGATGCGGCGCAAACGATACAAGAACCTGCCAGAGACGATGAAGCGAGCGGCGGCCATCAGCGCCGCCCAAATCGCTAGTGCAGAAGCGCGATACTCCGAAGAGGTTAGATCTGGTCGCTGGGTTATAAAGCTCCTTCAAGTTGAAGGAGCCACCGTTTGGCCTTCAGTCCAGATCCGCCGCTGTATCCGCCCAAGCTGCCGTTGCTGGCGATGACGCGGTGGCAAGGAATGACAATCGGCACCGGGTTGCTGGCCAATGCCTGACCTACCGGCCGGCTTGAGTGAGGTCTTCCCAGCCTTTCCGCGACCCGGTGGTAGGTCCATACCTGGCCGGCTACAATGTGAGAGGTCACTTCTAGGACACGTCGCTGGAATGGTGTCAGCTGCGAGATATCGACCGGCAAATTAAAAGTGGACCGACCTCCGGCAAAATATTCACGTAGCTGTGCCATGACGTGCTGGACCGCTTTGGGATTTTTTTCGAGCCGTGCTCGCGGATCGAGTCCGTTCAAAAAATCCGACTCTCGACGGCCGAAATCCACGGCACAA
>Ga0209375_1001490_pt1 | contig 17557 bp, 13 predicted proteins | sample GraSoiAngelo_131_FD_185888 | JGI IMG/M metagenome (GOLD analysis project Ga0209375, IMG submission 185888) | Grasslands soil microbial communities from the Angelo Coastal Reserve, California, USA - 14_0929_02_30cm (SPAdes) (version 2) | ecosystem: Environmental > Terrestrial > Soil > Grasslands ... | reverse complement strand
GAGGGCGGCGTCCAGGGCCGCAAGCCCCGAGGCGAACGCGAAGCCGTGGCGCCCGCCCTCGAGCGCCGCCACGTTCCGCTCCAGGACTTCACGCGTCGGGTTGCGCGTGCGCGCATACTCGTAGCCTTTATGACGCCCCAGTCCGTCCTGGATGTACGTCGACGTCTGATAGATCGGCGTCATGACCGCGCCCGCGAGCGGGTCGGGGATGTGCCCGGCATGCACGGCGCGCGTTCCGAAGCGGCGTTTCAGGTCTTCACCCGATACCTGGGTCATGGCGGGAACGTAAGGGCGCCTTCCCAGCCGAGCAAGCGACCTTTACGTTAAGCGCACGATGCCCCAGCCGAACGCGGTCAAGTGCTTGGTCGTGGACGATGAGCCGCGGCTCCGGCGGGTCCTCGTGCGGTTGCTCGAGGGCGAGGGGTTCACCTGCTCGGAAGCGGGGTCCGGCACGGAGGCGCTGGAGATGCTGCAACACGAGCCCGTGCCGCTCGTGATCTCGCACCTGCGCATGCCCCACATGGACGGTGTCACACTGCTGCGCGAGATCATCGCGCGCTGGCCCACGACGGCGGTGATCGTCGTGACCGCCGTGGCGGAGGTGGAGAGCGCCGTCGCCTGCCTGCAGCTGGGCGCGCTCGACTACGTCGCCAAGCCGTTCCACCTGGACGAGGTGCGTGCCCGGGTGATGCAGGCGCTCGACAAGCGGAGCCTCAAAATGGAGGTGGAGGACTACCGCCATAACCTGGAGCAGCGCGTCCAGGAGCAGGCGCGCCGGATCGAGGAGCTGTCGCTGGAGCGGCTCCAGGCGCTGGTCCATTTCCTCGAAGAGAAAGATCCCTATACGAGCGGCCACTCGGTGCGCGTCGCCGACTACTCGGCGCGCATCGGTCGCCAGATGGGCCTGTCGCAGGCGGTCATGGACGTCATCGCGCTCGGTGCCGAGCTCCACGACATCGGCAAGATCGGCGTAAGCGAGGCCGTGCTCCACAAGGCGGGCAAGCTCACCGAAGCCGAGTACCGGCACATCATGGAGCACCCGGTGATCGGGGCGCGCATCCTGGCCCCGCTCATGCGCGACGTCCCACCGGCGCTCGCCATCGTCCGCTCGCACCACGAGCGCCTCGACGGCAAGGGATTCCCGGACGGCCTGAAGGGTGACCAGATCCCCCTCGAAGTGCGGGTCGTGGGCGTGGCCGACTCGTTCGATGCGATGACGAGCGTCCGCCCCTACCGCCCCGCGCTGTCGGTCCAGAAAGCGCTGCAGGAGCTCGAGGACGGGAAAGGGACCCAGTTCCATCCGCCCGCGGTCGAGGCGTTCCTCGCCGCGTTCCCCGACCCGTCGGCCCTCCCCGTCGCCACGCCCGAGGTCCGGCCGCTCCACCTTCCTCCACCCCTGGACCCGCACCGCCGCTCATCCCCGCCGGATTAGATTGTCGGCATGACGGACACCCTGATGGTCGGTGTCTCGGGCATCCGAGGCATCGTGGGGAAGGACCTTACCGAGGAAATCGTCGCGCGCTACGCGAGGGCCTTCGGCCTCTGGGCCAAGGAGCGGAAGCCGTTGGTGGTCGTCGGACGGGACGCCCGTGAGTCCGGGCCGGCGTTCGAGCGGGCAGTGGTCGACGGGCTGGCCTCCGTGGGGTGTTCCGTCGTCAAAGTCGGTGTCGTCCCGACCCCTACGGTCCAGCTGGCCGTCGAGCATCATGCGGCCGGCGGCGGGATCGCCATCACGGCGAGCCACAACCCGATCGAGTGGAACGCCCTGAAATTCATCGGGTCCGATGGGATCTTTCTCAATGGGGCGGATGGGGCCCGCGTGCAAGGGCTGGTGGGGAAGGATGGGGGAGGACGGGGGAGGACAGGGGAGGTCACGACGGACGAGGGGGCGGTCGAGCGGCACCTCGACGCCGTGCTGAAGCTCGCGGCAGTCGATGTCGCGGGCATCCGGGCCCGCCAATTCACGGTGGCGCTCGATGCGGTGCGGGGCGCAGGGGGGCCGGTGATGCGCGCGCTGCTCGAGCGCCTCGGCTGCGAGGTCGCCGGCATCAACCTCGAGACGGACGGGCGCTTCCCCCGACCCCCTGAGCCGATCCCGGAGAACCTTGGCGGGCTTTCGATCCTCGTCACGCGAGCCGGTGCTGCGCTCGGAATCGCCGTGGATCCCGACGTCGACCGCTTGGCGATCGTGGACGAGACCGGCGTGCCGATCGGGGAGGACTATACGCTCGCGTTTGCCGTACGGGCGGCACTGGGCGGCAAGGTCGGCAGGGGCGGCAAGCGTGTTGTAGTCTGCAATCTTTCCACCAGCCTCGTTGTGGAGGACGCGGCGCGCGAGTGCGACGCCGAGCTGGTCCGGACCCCGGTGGGTGAAGTGCACGTGGCCCGCGCCATCTTACGCCTTGCGGCTGTCATCGGCGGGGAAGGGAATGGGGGGGTCATGTACCCGGCCCTGCATGCGGGTCGCGACGCGCCGGTGGCCGCCGCGCTACTCTTGACCCTGCTCGCCCGGGACGGCAGGCGGGTGAGTGAGCTCGTGGCAGCGGCCCCGCGATACGTCATCGTGAAGGCCAAGGTGGCGCGCGGCCCTGCGCTCGAGCCGGTGTACGCCGCACTGCGCCGCCGCTTCGCCGATGCCCAGGGGGATACGCAGGATGGCTTGCGGCTGGCGTGGCGGGACCGCTGGCTCCACGTGCGGCCGTCGAATACCGAGCCGATCATCCGGCTCATCGCCGAGGCTCCGTCCAGCGCCGGGGCGCAGGAACTGGTGGACGAGGCGCGGCGCGTATGTGCGGCATCGTAAGAAATCGAGCAGTCGTGTGAGGTCGCGCGCTCTGTCCCCCAACCTTCACGCGCGGCTCATAGCACCCACCACAGCACGGGGACGGGAAGGAATGCCAGCGTATCGAGGATCCCGTTCCAGGGGGCGCCCTGCGCTTTCGTGAAATCTCCGTCGCCCCACTCGTGCGCGACGCCCACGGCGGCGACGGCGACGACCCGCGCTAGGGCGGGTGTCCCGAGCGTCGCCAAGAGCGCCGTCACCACTCCACCCACAATGACGTGCTCAGCGAGCCCGAGCGGGCGAATCCACGTCGGCAGCATGCCACAATCTCCGTCCCTTCCATCCCGCCGCGCAACAGCAGCTCTCGCGGTGTTATTGTTCCGCTGTGCGTGAGGCCAAGAGGGGGGCGCGCCTATGTGCGGCATCGTAGGCTACACGGGGCCGCGGCAAGCGGCGCCGTTCCTGCTCGAGGGCCTGCGACGCCTCGAATACCGCGGGTACGACTCCGCCGGGCTCGCGCTCATCGAAGACGGCCGTATCGAGGTGCACAAGGCCGCGGGCAAGATCGGCGTGCTCGAGAAGGAGCTCGGTAAGGCCCTTCCCGCCGGCCACACGGGGATCGCCCACACGCGCTGGGCCACGCACGGCGCGCCCAACACGGTCAACGCGCATCCGCACACCGACTGCGGGGGCACGCTGGCGCTGGTCCACAACGGCATCATCGAAAACGCCGGCGCGTTGCGCACCGCGCTCGGGAAGCGCGGGCACGTGTTTCGCTCCGAGACCGACACCGAGGTGCTCGCACACCTGATCGAAGAGCTGCTTACCGGCGCCGGGTCGCTGGTCGAGGCGGTGGCGGGGGCGCTGCACCAGGTCGAGGGCACGTACGGCATCGCGGTGGTCGCGACGCGCGAGCCGGACACGATCGTGGCGGCGCGGCGGGGCTCGCCCCTGCTCGTGGCCATCGGCGCGGGCGAGAATTTCGTCGCCTCTGATGCCTCGGCCGTGCTGGCCCATACCCGCTCGGTGGTCTACCTGGACGATGGGGACATCGCCGTCGTTCGGCCCTCCGACTACCGCATCCTCGATCTCGACACGGTGGAGAGGGAAAAGGCGGTTACGCGGGTAGACTGGGACCTCGCCACCATCGAACGCGGCGGCCACGCCCACTTCATGCTCAAGGAGATCATGGAGCAGCCCGAGAGCCTGCGGAACACGCTGCGCGGGCGGCTGCTGGAGGAAGACGGCACGGCACGGTTCGGCGGCCTGAACATCGACGACGAGCAGCTGCTGCAGGTGAACCGCATCGTGTTCACCGCTTGCGGCACCTCGTGGCACTCGGCTCTGATCGGCGAGTACATGATGGAGGAGCTGGCGCGCATCCCGTGCGAGGTCGAGTACGCGTCCGAGTTCCGCTACCGCAACCCGATCGTGGACGAGCGGACGCTCGTCGTCGGGATCTCGCAGTCGGGCGAAACGGCCGACACGCTCGCCGCGCTCCGGGAGGCGAAGCGGCGCGGCGCCCGCACACTCGGTCTCGTGAACGTCGTGGGATCGACCATCGCGCGTGAGGTGGACGGTGGGATCTACCTGCACGCCGGCCCGGAAATCGGCGTCGCATCGACCAAGGCGTTCACGAGCCAGATCGCGGCGCTCGCGCTGCTCACGCTCAAGATGGGCCGGCTGCGCTCGCTGTCCATCCTCCAAGGGCGCGAGGTCGTGCGCGGGCTCGGCCGGCTCCCGGAGCTGGTGGAGCGAGTGCTCGCCAAGGCGCCCGAGGTGGAGCAGATCGCCGAGCGCATGATGCGGGCGACCAACGTCCTCTACCTCGGTCGTGGCTACAACTTTCCGGTGGCGCTCGAAGGCGCGCTCAAGCTCAAGGAGATCTCCTACATCCATGCGGAGGGCTACCCCGCGGCCGAGATGAAGCACGGCCCGATCGCGCTGATCGACGATCTGATGCCGGTCGTCTTTCTCGCGCCGAAGGACGCCGTCTATCAGAAGGTGGTGTCCAACGTGGAAGAGGTGAAGGCCCGCGGCGGCCGCGTGATCGCCGTCGTGACCGAGGGGGATTCGGGCCTCGCGAGGCTCGCCGACCAGACGATCGAGGTGCCGGAGACGCTCGATCTGTTGACCCCGGTGCTCACGGTGCTGCCGCTGCAGCTGCTCGCGTATCACATCGCCGTGCGCCGCGGCTGCAACGTGGATCAGCCGCGCAATCTCGCGAAGAGTGTGACAGTAGAGTGAAGCGTTTCACGTCGCACGTTGCACGTTGCACGGCGACGCGCTCATTGCTCGTGGAACGTGAGACCTGGAACGTGCAACAGGGTGGGGCGGCGTGAGGGTAGTCGTTCAGCGCGTGTCTCGTGCGGCGGTCCGGGTGAACGGGCGCGTCACGGGATCGATCGGGGTGGGGCTCCTCCTCCTGGCCGGGTTCGCACACGCCGATACCGAGGACGCCCTCGTCTGGATGGCCGACAAGCTCCTCGGTTTGCGGCTGTTCAGCGATCCCGCAGGCAAGATGAACCTCGCGCTGGCGGACGTGCATGGAGGCGTGCTGGTGGTATCGCAGTTCACCCTCTACGGCGACACGACGAAGGGCCGGCGTCCCAGCTTCATCGACGCTGCGCCACCCGATCTTGCGATTCCGCTGTATGACCGCTTTGTCGCGCTCCTCCGGGAGCGGGGAGCGGGGAGCGGTACCCGAGTCGAGACGGGAGAGTTCGGTGCCATGATGGAGGTGGAGCTCGTGAACGACGGGCCGGTCACGCTGATCCTCGAGAAATGATCGTTCTGGCGAGCGGATCCCCGCGCCGACGCCAGCTGCTCGAGATGGTCGGGCTCGAGTTTCGCGTGGTGCCGCCCGACGTGGACGAGGCCCTCGGGCCGGCCGAGCAAGCCGAGGGCTACGTGACGCGCCTGGCGCGCGAGAAGGCGACGACCGTGGCGGGGCGCGAGCGGGGGGCCGTGGTGCTCGCGGCGGACACGACCGTGGTGCTGCGGGGCGCGATCTTCGGGAAGCCGACGACCCCGGAGGCGGCGGTGGCGATGCTGCGACGACTCGAAGGGCGGAAGCACCAGGTCATGACGGCGGTTGCGGTGGCGCGGGATGGGCGCGTGGAGCACGCGCTCGACGTGACCGACGTGACGTTCCGGCCGCTCACGGACGCCCAGATCGCAGCGTACGTGGCGACCGGGGAGCCGCTCGACAAGGCCGGCGCGTATGCGATTCAGGGGAAGGGCGCCACGCTGGTCGAGGGGATCCGCGGCGACTTTTTCGGGGTGATGGGTCTGCCGCTGCGGCTCGCGCTCGACCTGCTCGAGCGGTTCGGGGTGTCCTACCGCTTCACCCGGTAGACCGGGATCTTCTTCGATTTCCCTTTGACTTGGATCGGCTCGAGGGGATCGACCTTCGGGGGTTGTTTCAGCTGCTGGTGGAAGGGCTCCGAGATGAGGATCTCGTTGGCCCCCGCGCTGTCGCAGAGGCGCTTGGCGGTATTCACGGCATCACCGATCACGGTATACTCGAGCCGCCGATCCGAGCCGACGTTGCCCGCGAATACCTCGCCGAAGTTGATGCCGATCCCGATGCCGAGCTCGGGGCGACCCTCCTCCTTCCACTTCGCGTTGAGTTTCTCGAGCGCTGCCAGCTGATCGAGCGCGCAGCGCATGGCGCGGTCGGCGTCGTCCTCGTGCGCCATGGGCGCGCCCCACAGCGCCATGATCGCGTCCCCGATGAACTTGTCGAGCGTGCCGCCGTGCTCGAAGACGACCTCCACCATCTCGGTGAAGTACTCCGTGAGGAGGGTGGCGATGGCGTCCGGACTCATCGTCTCCGACATCGGCGTGAAGCCGCGAATATCCGAGAAGAAGAGGACGACCGGTCGCTTTTCACTGGGGAGCCGGCCCGCATCCTGCTGCTGCGCGATGACCTGCGCGATGTTGGGCGAGAAGTAGCGCTGGAAGTTCGAGAGCACCAGCGCCTCGCGCCGCATCTGCTCCGAGCGCTGTGAGTTCTCGATCGCCACCGCGGCGAGCGAGCCGAACGCGATCAGGAACTTGAGGTCGTCGTCCGAGAAGGAGTGCGTCGCGGTGAGGTTGTCCACGTACAGGATGCCGAGCACCGTCTGGACCGTGCCCATGAGCGGCGTGCACATCGCGCTCCGCACGCTCTGGATGAGGATCGATTTTCCCTTGAACCGCTCGTCGGCCGCCGTGTTGTCGGAGAGGATCGCCACCCGGTCCTCCACCACCTTGCGGGCGATCGACTGCGGCACGTGCTTCGAGGCCGACGATTGCGCCGTCCGCCCCCGCGAGATCCGCGGCACCAGCTCGCCGGTCGCGGCTTCGAGCAGCAGGATCGAGACGCGGTCCACGTTCATCACCTGGAACGTGAACTCGACGACCTTGTCGAGCAGCCGGTCGAGCTCCTGCTGCTTGGACAGCTCCTTCGAGATTTCGAGCAGCAGCTCGAGCTTCTTCTCCCGCAGCTCCTCGAGCGACTTGGCGGTGACCTTGAGGTGCGACGCTCCCGACGGCGTGGCGGTCACGATCGCCGGGACCCCGCCCGACACGCTCACCGGGAGCTGCCGCACGATCGTCCCGCCGGCCGGTTTCGCCCCCGTGAACTCGGACGACACCGACGGCACCACCTTAGGCCGAACCGCCGGGGCGCTGACCTCCTTCACGCGGAACGCCACCTTGCCGAAGGTGATGACGTCGTTCTCGGCGGCGATCGCGTCGGTGATGCGCGCGCCGTTCAGGAAGGTGCCGTTCGAGGAGCCAACGTCCTTGACCTTCACGCCGCCGTCGGTGAGGGACACCTCGGCGTGACGGCGCGAGATCGTGGGGTCGTAAATCGGGACGTCGCTCGTCACGGCGCGCCCGACGACGATCGTGCGGCCAGGCTGCAGGTCGATGGACTGCTCGCCCGTCGTGCTCAGCAGCTTAAACACAGGCGCCAAATATACTCACCCCCCGGCCTTGGCGAGCGCCAACGCCTTGAGCACGGCCTGCGCCTTGTCCTCGGTCTCGCGGAACTCGCGCGCCGGATCCGAGTCGGCCACGATGCCCGCGCCGGCCTGCACCACCACGCGGTCCGGGCGCACCAGCGCGCAGCGGATGGCGATGGCGGTGTCGAGGTTCGTGGCGCCCCAGCCGACGTAGCCCACCGCGCCGGCGTACGGCCCGCGCCGCTCGGGCTCGAGCTCGTCAATGATTTCCATGGCGCGCACCTTGGGCGCGCCGGTCACGGTGCCGGCGGGAAAGCAGGCCTTGAATACGTCGAGCGCGTCGTAGCCGTCGCGCAGCTGCCCCCGCACTTCGCTCACGAGGTGCTGCACGTGGGAATAGCGCTCGATCGTGAGCAGGTCCGTGACGCGCACGCTGCCAAACCGCGCCACGCGTCCCACGTCGTTTCGGCCCAGGTCCACGAGCATCATGTGCTCGGCGCGCTCCTTCTCGTCGGCGCGCAGCTCGTTGGCGAGCGCTTCGTCCTCCTCCCGGGTGCGACCGCGCGGGCGGGTGCCGGCGATGGGCCGGACGGTTACCTCACCCCCCTCCACCCGGACCAGCACTTCGGGCGAGCTGCCGACCAGCGTGAAGTCGTCGAGCGCGAGGTAGAAGAGATACGGAGCGGGATTGAGGGCGCGGAGATAGCGGTACAGCAGCAGGGGGTCGACGGCGCCGCGAACCTCCTGGCGGCGCGACAGCACGGTCTGGAAGGTGTCGCCCGCGGCCACGTACTCGAGCACGCGCGCGACGTCGCGCTCGAACGCGGCGCGGGGGTAGCGCGACTCGGTGGCGACGGGGGGCAGGCCGTTCCGCAGGGCCAGCGGGGAAAGCTCGTGCCGCTGCCTCAGGCGACCGACCATGTCCTCGAGCCGCGCCTCGGCCGCGTCGTAGAGACGTAGCCGCTCCGCCGGCGCGGCGCGCGGCGGGACCTCGACGTTCGCCACCACGATCGCCCGCCCGAACAGGTTGTCCAAGATGACGAGCGTGTCGGCGATCATCATGACGGCGTCCGGCACGTCGAGCGTGTCGACGGGAGGGCGCGGCAGGCGCTCCACGGTGCGCACCAGGTCGTAGCCCAGGTAGCCCACCGCGCCGCCCGTGAACCGCGGCAGGCCCGGCAGCGGCGCGCCGGGCAAGGCCCGCATGCGCTGCGCGAGGTGGCCGATCGGGTCCTCCGTTTCGCCCGCGCCCCGCCAGCCCGTCGCCTTGGTCCAGCGCTCGACGCTGCGGTTGGCGCCCCGGTAGCGCCACACTTCGCGCGGCTCGGTTCCGAGGAACGTGTAGCGGGCCCAGCGCTCGCCGCCCACGACCGATTCGAGGAGAAACGCGAAGGGCGGCCGCGCGACCTTCACGAACGCCCCCAGCGGCGTGTCGCCGTCCAGCACCACCTCGCGCAGCACGGGGACCATCCCGCCCCGCTCGGCGCGCGCCAGGAAATCGGCGCGGGGTTCGCTCATTCGGGGCGAGGCGGGGTACACCGGGCATGGACCGTTGCCCGGGGAGCGACCGGCCGCGACAGTGGGGGCGCCTGCGCGTCGCGCTCGCCCCGTACGGCCGTACGAGACTCGCCGCCGTCCTCGCCCTCGGCGTGCTTGTCCGGCCCACGCCCGTCGCCGCGCAGGCATGGAACTCGGATGCGGCCGTCGGCCTGGCCCGGCGCGCGGTCCTGCGCCGCAGCGGCGCGGTGGCCGATTCCTCGCTCCACGACTACAAGGCCCAGGCTCACGGCTTCCTTTTCTTCCTCGGGGCGTTCGGCCAGGGGCTCGCCGATCCCCCGCGGCTCGTCAAGGCCGACCAGCTGGAGCTGGAAGTGTACTGGAAGGCCCCGGCGAGCAGCAAGCAGCGCGTCATCGGGTGGCGCGACCAGGCCCAGCTTCCCACCGACATCAACTACCATCGCGACCATCTCGGCATTATCCAGAACAATTTCGGCGCCGCGCTGCGCCTGGGCGAAGGGGATGAGGTGCGCGACGTGCCTCACCCGCTCTCGCCGGCCGGCCCCGATATCTACGACTTCGCGCTCGACGACACGACGACCATTATGCTGCCGGAGCGCGAGGTGCGGGTGGTGCCCCTGCGGGTGCGTCCCAAGGATTTCGGCCTGCCCCGCATCGTCGGGACGCTGTACGTGGACGCCGAGACGGCGGACCTGGTGCGCATGGCGTTCAACTTCACCCCGCGCTCCTACCTCGACCCCGCGCTCGAGGACGTGAGCATCGTGCTCGACAACGCGTTGTGGGAGCGACGCTACTGGCTTCCCTACCGGCAGGAGATCGAGATCCGACGGCGCGCGACGTGGCTCGACGTGCCGGTGCGCGGCATCATCCGCGCCCGCTGGGAGATCGATGGCTACGTGCTCAACCTCGGGCTCGCGAACAGCTGGTTCGCGGGCGACGAGATCACGTTCCTGCCCAAGGCCGAGCGCGACTCCTTCCCCTGGAAGGAGCCGCTCGGCGCCGCGCTCCAGGAGATCGCCGAGCCGGTGCGCCAGAACGACCTGGAGCGCGTGCGCGCGGAAGTGGAGCAGATCGCCGGCCGGCGCGTCCTCACCGGTCTCAAGGGGCGTCGGCTCGGCGTGCGGGGCGTGTCGGACCTGCTGCATGCGAACCGGGTGGAGGGGCTCGCGGCCGGCGCCGGGGTGGTGGTGCGCGGCGGGGGCGAACGGCGCGAACTGCGCGGCCGCGCGAGCTACGGCTTCGCCGACCACCGCCCCAAAGGCGCCCTCAGCGCCGTGGATCGCCGGGGCCGGAGCGCACTCGACATAAGCGTGTATCGGGAGGTGCGCGACGTCGGCGACGCCGCCGTCATCGCGCCGCTCCTCAATTCGTTCGCCTCGCAGGAATTCGGCCACGACTACGGAGACTATTACCTGGCGGACGGCGGACGCATCACCTACCGGCACGGCATCGGCGTGCGGAGCGAGTGGCGGGCGACCGCGGGCCGGGAGTCGATCGGCTCGCTCGCGGTGGCGGCGGCGCCCGCCAACGGCACGTTTCGTCCCAACGTCCCCCTCGGCGGCGGTGGGGTCGACCTCGTGCAGCTGGCGCTCGAGCGCAAGAGCGAGGGCTTCGCGGTGCGGCGCGACCTGCACGTCGAGACGCTGCTCGAGGGAGGCCGACTGGACGGCGGCGCCACCTACCTCCGGCTCTCCGGTGCGGGACACGTATTGCTCCCCCTGGGCGCGACGGGGCTGTTGGTCCGCGCCCAGGGCGGCGTCGCCAGCGCGGACCTCCCTGCGCACCGCGCGTTCGTGCTGGGCGGGCGTGGCACGCTGCTCGGGGACGGATTCCGACGCTGGGGGGGTCGCCGCGTGGGCTTGCTCCATCTCGAGTGGCGCGTGCCGATGCCGTTCCTGTCGCTCGGCCTCGGGCCCTACGCGCGCACTCCTCGGACTCTCACCGTCGCGCCCTACATCGCCTGCGGCTGGGCCGCCGGTCCCGTCGCAGGCACGCCGTGGACGGCGACTCCCGGGACGCGGATCACTATTGGACTCGCGTTCGAATGGCTGGGGGTGTTTCGCTGGGACGCGGGATTTGGCACCGCCACGCACCGGGTGGGGCTCGCCTTCGACGTGACGCGGGACTTTTGGGGAATCCTCTGACGCGCGGCTGACGCCGCGAGGTTTGGGAGGTTCTGGAGGTTGGGGGAGGTTGGAGGAGGTTGAATCGTGCGCGGAGCAACCTCCCCTAACCTCCCGACCCTCCCCTAACCTCCCCAACCTCCCGACGCTTCACTACCTTGTTAACCGGATGGCCGACACACACTTCCCGGACGAATGGCTGGCGCACTCCCTCGAGGGAGTGGTGACCCCGGAGCTCCTGGCCGAGCTGCGGGAGAAGACCGCGCCACCGGCAAGGTTGTGGGAGACGCTGGTCGCCCAAAAGATCGCGAGCGACGAGCAGATCCTCACGGCCCTGTCCACGCGCTTCCGGCTGAAGCTGGCGGACCTGGCGCAGGCCGACCCGGCGGCCAAAGAGCGAGTGCCCGAGCAGGTAGCGCGTCGCTACCACATCCTGCCGCTGCGCGCCACGGATTCCTATCTCGAGGTCGCGACGGCGAACCCGTTCGACCTCGACGCCGAGAAGGCGCTCGCGTTCGCCACCGCCCGTGAGATCCGGATGTTCCTGCTCGCGCCGTCCAAGATCGCCGAGCGGTTGGACGAGATGTACCGTCCCGAGAAGGCCGTCGACAAGCTGCTCGAAGGCATGGGAAGCTCGGCCGAGCTGGTGCAGCTGCAGGACAGCCTGGCGCCCGATGAGATCACGATCGCGGCCTCCGAGGCCGAGGCGAGCCAGCGCCCGGTGGTCCGGCTCGTGGACCTGATCATCTCCGAGGGAATCCTCGCGCGCTCGAGCGACATCCACATCGAGCCGGAGGAGGGGGGGGTGGCGGTGCGCTACCGCATCGACGGCGTGCTGCGGCAGGTGATGAAGATCCCGCGCCAGGCCGGTCTGCCGCTGATCTCGCGCATCAAGATCATGTCGTCGCTCGACATCGCCGACCGGCTGCGGCCCCAGGACGGCCGCGCGCGGGTGGCGGTGAACGGCCAGCCGATCGACCTCCGCGTCTCGACCCTCCCCGCGGCGCTGGGCGAGAAAGTCGTGATCCGGATTCTCGATTCCCGCGCCACCGTCAAATCGCTCGAATCCCTGGGGCTGAACACCAACGAGACGGAGGGCATCAAGCGGCTGCTCGAGAACCACGAGGGGATCATCCTCGTCACCGGCCCGACGGGCTCAGGCAAGACCACGACCCTCTACTCCTGCATCAATCAAATCAAGAGCGAGGGCGTGAACATCGTGACGGTCGAGGACCCGGTGGAATACCGGATGCAGGGGATCGTGCAGGTGCAGGTGCAGGAGAAGGCCGGCCTGACGTTCGCCTCGGCGCTGCGCTCGATCCTGCGCCAGGACCCGAACGTGGTGCTGATCGGCGAGATCCGGGATCGCGAAACGGCACAGATCGCCGTGCAGGCATCGCTCACCGGGCACTTGGTGCTCTCGACGCTGCACACGAACGACGCGGCGAACGCCGTCACGCGCCTCGTCGACATCGGGGTCGAAGCCTACAAGATCGCCGCCGCGCTGCGCGGCGTCGTGGCGCAGCGGCTGATGCGCAAGCTGTGCCCCACCTGCAAGGAAGTGTGGATGGAGGCGCCCGCCGACCGCCTCAAGAAGTGGATCCCGAAGGGGACGCCGTTGTATCGCGCGGCCGGCTGTCCCGACTGCGCCATGACGGGATACCGCGGCCGTTTTGGGATCATCGAGGTCCTGACGGTGTCGGCCGAGGTGGAGCGGCGCATCGCGGCGGGCGAGACGGCGGAGCATATCGCGGGGGCCGCGCGCCGCTCCGGGATGAAGGGACTGTGGGACTCGGGGCTGGAGCACGTGCTGCGCGGAGAATCCACGCTCGACGAATTAACGCGCGTGGTCGACATCCCGGAGGAGGACGACCATCCGCCGGAAGTGGTGGCCGGGGCGCGTCGCTCGACGGGTAGGGGAAAGCCGCATCCCGCAGCGTCGCAGGGCGCGGCCCTGGGCTTCGCGGAGCCGGCCCACACGCTCGCCCCCGAGGAGCTGACGGCGCACTTCGAGCTGCTGGAAGAGCCCGAACCGCCACGGGTGTCAGGGCCGCACGGAATGCCGGCACGCAAGGTGCTGCTCGTGGACGACGAGGACAGTCTGCGCAAGGTCGTGAAGGATCTGCTCGAGCGCGACGGCTACATCGTCTCCGAGGCGCGCGACGGCGTGCAGGCACTCGATCAGGTCGACCGGGTGGGCCCGGACATCATCGTGCTCGATCTCAACATGCCCGGCCTGGACGGCTACGGCGTGCTGTCCCACCTGCGCTCGCGCCCCGCGACCGCGGACATTCCCGTCATCGTCCTCACCGCCAAGAGCGACGAAGACAACGAGGTCCGGGTGTTCGAGCTGGGCGCGGACGACTTCCTCACCAAGCCGTTCCGGGCGCGGGCGCTATCGGCACGGTTGGAGGCGGTGCTGGGCCGACGGCGCTGAGGCGCGACTTGACCGACATTCGAGTTGACTTCATCGATGCCTACCTGCTTCGACCCGGCGGGTCGGGACTCGAGGTACTGGTGCTGCGACGCGCGGCGGGCGGTCGCTCCCCGGGGTCGTGGGAGACGGTGCACGGTCACATCGAGCCCGGCGAGACGCCGGTGCAGGCGGCGCTGCGCGAGCTGCACGAAGAGACGGGCCTCGACCCGCTCCGATTCTACAATGTGTCGCGCGTGGAGGCGTTCTACCGACACCAGACGAACGAAATCGTCTTGATTCCCGTGTTCGCCGGCGTCGTGGACGGTCGTGCGGTCGTGCGGCACTCGGCGGAGCACGATCGCGCCGAGTGGCTCGAGGCGCGGGAGGCAGGCGCGAGGTTCTCCTGGCCCCGGGAGCGCAGAGCACTGGACGACGTTTTGTCAATCCTGGGCTCCGGGGAGGCGGGCTTGCTCGAGGACGTTCTGCGGGTATGCTAGCTGTCGTGTAGGTTGGGCCACTCGGGACCTTCTTGCGCAGCGGCGGCGTGTGAACCCGTTCTATCACCGCATCTACAAGGTCGTACGGCACATTCCCAAGGGTCGGGTCGCGACCTATGGTCTCGTGGCGCGCCTGGCCGGTCGGCCGGGCGCCGCGCGCACGGTCGGTTGGGCCCTCTCGGCATTACCCGATGACTCCGACGTACCCTGGTGGCGCGTGCTCAACGCCGCGGGCCGCATCTCCCTGTCGGGCGCCGACCACAACAGCGTGCTGCAGCGCGCGCTGCTGTTGCGGGAGGGTGTGAAATTCGCCCCCGGCGGAGCCGTGAATCTCGCCACGTTCGGGTGGCCGGCGGAGGCCTATGACAGCGTGGCGGCAGCGCGCAGGGGGCCGGCCTCGTCCCGCAAGGCACGGCGACTCAAGCGGGCGCGCCGCTAGCGTCGCTGGGGTGTGCCGCCCAAACCCGGGCGGCTTCGTCCCGCAGGTCGCGGAGGTTGAAGGGCTTGCGGACGTAGTGCAGGCTCAGCCGCGCCAGCTCTTCCTCGGCCGCGGGCGGCAGGTCTCCCCGTGCGACCAGCACGCGGTCCTTGAGCTCGGGTTGCGACTCTACCAGCTGCTCCACGAACAGATGGTCGTGCGCCCGCGCCTCGGAATCGACGAGGATCAGATCAAAGGCGCGGGTCCGCACGAGGTCGAGCGCATGTTGCGGATTGCGCGCCACCTCAACCGTGTGCCCGTCGCGTCCGAACAGCGCTTTGACCATGCGTCGCACCGCGGGATCCTCGTCCACCAGAAGGATGGAGCGCGTCGCCGCGGGGGGGGGCGGTGCGACGACTTGTGGCTCAGGCGTGCCATGCCGCTCGGCATCGATCGACGCGAGCGGTAGGTCCACCATGAACGCGGCGCCGCCCTCCGTGGGCCGCTCGACCGTGATCCGCCCGCCATGCGTGTCCACGATTGAGTAGGTGATCGAGAGCCCGAGCCCCGTCCCTTGGCCCGGCTCTTTGGTCGTGAAGAACGGGGTGAAGATGTGCGGCAGCACGGCGTCCGCGATTCCGGCTCCTGAGTCCGTGACCCGCATGCGCACCCGGTCGTCCACCCAGGTGGTGAGCAGTATCACGCGCGGCCGCTCCGGCGGGTTCTCGGCGACGGCCTGCGCCGCGTTGTTGAGCAGGTTGATCACGACCTGCTGCAGCGCGTGGCGGTCGCCCAGCACCGGGGGGAGGGGCGCCAGGTTCTTTTCGATCGTGATGTCCTTGAGGTCGAGGTCGTAGCTCATGAGGAGCAGCGTGCGCTGGATCACGTCGTTCAAGTCCACGGCCGCCTGCTCCCCGGGTCCCTTGCGCGCGAACGTCAGCAGGTTGCGCACGATCCGTCCCGCGCGATCCGCCTGCTCGTGAATCACGCGCAGGTGCCCGCGGTCCTTCGTGCCGAGCTCCTGCTGCTCGAGCAGTAGCTCGGACAGCCCGGCGATAGACGTGAGAGGGTTGTTGAGCTCGTGCGCCACGCCCGAGACGAGCTGCCCCACCGCGGCGAGCTTCTCGCTTTGGATCAGCTGTGCCTCCAGTGCTTGCTGATCCGTCACGTCCTCGACCAGCACCACGACGCTGTGGTCGTGCGCGGGGGCGGGGGCGGAGGCCGGAATGCGGGCAGCGTTGACACGGATCGAACGGGTCGCCGACCGGAGCACCACCGGCTGCACGCGATTTCCCTCGCGCGCCGCGACGAGCAGCTCGACCAGAGCGGGGGAGGGGCCGAGCAGGGCCTCGCCCAGGTCGCAGCCGATCACGGCCGGGATCGGCGCGCCGAGCATGGCCGCGAGCGCGCGGTTGGCGCGGCGGATGCAGCCACGGTCGTCCACCACGGCGATCCCCTCCGACAGCGCGTCGAACGCGGTCTCCCACTGCTCTTTGGCATGCTGTACCATCTGGAAGAACCGGGCGTTGGCGATCACGATCGCGGCATGCGTGGCCACGGTAGAGAGCAGCCGCATATCCTCGGGGGCGAACGCGCGGTCCCGGGGATTCGCGATGACCAGCGTGCCGACGACGACCCCGTGCGCGCGCAGGGACACCGCAGCGGCCGAGTCCACCGCCACGTCCTCCAGGAGGCGCGTCGGTTCGCCGCTGGAGCTGCGAACGAGCTCGAGCCGCTCGCGGTTCAGCGAGCGCGCGACGAGGCCGGGATCGGAGGGAGCCACGGCACGCCCGGCGAGTCCCACCAGGGTCCCCTCGGCCGCGGTGATGCGGAGGGGGCGCTCGCCTCCCTCTTCTCCCTCTGGCGCGAGCGCGACCAGCGCTCCTTGCGCGTCGAGGAACCGCATCGCATAGCGCACCACCTGCTCGACGATGCGGTCGAGCTGTAAGGAGCCCGCGAGGATGTACGAGAGCTCCTGGAGGGAGAACAGCTCGGAGAGGCGGCGGTTCAGCTCGTCTGCCGCCCGCCGCCGGTCGCGCTCGCTCCGCTCGAGGCGCCGCTTCAGATGGAGCGCTCCCCAGCCGAGCCCGCCCGCGAGGAACAGGACCAGGGCGACGAGAATGAGCGACATAGTTGGCACAAGGATAATGGCTGCTTGACCCTCCGAATCCCGACTTTTAAATTCGGGTATATCTACTTGATATCTATTCTCAACTAGCCTTGCCACGGAGTCGTAATGCGGACGCTCGTCGGGTGGGGCGTTTTTGTTGTCATGGCGCCCGGTCCCGTCCGGATCCTCGCCGCGCAGGAGCACACCACCGTCGGGGGCTATGGCGAGGTGCACTACACCAACCCCACCGGCCCCAAGACCCCGGCCGTCGTCACTCTCGCCCGTTTCGTCGTCTACCTCGCGCACAGCTTCGACGATCGCCTGGCGTTTCGCTCCGAGCTCGAAGTCGAGGACGCGAAGGTCGAGGGGGGCCAGGCGGGCGGGGAGGTCGCCTTGGAGCAGGCCTATCTCGATTATCGGCTGGCCGACTGGATCACCCTGCGCACGGGGCTGGTGCTGGCCCCGGTCGGGATCATCAACGAGACGCACGAGCCGCCCACCTTCAACGGTGTGGACCGTCCCGGCTTCGACCACGACGTGATTCCCACGACCTGGCGTGAGATCGGGCTCGGGGCCGTCGGCACCGTGCCGGGCGGAAGCGGGCTCGCGTATCGGGTGTACCTCGTGAACGGGCTCCGCGCCGACGGCTTGTCGGCCGGCGCGGGGATCCGGGAGGGACGCCAGGAGGGTCGCCAGGCGAGTTTCGCGAACCCGTCCGTCACCGGGCGGCTCGAATGGGCG
>Ga0209375_1001487_pt1 | contig 17569 bp, 19 predicted proteins | sample GraSoiAngelo_131_FD_185888 | JGI IMG/M metagenome (GOLD analysis project Ga0209375, IMG submission 185888) | Grasslands soil microbial communities from the Angelo Coastal Reserve, California, USA - 14_0929_02_30cm (SPAdes) (version 2) | ecosystem: Environmental > Terrestrial > Soil > Grasslands ... | reverse complement strand
CTCTCCGGCACAGTTTAAGACGAGGACGCCACCGTCCTCTGGCCCGTACCAGCGGACAGCAAGCCACAGCCGCCGCTTACTTCCCCCCTCAACGGAGACAGAGTCAGCCTCTGGTTGAGGGAAATAGCTCCCCCTGAACTGGAGCTTTGGACGAGCGGCTTCGAGCATAGGTAGGAGAGCGGGGTGCTGGCAGCGTGTGGGCTGCGGTGAGCACTTGAGCGAGAACCAAGCCGCAAGGGCCGTCGGGATACCCACTAAGCAAACTGATGTGACCGAGGGGCGACTCCTCACGCGCCTTCCTCTACTGTTTCTTGTAGCGAACGAATTCGTGGCGGTCCAGGTCACCGTCAATGTCCACCTTCTCGCATTTCTTTGTCTTGTTGACGCATTCTATAACGGCTTTGTCCATGTTGCCCGGAGTTGCAAACCAGAGCGAGCCTGCAGTGTTGTCCTGGATCGAGTTGTTGTAGATCCCCTCCGCAACGCCGATAGCCATGTTAAAGGCTCTGAGATCGCTGCCAGTCAGTTGCTGTCGGCCATTCATTTGCCTCTCTGCCGCTCTCCACTGTCTGTTACCCACGCCTCTGAACTGGTTGCGCTGATGGATGACTCGCTCATAGGTTCTACGCCGCCTGAACTCATGGCTCCGATCAGTTACGCGATTCCTAGCGACGCTCCCGACGGCGATCATCCCACGGAGATTCTCGCTGCTGGCTTCTGCGAAGATTACGAGGATTAGGTCGCAGGGCGCCGTGGTGCTCAAACCCTTGTTACGTTTGTTGAGTTCGTCGCACAGCCCGAACGGGTCCGAGAACGACACCGGGCCGTTCCCCGCATAGCTGTAGAGATTGACCCCGCCCGCCAACCCGATCGGATCCTGCGTCAGGAACCTGCCCGTCTTGGGATCGTACCAGCGGTTCCGGAGGTAGACGAACCCGCCCGTCTGGTTGGGCTGGCTCGCCCCCGTGAACCCCGTCTCCACGTTCACCTGCCCCGCCGTGAGCGAGAACAGGTCCGTCATCCCCCAAGGGTTCTTGCTGTAGACGGGGACGGTCAGCTCCTGCGTGCCGTCGAACTTCACGGCCGCGAGCGTCGTGCCGGAGTGGTCCGCGACGAGGGTCAAGTTCTCGGCCGCCAGCCCCGGGCTGCCCTTGAAGCGACCCGCCACTTGGTCGTCCAACCCCCCGGTCAAATACCGGGCCCGGACCCACCACGCGGTGCCTTGCTTGACGAAGGTCAAGGTGACGTCGTCCCCGTCGTACACTATAGAAGTTGCGGGTGCCGCTGTCGGGAGACGCCCCGTTCGCCGGGATCCAGGTCGAGCCGTTCTGCACGTGCGTGATCACGCGGCGGCCCGCCGCGTCGTACCAGTGCCAGTTGTAATCGTACACTCCCGTCGAACCCGTGGGCGTCATCGCGAAGAAGAGCTGGTTCGTGGCGGTGTAGGCGAGGATTGCTTGGGGGCCGAGCGAGGTTCCGCCGGAGAGCGCGCTGTCCTCCTGAACGAGCCGGTTACCGGCGCGGTCGCTGTAGTAGTGGTTGATGCGCCCACACGCGCTCACGCGCGTGGTCCGCAGAATCGCGTTGTCCACCCCGAACCTCGACGAATCGGTCGTGGACCCGTTGCAGCTGCCGTCGGTGTAAATGGTCCGCGCCTCGGTAAGCCGATTCCCGAACACGTCATACGTCCAGTCATACTGGCCCGTCGTGCTGTGCACGCTCAAGAGCCGCCGCACCCCGTCCGCCGAATAGGTGAACTGGCTGGAGGTGTTCTGGGAGCACACGAGGCCTGGGCAGGGGACCGTCTCCGTCTCCGAGCCCAGCTCGTCGGCGTGGTTGAAGGTCCCCGTGTACTGGTACCAGAGATTGGGGCCGGCCGTGGTGGCGATCGTCTTCTGGCGGCCCGCCGCGTCGTACCCGAAGCTGCTCTTCACCTCGACCGCGCCGGCGTCGCCGAGCAGCACCGCCCGCAGCGTGTCCCGCCCCGCCCGGTCGTAGCGCCAGCGCACCCGCCCCACACGCTTCGTGCCCCCGGTGGCTGAAGTTGACCCGGACGGTGTCGCCGGTACCGATCTCACCGCCTTCGATCGGGCTGATCACGGTTCCGATCGATGGACCGGCGACGGGCACCGCGGTGACAAGGGTGTCCTTGTTGTTCACGTCCTGGTCGATGTTCTCCGCGACGATGAGCTGCCGGAACGTCCCGGTGCCGAGCGTCGTGTAGCCGAGCGTGACCGTCCCGGAGCCGCCGGAGGCGAGGGTCAGCTGACTGGGTGAGGGTGTCGTACAGGGGAGCTGAGGGGCCAGCGCCGTGCACGTAACAGTTATCGTGGATCTCGTGGACGCGAGATTGATCACCGTGACGGTGTAGGTGAACGGCCCGCTGTCAGGACCGCGGACCGGTTCCGTTTTCGTGAGGCGGGGATCGAGCCTGACGGAGCACGTGTTGCCACCGCAGTCTCGGTCGCGACCCGGCGGGGCCGGCAGGTGTGAGACCGGAGAAGCGGAGACGAGAATCGCGAGCAGTGCAACCGGGGGGGCCACGACAGCCTCGTATCGACTGAGCTGTCAAATCTCGGACTTCCGATGCTCCCCCGGGAGGAGGGTACGAAATTGGGCTCCTAGGGCATCAGGTTCCCAGCTTCTTCTTCAGCTCGTCGATCATCCGATCCACCAGCTTGGCCCCTTCGTGTTGCGCGGGCACGAGCACCTCGAGGTCGCGCTCGGGGCGCGAGGGGTCGAGCACCGGCCGGTACACCGCTTCAACGGTCAGCCGCGACTTTCCCGGGGCGTCGGGATCGGCCCAGCAGCGGATCTTGAACGTGCCGGCGAGGTCGCCGGGATCGCGATCGCCGCGGATCGAGCGTTTGCTCCGCGGTTCGAACCACGCCGTTTCCACGTACGCGTCCTGCGTGTTCGCGAGCTCCACCTGCAGGCCCTGGGCGGTCAGCCAGGCCTGGACCTCGGCGGCGACGCGCGGCGGCCGGGCGTAGAGCACGACGCTCGGCGCCTCCGGCAACGGCATGAAGTCGGGGCGGGTGGTCGTGGGAGTGCAGGCGAGAAGAAACAACACGAGCAGGGTCGGGCGGAGACGGGCGGGGACGGGCCGTGTCGGACGCTCGTGCCCGACTCTGCCCGACCCTGCCCGACTCTGTCGCATCTCAGTGCGTATGCGGAGGCGTCCCAGGAGCATGCACATGCGACGTATCTCGGGCCGCGCTCCCGTGCTCGTGCTCCATCGAGTCCGCATCTTCACCGGCCTCGTGGTTATGCCCCGCGCGCCGGTCCAGCATCTCCCGCTCCATCGTGCGCATCGGGACCCCCGCGGCGTGCTCGAACACCATCTGGCCGCCGACGACTCCGGTCCACGTCACCAACACGAGACCGGCGACGGCCAGGACGCGCAGCACCCATTCTTCGGCCGCGGTGGTGCGGAACCGTCGCCACAGCCGCCACACGAGCAGCGCGGTGAACAGGCTCATCGTGATAAGGCCGAGCGTCTCGTGCTTCTCCATCAGCTCGTGGATGGCGTCGCCGTGCTCGATCACGTCGCTGGCCTGCTCGCCGGCGATCACGGCGAGCCAGCCCCCCAGCACCCCCGCCCACAGGGTCCAGATCGCCGCCCACCTGAGCGACTCGCGCTTGAACGCCCAGGCGGCCAGGTCGAACAGCACGCCCACAGTGAGCAGGGCGGCCGGTAGGTCGTTCAAGGCGGCGTGGAGCCGCGGCCAGTCGTAGCCCAGGATCATGGTGCCGGTTCTCCCGAGAGGGGTGGCGGTCTAGAGGCCCAGATTCGCGACGGCGGGTGGGGTCGCCGAGTAGTCGTAGAACCCCTTCCCGCTCTTCTTCCCGTACATCCCTGCGAGCACCATGCGCTTGAGCAGCGGCGGCGGGGCGTAGTGCTGCTGCTTATACTCGGCGAACATGATCTCGGCGATCTTGTAGGTGGTGTCGAGCCCGACGAAATCGAGCAGCGTGAGGGGCCCCATCGGATAGCCGCAGCCCAGCTGCATCGCCTTGTCGATGTCGGGGATGGTGGCGACGCCGTGCTCGACGGCGCGGATCGCGTCGAGCAGGTACGGTACCAGCAGCAGGTTGACGATGAACCCCGAGTTGTCCTTCGCCGCCACCGCCTCCTTGCCGAGCGACTTGGCGAACGCGAAGGCGCGCCGGAACGCCTCGTCCGACGTCGTCACCGTGCGCACGACCTCGACGAGCGGCATCAGGGGCACGGGGTTGAAGAAGTGCAGCCCCACGAAACGGTCGGCGCGCTTGGTGGCCGCGGCCATCGCGGCAATCTTGAGGCTGGAAGTGTTGGAGGCGAAGATTGTGGACGGCGGGCAGAGGCCGTCCAGCTCCTTCCACATCTGGTTCTTCAGGTCCAGGTCCTCGGTCACCGCTTCGATGATGATGTCGCAGCTCTTCAGGTCCGCCACCGCCGTCGTAAAGCTCAGGCGCTTCAGCACCGCGTCGCGATCGGGGGCGGCGAGTTTGGCCTTCTCGACGAATTTCGCCAGGGACTTCTCGATGCCGGCGCGCGCCCGCTCGCCGATCTCTTTGGAGACGTCGCGGGCGATCGTCTCGTAGCCGGCGGTTGCCGCGACCTGGGCGATGCCGCTGCCCATCAGGCCGCAGCCCAACACGCCTACACGCTCAATGTCGGCCATGTTTGATCGTTATCGGTTCACGGTTACCGGTTGTCGGTCACTTCAGCGCACGACGGATTTCTTCGGCTATCCGGACGATCGGGCTGCCGCCGGGGCCGGGCAGCGCGCGCTCCGCGCGGACCTCGCCGCGCTCGAGGCGGTCCAGCACCTGCTCCAGTCCCACCTGGATCTTCTCGTTCTCGGCGCGGTGCCGGCGCGTGACCACGAGGCCGAGCAGCGCCAGGATCGGCGCGGGCAGGTACGCCCACGGCAGCAGCACCCCGAGCGGGATCGCGGCCACGGTGGCGGCGATGCCCAGTCCCGCGATCACCAGGGCGCCCTGGATGCGGACGGCGCGCTCGCGCCGCACGTCGGCGGTGAGCTGCACGTGGCAGAAGCCGGGCTCGAGCTGCGTGGCCTGGCCCAGAACTTCGTTGGTCCGTGCCAGGGCGTAGTGCTTCCCACCCGCGCCCAACGCCCGCTGGATGGAGGCGAACGCGCCGCGCTTGGCTTCCCAGGAGGTGCGGTCCGGGTAGCGGCGCTTGACCTGGAGCGATTCCTCTTCCTCCATCCAACGGGAGAGGGCGCGCTCGACGTTCGCCCGGTCGCCGGGGACGACGCGCGCCGCCGCCAGCCGGTCCGGTCCGACCAGCCAGGCGCCGAGGCCGCGCGGGACTTCGACGACGGCGCGCGTGCGCTCCTCGAGCAGCGCCTGCCGCAGGTACGCCGCCGGGATCCCGACATCCTTGCCGAGGGCGACCAGCTCATTCTCGGTGAGCCCCTCGCCGATGTCGCGCTCGGAAGCCTGGAGCTCCGCCGCCCGCTGAATGATGCGCTCCAGCGCCTCGCGACTGATCAGCTCCTGGCCCATCCTAGACCTTGGCCCGGTCGCGCTCCGGCGCCGCCGGCACGGACTCGCCCGTCCGGGCGGGGAGCGCGGGGGCGCCGCCCCCTCCCCGAATGGCCTCGAGCAGCCCCTTGAACAGGTCGATCGGGATCGGGAAGATCGTCGTCGAGTTCTTCTCGGAAGCGATCTCGGTGACCGTCTGCAGGTAGCGGAGCTGGATGGCCGCGGGCTCGGCGCCGATGATGCGCGCCGCCATGGCCAGCTTCTCGGACGCCTGCAGCTCCCCTTCGGCGTTGATGACCTTGGCGCGGCGCTCGCGCTCGGCCTCCGCCTGGCGCGCCATGGCGCGCTTCATCTCCGGCGGCAGGTCGACGTCCTTCACCTCCACCGCCGACACCTCGATGCCCCAGGACTCGGTGCGCGAGTCGATGATGTTCTTCAGGATGGCGTTGATCTTCTCGCGGTTCATCAGCAGCTCGTCCATCTCGGTCTCGCCGAGCACCGAGCGCAGCGTGGTCTGCGCGAGCTGGCTGGTCGCGTAGAGGTAGTTCTCCACGCCGATCACCGCCTTCACCGGGTCGATGACCCGCATGTACAGCACGGCGTTGACCTTGATCGAGATGTTGTCGCGGGTGATGACGTCCTGCGGGGGGATGTCGAGCGCGACGACGCGCAGCGACACCTTCTGCATCCGTGCGAACAGGGGCGGGAGGTAGATCAGCCCCGGCCCCTTGGAGCCCCACGAGCGGCCCAGGAAAAAGTACACCGCGCGCTCGTACTCCCGGAGCACGCGCAGCCCCGAGAAGAGATACAATCCGACGATCGCGAGGATGGGAACCAGTGCGTCGCCCATGGCCGCTCCTTCCTGCTAGGTGGGGAAGGCTTCGACGATGACCGCCGCGCCCTGACCGCCCCCGATGCACGCGGACCCCAACCCGAACCTTCCCTTGCGCTGCCGCAAGGCGTGGAGCAGGTGGATCGTGATGCGGGTGCCGCTCGCCGCGAGGGGGTGGCCGATGGCGATGGCGCCGCCGTGCACGTTGGTTTTCGCCCGATCCAGCCCCAGCTCCTTCTCTACGGCGAGGTACTGCGGGGCGAACGCCTCGTTCACTTCGACAAGGTCCATCTGCTCCAGTTTCATCCCGGCCTTGGCGAGCGCCTTACGGGCCGCGGGGGCCGGGCCGATGCCCATGTACTGGGGCTCGACGCCGACCACCGCCCACGACACCAGCCGCCCCAATGGCTTCAATCCCTGCGCTGTGGCGAACGCTTCGCTCGCGATCACCGTCGCCGCCGCGCCGTCGCAGATCCCCGAGGCGTTCCCGGCGGTCACCAGACCGTCCTTCTTGAAGTACGGCTTCAAGCCACCGAGCCCCTCGAGCGAGGTCTCGGGCCGCATGTGCTCGTCGGCGCGGAACTCGACGTCCTTGCCCTTCACTTTGACGGGAACCGCCACGACCTCGTCCTGGAAGACGCAATCGTCCCAGGCCTTCTTGGCGCGTTGCTGGGAGCCGAGGGCGACTTCATCCACCTCGCGCCGCGTGAGTTTGTACTTCTCCGCGAGCTTTTCGGCGGTTTCCGCCATCGAGAGGCCGCACTGCGGGTCCTTGAGCGCTTCCCACAGCAGGTCTTCGAGCGGTGCCGGGGGCCCCAGTCGCAGGCCCCAGCGGGCGCCGTGCACGACGTGGGGTGCCTGGCTCATCGATTCCGCCCCGCCGCACAGCACGGCCTCGGCCTCGCCGAGCAGGATGAGCTGAGCGCCTTGGGTGATGGCCTCGAACCCTGAGCCGCACAGGCGGTTGACCGTGACGGCGGGCACCTCGATCGGCAGACCGGCTTTGAGAGAGACGTGGCGGGCGCAGTAGATGGCATCGTTCGACGTCTGCAGCGCGTTGCCGAACACCGTGTGGCCGATCTTCTCGGCCGCGACGTGGGAACGTTCGAGCGCGTGCCGCGCGGCGACCACGCCGAGCTGGGTGGCTGAGAGATCCTTCAGCGATCCGCCGAAGGTGCCGAAGCCGGTGCGCACGCCGGAGAGGAACACGACGTCGCCACCGGCGCCCTGGGTTTTCATGGAAACACAGCTCCCCTGGTCAGACCGGTGAATATCGGCGGTCGGGCGGGGGGGCGGTAGGGCGGCGCTACGCCGCGACGCGTCCGGAGAAGCGCTTCCACACCGCGAATGCCGGTACCCCTGTCGCGACGATGCCGAGCCCGACCAGCGCCTGCCTGGGTTGGGCGGCAAGTGTGTTCGCCACGATGGCTGCCGCGGCGAGGATGAACAGCGCCGGCGTCACCGGATAGCCCGGCGTGCGGAACGGTCGCGGCGCATCCGGGAAACGGCGCCGGTACACGAACACGGCCGCCGCGCCGAGCGCGAAAAAGATCCAGCTCGTAAACACGACGAACCGGTACAACTGTTCAAAGGTGCCGGACGCGGCGAGCACCGCAGCCCACGCGGCGCTCACCCCCACCGCGACCGCTGGCGTGCCGAACCGCGGGTGGACCTCCGCCAACCGCCGGAAGAACAGGCCGTCGCGGGCCATTGCGTAGAACAACCGGGGCGTGGTGAGGACCAGCCCGTTCGCGGCGCCGAAAATGGACACCAAGATCGGCAGCGTCACGATCGTGCCCAAGCCAACGCCGAAGAGGGAGCCCGCCGCGTCGGCGGCGACGCGCTTGGAAGCCACGACGCCACCAGGTCCCAGAGCGGCGATGTAGCCGACGTTGGCGAGCAAGTAGATCCCGATGAGCAAGGCCGTCCCGACGACGATGCCGCGCGGAAACGTGCGCTGCGGGTCCACCGTCTCGCCGGCCGAGAACGTCACGTATTGCCACCCCTCGTAGGCCCACAACACGCCGATCAAGCCGATCCCTGCACTCGAGAGCAGCGTCGTCGTCATCGGGGCCGCGAAGAGCTTCACATCGCTGCCGCCCAGGCCGCGCCCCACCGCGAGCAGGCCGACGGAGAGGAGGAGGAGCGCTCCCACCTTGATGGCGGTGGCCACGTTCTGGACCGTGGCCCCGCGCCGGGTGCCGCGGATGTTCACCCAGGTCACAGCCGCGATGACGAGCAGGGCGGCGAGCTTGCTCTCCAGAGGGCCGATCTTGACCAGCTGCGGCAGGTAGCGCGTGCCGAACGCGACCGCGAGCGTCGCGATCGAGCCGCTCGCGATGACGAAGAACATCGCCCACCCGTACAGAAAGGCGACCAGCGGCCCGAACGCCTTGCGCATGTACACGTAGATCCCGCCGGCGTCGGGTTCCATCGCGCCCAACTCCCCGTAGGTGAGCGCCCCGAGGAGCGAGAGCACGCCTCCCCCCGCCCACACCAGCAGCGCCCACCCAACGTCCTGCTGGGCGTGGGCGAGTACGTCGCTGGGGACGAGGAAAATGCCGGACCCGATCACCGTCCCCACCACGATGAGAATCAGGTCCCGAAGACCGAGAACCCGCGCCAGTTCGCGCGGCATCAGTGGCCCGCCGCCATGCCGTCCTTGCGGGGATCGGAGCCGCCGGCGTAGCCGCGCGGTAGCCGGATGATCGCCTGCGCGCCGCCGAACGCCACGCCGCGCTCGTCGGCGATCTCGTGGCCCAGCGCTTGGAGCGCGCGCCGCACGTCGTCACCGATCGCCGGCTCCAGCGCCACGCGGCGGTGGTCCAGATGCCGAAACCGCGGCGCGTCGATCGCCTCCTGCAGATCCATCCCGAACACCAGGAGATTGAGCAGCACCTGCACGTGGCCCTGCGGCTGCATCGAGCCGCCCATCACCCCGAAGCTCATCCACGGCTGATCGACCCCGGCGCTGTCGGGCCTGGTGACGAACGCGGGGATGATGGTGTGGAACGGCCGCTTCCCGGGGGCGGCGGTGTTGGGCAAGCCGGGCTCGAGCGTGAACCCCGCGCCGCGGTCGTGCAGGGCGAATCCCGTGCCCGGCACCACGACCCCCGAGCCGAACAGGTCGTAGAGGCTGTTGATGAACGAGACCATGTTGCCCGCGGAGTCGGCGACCGTGAGGTAGATGGTTTCGCTCGCCGTCGCCGCTTTGCCCGGCGCGGGGCGGTCGGCGGCGCGCGCGGGATCGATCTGCGCGCGCCGCTGCGCGACGAACGCGTCGCCGAGCAGCGCCGCGACCGGCGTCGTCATCTCGGCCGGCTCGCCGACGTACCGCGCGATGTCGGCGTACGCGACCTTCTTGGTCTCGATCAAAAGATGGAGGTAGGCCGCGGTGTTGTGCCCCAGGCTTTTCAAGTCGTACGGCTCGAGGATGCGCAGCATCTCGAGCGCCGCGACACCCTGGCCGTTGGGCGGCAGCTCCCAGACGCGGTAGCCCCGGAACGGCGCGGAGATCGGCTCGACCCACTCGGGCCGGTGCGCGGTGAGGTCGTCGAGGGTCAGGTAGCCGCCCAGCGCACGCACGCGGTCCACGACGCGCCGGCCCAGCTCGCCGCCGTACAGCGCGCCGGGACCCTGATCGGCGATGAGCCGCAGCGTGCGGGCGAGGTCCGGATTCCGAAACCATTCGCCGGCATGCGGCGCGCGGGCGCTGTCCACGAGGAATGTGGCCCGGGCGCCGTCGTCTTTCTTCAGCTTCTCGGTCTCGTCGGCCCACTCGCGCGCGATGATCGGCGTGACGGGAAAGCCCTCATCGGCGTAGCGGATCGCGGGCGCGAGGGCCTGCGCGAGGGTGATCGTGCCGAAGCGCTTGAGCAGCGCGTCCCACCCCGACAGCGCGCCGGGAACGGTGACGTCTTCCACGGTCTCCTCCGGCATCGTCTGGTGCCCGCGGGCGAGCAGCGCGGCACGCGTCATCAGGCTGCCCGCGCGGCCGCTGGCGTTCAGGCCGTAGAGCCGGTGGTCCTTCGCCGACCACACGATCGCGAACATGTCGCCGCCGATGCCGGTCATCTGCGGTTCGACGACGTTGAGCACGGCCGCCGCCGTGACCACCGCGTCGATCGCGTTGCCGCCGCGCTCGAGCACCCCCAAGGCGGCGGCGGTGGCGAGTGGTTGGCTGGTCGCGGCCATCCCGTGGGGGGCGTAGACGGTGGAGCGATGGGCCATGGTCGAGGGGCGGGGGGTTTGGGCTACAAAGCACAAGAGAAGAAGAGTCTTCATATCCGATCGATGATGGCGGCCGCCACGTCGCGGGTCGTCGCGGTGCCGCCCGCGTCGGGGCTGCGGACACCGGCGGCCAGGGTCTCCTTGACTGCTCGCTCGAGAGCGCGCGCGGGCTCGGCGTGGCCGAGCTGCTCCAGCATCAATGCTCCGGTGAGCACGGCGGCGACCGGGTTCGCGACGCCCTTGCCCGCGAGCGGCGGCGCGGAGCCGTGCACCGGCTCGAACAGCCCCGCGCGGCCGGGGTGCAGGTTGGCGCTCGCCGCGAAGCCCAGCCCGCCGACCAGTCCCGCGCCCAGGTCCGACAAGATGTCACCGTAGAGATTGTTCGTCACGATCACCTGGAAGCGCTCGGGCTTGCGCACCAGGTCCATCGCCAGCGCGTCCACGTAGCGGTGCTCGGCCTCGATCCCGGCGTGCGCGGCCGCCACCGCCTTGAACTGTTCCTGCCACACCCGGTGTGCGGGGACCGCGTTCGACTTGTCGCTCATCGTGACGCGGGTCTTGCCGTGCGTTCTCGCCCACTCGAACGCCGCCCGGATGATGCGCTCGACGCCCCTGGCGGTGTTGATCTCCTCAGCGATGTACGTCTGCCCTTCGACGCGACCCCGCCCCAGGTAGACACCTTCGGTGTTCTCCCGAAAAATTACGAAATCGATGTTGCGGTCCGACTGTCCGACCGTCCGACCGTCCGACCGGAGGGGGGTGAGGTCGGGGTGGAGAAGGCGAACCGGCCGAAAGTTGATGTAGAGATCGAGCTTGAAGCGCAGCCCGAGCAGGATGTCGCGGGCGTGCTCGTTGCCGGGGACGCGTGGGTCGCCGATGGCGCCGAGGAAGATGGCGTCGACATCGTCCCGCAGTTTCCGAAACGCCTTCTCCGGTAACGTTTCACCCGTCTTCAGGTAGTGGTCGGCGCCATAGGGGAGCCGCTCCCACGCGAGCGCGACGCCGTGCTTCCCGGCGGCGCGCTCGATGATCGGGATCGCGGCCTCGATCACCTCAGGGCCGATGCCGTCGCCGGCGATCACGGCCACGCGGTGGGTTGCCTTCTCAGTCCGATGGTCCGACCGTCCGACCGTCCGACTCATTCAAACCCCGTCGCGCGGCCGCAGCCCGCGCAGTACGCCCAGCCCACGTCCACCTCCGCGCCGCACGCCGGGCACTTGAGCTCGCCGAGCGGCGGCTGCCCGCAATGCGGACAGAAGTTGACCTTGCGGCCGGCCGGGAGCCCACCACCGCAGTAGGGGCAGCGGCGCGCTGCGGCCGGCTCGCCTTCGTCAGCCAGCTCGAACGTCGGCTCCTCGGCATCCGGCCGCGGTTCGCCCGGCGCCGGCGAAATGGGGTTCTCTCCCGTCCAGCTCACCGGTTCCTCCTCCTCTGCTTCTTCCTCTTCTTCCGGCTGGGGCGGCCCGTAGCGGGTGTCGCCGCGCAGGAACCGCTCGGCCGCGAGGCGGTTGATCATCACGCGGCAGTCGGGGAAGTTGCGGAAATACGCCGTGTCGGGGCTGGTGGCGGTGACTTCGCGCTGCATCGCCTCGCGCACGTCATCGGGCTCCAAGCGCAGGTACCCGCGCTCCCCGGCGAGCAGCCGCAGCACCGTCATCTCGTAGTCCTGGTGCGTCGCCACGTTCAAGTGCGAGCGGTTCGACCGATACGGCACGAGCCGCTCGTAGACCTCCGCGGCGGGGAACGGCACCGCGAGGCGGTTGTCCTTCGAGAGCCCCGTCACCAGCAGCTCAAACAAGCGATCGAGTTCATCGGGCATTGGGAACTCCAATGCGGAATGCGGAATGGGGAATGCGGAATGCTAAGGCGAGGTCGTGCGCCACGACGCCCACCGGGAAATTCCGCATTCCGCACTCCGCATTCCGCATCACCGCACCACCACCACGCCCTTCATGTACGGATGTGGCGTGCAGTGGTACGTGTACGTCCCCGCCCGGTCGAAGCGCCGCACGAACGTCGCCCGCTGCGCGAGCCGACCCGAATCCGGGCCGTCGTCGAAGGTGACGGAGTGTTCCAGGGGATCGGCGTTGGTCCAGCGCACGGCTTCGCCGACCGCGACCGTCACCGTGTCGGTGCGGAAACGGAACCCGTGGATCTCGACCGCCGCCGCCGCCGGGCCCCCCGCGGCGAGCGCAGGGGCTGTTGGGCGATGGAACCACGGGCTGAAGCGGGAGAGGTGGAGCGGGATCGTGAATTCGAAGCCGTAGAGTTTCTTCGCGAACCCTCGCGAATTGCCCTCGATCGTGCTGGTCGTGGCGTTGCTGACCTGGAGCGAGAAGGTGTGAGGCGAGCCGGGGATCACGAAGTCCAGCGCCGCGCTCCACGCGGCGCGTGTGGTGGGTCCCACCAGCGATCCCACGTCCGCGCTCACGGCGATGTAATCGCTGAGCCGTGCGACCACGCCGCCGGCGAGCGCCGCGCGCGCCGTCGTGGCCCGGTACGGATGGCTCATGGCGCGCGCCGCGCCGGAGAGCGTCACCGGCCCGCGCGTGTAGTCGACGCCCACCTCGGCGTCGCCGCTCTGGGCGAGCGCGTTGTAGGCGGGGGTTACCGCGACGGCGAGCCCCGGGGCTCCTTCGGCGCCCAGCGCCCGCCAGCGCACGGACCACTCGCTCTCGTTGTTGTCCGGTTGCCCCGGCCCGACCAAGGAGTTCGTGCCGAAGTGCCAGCCCACGGCGAGGGCGCGGCCCAGGCCGGCGGCGACCGTGAAGGTGGGATAGTTGATCACTTCATGGACCGGCCCGGGGCTGACGGAGAAGCGGTGCACGAAGTTGAATTGGACGACGCCGCCGTCGGGCACCCAGGTGCCGCCGAGGTTGGGCGGCCGGTACATCAGGGACTGTGCGCTCACCGGTGCGACGGCGAAGATCAGCACTCCCAAGGCACGGACGACGCGTGTGTGCATGTGAAGCCCTCCCTCAGGGCAGTTCAATTCCGCATTCCGCATTCCGCACTCCGCATTCGTTTCACCGCCACTCGTTCTGCCACCGATCGTAGAGCACGGGCACGACCCCGCCTTGCTGCAGCACCTCGACGCCCGTCGGGTCGCGATAGGCCTTGCGGTAGAACAAGTGGGTGACGCCCGAGTTGATGATGAGCTTGGCGCACATCACGCACGGTGAGGCGCTCACGAACACCACCTTGTCGCGCACGTTCCCCGGCGCCTTGACGAGGGCGTTCATCTCTGAGTGGATGCACCCGCAGTTGCCCGGCACCGAGGAATCGCACTTGTTGGGGAGGCCGCGGGCGTTGCCGTTGTACCCGATCGCCAGGACGTTCTCCAGAGCCTGGTCGGTGATGACCGTGCCGACCTGCAGCCGGCCGCACGTCGAGCGCTTGGCCAGCTCCTCCGCCATCCGCATGTAAACCTCGTACAGAGGAATACGGGAGGGAGACGCCTCAGACGGCGCAGTGGATGACAGGTTCAAGGGGTGAGTGTTTTGCTTCACCCCGTCCTTGAAGCCGCTCACGGGATCTCCCGATCAGGATCGTAATCAGCGTAGCGGCCGCGGGCGCGCTGCTGCGCGAGCCAGGTGTCGAAGCCGGAAGGGACGAGGCCGTTGGAGCGCTCCTGCCGCTCGGCGGCGGTCGTGGCGAGGTGGTCGGCGTAGTCGTTCTTGGGGTTGTCGTTGTGGCCCCGGACCCACCCCCATTCCACCTCGTGGGCCGCCAGCACCTGATCCAACTTCTGCCACAGCTCGAGGTTTTCGAGGGCACCGCCCTTGCGGCGCCACCCCTGGCGCTTCCACGCCGGCATCCACTCCGTGACACCCTTCACCAGGTACTCCGAATCCGAGACGTAGCGCACCCGCGCGTGCTGCCATTGGCGGCGGATCCACTCGAGCGTCGCGATCGCCCCGGCGATGGCCATCTTGTTGTTCGTCGTCTGCGGCGAGCACTCGTAGAAGTCCCAGCGCGCGACGCTGTCACCCGCCGGCGCCTCCAGCAGCGCGCCGTTGCCGCCGGGGCTGGGTTTCGTGGAATCGTTCCCGAGACAACTCTCGTCCGCGTGCACCAGCACCGTGATCCGGCGCTCCGCCATCACGGCTGGATCACGACGGGGATGTCGGTGTGGCGCAGGATCTCTTCCGCGTGCGAGACGACGACGCTGGGCCGCTCGCCACCGTGCGGCACGTGGGCGCCGGCGAACAGGGCGTCGCAACGCGTGCGGCGCACCACCGCCGCGACGACTTCGCCGGGCTTCCCCGGTTCGACGTGCGTCACGAACGGGACGCCGAGCAACGACAGCGCCGCCTCCGCCTCGCCGACCACCGCGCGCCCGGCCTCCTGGTCGGCGGCGGCGTGAATCACGTGGACCGTGCTGCCGACGATGCTGGCGAACCGCCCGCACAAGTCGAGCGCGCGGCGGCTGGTCTCGCGGCCGTCGAATGCTGCAGCGCACACGCGCATCGGCGACGGTGTTCCCCCGCACACGATGACGCACCGCTCTGACACGCGGATCAGCGCCGCCACCGTGGCGCCGAGGCTCTCGGCGCTGCGAGTCGCGCCGCGGCGCCCCACGAGCGCCGCGTCCACGTCCTTCGCCAATTCGGCGAGCACGAGCGCCGCGTCGCCCTCGCGCTCGACGACCTCGACCTTGAGCCGCGCCGCGGCGACGCGCTCGCGGGCCCGCTCCAGCATCGCGCCGTCCACACCGCCGCCCGCCTCGTGGACGTGCACGACGAGCAGCGCGGCGTCGAAGCGCTGGCCGAGCACCACGGCCTGCTCGAGCGCCGCATCGGCCTGGGGGCTGCCGTCCAGCCCGATCAGGAGTCTGGTGAACACGTCGCCGTCCTCATGGGAGCACCGCGAACCACTCCAGGTCGCCCAGCGCGAACTCGAGCACCTCCCCCGTCATCGGCAGGCGCCCATGCAGGACCTCGGTGCCGCCCCCCACGCCCCGGGCTTCGAGTCGCTCGGCCACGACCACATATTCGGTCCCACGGCGCATCAGCGCCACCCGGTGGTGCTCCCGGACGGCCCGTTCCAGCGCGTCGATCGCCTCCGGGGTGCGCGCGTGGTACTCGGGGATGGCGGGGGTCGGCATCACGCGACAGCGACGCGCCCCGGCGGCCCGGCGACCACGCGCCCGACCTGCGCGGCTGCGGGAGCCCGCTCGCGCTCCAGCGCGGCGCGGAGCGCGGGGACTTGGGGCTCCGGCAGGGCGATCAGCAGTCCCCCCGACGTCTGGGCGTCGGCGAGCAGGAGACGGGTGGTCTCGTCCACGCCGGCGGCAAACTCGATGGCGCCGGCGAGGCTCTCGAGGTTGCGGCGCGTGCCGCCGGGAATGGCGCCGCGCTCGGCCAGCTCGCGTGCGCGGGTGAGCAGCGGCACGGCTGCGGCCTGGATTTCAGCCGCCGCGCCGCTGGCGGTGAGCAGGGAGCACAGATGCCCCAGGAGCCCAAAGCCGGTCACGTCGGTGGCGGCGTGGACGTCCACCGCGCGCAGCGCGCGGGCCGCGCCCGCGTTCAGCGTCGTCATCACCGTGACTGCCGGCGCCAGGTCCGCGGCGCTGAGCAGGTCGCGCTTCAGCGCCGTGGTGAGGATGCCGGTGCCGATCGGCTTGGTGAGCACGAGAGCGTCGCCGGGCCGCGCGCCGGCGTTGGTCACGATGCGCGCCGGGTGCACCTCGCCGATCGCCACCATCCCGTACTTGGGCTCGGGGTCGTCCACCGAGTGCCCGCCCAGGACGAACGCGCCGGCCTCGCGCGCGATGTCCTGGCCGCCGCGCAGTACGTCACCGAGCAGCTCGAGCGGCACCGTGTCGCGCGGCCAGCCGACGAGGTTCAGGGCGATGAGCGGCGTGGCGCCCATCGCGTAGACGTCGGAGAACGCGTTCGCCGCCGCGATGCGGCCGAAGTCGTACGCGTCGTCGACGATGGGCGTGAAGAAGTCCACCGTCGCCACGATCGCGCGATCGGCCGTCATCTGGAAGACGGCGGCGTCGTCGCGGGTGGCGGCGTCGACGAGGATCCGCGGATCGCTCGCGACCGGCACGTGACGCAGGACCTGCGCCAGCTCGGCGGGGCCGAGCTTGCAGGCTCAGCCCGCGCCGTGCGAGAACGCGGTGAGGCGAATGGTCATGCTCGGAAATATGACGGGGATGGGGGATGCGTGATACGGGATGCGGATCAGCCGAGTCGCCACGCCAGGACCGCGCCGGCCAGGACATAGCGGAGCACATCGCGGGCCGTGCGGACGATCGTCTCCCGCCGCGGCGGCGGGGCCGGGCCCTGCACCCGGGCGGACGATACCATCAGGCCGATGAGCAGGAACACCAGCCACCACTCCCCGCTGCCCAGCGAGTCGAACCACAACGAGCCGAAAAGCGTGGCGACCAGCGCCTCGAACGCCCGCCAGGCCACGTCACTCTTGGTGAACATCCAAGTCTTGCCGAGCGGTGTCGGGTCGGCGTTCCGGAAGGGGATCGCGATGCCACCGACGACAATGAAGACTACCGCGACCGGGATCCAGGCGAGGACGAGCCGGCCGAGCGTCACTCGCCGCGGCGCGTCCGGGGCACGTAGCCCGGCCCGCGCAGCCCCCGGCCGGGCCGGGCGCGCGTCACCTTGCCGTGATCGAGCACCTTCTGGCCGTTCACGAACACGTAGGCGATCCCGGCCGACGGCTGGTGCGGATTCTCGAAGGTCGCGCGGTCGATGATCGTCGCCGGGTCGAAGACGGTGATATCGGCGAAAAAGCCAGGCTTGAGGAGCCCGCGCCCGGTAAGCCCCACGCGCTGGGCCGGGAGCGAGGTCGCCTTGCGGACCGCGAACTCGAGCGGCATCAGCTTCTCGTCGCGGACGTAACGTCCCATGATCCGCGCGAACGAACCGTAGGTGCGGGGATGCGCGCCGTCACGGCCGAACGGCCCGTCCGGCGCGACGCCGCCGAAGTCGGTGTCGAACCCGGTCCACCACGTCTGCAGCGCCACGCGCACGTCGGGCTCGC
>Ga0209375_1001482_pt1 | contig 17595 bp, 18 predicted proteins | sample GraSoiAngelo_131_FD_185888 | JGI IMG/M metagenome (GOLD analysis project Ga0209375, IMG submission 185888) | Grasslands soil microbial communities from the Angelo Coastal Reserve, California, USA - 14_0929_02_30cm (SPAdes) (version 2) | ecosystem: Environmental > Terrestrial > Soil > Grasslands ... | reverse complement strand
GACCTGCGGCCCTTCCACGGTGACGATGCGCACGACGCAGCCCGCCTTGACAGGCCATGCGTGTCCGCTGCGGATCGGGACGATGTGCTCGTGCACGCGCCGCCTGCGCCCGGTGGCCTGAGCGATGCGTTCGTAAAAGCCGCGGTCGATATCAAGACGTCCCGGCACTTCAGGGTCGTGGTAGAGGTGCATCGCGCATCATTGTGATCCCGGCCGTGGCATGCTGCGGCTGTGCATGTGGAAGTGACGACCTGGAGGCTCGAGATGAATGAGCCATCACAGCTTCGGCCTTCACCACAGCCGGCCGGCTCCGTCGACGTACGCCGGGCGGCGCGACCGTCGCCCGAGCTCGGACATTTCCTGTACACCGCCGCCGGCGGCAACTGGTACTGGATCGACCGCCTCGAGTGGACGTACGAGCAATGGCTGCAGAGGCTGAGCCACCCGCGGGTCGAGACGTGGGTGATGTACCTCGAGGGCACGCCGACCGCCTACTTCGAGCTCGACGGCGCAATCGAAAACGACGTCGAGATCGCGTACCTCGGGGTGTTGCCGGCCTTTATGGGCCAGAGGTTGGGCGGCTGGCTGCTCACCGAGGCGATCCGAAGGGCGTGGGCCATGGGAGCGCGCCGGGTCTGGGTGCATACGTGCACGCTCGACGCCGTGCATGCGCTCGCCAACTATCAGGCGCGCGGCATGCGAGTCTTCGCTCAACGCGTCGAGAGGGTCGAGCTTCCAGACGCATTGCCCGGGCCATGGCCAGGCGCCGGAATCCAGGGTCCGCACGCCGTGTTGTCGCAATCAAGCAGTTGAAGGGAGGGAGACATGTCGCAGGTTGAAGAGCGCCTCGCGAAGCTCGGTCACAAAGTGCCAGACCCTGGGACGCCGAAGTTCAACTACCTCGGCGCAGTCAGGACCGGAAACCTGGTTTTCGTCGCGGGCCATGGGCCGCGTCGCGAGGACGGCGAGTATGCCTACCGCGGCAAGGTCGGACAGGACATCGACGTCGACACCGCCCGCAAGGCGGCCGAGCTCGTAATTCTCAACTGCCTCGGCAGTCTCAAGCAGGAGATCGGCGACCTGGATCGCGTGACGCGGATCGTCAAGCTCCTCGGGATGGTGAACTGCGGACCGGACTTCGTCGAACAATCGATTGTCATCAACGGCGCCTCCGACCTCTTGGTCGCCGGGTTCGGGGACGCCGGCAAGCACGCCCGCTCTGCGGTCGGCATGAGCTCCCTGCCGATGGGAATCTCGGTCGAGATCGAGATGATCGTAGAGGTGCGCGGCTCCTAGTCGGGAAGCTGGGCTATCGCCTCGATCTCGAGCAGCAGCTCGTCGCGGACCAGCCGGCTCACCTCGACCAGGGTGCTGGCGGGGCGATGCTCGCCGAAGAACTCTTGACGCACAGGGTTGATCAATGGCCGCTGCGCCACGTCGCGCATGAAGATCGTCACCTTCGCGACGTCCGACGGGGCGGCTCCGGCCGCGTCGAGGATGCGCCGCAGGTTGCGGAAGATCTGTCGCGTCTGCTCGACGACATCGCCTTTACCGACGATCTCGCCCCGCTCGTTCGTCGCCACAAGCCCTGACACGTAGAGCGTTTTGCCGGCGACCACCGCATCGGAAAAATGGCTGATCGGCTCCACGAGGCCCGCCACCCTGAGCGTCCGCACAATGCGGAAGATTAACGTGTGACTCCGTGAGGAATGAGCGTGCCTGAACCCGCCGGTGCGCCCACTCCACCCTCGCGCCGGCTGCCGGGAAAGGTTGCGGTGGTGACGGGATCGAGCGGGGGAATCGGGAGGGCGATCGCCTATGAGTTCGGGCGCGAAGGCGCGTCCGTCGTCATCAATTCGCGCGACGCTGAGCGGGCCGGAGCAGCCGCCGCGGCGATGGAACGTGACGGTCTCCAGGCGACAGCTTTCGCCGCCGACATCCGCGACCCGGTCCAAGCGCGGGCGCTGGCGTCCACCGCCGTCGAACGCTTCGGCCGCCTCGACGTCTGGGTCAACAATGCCGGCATCAATGTGATCAAGCCGGCACTCGAGCTGGAGCCAGACGAGTGGGCTCGGGTCATCGACACCAACCTGAGCGGCTGCTTCTACGGAGCCCAGGCCGCGGCACGCTACATGGTCCCGCAGAAAAGCGGCGTGATCATCCAGATCGGCTCCATCATCGGCGAGGTCGGCTTGCCTCGCCGCGTTCCCTACACGGCCGCCAAGCACGGGCTGATCGGCCTGACCAAGGTGCTCGGGACGGAGTGGGCGAAGGACAACGTGCGGGTGGTATGCCTCGACCCGGGCTACATCAGCGCGGGACTCGGCGTCAAGAGCCAGACGCGCGGGGGCGCGTTCACGGCTGTCGACATCGAGCGGCGCACGCCCATGGGGCGTTTCGGCGAGGCGGTCGAAGTGGCTCGGGTCGCGGTCTTTCTCGCGTCTGACGACGCCAGCTACATCACCGGCAGCCACATCACCGTCGATGGAGGATGGGTCGCATACGGCGGCTGGTAGCCCGCGCGCGTCACGCAGGAGGAGATGAGGTTGATGCCTGACTTCACGCAATCCGTCGAGGGCCTGGAGCCGCCGACAGTGGTGGACCACGTCCTGCTGCCGGTCGCCGACCTCGAGGTCGGAGCGCAGAGGTTTTACGAACGTTTCGGTCTAAAAGGGATTCCAGGCGGCCGGCATCCCGGGGTCGGTACCGCCAACGTCATCGTGCCGCTGGGCTTGCAGTACCTCGAGCTGATCGCGGTGGTCGATCAGGGAGAGGCCGCGTCGAGCCGGCTGGGCGGACGCGTCGCGCGCGCCTTGAAGGAAGGGAGGATGTTCGTCGCCTGGGCGCTCCGGACCCAGGACCTCGATGCCGTGCGGGCGAGGATTCAGGGAGCCGGCTGGGACCTTCCGCCGATCGTCGAAGGCTCGAGGAAGCGACCCGACGGCCAGGTCCTCAGGTGGCGGACGCAGGATGTCGAGGCAGGTCCCGAGCCCAGCGCAGTTCCCTTCGTCATCGAGTGGCGCATTCCCGACGGGCTCCATCCTGGTGAGGCCGGGTCGTCGCATCGAGATGGTTCGGCGGCGCTCCGGCGCGTCGTTGTCGGTGCGCGCGACCCGCGCCGCGTCCGTGACCTGCTCGAGATGCTGCTAGGCGATTCTGTTTCGTACGAGGTGCGCGAGGCCCGCCTGGACGGTGTGCAGCGGGTCGTGCTCGAGACCACCGGTGGTGAGCTCGTGCTCGAGTGACCAGCCGGCTCGAGGGAAAGGTCGCGGCCATCTCGGGCTCCACCCGCGGCATCGGCCGCGCGGTGGCGAGCGCTTTTCTCGCCGAGGGAGCCAAGGTGGTCGTCAACTCGCGCGACGGCGTCGCCGCCGCCGGGGTGGCCAGAGAGCTGGGCGGCGATAGCGTCGGGGTCGCCGCGGATGTCACCACCGAGGCGGGCGCCGCCGCTCTGGTGGAAGGGTCCTTGAACGCCTTCGGGAAGCTGGACATCTTCGTCAACAACGCCGGCACCGTGCATGCCGGCGACACGCTCGGCATGAGCCTGGCGGACTGGGACAGCGTCATCAAGCTGAACATGACGGCAGTCTTTCTATGCTCGCGCGAGGCGGCGCGCGCCATGCTCGGCGCCGGTGGCGGCGTGATCATCAACACCGCCTCGGTGCAGGCATTCGCGCCTTTCCCTCGCAGGCTTGCGTACGGATCGAGCAAGGCGGCGGTGGTGATGATGACGCGGATCATGGCGGCAGAGTGGGCGCCCTCCGTCCGCGTCAACGCCGTCGCGCCGGGTTATGTCCGCACCGAGATGACGGCGCGGCTCGAGGCGGAGGGCCGGATCGATTTCAATGCGATCTCCGGCCGGACGCCGCAGGGCAGGATGGCCGAACCCGACGAGATCGCGGGCGCTTACGTCTACCTTGCCGGCGCGGAGGCTTCCTTCGTCACCGGCGAAACGATCGTCGTCGATGGCGGCTGGCTGGCCTTCGGCGCGTTCGAAGGGATCTGAGCCGGCTCAGGGTCGAGAGGTCAGCGTCAGCCCCTCGACTGGAATCGCCGGCTTCTTGCCGTCGACCAGGTCGGCGACGATCCGGCTCGACCCGCACGCCATCGTGAACCCCATGTGGCCGTGGCCGCTGTTGATGAACAGGTTGTGGTGCCCCGCCTGGCCCAGGATGGGGGGGCCGTCAGGCGTCATCGGCCGGTTGCACGCGCGATACGTACCCCTGTCATATTCGGCCGCGTCCGGCAGAAGATCGCCTGCGAGCTTGCGGATCAACCTGAGGTCGTGCTCCGTATAGCTGGTCTCATAGCCGGTGAACTCCGCGCTGGATGTCATCCGCAGCCGGTCTCCGATCCGGCACCACGCCACAAGCAGCTCCTCGTCGACGGCGCCGACGCGCATCTGGGGGCCACCGTTTTGCTTGATGGGAAAGGTCGCGCTGTAGCCCTTGGCCGGCGCAATCGGAAGCCGGACTCTGACGCTGCGCGCGATTCTCGGGCTGTGGACTCCCGCGCTGAGCACGAACACCTCGGCATCGAGCGAGTCGCCGCCGTCGAGCACCGCGGCCTTCACCTTGCCGCCACCGGCCGCCAGCTTCGCGACGCCCTGTCCGAACACGAACTTCGTGCCCATCCGCTCGCAGACCGCCTGGAGCTTGCGGGTGAACATGACGCTGTCGCCGCTCGAATCCGTGATCCCGTAGATGGCGCCCGCGAGCTTATGTTTGACCGGGGCCAGGAACGGCTCCGCCTCGACGACGCCATCGGCATCGAGGACATCCTGCTTCTGGCCGTGCTCCTGCACGAGCCTCATCTTCTGGATGCCCGCCTCGAAACGCTTCGGATCGCGATAGAGGTAGAGGATCCCTTCATGGATGTCGTCGTAGTCGATCCGCTCGTCGGACGCGATCTGGTCGAGCATCCGCTGGCTGTATTGGGCGAGCCGCAGCTTGACGAGCGTGTTCTTGACCGCGCGTTCTGCGTTGCACTCACGCAGGAAGCGCAATCCCCAGACCGCCATGCCCGGCGCCTTGAAAGGGTTGACCCTCAGCGCGGTATCCTCGACCGTAAGCGAGCGCAGGAGCTCTTTCGGCGCGGAGGGCGATGCCCACGCGAACGAATGGCCAGGCGCGATCAAGCCGGCGTTGCCCGCGCTGGCGAGCGTCGCCGCTTCACCCTCCTTGTCGACGACGGTCACCTGGTGGCCTGCTCTCGCGAGGTAGTACGCGCTGGTGACCCCGACGACCCCGGCGCCGATGACCAGAATCCTCAAGACTTGCGCCCCCTCAAAATCGTTCCACCGTCATCGCATCCATGCGCTCCCAGTCGACCTCCACGCCAAGGCCGGGCTTGGACGGCACGCTGACCATGCCGTCGGGCCGCAGCTCGATCTCGTCCACCATTCCGGCTCCGTAGCCTCCCATCGGCATCGGGTACTCGAAGTACCTGCAGTTCGAGACGGCGCCCATGACCTGGAGATTCGCGGCCTGTGTAAGCGTGTAGCCGAAGCTGTGGATCTCGCATCGGACGCCGAGCGCCTCCGCCAGCGCCGCGGTCTTCTTGGTCGCTGTGATCCCGCCACTGATCACAGCGTCGATGCGCACCATGTCCCATGCGCCGCAGGTCAGATAGTTCGCCGCCTCCTGGTACGTCCGCGTGTGGACCTCGCCTGACGTGACGGCGATGTCCAGCGCGTCGGCCAACGCCTTGTACGCCTGGATGTGCTGGTCGCGAAGCGGCATCTCGAACCACTCGTAACCAAGCTCGTCCAGCCGGCGGCCGACGCGAATCGCGTCCACCAGGCTGTACGAGCCGACGGCATCGACCATCAGCGCAATGCCGGGTCCCACCTGTGCGCGGACCGCCGTGCACAGCTCGATGTCGCGGTCGGGGTCGCCCCAGACGTGCAGCTTGATCGCCCTGAATCCGTGCTCCAACCACGCTTCGACTTCGCGCTGGAAGTCGGCATGCGTCGCATACGTGAGTGAGCTCGCATAGGCGGGCAGCTCGTCGCGCTGCGCCCCGAGCAGCTTGTAGACCGGAAGCCCGGCGGCTCGGCCGGCGAGGTCCCATAGCGCGCAGTCGACGAGGGCGAGCGAGTGCGGCGGCACCATCAGGATGCTGACCTCGTTGAGACGCTGCCAGATCCTCTCGCGGTACAGCGGATCCTCCCCGATCAACAGGGGTCTCAGCTCGGCCAATGCGGCGGCCACTGCGCGGGCACCCAGGTACGTGCTGCTTCCGGCCACGCCCTCGATGCCGTCATCTGTCTGCACGCGCACGATGACGTTCGCCAGGTTCATGATCAGTCGATCGGCGAAGACCATCGTCACCCCTGCATCGACCACCTGCACCGAAACGCCGGTGATCTTCATCGCGTGGCGAACATACTCCGCCCGGCTCTGTGAGCGCGAGGCCGCGGCTGGCCGGCCGCGCTAGCTGATGGAGAAGCGAACCTGGCGCGGCGCGAGCCGGATCAGCTCCCCGTTCCCGGGGTGACCCCCCTTGCTCCAACCCTCGAGGTAGCGCCGGGCCTCCTCGGGCCCGAGGTAGCGGAGCGCGATCGCGCTGACGAACTCGATTCGCTCTGATTCCGCCAGCAGTTCGACAGTGGCGTCGCCGACGGCGCTGGCGATCAGGTAGGGTCTGTCGACGGTCGAAACGGTAAGCGCGGCCCTGCCGTCCCTCGAGAGGGCGCGTCCTTTATATGTGGCAGGTTGGCTGGCGATCAGCACCTCGCCGGCCTGGTATTCGAACCAGACCGGGATCACGCGGGGATAACCGTCGAGGCCGAAGAAGGCGAGTTGCCCGATGATCGGACGGGCGAGGAGGTCGGCCGCGCGCGGATCCAAGCCGCCATTCTAGGCGCGGCAAGTATTGTGCCGGCAACGCTGGGAAATCAACGGAGGGTGCCGTGGCTGAAGATGCGCGAGTGAAGCTGCTGACCGAGGGCGACATTCCTTACTCGGAGCTGGTTCCCGGCTTACAGCTGGCGCGAGCGATCACGCACGCCGCCACGACGCAGCTCGGCGGCGGTTACATGCGTTTTGTGACCGAAGCGGAGTTTGCCGACTGGACTTTGAAGTACGACGAGGTCCTTTTTGTGCAGAAAGGTGAGCTGGAGGTGGTCGGCAGCTCAACGAGCGCGAAAGCGCACGCGGGCGAGGCGATCCTCATCCCGAAGGGCGCCAAAGTGACATACCGCGGCCGCGCGGGCACGGTCGGATTTTTCGTCCTCTGGCCCTTTGACTGGGACAGGAAGCCGGCCCCGGGCTAGGCGCGCACGGGCTCCAGCGGCGTCTCGGACGCGTCCTCGCCCAGGCGGCCGGCCAGCCGATCGAGGTTTTCCATCGACAGCTCGTTCGCCGCGTCGCGTGGCGTCATGCGCCTGGCGTCGGCCAGCTCGAGCATTCGCCTGACCGTCTCGCGCATCACCTTCGAGACGTGTGCGAAGGATTGCTCGGCGTCCGCCTCGATCACCCCGAGAAGGGTCCACCACCACCACGCGTTCGCGCCGCCGTTGGCGACGTAGTCGGGGATAACAACGACCCCGCGCTGGTGGAGAAGGCGCTGCGCGTCGTCTGTGGTCGGGATGTTTGCCGCCTCCACGACCATGCGCGCTTTGATCGCGGCCGAGTTCTCGGCCGTGATGGCGTCCGCGACCGCGGCCGGCACGACAATGTCGGCGTCGATCTCGAGCCAGCGTTCCCTCGGCAGCTCAAGGTCGCCCGGCCGCAGCGCGGAGCGGTCGATCTCGCCCAGCGTGGTGCGCGACCTGAGCAGCAGCTCAACGTCGAGACCGTCGGGGTTTGTCACCGCGCCGTTGACATCGACGACGCCGACGATCCTGGCCCCGAGCCTGGCCAGATACCTGGCGCTCGAGCCGCCCATCGAGCCGAAGCCCTGCACGACGGCGCGGAGTTTCGAGATGTCCCATCCTTTGTACTCGGCGGCCGCGGCAGAGGCTTCGGCCACGCCGTATCCGCCGATGCAGTCGGCGAGCCCGATGCCCTCGACGTTGACGGCAAGGCCCTGGCTGACTCGCCGGCCCGCGGCCTCCGGGTCTCCCGAGCGGTCGAGCATCGCCTGCACGGTCATGCCGACGCCCTGCTCGGCGAATACCTCGTTCAGCAGCTCCTGGCTGATCCCGAGGTCTTCGGCCGTGCCCCAACCGTTGCGATAGAGGGGCCGCATGGCACGCACGTACCGCGAGAGCAACCCGCGGGCCTCCGGGTCGTGCGGATCGATGTCGACGCCGCCCTTGGCGCCGCCACCCGGTAGGTTGAACGCGCCATTCTTGTAGGACATGGTGCGGGCCAGGCGCTCGACCTCTTCGATCGTCACACCGGAACGCATCCGCGTCCCGCCTCCTGCCAGGCCGTTGACCATTCGGTCGATGACGGCGTAGCCCTTCCGTCCCGTCACGGGATCGGTCCAGACCACGCGGAGCCTCGGTTCCGGTTCAGAAGTCATGACAACCCTCCGCTCGCCGGTGCCCCGTGGCCAAGCCCAGAGTCTAGCCCGCTCCGACCTTGACACTCGGATACGGGGTACCGATACTGGGCCCAGTTCCAAGGAGTAGTGGCTTGCCGCCGGCGCACTCTCGCCCCGACGCGACGGGAAGATGACGGTGGGCGACAACGAAGGGATAGGGAGGCACAATGTTCAAACGGCGATTTGTGGCAGCCAGCCTGGCCGCCTGCGGCGCGCTGTTGATCGCTGCCTGCGGCAGCAGCAGCAACAACGCAAGCAACGCTGGTCCGATCAATGTCGGAATCACGGGTCCTTTCACCGGTCCTTACGCCGACCCCGGCATCGCGATCCGGAATGCTGGCGAGCTCGCGATCGCGGACATCAACACCGCAGGCGGCGTCAACGGCCGGCAGCTCAAGGCGTTTAACGCCGACGACGCATGCGACGCACAGCAGGGTGTCCAGGCCGCCCAGAAGCTGCTGACCCAAAAGATCATCGCGATCGTCGGCGGCTATTGCTCCGGCGCATCGATCCCGGAGAGCGACACTCTGCACCGCAACGGCGACCTGCCATTCATCACGGCGGCGTCGAGCAACCCGAAATTCACCGATCAGGGTTACGACAACGTCTTCCGGATGGTCAGCCGCGACGATGCCGAAGCGCCCGCGGATGTGAGCTTCATGCAGCAATGGCTGAAGGCCAGCAAGATCGCCATCATGCATGACAACACCACCTACGCCAAGGGCGTGGCGGACTCCGCCAAGCAGTCGGCACAGGCGGCCGGGATGACCGTCACCTACTTCGACGCGATCACGCCTGGCCAGAAGGACTACACGGCGGCCCTGGTCAAGGTCAGCACTGGCCATCCCGACGTCCTCTTCTACACCGGCTACTACCCGGAGTTCGGGCTGCTTGCCAAGGAGTACGTGGCGCTGTCTCCGTCGTACAAGCTGAACGGCGACTCCGCTTGCGCAGACCCGAGCGTGATCAAGGTCGCCGGTACAGCCGTGACCAACGCCGGCATCACCATCAACACCCTGCCCACCACCCAGTTCATCCACAACGCCAAGAACGACAAGTTCACGAGCGCGTACAAGGCGAAATACGGACAGGATCCAGGCGACTACTCCTCATACGAGTACGACGGGATGATGGCGCTCGCGGCGGCCTTGAAGGCCAACGGGGGCAAGACCGACGCCAAGAGTCTCAACGCTGCCATCCACGCCGTCTCGATCGCCGACGGAATCACCGGCAACATCGCGTTCGACGCCAAGGGCGACCGCCCGGCACCCCAGTTCCTCGGCGTGCACGCGGTGGGGAGCCCTCCGCAGTTCCAGCCGATCGCAATCCGCAAGAGCGGTACCTGGGTGGCGTCCTCTTAGAGATTCAGACCTGAACCAAAGGTGGGGCTGCTCGGCGCGCCCCACCTTTTTTCTTTGCCTTCAGGCGCCTGCGACCGACTCGAAGCCTCCGAGGTAGGCCTTCTGCACCCTCTCGTCCTTTGCCAGCACCGCGGCCCCGCCCTCGAGGACGATCTGCCCAACCTCGATGACATAGGCGTGGTCCGCGATGGCGAGCGCCTGGCGCGCGTTCTGCTCGACCAGGAGCACGGCAGCGCCTCGTTTGGCTATCTCGCGCACCGTCTTGAGGACGCTCCTCGCCAGCATCGGCGCCAGCCCGAGCGATGGTTCGTCGAGCATGAGCACCTTGGGGTCGGACATCAGCGCCCTGCCGATGGCAAGCATCTGCTGCTCGCCTCCCGACAGCGTCCCCGCCAGCTGCATACGCCTTTCGGCCAGCCTGGGAAAGAGGTCGAACACCGCGGCTTTCCTCTCCTTGATGAGCTGATGTTGAGAGCGGATGAGGTAGCCGCCGAGCGCGAGGTTCTCTTCCACGGTGAGGATGTTGAAGATTCGCCTGCCCTCCGGGACGTGGCTGACGCCCATGCCCACGATGACGTGAGCTTCGATCCCGACCAGGCTCTTGCCGGCGCACGTGATCGATCCGCCCCGTGGGCGCAGCAGGCCCGAGATCGTGCGAAGCGTCGTCGTCTTGCCGGCCCCATTGCCACCCAGGATGGCCACGATCTGCCCGGGCTCGGCGTGCATGGAGACGCCTTTGAGCGCTTCGATGTTGCCGTAGTAGACGTGGAGGTCATGGACCTCGAGGAGAGCCATGACCTCCTCAGGCTTCCTGTGCGGTCAAGGTGCCCATGTCGTCGTCTTCTCGCCCCAGGTAGGCCTCGATGACGGCCGGGTTGTTCTGGATCTCAGCGGGCTTGCCGAGCGCGATGAGAATGCCGTGGTCGAGCACCGCGATGCGGTCCGAGACTCGCATCACCAGCGACATGTCGTGGTCGATCAGGATGACCGTGATGCCGAGGTCGCGAATCTTGCGGATGATGGCCACCAGCTCCAGCTTTTCGGTCGGGTTCATGCCCGCGGCGGGCTCGTCGAAGAGCACAAGGTGCGGGTGCGCGGCCAGCGCGCGCGCGATCTCGACGCGTCGCTGGTCGGCGTAGGAGAGCTCGGTCGCCAGCCGGCCGGCCACCGATTCGAGCCCGACGAAGCTCAGCCAGCGTCGCGATTCCTGCAGCGTGCGGAGCTCGTCCTTCCGCTCGCCCGGAGTGTGCAGCATTGCCTGCCACGTCATCGTCCGGTGTCGCGGGTAGAGCCCGACCATCACGTTCTCGAATACAGCCATGTTCTTGAACAGGCGAATCCCCTGGAAGGTGCGACCGATACCACGCGCCACGATGACGTGGGGACGCAGTCCCACTACCGGCCGGCCGTCGAACAGGACCTGGCCTCGCTTCGGTCGTTGGACACCAGTGATGCAGTTGAAGAGGGTGGTCTTGCCGCCGCCGTTGGGACCGATGATGCTGAAGATCTCGCCGCGCCGCACGTTGAAGGAAACGTTGTCGACCGCGCGCAAGCCGCCGAACTGCTGGACCACCCCCTCCACCTGAAGCAGCGTCTCGCCGACGCTCGGCACCTTGTGGCCGGCGGCCGCGTGCCGGCGGTCTCTCGCCTCCATCTGGACCTGGTGCTCGCGCAGGATCCTGGCGGCGGTGTCTTCCGCCTCCTCCTCCTCCAGGCCGTAGAACGGTTTCGGCTTGCGCCTGATGCGCGGCCACAGGCCCTGGGGCCGCAGCAGCATCATCCCGACCAGCAGAATTGCGAAGACGAGCAGCCGCACGTCGGACAGTTCGCGCAGCACCTCGGGCAGCGCGACGACGACCAGCGCGCCCAAAAGCACCCCGGGAAGGCTGCCGGTGCCGCCGAGGACGATCACGATCAGGATCAGAACCGAGAGCTGGAAGGTGAAGCTCGTAGGATCGATGGCTCCGATACGGGTCGCGAAAAAGGCGCCCGCGAGGCCGCCCCACATGCCGCCCATCACGTAGGCGAAGAGCTTGAGGCGCAGAGACGGAACACCGACGGATTCTGCGGCGAACTCGTCGTCTTTGATCGCCACCCATCCCCGGCCGAGCCTGGAGTGGTCGAGGTGCTCGGCGAAGATCATCGCGATGGCAAGCAGGAAGAGGCCGACGATGAAGAAGTCGCCCTGTGTGTTGAACTCGTATCCGAAAAAGTTGGGCCAGGGGATGCCGAGAACGCCGTTCGGTCCGCCTGCGAATTCCCAGTTGTTGAACGTGATGCGCGTCATCTCGCCGAAACCGAGGGTCACGATGGCGAGGTAGTCGCTGCGGAGCCGCAGGGTGGGATAGCCGAGGATCGCTCCCGCCGTACCGGTGAAGAGCACCGCAAACGGCAACGTGGTGAAGAAGTTCCAGTGGGCCTGGGTCATGAGCAGGGCGCTCGTGTAGGCGCCGATCGCGAAGAAGGCGGCATAGCCGAGGTCGAGCAGGCCGGCGTATCCGACCACGATGTTCAGGCCGAGCCCGAGCATGGCGTAGGTCGCCACCGAGACCGCGACCGCCGTGACGTAGTCGTCGCCCCAGGAGATCACCGCGGCGCCGATAGCTACCAGGACGACGATGACTCGCGACCAGTACGGCGTCCTGCCCAAGCGGTCACGCACGGTCGCGTAGGCGCGCCCCACCGGGCGCTCTGCGAGCTGGGCGATCACATCCGTTCCGCCACTCGCTCACCGAACAGGCCGGTGGGCTTGACGATCAGTACCGTGATCAGGACGCCGAACACGACCACGTCTTCCCACGTGCCCGAGAGATACCCGGTGGTGTAGGCCTCCAGCAGACCGATCAACAGGCCGCCCACCATTGCCCCCGGGATGTTGCCGATTCCACCCAGCACCGCGGCCGTGAAGGCTCGAAGCCCGAGCAGGAAGCCCATGGTGAAGTGGATCTGGACGTAGTAGATGCCGAGCATCACACCCGACGCGGCGGCGAGCATCGCGCCGAGCACGAACGCGATGCGGATGACCGCATCCACGTCGATCCCCATCAGCCTGGCCGCGTCATGATCGACCGCCAGGGCTCTCATCGCGGTGCCCATCGTCGTGCCCTGGACGAAAGCGACGAGCCCGCCCATCAGGAGAAGGCTCGCCGTGACCAGGGCGATCTGGACGTAGGTGACGTGAACCGGACCCACGAAGAAGCCGCTCAGCGGAAGCAGGTTCGGCGGATAGGCCTCGATCGCCGCACCCCATATGAGCTCGGCCGCGTTCTGAAGAAGTAGGGACATACCGAGTGCGGTGATCAGGATCGCCAGCAGCGATCGCCGGAGCAGTGGCTTGTACGCGAACTGGAGGATCCCGAGGTTCACCACCGCGGTGCCGATCATCGGGACGACGAAGGCGATGACGAGCGCCAGGTAGATGGGAAGGTGCTCGAACCCGAAAGACACGAGCAGGGTCCAGCCTAGAAACGCGCCCACCATCGAGAGATCTCCCTGGGCGAAGTTGATGAGGCGGATGATCCCGTAGACGATCGTGTACCCGAGGGCCACAAGGGCGTAAAACGATCCCACTGTGAGACCGATGACCGTGTACTGGAGGAACACCCCCATCCCCAGCACCACCTCCTGATTGGACAGGTCCGACGGCTGCGTGCTTCCCCTCGGCTTTTGGTGCAGCCTCGGTTCTCGGTATCGTACAGGTGCCCTCTGCGACTGAATCGAGGTGGTTTCGCGACTGCGCAAGTCGCACACGGAGGAAGGCGATTGGAGCGGCGTGACGTCGCGGTGCTGGGGGGAGGAGTCGCCGGCCTGACCGCGGCCTACCTCCTGCGCGACCTCGACCTCGAGGTTTTTGACTCCGCCGACCATATCGGTGGCAGGACCAGGTCGCTGCAGCAGAGCGACGGCATCTGGCTGAATACGGGCGCGCAGTACGTGTCGACGGACCGGGTCAAAGTCGTCGAGCTGGCCGACAAGGTTGGCGCCCGGCTTCTTCGCGACGACAACCTGGAGGAGTACTGGCGCGGTCTGTATCCGCGCGATCCCGACTCCCGGTCGGAAATCGAAAGCTGCATCGAACGCATCACGGCCGAGCAGATGGATCGCCGGCCCCCGACTCTCCCCGAGCTGGACGACCTGGCCTTCGATCAGTGGCTGGGGGAGGTTTCGCCCGACGCGCATCGCTTCTTCGACCGCTGGTGCCAGATCATGAACTCGGGTTCGTCGGTCGAGATCTCGCTCTACGGCGCGCTGTGGCTATGGGGAGACCAGCGCAGCACACCGTGGAGCGACCAGCCGGTGCCGCGGCACGACCGGGGCGATTGCGTCTTTGACGGCGGTACGAACGAGTTCACCAAGGCGCTCGCCCGCGGGATCGGAGGGCGCGTCTCCCTGAGGTCCCGTGTCGTGTCAGTCCGTCCAACAGACGGCGGCTATGCGATCGAGGTCGAGGAGGATGGCGGGACGCGACGGGTCTTGGCTCGCCTGGTGGTCTCCGCCCTGCCGGCGCCGGTGGCCGCCGACGTCATCGTCGACCTTCCGGGATGGAAAAGCGCAGCCCTGCGGGCGGTGCGCTACGGCCGCTTCATGACCACGAACATCGTCGTGAGTCCCAAGGATGCGCCGCCGAGCCGATATCCGCTCACCGCAGCGCGAGCCGACGTTGCGTACAACCTCGATGCGTTCATCATCAAGACGCCTGGAGATTTCGACGAGCGCGGCGGTTGCTTTCACAACATCGTCGGAGACCCGACCTCGCGCGTGGTGTGGGATGACCCGGACCACACGATCAAGACAGGCACGCTTCGCGAGCTGTTCCGCCAGCGCCCGGAGTACCGTGAGCGGGTCGTCAGGGTGGAGGTTCAGCGCTGGCCCCACGGCATGCCCCTCTACAGCGTCGGCCGGATGAAAACCTTCGACCAGCTGGCCGAGCCTGTCGGTGGAATCCATTTCTGCGGTGACTACAGCTGGGCCTCCAACATGGAGGGCGCAGCCCTCAGCGGAGAGCGCGCCGCGCAGGCGCTTCGGGCGCAGGCCTGATTGCGACATCCGCCGCGGTCGAGCGGTCCTGAGCAAGAATAGGCCGGTGCAGGGTCGGCGCTCGGTGCTGCTGCCCGACGGCACCATCGCCGCCGGGGCGAAGTCGCGCATGGAGGAGGAGTTCCTGCTCGAAGCCCTGCGCTGGATGATGAAATCGCGCCTCTACGACCAGCGCGTGATCGCGCTGCAGCGCCAGGGCCAGTTCGGCGTTTTCTCGCCTGGAACGGGCCAGGAGGCTTCGATCATCGGCTCGGCGATGGCCGTCGATCCGAGCCGGGACTGGATGGTGCCCCAGTACCGCGAGCTGATGGCGACCGTCCACCATGGCCTGCCGCTGGAGGTCATCTCGGCCCAGTACCTGGGCAAGATCGCTCCCGCGCGAATCCCTGACGGTGTGAAGGTGCTGCCGACGCAGGTTTCGATCGCCGCGCAGCTGCCGCAGGCCACTGGCCTGGCGTGGGGACTTCGCCTTCGGGGCGAAGACTCGGTGGTGATCGCTTACGTCGGCGAGGGCGGCTCGTCCGAAGGTGACTTCCACGAAGCCCTCAACCTGGCCGGCGTCGTTCACGCGCCGATCGTCTTTTTTCTCCAGAACAATCAGTGGGCGATCTCGACCTCGCGGCGCGTGCAGTCGGCGACACAGAGCTTTGCGCTGCGCGCCGCTGGTTACGGATTCGAAGGCGTCGAGGTCGACGGCAACGACGTGATGGCGGTCTACGATGCCGCCTGCGACGCGGTGGAGCGGGCGAGGAACGGCGGCGGTCCGAGCCTCATCGAAGCAGTCACGTACCGCATGAGCTTCCACAACACCACCGACAACCCTTCGCGTTACCAGGACCCGAAGGAGTTCGAGGAGGCGCGCACGCGCGATCCGATCGAACGCGTCCAGAAATATCTTGCGGGGCTCGGTCTATGGGACGGCAAGCGCGAGACGGCCTTGACGGAGGAGCTCCGCGAGGAAAACGAGCACGCGCTCAAGCACGCGGCCGGCGCAGCGGCGCCTCGCCCGGAGGACGTGTTCGCCAACGTGTACGGTGATCCGCCTCCGCGCGTGCTCCGGCAGCGGGCCGAGCTGGTCGACCGGAGCGGAGTCTGAAATGCCGGAGCGAAACGTCGTCGAGGCCATCAACAACGCTCTTGCCGACGAGATGGAGAGCGATCCGCGAGTCATGGTCCTCGGCCTCGACGTGGGCAAGCTCGGCGGTGTCTTCCGAACCACGAGCGGACTGGTGGAACGCTTCGGGACCGACCGGGTCGTCGACACGCCGCTGGCGGAGGCCAGCATCATCGGCGCCTCGCTCGGCCTGGCCTTGGCCGGCATGGTGCCGGTGGCCGAGATCCAGTTTCTCGGCTTCACGGCCCAGGGGTTCCACCAGCTGGGACCTCAGCTGGGCAAGTACCGTCAACGCTCGCGCGGCCGGTACCACTGTCAGGTCACCGTCCGAGCGCCCTTCGGGGGTGGCATCCGCAGCCCCGAGTTCCACTCCGACGCCGTTGAAGCACAGTTCGTGCAGTCGCCGGGAATCAAGATCGTGATGCCCTCCAACCCCTATGACGCCAAGGGCCTGCTGATCGAAGCGATTCGAGACCCTGACCCGGTGCTCTACTGCGAGCCGGATCGCCTTTATCGAGCCGGCCGAGCAGAGGTTCCGGACGGGTCCTACACGGTGGCGTTTGGCAAGGCGGCGGTCGCGCGTGAGGGAAAAGACGTCACGCTCGTGGCCTGGAGCGCAGCCGTCGAGCTGTGCCTGCGCGCGGCCGGCAAGCTGGCGGATGAGGGCGTGTCGGCCACCGTGCTCGACCTCCGCACCCTGGTTCCGCTCGACGTGGAGACGCTCTGCGCGCAGGTGGTGAAGACCGGACGCTGCGTGATCGTCCACGAGGCGCCGCTGTCCGCGGGGTTCGGAGCCGAGATCTCCGCGACCCTGATGGAGGAGGTCTTCTACGACCTGGACGCGCCGGTCGCTCGCGTCGGAGCTTTCGACGTGCCCTTTCCGGCCGCCTCGCTCGAGGACTACTACCTGCCGTCGCTGGATCGCGTGCTCGTCGCCGTGCGCCGAACCATGCAGAGCTGATGTTCAGAGCTCGACGGTCGACCCCGCTCCCTTCGCCACCGCTGCGCGGTAGACGAGGCTCGCAGCCGCGAGGTCCTCGACTGCGTGGCCCATCGACTTGTAGACGGTGACTTCATCACGTGATCGCCTGCCCGGCCTCGTGCCGAGCAGCATCTCTCCCATCTCGGTCGCCCTGTCTGGGTCCATCCCCGTGAGCTCCGCGCAGCCGGCAGGGGGAGGTAGGAACGCGGCCGCGCGCGACTCCACGTAGAGTCCTCCTGCCTCGGCCAGGGCGCGATCGAGCTCGCCGGCGGGAGGCGCGAATCCGACCGAGGAGACGTGGGTGCCCGGAGAGACCCACTCGCGCCGGATCACCGGCGCGCCCGAATGGGTGCAGAGGGCGATGACGTCGGCGCCCCGGACCGCGTCCTCGAAGCTCTTGACCGCGTGAGCCCTGGGATCGAGCGCGGCCAGCCGCCGCGCGCTGTCTGGCGTCCGGGAGGCGACCCTGATCTCCTCGAAGTCGCGCACCCGGGGCATGATCTCGAGATGGGCGTGTCCCTGGACGCCCGCGCCGACGATGGCCAGCACCTTCGCGTCCTCGCGTGCGAGGTGCCGGGCGGAAACCGCAGCAGCGCCCGCGGTGCGAA
>Ga0209375_1001481_pt1 | contig 17600 bp, 17 predicted proteins | sample GraSoiAngelo_131_FD_185888 | JGI IMG/M metagenome (GOLD analysis project Ga0209375, IMG submission 185888) | Grasslands soil microbial communities from the Angelo Coastal Reserve, California, USA - 14_0929_02_30cm (SPAdes) (version 2) | ecosystem: Environmental > Terrestrial > Soil > Grasslands ... | reverse complement strand
TCGACGGCAGTGCATACCCTCTCCCGCCGGACCTTCCTTCGCGCGGGCGCCGCCGGCGGCGGCGGCCTGCTCGTGAGCTTCAGCCTGCCGGCGTCACTCCGCGACGCACTCGGCGCCGGCGCGCAGGCGGCCCGCGACTTCATGCCCAACGGTTTCATCCGCATCGATCGCGACGGTCGCGTCACGCTGATCATGCACAAAGTGGAAATGGGTCAGGGCACCTACACCTCGATGCCGATGCTCCTCGCCGAGGAGCTGGAAGTCGATCTGAGCCAGGTCCGTCTCGAGCATGCGCCCCCCGACGACGCGCTGTACGCCGAGCCGCTGTTCGGCGTCCAGGAGACCGGCGGCTCGACGTCGGTGCGCGGGAACTGGGAGCCGCTGCGCCGCGCCGGCGCCACTGCCCGCAGCATGCTCGTGTCTGCCGCCGCGGAGACCTGGAAGGTCCCGCCGGGCGCTTGTCGCGCCGCGAGCGGCGCGGTGATCCACGAGCCCAGCGGCCGCAGCTTGAGCTACGGTGCCCTGGTCGACCGCGCGGCCCGCCTGCCGGTGCCGCGCGACGTCACGCTCAAGGACCCGAACGACTTCAAGCTGATCGGCACGTCGGTGAAGCGGCTCGATACCCCGGACAAGGTGGACGGCACGGCGCAATTCGGCATTGACGTGCGGCTCCCCGGTATGAGGTTTGCCGCGGTGGCGGCCTGTCCGGTGTTCGGGGGCAAGCTCGCGAGCGTCGATGACACCAAGGCAAAGGCCGTCCCCGGCGTGCAGCAGGTGGTGCGCCTCGACGACGCCGTGGCTGTGGTCGCCGACGCCACGTGGGCGGCGAAACAGGGCCTCGCCGCCCTCGACATCCGTTGGGACGAAGGGCCAAATGCGAACCTCTCGAGCGCCGACATCGTGCAACAGCTGACGGCGGCTTCGCAGAAGTCGGGGGCGGTCGCGCGCAAGGAAGGTGATGTCGCCGCGGCGATGGCCGGCGCCGCGCAGAAGGTCGAGGCGATCTACGAGCTGCCGTTCCTCGCGCATGCTACCATGGAGCCGGTGAACTGCACCGTCCACGTCCGCCCGGACGGATGCGACATCTGGGTGGGCACGCAGGTGCCCACCTTCACCCAAACCGCCGCGGCGAAGGTGACCGGTCTGCCGAAGGCCAAGGTCCAGGTGCACAACCATCTCCTGGGCGGCGGGTTCGGCCGGCGGCTCGAGGTGGACTTCATTACCCGGGCCGTGCAGGTCGCCAAGCAGGTCACCGGCCCGGTGCAGGTGATTTGGAGCCGGGAAGAAGACATTCAGCACGACATGTACCGGCCGTATTACTATGATCGCATCGCCGCCGGCCTGGATACGCACGGCATGCCGGTCGCCTGGACCCACCGGGTCACGGGCTCCTCGATCATGGCCCGCGTGGTCAACGAGCTCTTTCCCAAGACGCTCCGGGTCATGCGGGCAGCCGGCGTCCACCAGCTGTTCGCCATGGTCAAAGGGCTCGACGTGGACGCCGTGGAGGGCGCCGCGGAGCCGCCGTATGCGCTTCCCAACATCCGGGTGGACTACGTCCGTCAGGAGCCGCCAGGCGTGCCCACTGCCTTCTGGCGCGGCGTGGGGCCGACGCATAGCATCTTTGTGGTCGAGAGCTTCATCGACGAGCTGGCGGCGGCGGCCAAGCGAGACCCGTTCGAGTACCGTCGCGCCCTGCTCGACCGGTCCCCGCGCGCCAAGGCCGTTCTCGAGCTCGCGGCGGAGCATGCCGGCTGGGGTCGTCCGGTAGCGGCGGGCGGTGGACGCGGGATTGCGCTGCTGCATGCCTTCGGCAGCTATATCGCCCAGGTCGCGGACGTCGTCGTGTCGAAGCAGGGCGACGTGCGGGTCCGGCGGGTGGTGTGCGCCGTGGATTGCGGGACGGTGGTGAACCCGGACATCGTGAAGGCCCAGATGGAGAGCGGGATCGTCTTCGGGATCACCGCCGCGCTGTGGGGCGAGATCACCATCAAGAACGGGCGCGTCGAGCAGCACAACTTCCACGACTACCGGATGCTGCGCATGAGCGAAACACCCGCGATCGAAGTCCATTTGGTCAGGAGCGCGGAGGCGCCGGGCGGCGTCGGCGAGCCCGGCACGTCCGCGGTCATGCCCGCGGTCACGAACGCCATCTTTGCGGCGACCGGCCGGCGGATCCGGAAGCTCCCGGTCAAGGACCAGCTACGGCCGGCGTAGAGGGACACCAATGATCTGGATCGCGCTCGCCTACCACCTCGCGAGCCGGCTCGTCTACGTGCTGTACGTCGGGCGCACGCTCAACCGGCAGGACCGGACCGCGCACTTCACCCGGCGCCACGGTACGGAACCGGCATTCCGGCGCTTCCGCCGCGCGGCGGCATTTGTCATGGCCAACGACGCGGTCAGTTTCGTCGTGCTGTGTCTCGTGAGCGCCAACACGCTCCGCGTCGGGCTGCCGCACGACCTCGCGTTCGCCGTGGGCGCCGTCCTCGCGCTGGTCGGAGTCGCGACGAAGTGGTGGGCCGCGGCCACGTTGGGCGACGGGTACTACTGGCGCAACTTCTTCACGCCCACCGAACGAACCGTCACCGAGGCAGGCGGGCCGTATCGCTGGCTCAGAAACCCGATGTATACGGTGGGCTATCTGCCGGTGTACGGCCTGGCGCTCGCGACCTTGTCCGCGTTCGGCCTGGCCGCCGCGCTGTTCGACCAGTGTGCCATCCTCACGTTCTACCACCTGGTCGAGAAGCCGCACTTCGAGCGGCTGCGCCGGGCGCGGTCCGAGCTGCTGGAGCAGAGCGCGGACTGACCGGCCGTCAGGCCTGAACCTGGTTTCGGCCGCCCTCTTTCGCGCGGTACAGCGCGCGGTCGGCCGCCTTGACCACCTGATCCCACTTCGTGTGGCGCTCGTTCTTCTCCGCCACCCCGATGCTGATCGTCACGGGGACGCGCTGCCCCGGGCCCCGGTCGGTCAACACTTTCTCCTTTTTCTTCTTGGAGCGGAACCGGGCCCGTAAGATGAAGCGCGTGTCATCGACCGTCTGTCGGAGCCCCTCGAGGTCGGGGAGGCACGACTCGGCGCCCCGCCCCGCGAAGATCACCGCGAATTCCTCGCCGCCGTAGCGGTAGGCCTTCCCACCCCCGCCCACCTGCGCCAGCTTCGCGGCGATCATCTTGAGCACCTGATCGCCGACGTCGTGCCCGTGGTGGTCGTTGATGCGCTTGAAGTGGTCGACGTCGAGCATCGCCACGGTGTATTGACCGCCGAGCCGCAGCAATGCCTCGTTCAGGGCCCGTCGGGCAGGGAGCCCGGTGAGGCTGTCCTGGTACGCCATGTGGTAGGAGGCTTCCGCCACCGCCACGATGAGGATCAGCGCCGCGGTGGCGAGGTAGAACGTCGAGAACCCGGGATTCCCGGGGCGCACCGTCGAGAGGCCGAGGAACGTCGGGATCAGCGCCCAGGCGAAGGAGCGTCCCGTTTGCGTGGGCGACATGAGCTGGGCCGCCGCCACCAGCCCGCCTGCCACGAAGAAAGCGAGCAGGGCGGGGTCGGCGAGCGAGGTCCACCCGAACAGCCACTGCGGCAAGAGGCGCGTGTGCAGCAGCGTGGCCGTCGCCCCCGCCGCCTCGCGGTCCAGGATCGCCACGAGCGCCAGCTGCCCGAGGACGAGTGCAAACCGGGCGAGTCCGGGTGGCGTGAGCACCCCGCGCTCCGCGGTGAGCGTCAGGGCGGCGAGGTTGAGCGGCAGCAGGACGCCGATCGCCTGGAGTACGACCCGGTCGCGCGCCAGGTCGTGCCCCACCGCGAAATACAGCAGCGTGCGGTCGGCGAGCGTCACCAGGAGCAGGGCGAACAGCAGCCGGCTGCGGTGGAAGCGCCAGCCCAGGAGCACACCGGCGCCGAACACCGCGTACGGGAAGAACGGCGCCAGGGGGGCGACCAGATCCTGGAGCCACTTGGCGTGGGTGTAGATGAGCGCCGCGAGAATGATCGGGGCTTCGGGGAGGCCGTACGACAGGACCTTCCAGACGGCCTCGTAGTGGTGCGTCGCTTGTTGCGCGGCTCGCGGCACGGTCGCTCACTCCCTTGGGGACGGCGGCGGGTTAACGGTAAGCAGAACGCGGCCGAGGTCAACCGTCGGGTTGCGTGCCGTGCGGGCGGCTAGTGATATTTTTCCGCGCTGTGGCGGTATCGTCTAGGGGACTAGGACGGAGCCCTCTCAAGGCTCAAACACGGGTTCGAATCCCGTTACCGCTATGAACACCAAGAAGACGTCAAGCAGAGGCGTCGAGCGGGGGGCGTCACGCAGAAGCGTCGCGCAGAGACGTGGGATGAGGGAGGGGACGGTTCTGCGCGACGAATTCTCTCGACGTTGTAGCTCGACGTTGTTGCGTGACGTCGCTAAGCTCTTAGCCCCCATCGTCTAACGGTTAGGACACCACTCTTTCAAGGTGGGAACAGGGGTTCGATTCCCCTTGGGGGCAGCGGAAAAGAGGCGTCAAGTAAGAACGTCGCGCACAGACGTTTCACAAAGACGTCGCGCTGGAATACGTCGACCTCACGACCACGGTTTTCGGCGTGACGCCTTCGCGTGACGGTTTTTGCTTGACGACGTTGCGTGACGTTTTTTTGCAGTTAGGGCCGATAGCTCAACTGGCAGAGCAACTGACTCTTAATCAGTAGGTTCTCGGTTCGATTCCGAGTCGGCCCACTCGCAGCATCAACTCGGTGGTTCTCCGCGCGCCCGCCTGACCTCCTCTTGTCGCCTGCGGCGCTCCTCGGCCAGGCTCGCGGCGCGCTCCTCCTCGACCGTTGCCGCGTGCTGAGTCCCGCTGCTCTTGGACGCGATTCTCCAAGCCGCCGATATCGCGAGCGCGATGAAAAGCACATCCCAGAAGTCGAACTCCGCGCGGAACACCTTGGAAAAGCCCACTTGCTGGCCGATGATCTTCACCACCGAGCTCACCGCCCGGTGCACCACGACCTTCCGCTCCACGAGCGGTGCCCGCCGGGCGCTGTCGAGCGCCTCCTGGAGCATGCGCGCGCGCAGCGGCCGCGGAACGGAATCCGACAACAGCGTCGAATCCGACCAGACGACCTCGGGGAGCGCGGCCTGGAGCTCCGGCGAGAACGCCCGTCGGTGCGCCATGTCCAGGAAGTACGCCACGTTGACCGCCTCCTGATTCCCGAGCATCTCGTCCTCGATCATCGGCTGCAACGCGAACAGGTGGATCAGCAGCTTGCCGAAGACCAGGGCGCCCGTGGCGAGTGCCGCCGCGGTGATCCCGAGCGACGGATTGCCTTGACCCGCCGCTTTGCGGACCGCGAGCCCGACCAGCGCGCCGAGGCCTACGGCTCCCCAGCTGAAGGCGAAGTGTGTGAGGTAGGCGATCAAGGCCCATAGCACCCCCGCGCCCATGCCCGCGATGATGCCGGCCAGGACCGGGCTCGAGTCGCTCGATTGGGTGCTGGGTTTGGCGCCGTAGACCTTCGGCGCGGGGAGGGGACGTCTGCCGGGAGCCGTCACGCTGCCCAATCTTTGAAAAGACGTTGGGCCGCGCAACCCCGAAATGCGAAATCTGACCTACGACACCTAGACCGCCCCCGTCAGGGTGAATCGGAACGTCGCGCCTTCGTTGACCTTACCCTCCGCCCAGATCCGCCCGCCGTGCCGCTGGATGATGCGCTGCGCGAGCGCCAGCCCGACTCCCGTGCCCTCGAACTCGTCGGGACGATGCAGCCGCTGGAACACGCCGAACAGCTTCTCCGCGTACTGCATGTCGAATCCGACGCCGTTATCCTTGACGTAGTACACGACCTCGGTTCCGTCGTTTTGCGCACCGATCTCGACCTTCGGATGTGCCCGGTTTGCGCTGAACTTGAAGGCGTTCCCGATCAGATTGATCAGCACGTTGCGGAGCAGCGCAGCATCCCCGCTCGCGGGGGGCAGAGGTGTGAGCACCACTTCCACGGCGACCGAGCCCTGGGTCTGATGCAGCTCCGATACCACGTTTTCAGCCACCGCCGTGAGGTCGACGGGAACTCGCTTGAGCGCTTGGCGTCCCACGCGCGAGTAGTCGAGGAGCGCGTCGATCAGCTGGCCGCCCAGCTTCGCGCTGTCGCGGATCACCGTCAGAAGCCGCTTGCCCTCGGCATCGAGCTGGGCGGCGTGGTCTTGGAACAGCGCCTGCGCGTATCCGTTGATGGCGCGGAGCGGCGCTCGCAAATCGTGGGATACCGAGTAGCTGAACCGCTCGAGCTCCTGGTTCGACTGCGCGAGCGCCTGTTCGACGCGGCGCCGCTGCGTGAGATCGCGGGTCACCTTGGCGAAGCCCACTAGCCCGCCGTGCGCATCTCGCATTGCGCTGATCACGGCGTTGGCCCAGAAGCGCGTGCCGTCCTTGCGCACACGCCACCCTTCGTCCTCGTGACGGCCCTCCCGCTCCGCGACCTGCAGCTCCCACTGCGGCTTGCCTTGCGCCACATCCTCCGGCGGATAGAACTTGGAAAAGTGTTCGCCGAGGATCTCGTGCGGGCGGTATCCTTTGATGAGCTCCGCTCCGGCATTCCAGCTCGCGACGCGCCCCTCGGTGTCCAGCATGAAGATGGCGTAGTCCTGAACGCTTTCCGTCAGCAGTTGGAAGCTCTGTTCGCTCCGACGCAGCGCGTCCTCCACTTCCTTGCGCTCCGTCATGTCGCGGGTCATCTTCGCGAACCCGATGACTGCGCCATCCGAATCCCGCAGGGCCGTGATTGTCACGCTGGCCCAGAAGCGGGAGCCGTCCTTCCGAACTCGCCACCCCTCGTCTTCCGCGCGGCCCTCGCGCGCGGCGAGCGCGAGCAGCCGCGCCGGCTTGCCCGCCGCCACCGCGTCTGCAGGATGGAAGCGAGCGAAATGCTGCCCCACGATCTCCTCGGCCCGGTAGCCCTTGATGCGCTGTGCCCCGGTGTTCCAGGTGGACACGCGTCCCGCGCCATCCAGCATGAAGATCGCGTAGTCCCGGACGCCCTCGACCAGCAGGCGGAAGCTGTCCCCGCTTTCGCGGGGGGTGGCAGTGGCGGCCTCTGCGCGCTTTCCCATCATCATGGGAAGTTTGGCAGGCCGTACATTCCAGGCAAGCGTCTTGTAATGGAGTGACCGTCGCGGCACCGCAACACTGGACGACAGCGTGGAGGATGAGGGCGTGCAGCTGCGCGAACACGTGCCCCTCGCCCCGTACACGACACTCGGGCTTGGGGGGAAGGCCCGCTACTTCGTCGATTGCGACACCGGGGAACAGGTCTGCGCGGCGCTTGCCTACGCCGCCGAGCGGCGCCTGCCGGTGTACGTGCTGGGCGGCGGCAGCAACGTCGTCTTCCTCGACTCAGGGTTCCCCGGCCTCGTCTTGCGCATCACCATCGGCGGGATGGGGTGGCGCGACAGGCCCAACCCCGAGGTCCGTGCCGGCGCCGGCGTCGATTGGGACTCGCTGGTGCAGAGCGTGGTGGAACGCGGCTGGACCGGGGTCGAGTGCCTGTCGGGCATCCCGGGGACGGTGGGCGGTACGCCCATCCAGAATGTGGGTGCGTACGGGCAGGAGATCGCCGAGACGCTGGTGAGCGTCGCCTGTCTCGATAGGACCACCTTCGAGCGGCGAACGTTCACCGCGCGGGACTGTGACTTCGGCTATCGGGACAGTCGGTTCAAGCGCGCGGACCGCGGGCGGTACGTCGTGCTCGAGGTGACACTGCGGCTTGCTCCTGACCAGAAGCCACGAATCCGTTATCCCGAGCTGCAGCGTGCCGTGGCCGGCCTCGGCGGGCTCGAGACGATTACCCCGACGGAGGCGGTCCGCCTGGTGCGGCAGGCTGTGCTCACGCTGCGCCGCAGCAAGTCCATGGTGCTCGACCCCGCGGACCCCAACACCCGGTCGGTCGGCTCGTTCTTCACGAATCCCGTGCTGTCGGTCGCCGCCTTCGCCGACCTCGAGAGGCGCTGGAAGGGGATCCCATCGTTTCCGGCGGACGGGGGCGTGAAGGTCCCGGCGGCGTGGCTCGTGGAGCAGGCAGGGTTTCCCAAGGGATACCGGGGCGTGGGGAGCGGGGCAGGGATCTCGACCCGTCACGCGTTGGCACTCGTGAATCTCGGCGGTACGAGCGCGGACCTCCTGGCGCTGGCGGAAGAGGTTCGGGCCGGGGTAGAGAAGCAGTTCGGCATCCGACTCGCCTATGAGCCGGAGGTGGTCAGTCCGCCTTCCCCGCCACCTTCCCGATCGCGCTGATCAGGTCGTTGAAGTCGTAGGGCTTCATCACCGCGGGCTGGCCGCACTCGTCGAGAAAGCGGCGCGTCTCGTCGCGCGCGCGGTCGCCGGTGACGAAGACGAAGCGCTCCGCGAGCAGGGGGCGCTGCTCGCGCAGCTGCTCGTACAGGGCCCGGCCGCCGAGCCGCGGCATCTGCAGGTCCGTCACCACCGCGTCGAAGCGATCGCTCGCGGGCCCGAGTCGCTCGATCGCTTCGAGGCCATTCTCGACCGCGACGACCTCGTGGCCCTCGCGCTCGAGCAGCAGGCGCATCGCCTGACGGTTCACCGCGTCGTCGTCCACGACGAGGATACGCAGCTTGGGCAGCGACGGCGTGGCGGCGGTCGCGCGCGCCAACGGTGCGAGCACGCTCTTCGGTAGCGTCACCACCACCTCGGCGCCGCCTCCGGGACGGGGGCGCAGTCGCAACGTCCCCCCCGACGACTGGGCCAGCGCGCGCGCCAGCGCGAATTCGATCTCGCCCCCGCCCGCGCTCTGCGTGAAGCGGAACGGCGTCACCAGCCGCTGCTCGGCCTCGACCGAGAGCGGAGTCCCTGAGTCCCACAAGGAGATGGTGAGCGAGGGTCCGGTCTCGGTCACGGCGATGCGCAGCTCGCGCGGCGGCTGGCTGTCGCGCAGCCGACGCAGCGCGAAGTCCAGCAGCTTCATCAGCATCTCCGTGAGCTGCGCCATTGGGCAGGCGACCATCGGGAGCTCGTGGGGAATGCTCCGTACCAGCTTTACGCCCAGCTCCCTGAGCGTCCCCTCGCGCTCGGCGAGCACGCCGTTCAGCACGATGGAGCAGTCCGACGGCTCCGCCGCCCCGATAGGGTGCTGCGCCAGCTCGAGGAAGTGCTGCGTGATCTCGGCCGCCCGGCGCACTTCGCCGTGCAGCATCATGAGGGCCCGCGCGCGCTCGGGGTCGAGCGGACTGCCGTGCAGCAGGTCGGCCAGCGCCCCGATTGCCGCGAGACGGTTGTTGAGAGCGTTCAGCACGTTCGCCGAACCCTCGTCCAGCACCACGTGCTGCACCTCCGGGGGCGCGAAGCGCGCGGCGGGGGGAGGCGGGGGGAGCAGCGGCGCAGCAGCGCCGCGCGCCGCCGCGCGCTGTCGGCCGATGAGCGTCCCGACGAAGACGCCGATCAGCGCACCGAAGGCGAACGCGACCCAGAGTTCCATGGGGCACCAATCTAGTGCACACCGGCGCGCCGCGCCGCATCGGTTGACCCCCCAAAGCGCCGATTCTACCTTTCTTCGGCCGCCCTGGTGGTGAAACTGGTAGACACACTGTCTTGAGGGGGCAGCGCCGCAAGGCATCCCGGTTCGAATCCGGGCCAGGGCATTCCCGCCGCCGTCGAAGGGCTACGCGCCCGAGCCCACTCTCTCGACTCGCGGCGCGTTGCCGTGGGGCCGCTCACGCGGGCTCCATTTCCACCTTGATGCCGCGCCACTTTCCCTGGCGGAACCGCCCGACGCTCAGCGCACACCGCGTGATGTGGCCCAACAGAATGGCCGTCCAGATGTCGGCGGGGCGCAGGCCGCGGGTCGCTTGGAACACGGTGCAGAGACCGAGTGGCACCACGATCTGAGACACGATCGAGATGTACAGCGGCGAGCGGGTGTCGCCCGTGCCCTGGAGGCCCCCCGTGTACGTGAGGGCGACGGTGACGAAGAGCCCGGAAACACTGAGGAAGGCGAGGAGCTGGGCGCCCAGGCCGACGACCACCGGGTCCGTCATGCCGAACAGCCCGAGCAGGGAACGCGGGATTGTGAGGAACAACACGCCGATCGCCGCCGCGAGCCCGAGGCCGAGCCCCGCCGCGACGTGCACACCGTGCACCGCGCGCTCGGGACGGCCGGCTCCCAGGTTCTGACCCCCGACGGTGGCGGCGGCGCTCATCAACCCCACCGACGTCCACGTGATGAAGGAGAACAGCTCGGTGTACCCCACCGCATAGGCGGCTTGCGCTTCGGCGCTCTGCGCGAGCGAGCCGATGAAGCGGAGCAGCAACACGCCCGCGATGTTCATCGCGATCCCCTGAACGCCGGTGGGCAGCCCGAAGCGGAACAGCTCGCGGATGATGCCCCAGTCGGGCCGCCAGCTCATGCCGCGGTGCCACGTCACCGGGAGCCGCCCGGAGAGCAGCAAGTACCCCGCGATGCCGCTCACGACAATGCCCGCCACCGCGGTGCCGACGGCGGCGCCGGCGGTGCCCAATCGCGGCAGGGGTCCGAGGCCCGTGATGAACGCCACGTTGCACGCGATGTTCAGAACGGTGAGGAGGATTCCGAGGCGCAGCGGCGTGCGCGCGTCGCCCGCGGCCCGTAAGGCCCCACTCACCATGAAGAAGAGCAGCATCCCGAGGCTGCCGACGAACATGATACGGAGGAACGGCAGCGCCTCGACGCGCACCGCGGGCGCGGCGTTCACGACGCCGAGCAGCGACGGCGCCAGCACCCACCCCAGCGGAGCCAGCAGCAATCCCCACAGCGCCACCGCGGCGAGGAAGGCTTGGTAGACGGTGCGGTTCACCTTGTCGGGGTCGTTGGCCCCGGCGAAGCGGGCGACCAGCACGCCCATCCCGCTGAACACCGATATCACGAACACGATGACGACGATGAAGATCTGGATCGCGACGCCGATCGCGGCGTTGCCGGCGTACCCCACGAAGTGGCCCACCAGGGCGTGATCCACGACGCCCTGGAGCCCGCCGATGAGATTTTGCAGCATCGTGGGCCACGCGAGCATCCAGACGGCGCGCGCGAGCGGACCCTCGACGATAGAGCGGTCGAGCGGTTTACCTCCCCCGCTTGGCATCCAGGCTCCACGGCCCCGGCCCGGCGGCGGAGAGATAAAGCCAGACAAAGCAGAACAGGATGGCGGGATGCCCCTGATTGAGCACCGGCCAAAAGCCCTGTGGCGCGTGGCCCAGGAAATACGCGACCGCCATCTCGCCCGAGAGAATGAAGGCCACCGGCCGCGTGAACAGTCCGACGAGGAGGAACAGGCCGCCAAACGCCTCGAGCATCCCGGCGATGCCGGGCAGCGACGTGATCGGCGCCGTGCCCCCGCCTGGCATGATGGCCGCCGGAAACGCGAACAGCTTGGCCGTCCCGAACTGTATGAAGAGAAAGGCGGCGACGATCCGGAGGACGCTGAGCAGGTACGGCGCCCGCGTCGGCCATTTCGCGGCGATGCTTGGTGCGGTCATGATACGCGTCTCACTTTCCGTTTTCTTGGGTGAAGGGGACCCGGCCGCCGGTGGCCAGCCACGAGCCGCCAATGTCCTCCGAGCGATCTTATAGGCCTCCCATACGTCGAACGAGGCTCGGCGAGATCGACATCAAGAGGGACGATGTTATCGGGCGCTAAGAAAGGCGGTCACGTCGCGGGCGAAGGGCTCCGGCTCATCCCGAGCAGGGCGACCTGCGGCACGCCGAGCTCTCGCCTGAGTCGTGCGCGCTGACATGGTAGGGACGAAGTGCATCAGGTTTGCGTGACCTTGTCAAGGGTGAGGCAGCGTGCCATCAGACGAACGTCTCCCAACCGCTCCGTCCACCCGGCAAACGCGTCGGTGGGGCCGCGCCACCGAAGCTCGTGCACATCGCGAAACAGCGGGGCGTCGGTCCTGAGCGTCGCCAGGCTCTTGAACAGCAGCGCTCGCTCACGGTGGTCCCCCAGCACCTTCGCGGGGAAGTCCTCGATCGCGCCGTGTTGGTTCAAGAGCCGCGCGGCCGTGACCGCGCCGATCCCGGGGATGCCGGGGTATCCGTCTTGCGCGTCGCCCACGAGCGCGAGGAAGTCCGGAATCAGGAGAGGCTCCACGCCGAACTTCTCGCGCACCCCTTCGGCGTTGCGGATCTTCTGGCCCCTGCGGTCGACCTGCACGACCCGATCGCCCCGGACACACTGCGCCAGGTCCTTGTCCGGTGTCCAGATGCAGACCTTCTCCACCCTCTCATCTCTGGAGGCGATCTGCGCCGCGGAGGCGAGCGCGTCGTCGGCCTCCAGCTCGGTCATGGGCCATACCGCCACCCCCATCGCGGTGAGTGCTTCCTCGAGCGGGTGGAACTGCGCGAGCAGGGCGGGCTCGATGCCTTCTCCGGTCTTGTAATCGTCCCAGAGGTCATTGCGAAACGACTCGATGACGTGATCGGTTGCCACGCCGACGTGCGTGGCTCCCTTCTCGATCATCTCCAATACCGAATGGAGCACGCCGACGACGGCGCCGAAGGGCTGATCCTCGCCCTTGGTGGCGTGACGCCGGCCGTAGAACTGGCGGAACAGCTCGTAGGTGCCGTCCACGAGGTGAACGATCATCGTGCGGAGCGTGCTCGAGCCGCGCGCTCCAGGAGCAGCGTGCGCTCGCGGGCGTTGCGGGTGAGCGACGCCGCGCGCTCGAACTCCGCGCGCGCCTCGGCGAAGCGGCCGAGCTTGTCGAGGAGGTCGCCGCGCACGGCTGGTAACAGATGGTACGCCTCGAGTGACGGCTCCGACGTCAGCGTGTCGACGACCTCGAGGCCGGCCGCCGGACCGAACGCCATCCCCAGCGCCACCGCCCGATTGAGGTCCACGACGGGGGATGGTACCAGCTGGGCGAGCGCGTCATAGAGCGCCACGATGCGGGTCCAGTCGGTCTCTTCCGGCGCGCGGGCTCGCGCGTGACAGGCGGCAATCGCGGCCTGGAGCGCGTACGGGCCGTACCCGCCGCCGGGCGCCTCGGCGCGCTCCAACGCCGCCAGACCGCGGCGGATGAGGAGGTGGTCCCACCGTCCGCGGTCTTGATCGAGCAGCAGGATCGGCTCGCCCGCTGGGCCGACGCGCGCCCCCGAGCGTGACGCCTGGATCTCCATCAGCGCCACGAGGCCGTGCACTTCCGGCTCGAGTGGAACGAGCTCAGCCAGGATCCGGCCGAGCCGAATGGCGTCCTCACACAGCGCCGGTCGCATCCAGTCGTCGCCGGCGGTCGCCGAGTAGCCCTCGTTGAAGACGAGGTAGATCACCTCGAGGACCGACGAGAGACGGGCGGCGAGGTCGGCGCCGCGGGGGACTTCAAAGGGGACGCGCGCCGCCGCGAGCGTGCGCTTGGCCCGGACGATGCGCTGCGCGATGGTGGCCTTCGGGACCAGGAAGGCTCGCGCGATCTCGTCGGTGGTCAGGCCGCCGAGCAGACGCAGCGTGAGCGCCACGCGCGCCTCGGTCGTGAGCACCGGATGACAGGCGGTGAACATGAGGCTCAGGAGGTCGTCGCCAACGTGATCGTCGATCGCGGCATCGAGGTCTCGCTCAGGGCTCTCCTGCCTGGCCGAGAGCTCGTGCCCGAGCTCGGCGTGCTTGCGCTCGAGCAAGGTGCCGCGCCGAAACAGGTCGATGGCCCGATGCTTCGCGGTAGCCATCAGCCAGGCCCCCGGGTTATCCGGGACGCCCGACTCTGGCCACCGCTCGAGCGCGGCGACGAGCGCGTCCTGGGCGAGGTCCTCCGCGGTGCCGACGTCGCCCGTCAGCCGCGTGAGCCCCGCGATCACCTTCGCCGACTCGATCCGCCACACGGCCTCGATCGCGCGGTGGGTATCGGATGCCGTCACCGCCTGGCCTCGTTCTGCGCGACACGCGCCTTGACGAGCTTCCGTACGAGCGCCGCCGGCAGGGGCTTGTCGACGGTAAAGCGGATGGTGCCCTTGGAAGTTTGGTACGGCGCGAGTGCTTTCTTGTAGACCTTCGCGAGCGAGGTACTCATGAAGAGGCTGCAATGCTCCTTGAACGCGGCGTAGCCCACCACCATTCCGTGGTGCTTGAACGAGGCGAATTTTTTCATGCTCACGCGAGGTCCAGCTTGCGGAAGCGCTCCACCGCCTCGCTGGGACCGAAATCGTCCAGCTCGTACAGCTGGCGCACCTCGATCTCGCCGTCCGTCAGAGCGGGATTGGGGAAACGCCTGGCCCATTCGAGCGCCTCTTCCCGTGACTTCACCTGGATGAGCGTGTAGCCGGCGACCAGCTCCTTCGTCTCGGTAAAGGGCCCATCGATTACCGTGCGTTTGCCTCCGGAGTACTTGATGCGCCAGCCCTTTGAGCTCGGCTGCAGTCCCGAGGCATCGAGCAGGACGCCGGCCCTTTGCAGCTCCTCGTGGTACTTGGCCATCTCGGCAAAGAGAGGCTCCCAGGCCGGCCCGATCGGCATGACCTCGGCTTCCGAGTCCTTCGTGGCCTTCACAATGATCATGAATCGCATGGTTCTATCTCCCCTTCTTTGCCCTGGCGCTTGCCTCGGCGCGCAGGCGCTCCTCTTGCTTCCTGACCTCGGGCGTGAGCGCCGGACCGAAGTCGTCCGCCTCGAAGACCTGGCGAATCTCGACCTCGAAGCCGTCCTCGAAGGGCGCACGCTTGAGCCACTCGATCGCCTCTTCCTTGGACTTCACCTGCCACAGCCAGAACCCGGCGATCAGCTCCTTCGTCTCGGCGAACGGTCCGTCGATCACGGTCCGTTTGCTTCCCGAGAATCGGACACGCGCGCCTTTGGAGCTCGCCTGGAGCCCCTCGGCCGCGAGCAGCACGCCGGCTTTCGCCAGCTCTTCGTTGAACTTCCCCATCGCGGACAGGGCCCTCTCGTTCGGGAGGACACCCGCTTCGGAGTCTTTGTTGGCTTTCACCAGGATCATGAATCGCATTGTCATCTCTCCTCGTGGTTGTCTAGCTACACGACGAGCGAGGGGCGGCGAAATCGACCTCTCCGTTTCGGAGAGGGGGGGAGTTATAACGTTCCCCTCTCCCGAAGGGAGAGGGGGACAGGGGGTGAAGACCGGCGCGAGAGAGGGTCAGGGGTGAGGACTACCCGCCGGCGATGGCTCCCAAGACGACAAAGGGCTCCGCCCCCGCAACGACCGCGGCGGGCAGCGGAGCGTCCGGCGGCTCGTGCGTCAGATCCCGCTCGCAGGCAAAGAACCGCAGGAACGGGCGGCGCTGCTCGGTGACGTGGTCGCGGATCGTCCCGCGCAGCATCGGATACTGCGCTTCGAGGGCGGCGAGGACCGACGCCCGCGTCACCTGGCCGGGGACGTCGAGCATCACCTCGCCGCGCACGTGCGCCAGCATCCGCAGGTGCGGCGGGAGCACGACGCGGATCACGGCAGCGTCTGGACCTCAACGGACAGCACGGCCGGGAGATCTCGGACAATGGGCGTCCAACTGTCTCCGGCATCGGCCGACAGATACACCTGCCCGCCCGTGGTGCCGAAATACACACCGCACGCATCGAGGGAGTCGACGGCCATCGCGTCGCGCAGCACGTTGACGTAACAATCGCGCTGCGGCAGGCCCTTCGTGAGCGCTTCCCACTCGTTGCCACCCGTGCGGCTGCGATACACGCGCAGCTTCCCCTCGGGCGGATAGTGCTCCGAGTCGCTCTTGATCGGGACGACGTAGATGGTGTCCGGCTCGTGCGCGTGCACGTCGATCACGAACCCGAAGTCGGTCGGCAGGTTCCCGCTGATCTCGCGCCACGACTCGCCCGCGTCGTCCGAGCGCATGACGTCCCAGTGCTTCTGCATGAAGAGCACCTTCGGGCGCGACCGGTGCAGCGCGATGCGGTGGACGCAGTGGCCCACCTCGGCCGTCGGGTCGGGAATGTACTGCGAGCGCAGGCCCTGGTTGATTGGCTTCCAGGTCGTGCCACCGTCGTCCGAACGGAAAGCACCCGCGGCCGAGATGGCCACGTGCATCCGCCGGGGGTTGCTCGGGTCGAGCAGGATCGTATGGAGGCACATCCCGCCGGCACCGGGCTGCCACTTGGGCCCCGTGCCGTGGCCGCGCAGGCCGGCGAGCTCCTGCCACGTCGTGCCGCCGTCACTCGTGCGAAACAGGCCCGCGTCCTCCACCCCGGCGTACACCGTGTCGGGATCCGTGAGTGACGGCTCGAGGTGCCAGACGCGCTTGAACTCCCAGGGGTGCTGCGTGCCGTCGTACCACTGGTGCGTGGTGAGGGGTTTGCCGGTGTCCGGAGAGGCGTCGTAGACGAACTTGTTGCTCTCGCCGGCCGGCATGCCGTCCGGCGTCTTCGTCATTCCACCGCCGGGCGTCTCCCACGTCTTGCCGCCGTCGCACGAGCGCTGGATGACCTGTCCGAACCACCCGCTCGACTGCGACGCGTAGAGGCGGTTGGGATCGGCGGAGGATCCCTTCACGTGATAAATCTCCCAGCCGGCGAAGTGCGGGCCGCTCACGTCCCACTGCTTGCGCTTGCCGTCCGCTGTCAGGATGAAGGCTCCCTTTCGCGTGCCGACCAGTACCCGTACACCGCTCATGACGCGCTCCTTTCATGACGCGCCCCGTCATGGGGCCAGGAACCACACCTGACGAATCTCGCACTCCCCTTCCCACCCTGGCCAGTGCTGCTGGTGCAGTCGCATGAATCGCCGCGCAGCCTCGAGCGCCTCTTCTCGCGACTTCGCCTCGAGCACGGCATAACCGCCGACGACCTCCTTGGCCTCGGCGAAGGGCCCGTCGGTCACCGTCAGCTTCCCTCCTGACACCCGGAGGCGTGCGCCCGTCGAGCTGGCGGAGAGTCCTCCCGTCTGGACCAGCGAGCCATCCCGGAGGGAGTCCTCGGTGAGCTTGGCCATGGCGTCCAGGAGCGCCTGTGGCGGAGGCCCCTGGTTCTCGGCGGACTTCACGATCGAAAGGAATCGCATGGCCTACCTCCCCGCGGCCTTCTGGACGTCGGGCGGGAAGTCCGACAGCTCTTGCACCTGGCGTACCTCGATGATGTCGCCCTCCAACATGGGCGCGCGTTTCGCCCATTCGACCGCCTCTTCCTTCGACTTCACCTGGATCATCCAGTATCCGCCGAGCAGCTCTTTGGCCTCGGCGAACGGCCCATCGGTGACCTTGGGCTTGCCACCCGAGAAGCGTACGCGGGCCCCGTTGGGGGGCGGCTGGAGCCCGTCGAGCCCGAGCAGGACGCCGGCCTTGGTCAGGGACTCGTTGTACTGCGTCATCTTGGCGACGAGCTCGGCCGGCGGCATGAAGTCCGCCGACGCATTCTCGTACACCTTCGGGATCACCAGCATCATGAATCGCGGCATCGCCATGTCTCCCAATGGGTTCCGGTTCGGGGCCGGGTTAGCGCTCCGGCTTTCCCTACACGACGAGCGAGGGGCCCTGCAATCGACACGCCGGGTTCGCCCGCCAGGCGCCTTCGCCGGCTCCAGGTGGGTTAGGTCGCCTTGAGGTACAAGACTGAAGGGGGGGGTGGGACGCGATCTCCATACCCACGGCGTTCGATCGTCCGGCGCAATTCGACTTCCGCACCGGTCTGCCCGAC
>Ga0209375_1001478_pt1 | contig 17652 bp, 17 predicted proteins | sample GraSoiAngelo_131_FD_185888 | JGI IMG/M metagenome (GOLD analysis project Ga0209375, IMG submission 185888) | Grasslands soil microbial communities from the Angelo Coastal Reserve, California, USA - 14_0929_02_30cm (SPAdes) (version 2) | ecosystem: Environmental > Terrestrial > Soil > Grasslands ... | reverse complement strand
GTCAGCAAGCGCCGTTCCGACCTGCACCTCCTGGACGTCCGCGAGCAGGACGAGTGGGATGCGGGGCACATCGAGGGCGCGCAGCACATCCCCCTTGGGGAGCTTGCGGCTCGCCTCGGTGAGGTACCGAAGGCGCAGACCGTGGTCGCGGTGTGCCGCAGCGGCTCGCGAAGCGATCGCGCCGCCAAGGGACTACGTCTCAGCGGGTTCGAGGCGGAGAACCTCGACGGCGGCGTGACCGCCTGGTCGCGCGCCGGTCTGCCCCTCGTTGCCAGAGGCGGCGGACCCGGGCGCGTGATCTAAGAGGAGATCACGGCGCCGCTCACCTGGCTCTCGACCGACGGCAAGAAGCTTCTCGTGACCCGCATCCTCCGCACCTTCGCGTACGGCTATCTCACCGTCGTCATCGCGATCTACCTCGCGCGGCTCGGCCTCGACACGATCCAGGTCGGCCTCGTCCTCTCCGCAGCGATATTCGGATCGGCGCTCATGACCGTGCTCTGGGCGCTCGTCGCAGACCGTTACGGCCGCAGGCGCACCGTCGCGACCATGGCTGTTCTGATGATCGCGGGAGGCCTTCTGTTCGCCTTCGGCTCGACCTTCCCGCTCCTCCTCCTTGGCGCGTTCACCGGCACGATCTCGGCGACAAGCTCCGAGGTCGGCGCGTTCCTCACGGTCGAGCAGGCGATCCTTCCCCAGACCGCGCCGCCCGAACGGCGGACGTGGCTCTTCTCCATTTACGCATTCGTCGCGAACATCGCGCAGGCAGTCGGCTCACTTTTCGCGGGGGTGGTGGCCGCGTTCGTGACGCTCGGTCTTGTCGGAGCGGACGCGTACCGTCCGCTCTTTCTCCTCTACGCCGTCATCGGTCTTCTGAATCTCCTCATCTTCGTGAGCCTCTCGGACAAAGTGGAGGCCGCGCGGGTCGAAGGCGAGCGCCGTTTCCTCGGTGTCCATCGCTCGGCCGGCACCGTCGCGAAGCTCGGCGCGCTCTTCGGGCTCGACGCGTTCGCTGGCGGCCTCGTCGTGCAGTCGCTCGTGGCGTACTGGTTCTTCGTGCGCTGGGGACTCGACCCCGGCCAGCTCGCGGTCCTCTTCTTCTTCGTCAACATCCTGTCCGGAGTCTCCCTTCTGGCGGCGGGCTGGCTCGCAAGCCGGATCGGTCTCATCAACACGATGGTCTTCACGCATCTACCCTCGAACGTCCTGCTCGTGCTCGTGCCACTCATGCCGACCGCCGGGCTCGCCGCCGCGGTGTTCCTCGCGCGGATGAGCATCTCGCAGATGGACGTGCCGACGCGACAGTCCTACACGATGGCGGTCGTCGACCCTGACGAGCGCACCGCCGCTGCCGGTCTCACCAACGTCGCGCGGAGCACGGCCTCGGCCGTCGCTCCGGCGGTCACCGGCTGGGCCTTCAGCGTCGCCGCACTCAGCCTGCCGTTCTTCGCCGCGGGCGCGATCAAGGTCGTCTATGACCTTCTCATCTTCTTGTCGTTTCGCGAGCTTCGGCCGCCGGAGGAACGGGGCGTCTCCAAAGTCGGGGAGGTAGGCTCGTGACGATGGCGGAGCGGTCGACCGAGGCTCACGAGTACCTCAGCAAGCCATGGTTGGCCGATCACCTCACCGAGGAACGGCGCGAAGCCGACCTCCTCAGCGAGGTGCGCGAGGCGATCTTCGGCGCGCAGGACGGGGTCACGAGCATCCTCACCGTCGTGATCACGGTTGCGACCGCGACGAGCAACCAGTACGCGGTCCTTGTCGCTGGGATGGCCGCGGCCATCGCCGAGGTCATATCGATGGGCGCGGGCGAGTACATGAGCTCGAAGAGCCAGCGCGAGATCTTCCTCGCCCAGATCGAAAAGGAGCGCCAGGAGGTCTCGGAACGCCCGCATGAGTCCGAAGCCGAAGTCGCTTACATGCTCGAGCAGGAGGGCCTTCCCGAGGCTTCGGCGCGGCACGCCGCGGCGGAGCTCGCTCGCTCACCGAATGTCCTCCTGAAGACGATGGTGGAAAAGGAGCTCGGGCTCATCGTCGACGAGGGCGGAAGCCCACTCCAAGGCGCCCTCATCCTCGCCGGCGCATTCGCGGTCGCGGCGCTCATTCCGATCGCCCCGTTCTTCTTCCTGCCAGTGCCTGTCGCGCTCGTGGCGGCGATCGCGATCTCCGTGGTCGTGATGTTCTGCCTCGGTGTCGCGAAGTCGCGCCTGACCTTGCGGAACCCGGTGCGCTCGGGTCTCGAGATCGTCGCCCTCGTCCTCGCCGCCTCCGCCGGTGGCTTCATCTTCGGCTCGCTGCTGCCGCGGGCGCTCGGATTCGCCGGCATCGGCGTCTAGGCGGCTCGGCACGGGCCTTGCCGCGGTCCGCGACATGAATAAAGAGAAGCCACGCCCCGACGACTCACTCGAGCAGGCCGAAGCCAAGAGCAAGAGCGTCGACGAACGGATTCCACCGGTGATCGCGCCTCAGGAGGAGGACCTCGGTCCCGGCGAAGAAGTGCTCCAGCAAGAGTCGAAGGCTGTCCGTCAGCAGCCGCGACCGTAAGTAGACGCGCGCTAGAGTGCGCGCGAGTTGCTGATCGAGCAGTTCTTCGACGCCGGTCTCGGACACGGAAGCTACCTCGTCGCCGACCCCGACGCGGGCGTGGCCTTCCTGGTCGATCCCGACCGGCAGATCGAAACGTACCTCGCCGCGGCCGCGCGCCTCGGTGTCCTGATCACGGACTCGTTCGAGACGCACATCCACAACGACTATGTCTCGGGCTCGCGCGCCCTCGCCGACCTGCGCCCGATCACCGTCCACGCTGGAACGGGCTCGGCATTGATGTATCCGCACACGTCGCACCCGGACGGAGATGAGATCAAAGTGGGCGAGCTTCTCATCCGATGCATCGCGACGCCTGGGCATACGCCGGAGCACGTCGCGTATCTCGTGGCCGACCTGCGGCGTGCCGACGATCCGCAGTACCTCTTCTCGGGCGGCGCTCTTCTCGTTGGGCAGATCGCTCGCGTCGACCTTCTGGGCCCCAAGCGCGCCGGAGAGCTCGCGCGCGCGGCGTACGAGACCCTCCGCGAACGGGTGCTCACGCTCGCCGACTACGTGGCCGTATTCCCGACGCACGGAGGAGGCAGTGCCTGCGCGGCGGAGGTTGCGGGGTCCCGCTGGACGACGCTCGGCTTTGAGCGAAAACACAACCACATCGCACGCATGGCTTCGGCGCGATTCGAGTCCTTCAGCGCCGCGATCTCCGAGGGCCTTCCGGTCGCGCCGGCGTACTACCCGAGTGTCCGCGCGATCAACACCAAGGGAGCGTCGGCCGCGTCGCGAGCGCGTCTGCCATTCGTGCGCGAGATCGAACCAAACATCGTGCGGATCGACCCACGGCCGCCGCATGTCTTCGGCGCGGGACACCGACCCGGGGCGCTGAACGTCGTGGCCAACGATTCGTTCGCGGTCCGTGTGGGCGCGACCGTCGCGTTCGGTTCGCCGATCGTGATCCTGACGACCGACTCCGAACAGGCCGACCGCCTTCGAGAGCAGCTCGCGGTCATCGGCTACGACGATGTGCGTGGTTATGCGTCTCCCGATCCGGCCCCGGGAGAGCAGACGCGCCGCATCGAGCAGCTCGACGCTCGAGCGGCCGCCGCGCGTTCGGCGGCGGGCGACATCCTCGTCGATGTCCGCGAACAGTCCGAGTGGGACGCGGGGCACGCGCCGGGCGCGGTACACATTCCGTACGAGAACGTTCGCGCACGGGCGCACGAGCTCCCGGTCGGTCGGCGGATCGTGACGTATTGCGGCGGAGGAATTCGCTCCAGCCTCGCCGCGAGCATCCTCGAGTCATCCGGGCGCGACGTGGCCAATCTGCGCGGCGGTTTCACGGCGTGGCGGAATGCGCGGCTCGAGATCTCGATGGAGAAATAGCCCGCCAGAGGCATACTTTCTGCTCGACCCGGGGCGTGGCGGTTCACCCTGGGTCTATTCCTCTAGGCATGGCGTTGCCAACCAAGGAACCGGTGACACCCCAGAATGGTGTGGTGAGGATTGCCTTCGTCGCTTCCGCGGTCCCCAGGCGCTGCGGGATCGCTACGTTCACCGCCGATCTGATGGCCGCTGTAAAAGCGGCCGACCCAGCGGTCCGTTGTGTCGCTGCCGCGATTGACGAGCCGAACACTGCGCGCCCCTACGGGCCCGACGTCCGGTGGCGCATCAAGCAGGGGGACAAAGAAAGCTACCGCGGGGCCGCACGAGCGATCAACGAATCCTCTGTCGATGCTGTCAACCTCCAGCACGAGTTCGGTCTTTACGGCGTCTGGCGCGACGGTGTCTACGACGATCACTGCGTGCCGTTCCTCGAAACCCTGCAGAAGCCGGTCATCACCACGCTGCACACGGTCCTGCCTCAGCCCGAGCCGCAGATCCGCGAGACCGTGCGCCGGATCGCGGAGCACAGCACGCGGGTCGTGGTCATGGCGGAGACCGCTGCGCGGCTGCTCAGGGACGTCTACGGCATCACCCAGCGCCCCGTCGTGATCCAGCACGGCATGCCGGCGATCGTCCCGCGCGGCAGGCATCGACTAAAGCGACAGCTCGGCGTTGAAAATCGCACGATCCTGTCGACCTTCGGGCTCGTCGATCCGCGCAAGGGTCTCGAGTACATGATCGCGGCGATGCCCGTGATCGTCGCTCGGCATCCGAGCGCGCTCTACCTCATCGTCGGACAAACGCATCCGGAGCTCCTGAAGAAGGCGGGCGAGCAGTACCGGAATGAGCTCGTGAGCAAAATCGAGAGCTCGGGCATGTCGGATCACGTGCGCTTCGTGAATCAATACCTGACGCAACGCGAGATCGTCGACTATCTTCTCGCGACAGACGTGTACGTGACGCCATACCTCGACCTGAACCAGATCACCAGCGGGACCCTCGCGTACGCGCTCGGCGCCGGCAAGGCGATCGTGTCGACGCGGTACCTCCACGCGGCGGAAGCGCTGGCCGACGGCCGAGGCCTCCTCGTCGATGTGCGCGATCCGGATGGTCTGGCCCGCGCGGTCCTCGCGATCCTCGACGACCCGGCGCTGAAGGGTGAGCTGGAGCGCCGCGCCTACGACTATGGCAAGGAGATGGCCTGGCCAAACGTCGGCCGGCGCGTCCTCGCTCTCACTCGCGAGCTTTTGGAGCCGCAGCCCGTCAGCTCCCTGCTGGAGCCGGTCGACACCGAGAGTCCCGTTCAGACCGCATGACGACGGTCCCCATTAACCGCACGACCGGACTCGGTCACCGGCTTGCGCAGAACCCGCTCATCACGGCGCGCGACGTGAAGCCGTCGCTGCCGCAGCTCGAGGTCGTCTCGGTCTTCAACGCCGCTACCGCCCAGCTGAACGGCGAGACTCTCCTGCTCCTGCGGATCGCGGAGCGGCCGCGCAGCGATGTCGACCCGCCGCCTGGTGCCATGACCCTGGATCTCGACGGGCCGCACCCGGTCCTGCGGTCCCTGCCAAAGGGATACACCAAGCATGACGTAATCGGCATGTGCTTCTTCGAAGACGACGGTGACAGGCCGCGTGTCGTCGTTGCCTATGTCCCGAAGGACCTGCCGGGCCTCGACCTTCGGGACCCCCGCTCGATCCGGTACCGCAATAGCACCGGCGTGCTCGGGGTGACCAACGAGGGCTACACCGACTACCTCGCGCAGATGAGTCATCTGCGGCTCGCCCGCAGCCGCGACGGGATCAAGTTCACGGTCGACGAGATGCCGGCTATCGCGCCGCACAACGACATCGAGGAGTACGGCGTCGAGGATCCGCGTATCACGTTCATCGACGGGACCTTCTACATCACGTACGTCTCCGTCTCGCGGTGGGGCATCACGACGAGCCTCGCAACGACGCGCGACTTCAAGTCGTATGAACGCCGCGGCGTCATCCTTCTTCCGGATCACAAGGACGTCGTCATCTTCCCTGAGCGGGTCAACGGAAAGTACGTGGCGCTTACGCGTCCGATGCCGCAGTCATTCAGCCGGATTTTCGGCATCTGGATCGCGTTCTCGGACGACCTCACCCAGTGGGGCGGTCACGAGACGCTCTGCCTTCCGCGCTGGGATCACTGGGACGAGCTCCGCACCGGCGGGTCGGCCGTACCCTTCCGGACACCTGAGGGCTGGCTCGAGCTCTATCACGGAGTGAATCGCAATCACCGCTACGCGATGGGTGCGGTGCTCCTCGACGGCGACGACCCGCGTAAGGTGCTGGCGCGGTCTCCAGCGCCGATCCTCGCCCCAGGCACGGCCTACGAACGGCTCGGGCTCTTCAACGACACGATCTTCTCGTGCGGTGTCGTTCCTCTCGATGGGGATCAGATCCGGATGTACTACGGCGCCGCGGATTCGTGCATCGCCGCAGCCGACTTCTCCGTGCGGGAGATCATCGCCAGCCTCGAGCGGTGGCCAAAATGATCAGGCAGCTGGCGCGGCTTACGCGGCTTGTCCCGTCCGCAGGACGGCGGGCCGTCGCGCTGAGCGTGTACGCCGACGACGAGGACCGCGGCCTGGCGGCGCGGGATCGAGGCTTCGAGGGAGTCGCATGCATCGACGACGCGGCGCGCGCTGTCGTGCTGCTCCTCGATCTATATCGCGATACCGGGGATCGCCGCCTCGGAGAGTGGGCGACCGGTCTTCTCGAGTTCGTTCTCTACATGCAGCGAGACGACGGACGTTTTCACAATTTCATCCGCGACTGGGACGGGACCATCAATACCGACGGTCCGACTTCGTATGCCGGAGGCACCTTCTGGCAGGCGCGGGCCGTACGAGCCCTGGCGAAGGCGCATCTGGTCTTCCGCGATCCGCGGGTCGCGGTTGCCCTGGCGCGCGGGTTCGCGTTCGCGACACAACACCCGGCGCCTCCCGACGTTCGCGCCATTCAGGTACTCGCGGCGCTTGACCTCATGCGCGTCGGGCTGACCCCGGTCCTTCGCGAAACGCTCGAGAGATGGTGCGACGAGATCGCGGAGTGCAAGGACGGCGACGTCCTCCTCAACGCCCCGGGCGAGCCGACGCCGCACCTCTGGGGTCACGTACAGGAGGGTGTGCTGGCCGAAGCCGCGCCGCTCCTTGACCGCCCGGATCTTCTCGACGTCGCACGCCGGAGCGCGCACGTGTTGCTCGTGCCGCAGATCGAAGCCGCCTTTCCGGAGCGGACCGTTCAGCCGTACGGCGTGGCTGCGGCCGTCTATGCGATGGACCGCCTTTACCAGACGACAGGAGAGGCCGCGTACGCGCGGTGGCGCGATCATGCGCGTGCGTGGTTCGACGGCCGCAACGCCGCTTCGCAGCCCGTGTACGACCGAGTGAACGGGCGGGTGAACGATGGAATCGACGACGGTCGGCTGAATCCGCACTCCGGCGCCGAGTCGAACATCGTCGGGGCTCAGGCACTTCTTCCCGACGTCGCGGCGCGGGTGGGCACGCTTCTGGACGAGGTCGCCGATCGTCTCGAGGTCGCTGCCGCCTAGCTCCGCACGCGGATTCGCGTCGGCCGCACCGCGTTGTTCGCATATCCGAGAGCGTTCCATCGTGGCTCGAGCGGCTGCGTGTTGCCGGCCGCATCGACTGCTCGGACCAGCAGCGAATACTCATCGTCGAGGCCGGGGAGCAAGAGGTTGTGGACCGTGAACTTGGCCCACGCATAGGGTGACGGGCCTCTTTCGAGAAACGGCATCGTGACCCAGTCGTCGTCGCCGTTGCGGCTCACCTCGACGCGCGCCACTGGAGCGGCCCCGGACCACGCATATCCGATCAGCCAAAGGGCTCGTTCCACGACCGCGCCGTCCGGTGGATAAACAAGCACCGCGCGGGGAGCTATGTGGCGCAGCGGTTGGCCGTCGACCACGTAGCGGTCCTTCTGGAAGAATCCCGTGAACGGCGCATCGAGAAGCGTGATGCGCTCGAGCCACTTCACCGACGCCATCCCGTACCAGCCGGGCACGATCAAACGAAGTGGCCCGCCGTGCTCCGGTGGGATCGGCTGACCCTCCATGAGGTATGCGACGAGCACGTCGTCGCGAAGCGCGTCGTCGACCGGCAAAGACCGCTCGTAACCGATCCGCCTCCCCAGGTCTTTGGGCGTACCCTCGTCGGCTCCGCGAAAAAGCAGCTCGACGGTCTCGCCGGGAATCTCGACCGTCCGCAGGACATCACGAAGCGAGGCGCCTGTCCATGTCGCTGTCCCGACCGCGCCCAGGCCCCATTGCTCACCGGGTACCTTCGGATCGAGGAATCGCCTTCCGTTTCCGGCGCACTCGAGCGTCACGACCATCGACCGCGCGGGCAACGAGCGGATCTCGTCGAGGGAAAACGGAGTCGGCGCGGTCTTCACTCCGTCGATGACGATCGACCGCGGACCGATCGGGATCGGAAAGTGCGTCCGAACGTAATGTCTCCCCGCCGGCGTGATCGCCGGCGTCTCGGCGAGGCGCGTTTCCGCATTCAGCGGTTCTTCGCTCAGGACCAGAAGGTCGCGGTCGCGCACGCGATCAGTCTGCCAGCGGCCGCGGACTAGCATCGCCTCGTGCCTCGAAGGCTCGCGAACCTTGCCCTACTCGGGTCGGTCACGACGCTTCTCGTGTCGGGAGTCGTGGCCTGGCTGCTCCCGGACACCGGCGCCGCGACCCTCTACGCCGCGCATCGCGTCGCGGGTATTGCGCTCGTCCTTGCCCTCGTGTGGAAGTACGCGATCGCGCGCCGATCGCTCCGACGTCGTGGCGTTCAGGGGACCGGAGTGTGGATCGGGATCGCCACCGCGGCCCTGACGATCGTGGCGGCCGGACTCGGTCTCGCGTGGACGGTGGGACTCGTTTCATTCGATCGACCTCTCGCGTACTCCGCGCTGAACCTGCACGTGATCGCCGGCCTCGGGCTGGCGCTGGTGATCGTCGCTCATGTCCTCATGCGCGGTGAGTCGCGGCCCGCCCTCGTGACGCTCGCCAACCGTCGCACGGCCCTGCGGGCGCTCGGACTGCTTGCGGCTTCGTTCGCTCTTAGCGCGGTGTTCGACCAGATCGGCCTGGCCAAACGCGCGACGGGATCACGGCACGCGGGTTCATTTACCGGCAATGCTTTCCCGGTCACGATCTGGAGCCTCGACAGCGTGCCGACCATCGACGTCGAAAAGTGGCGGCTCCGAATCCGCACTCCGAGCGCTGCGCCCACCGACCTTTCCTACGCGGACCTCGCTGCGCTGCCTCGGCACGAGGCATCGGTTGTGCTCGACTGCACCGGCGGATGGTGGAGCGAGCAGATCTGGTCGGGAGTTTCGTTGAAGGACGTGTTGGCGCGGAGCCCAGTGGGCGAAAGGGCGACACGTGTCGAGGTCATCTCCGTTACCGGACATCGGTGGACGTTCGATCGCTCGGAGGTCGAGCAAGCGATGCTGGCGACGCACGTGGGTGGAGAGCCGCTCATCGCGGAACACGGCTATCCGCTCCGTCTGGTGGTCCCGAGTCTTCGCGGATTCTTATGGATCAAGTGGGTCGGAGAGGTCGTCGCGGCCTGACAATGCGCGGGTGAGTCGCGCTCTGTCCGCGGCCGTCGCGATCGCCGCGGTGCTCGCGGCGCTTGTGATCGTCGCGAACACGGCTCTCACGGGAATCCAGCTCGGAGAGCTCAAGCTCGGTCCGGTCCTCGGTCCAGCCGCCGATCCGAATTTCGTCCCCGCCGGAGCGCCGCTGGGGCAGATCGGCTCGGATCCGGACGATCCGAGTGATCCCTGGTCCGCCGCAGCGCCGCCTGGCGGCGTGATCGTTCAGACAGCCGCGCCGAATGCAACCGGAAGCCTTCGCATCCCGATTCCGAAGAACGTTCCGACGGGACCGCGGCGCGTGGCCATCCAGGCCGGCCACTGGAAGAGCGACGAGGCCCCCGACGAGCTGCGACGCTTGATCCCGGAGACCGGCGCGGAGTGGGAGGGCGTCACCGAGGTCGAGATCAACCTCGACATCGCTCAACGACTGAGCGTCATCCTCAACTCGAAGGGCATCGCCGTGGACGTTCTCCCGACGACGATCCCTGTGGGCTACGTCGCGGACGCATTCGTTGCGCTTCATGCGGATAGCGACGGCGTCGGCGAGAACAGCGGATTCAAGATGGCGCATGGTGCGCGGCGCGGACCCTATGAGGATGCGCTGCTCAACGACATCAAGGATTCGTACGGCGCGGCGACGGGACTTGATTACGATCCGATACATATCACCAACAGCATGAGGGGCTATTTCGCTTTCAACTGGAGTCGTTTTCAACACGCCGTAGCGGCCCATACCCCAGCCGTGATCCTCGAAATGGGCTACGTGTCGAGCGACGATGATCGCGCGCTCATGCTCGACCGAGCCGACCTCGTCGCGAACTCAATAGCGGACGGCATCATGAAATTCCTGAACGACACGCCACGGTCCCAGATCTTTGGTCACGACCTCGTCGTACCGGCCTTCCCGTCGAGACCTTCGCGGCCAAGCCCGACACCTTGAGTGCTACTCTTCTCGCGCGACCACGGGTCGACAATCTGAAGGAGGCCGTTAGATGAGCGTTCGAATCGCGCGTGACGCCGCCGGCCTCCACATCGCGGGAGCGCCGGGCACTCTCTAGCGTCGCGCGCGCGACGGTCGCACCCATCGACGTTTCTCCGGTACGGAGGACGCGTGCCCGCATTGTTCCCGAGCGACTGGCTTGCCGACGCACCGTACGAAGATCGCGATCTCGGCGTGCTCAAGGCCGGCAAGGAGAGCGAGGTTTTTCTCGTCTCCCGGACCGGTCCTACGCGCACGTGTCTCATGGCCGAGAAGCGCTTCAAGCCGCGGCTTCAGCGCGCCTTCCGGAACGACTACCTCTATGCAGGTGTCTGGGGCGAGGGCGGTCGGCATGAGAGCCGAGCCATAAAGAAGCGGACGCGCTTCGGCCAGGAGCACCTCCAGGCGAGGTGGGAGTCGCACGAATGGGCGACCCTCCAACGGTTGCACGATGCCGGCGTCACGGTGCCTCCACCCGTGGAGCGGGTCGAGCACGGCTACCGCATGGCGTTCATCGGCGATGGCGACCGCGCGGCGCCGAGGCTCTCCGACGTCGACCTCGACCTGGGGACCGCGCGAAGGGTCTGGCGAGAGCTCCAGCGCGAGATTCAGCTGATCCTCGACGCCGAGCTCGTGCACGGTGATCTCTCAGCCTTCAACGTCCTGTGGTGGCATGAGCGCCCGGTGATCATCGATTTCTCCCAGTCGGTCGACGTGGTCGTGCATCCGGCGGCCCGCGACCTCCTGAGACGAGACGTCGAGCGAACGGCCGGTTACTTCCGCCGCCAGGGCGTCGCGGTCGACCTCGACGCGGCTTTGGCACTCGTGGGGGACTCCCCGGCGCGCTTTGCGCACCAAGTTTTGTCATCCTGAGCAGGTGTTCGGGCTAACGACGCCCTGGTGGGAGATCATCCTTCGCACCGCCGTCGTTTACGTGGTGGTGCTCGTGCTCCTCCGGGCCGCGGGAAAGCGCGAGCTCGGGCAGATGAGTCCGGTCGATCTGGTCGTGATCCTCGTGATCTCGAACGCGGTCCAAAACGCGATGACCGGCGGCGACAACTCTCTGATCGGCGGCGTCATCGCGGCCACGACCCTCGTCGCGGTGAATACCGGATTCTCACGGGTCGGCCACCGAGTGCCGTACCTGAAGCATCTCTTCGAAAGTGAACCCACCGTTCTCGTAGAGGGCGGGAAGCTGATCAAGCGCAACTTGGAGCGAGAGAACGTCGAGGAGGACGAGCTCTTGATGGCGGCTCGCGAACACGGCATCGAAGAACTGGCCGGGGTCGACGCCGCGTATCTGGAGCGCGACGGCTCGATCAGCATCATTCCTAAAGAGGGCAAAGGTAAGGGGGTCGCGCGCCGGCACATCCGCCAATTCCGCCAACGCTGATGTCGTGAGCCGCTTTCCACCACCGGGCCTCGCGCCGCTCGCGCACCGCAACTACGCGCTCTACTGGATCGGACAGCTCGTCTCGATGTCGGGTACGTGGATCGAGCTCACCGCGACCTCGTGGCTCCTCTATCAGCTGACCGATTCGCCGTTCCTCCTCGGTCTGAACGGCGTGTTCCGTGCCGCGCCGATCTTCGCGTTCGCGCTCATCGGCGGGACCGTCGCCGACCGTGTCGAGCGTCGCCGCCTGCTTCTCATCACGCAGAGCTCATCGGTGGTGACGTCACTTTTGCTGGGGACTCTCGTCGTCACCGGTCATGTCGCGTTCTGGCACGTCTATTTGATCAGCCTCGTGAATGCGACGATCGCCGCGTTCGACGCCCCGGGTCGACAGTCGCTCTTCCCGATGCTCGTGCCGCGCGGGCAGCTGCAGAACGCCATCACGCTAAACGCGATGTTGTTCCAGACCGGCCAGCTCGTCGGCCCAGCAATCGCCGGTGTGCTGATCGCCCGCGTCAACGTCGCCGCCCCGTTCTTCGTGAACGCGGCGAGCTACTTCGCGATCATCGGCGGTCTCCTCGCGATGCGCATCCCACCGATCGCCGTACGTCCGTTGCGCGGATCGATTCGGAGCGAGCTCATAGGCGGGCTCAGATACGTCCGGGCCAGCACGGTGCTGCCGCTGGTGCTGGTGATGGAAGCGACGTTCTCGGTCTTCGGGCATAACCAGGCGCTCATGACGATCTTCGCCCGCGACGTGCTCGGCGCCGGACCGGAGGGGCTTGGAGTGCTTCTCTCGAGCATCGGCGCAGGGGCGATCGCCGGCATGGTCGTGCTGCTGCTGGTCGGAGACATTCGCCGCAAGGGCGCATTCATGCTCGGATCTGGCGCCTTGTACGCGACCGCCCTCCTGGTCTTCGCGTGGTCGCGATCATTTCCGCTCTCGGTCGCGGTGTTGGCGGTACTCGGCTTCGCCGACGCGACCTGGGGCGCGCTGCGGAACGCCATCGCGCAGATCGTCGCCGAGGACGCCTACCGCGGTCGCGTCATGTCTCTCATCCTCATTGCTGCGCGCGGACTCACGAGCGCGTCGCAGGTCGAAACCGGCGTCGCGGCCGCGCTCTTCGGCGCTCCCGGCGCAGCGACGATCGGAGCCCTCGCCATCGGTGGCGCGCTGACGGCCGCCGCCACCCGGGGGAAGTCCCTGCGAGACTTCACTGCGGCGAGCCCGCGACGCCCGGTCGCGGAGGCGGCCCCGGCGGCAGGAGGGGAGTCATGAGCCCAGCAAAGAAGACGGCGACGAAAAAGACGACGACCCGCAAAACGACGCGGCGGAAACGCGGACCGGCCGAGCCGCGTGGGCCGGAGGCACGCGAGTCGGCGCTCGATCGTACCGACGAACACGTCAGCGCCCTGACCGAGCGGGTCGAGAAAGCCAGGGGCTCGGTCCTTGCGTCGTACCGCGATCCGTACGCAGGACTACCACTCGTCCTCGCGTCTCTGCCGATCGCGAGCGTGGAACCGACGCCGTTCCAGCGGGACCTTTCGCGTACCCATTCAGATCGACTGGCGGTCGCGATTGGCGCGTCGGGTCTGTTTCTTGACCCGGTGATCGCGATCCCGAGTGGAGATGGCTTTTGGTCCCCGAACGGCCGGCACCGCCTAGCCGCCGCGAAGCAGCTCGGTCTGCGCGCGATCACCGCGCTTCTCACGGACGACCCGGCACTTGCGTACCGCATCCTCGCCCTCAACACGGAGAAGGCTCATAACCTGCGTGACCGCGCGCTCGAGGTCATTCGCATGGCGCGCGCATTGGCGAAGGAGTCGCCGCGCTCCAGGGAGTCGGAGCACGCGACAAGCTTCGAGTCCCCGGCGTTCCTCACGCTCGGTGCCGCATACGAAAAGCGCGACCGCTTCGCGGGCTCTTCCTACAACTCGATGCTGCGGCGTGTCGATCGTTTCATGGACACATCTCTGCCCGCCGCGCTACGCCAGCGCGAGCAGTGGGCCGTGCGTCTTCTCGACATCGATGACCGCGTCGCCACACACGTGAAGACGCTCCAAGAGCGCGGCATGAAGAGTCCATACCTGCGTCAGGTCGTGGTGGCGCGCTGCAATCCAGTCCGCTGGATTCCCTCCAAAAAGGGAGAGAAGCCTCCGATGACGATGTCCGAGCTCCTGACTCGCATGACCGCGAACGTCCGCAAGTTCGATCCATCGAAGGTGCGCCCACAAGACCTCGCGATCGTCGCCGCAGTTGCTCCCGAGGAGGGTTAGCCGCCCTCGTTCGAATCGCGTTACGGGTTCTCTCCCGGCTAGGGGCGTGAGCAGCGCCGGGGTCCTCTTCGCTCGGCCCCGGTGGGATCGCGATGGACCGCCGTCTAGGGGCCGCTCGCTCAGAAGACCCCGACGCTGCTCCAGCCGCCCCCGCGCCACCCGCAACGCGAGCTCGACTCAGCGGCCGAGAGACAGGCCTATTGCGGCGCCGATCGCGATGACGATCGCGGGATGCACGGTCCCTCGATAGGTGAGAACTGTGGCGACCGCGGCCACTGCGAGTTGCCACCAGCTCGGCGCTCCTGTCGCCGTCACTATTCCGATTCCCGTCGCGGCCAGGAGACCGGCCGTTGCCAGCGCGACTCCTCTGACCAGTCCCGCTACCGGTGTAGTGAGCATCCAGCGGCGAGCGGCTGCGGTGATCGGCACGATGACGAGCGGGGGAAGCGAGGCCGCGGCGAGCGCCATGGTCGCGCCGACGATTCCACCGACGAGATAACCGAGGCTCACGATGTACAGGCCGTTCGGTCCGGTCGAGATCCGGCCGATCGCGATCGCCTGCACGACCTGATCGTCCGTCGCTATGCCCGGCGCGACCAGGTCCGCCCGCAGGAGTGGCAACGACGAGAGCCCGCCGAGCGACAACGCGGATGCCTTCAGAAACACACCGAAGAGCGCGAGCGCATCCACCTCTAGCCCACCGAGCTCTCGCGCGAGGTAGGCGGCTCGCGGCCGAGGGCGAGCGCGCCGATCGCGGCACCGGCCCCGATCGCGGCGAGGGTCGGCACACCAAAGAACACCGACGCGACGAGCGAACCGAGACACACCGCGACGTCGGTCGCCGCGTGAGCGCGTCCATGACGCGCTGATGCGCGCACGAGCAGCGCGGCCGTCGCGATCGTCATTCCGCCGGTGACGGGCGCAACGCCGGCGAGCGCCGCGCGCGCGAGTGACGATGCTGCGATGACCTCATATCCGGCAGTCAGCGCCACCGTGATCGCGGCGGCGGGGATCATCATCCCGGCCACCGCCGCGATAACGCCGCGCCAGCCCGCGGCGCGACGTCCGATAAGACCGGCGAGCGCTACGAGGTGGATACCGGGAGAGAGCTGAGAGAGCGCCCACGCCTCGCCGAATTCGCGGGCGCTCATCCATCGCTCGCGTTCAACCGCGAGGCGTCGAATCAGTAGCAAAGTACTAGTACCGCCGCCCACGGATTGCGTTCCCACAGTCACCCACGAGCGGGTCAACCTCGCCAGCATGGCCGTTAACCTAACGGTGATGGATGTGGTGGGTCGCCAGGAAGCTGCTGTCTTCACCTGGAACCCCGTCGAACAGATGTGGGTTCAGGAAAGTGGCGGCGCGGCTAAACCGCCACCGGCTCCGCACGACGTTCACGCGATCCAGACCTGGTTCCTCGACGTCGATGAGAACGAGTGGATCCAAACCGTCCTCGGTCCCATGGGTCGGCAGCTCGCGGCGCAGTGGCGTGGGGCACACCGTATCCCGGATGCCGCCATTGCGCGTCAGACCAAGGGCCCGCAGAAGCGAAGTCCACTCCTGTTCATCGTCGCTGGTGTTGTGCTGGTCGCGCTCATCGGCGGCGTTGCCGTCGCCGCTCCCGGTCTCATGAATCCGGACGCGACTCCGGCGCCCTCGAATCCGACCGTCGTCACTTCAGGCAACACGCCGGCGCCAGTGGGGACGCCGACCGCGGGACCGGCGGCTGAACAGACGCCCGATCCGACCCAGGCGCCGACCACACCCGTCCCGGCCACGCCGCGTCCAACCGCTCGGCCGGTCACGATTCCCCGACCTGCTGGAATCAGCGTGACGCTGGCCGGCGGCACGACTGTCGTTTACACGGGCCCACTCTCGGTCAATCGCAGTGCTTATCTGCCGGGAACCTTCACGGTGATCCTGGCCAACGGGAGACCCGCCTCAGGAGTCTTCACAATCATGTTGGGAAATCTTTCGCAGCCCCTTCGGACCGTTTATGGGTCGCTTGACCCGGCTAAAGGGACGATCGCGATGGATGTGCCGGCTACTCTGCCCGCAGGCAATTGGCCGCTCTACTTCAAGTTCGAAGGCGCAACCGTCCAGATCGCGACGATCGCCGTCCGCTAGTCCCGGTCCGTCAGGGAGCGCGCACCGTCACGATCCAGAAAACTCCGAAGTCCTCCATCCACTGCGCGCCCTCGACGAGCGGGCGAATGGCAAGGCGGTAGGTGCCAGGCGTCGACGGCGCGACGATCGTGAACTGGAACCACGCGACCTGGTTCGGTCCGACCCACTCGGCCGGTTGTGCGGCGACTCGGTTGTAGCGAGGCCATCCCGTGTTCGGCGACCCCGCGCCGCCGTCTCCCCCGAGGGTCGACGCGCGATCCTGGCCCGGCTCCGGATTCCACGTCCCGAGATACGCGACCTGGCCCATCGTGTCGGCGAGCCAGCCACGGGTGCCGCTGTTGTAGTAGGCGACGACGGCCGTCGCGGTCTGCCCGGGGCAGAGCGTGGAATAGCCGCTCTGTCCATACCACGACGCATGGAAGCCCCCGATGCCGGAACTGACATTCGCGGGAGCAGCGATCCCTGGGCCGTCCGTGCGCTGGCAGGTCGTTGGGGACGGAGAGGGTGGGGCTGTGGGCGTCGGGGTCGGTGTCACCACCGGCGCGACCGCACCCAGCAGGCTCACGCGTCCGGGGATGATGATCGCCTGGCCAAGCACGCCGCCCGCGACCCGCGACGATTCAGTGGTGACCCGATACGTCCCTATCGCGAGGTCGACGAAGCCGAACCATCCGGTGCCATCGGTTGTGATCGTACGCATCACGATCCCCGTGTTCGGCTCGACGAGACGCACGACGGTTCCGGTGAGTAGGGTGCCATCGGTCGCGACCGCGGTGCCGCGGAGGTGTCCGAAGATGGGCTGCGTCTTCCAGGTCATCGCCGGCACCGTCGGCGCGTCGGCCAGTACCGGCGGCGAAACCGTGTCGTACTGGGATGGCTGAGTCAGCGCCTTGATGAGCTCTGCCCGGCCGACCGCGCCGCTTCGGGTCCCCGCATCGGTCATTGCGTCCGGCGTGCGATAGGAATAGCCGACCCAGCCGATCGCGCTGTTTCCCGCGGCGCTCGGAGCCAGCGCGCGACGCACCTGGCTCACACTCGCGGCGATGTCGTTGAGGTAGAGCGCCGATCCGATGGCCACGGAGCGGCGGTATTGGTTGTCCTTCGCGAACTCGTTCCACTCGTCGTACATCTGGTGCTGATTGGCGAGGGAGTCGCGCTTGTAGTTCATGAGCATGGCGGTGTCGACGATCCCCTCGCGAAGCCATCCGCGCCAGTCCTGCAGCTGCTCCGCGTAGGCGCGCGTGTTCTCAAAGCTGCCGGTGGTCTGCGGGCCGTACCCGTACGTGATGACGTCCGCGGAC
>Ga0209375_1001477_pt1 | contig 17673 bp, 23 predicted proteins | sample GraSoiAngelo_131_FD_185888 | JGI IMG/M metagenome (GOLD analysis project Ga0209375, IMG submission 185888) | Grasslands soil microbial communities from the Angelo Coastal Reserve, California, USA - 14_0929_02_30cm (SPAdes) (version 2) | ecosystem: Environmental > Terrestrial > Soil > Grasslands ... | reverse complement strand
AGCCGCCGCATCGACGCCGCACCGCGGCATGAGGCACGGACGCGACGGGCGCGCGACATCGAACCCCCGCACCCAATTTCAGCCGCGGTGCCTCTAATAGATTGGGAGGGACCATGACGAACAGACACGCGAGCCAGGCGGTGGTCGAGCGCGCCCATCCCGTGGCCCTCCAGCGCGTCAGGATGTGCTGAGCGCGCGATAGCGCGGGTGCGAGCGCCGCACGATGAAGCAGTTCGGGTGGATTCTGGCGGTTCTGGCGGCGTTGGGTGTCTTGCTCGCGGTGCCCATTATGGCCCGCCGGACGCCAGGACCTGACTGCACCAATCGCGTGGTGATCATGAGGGGTCCGCATGGCGCACCAGTCGAATGTGTCTGCATCGGGGGAACGCTCTCCACGTGCTTCGCGCCCGGGCCCTAGCGTCAGGGCGGACGGATTAGGAGAATACGAATGAACCGGCGTGAACTCAGCAAGGCACTCCGAGCGCTGCTCACGGCCTGCGCCCTTACGGGTACGCTTCTTGTTGCGGTCAGCGCGGCGCAGGATATGTCCGTGCGAATTTCCGGGCGAGTGCAGTGGATCGCCGGCGGGACCATGATTGTCGCGTTGGATGACAGCCCGAGCATCAACGTCGACCTGTCACGGGTGGCTCAGGATCAGTACGCAGGTCTCGCGCGGGGCGAGTGGGTGGTCGTGACGGGGATGGTACCGAACGTCAGGGATCGAGTCATCGCCACCGGCATTCAGCGCCGCGCATCCTAGGTCCCAGCACGGGCCCTCTGGACGCGCGAGCCTTGGTCGCGGGTGCGCTGCGCCGGTCCGAGAGTCGAGGGGCCAAACGATGGATCTAGGGCTGCTGGGAAAGACGGCGGTGGTGATTGCGCGAGGACTGGCGGAGACGACGACGGGCACCGGCGTGACGGTGAACTCGGTGCTCGTGGGGCCGACGGCCTCGGAAGGTGTCGCGCAATTCTTCGATGGCCTGGCGAAGCAACAGGGCGTCTCCCCGGCCGAGCTGGAACGGCAGTTCTTCGCGGCCGTGCGACCCACGTCCCTCCTCAAGCGCTTCGAGACGCCGGAGGAGGTGGCGGCCGTCTGATATGCTGCCGCAGCCACCCACGGCGCAGGTCGGTTGCTTGCCGATTCTTGCGGAAACCTCCTGCCACGTGCGCTCTCGGCCGTCGATCCGTCCTCAAAAGAGCTGATGAAGGTCGGGAGCACACAATCGATGCGAAGATGCCCGCGCCGGTCGGTCCTGGCTCAAACGGTGCTGGTCGCGACGATCGGTCTAGGGCTCACAGTGTCTTCGAATCCCGTCGACGCCAGAGCCGCCGGCGACCCGATCTCCCTGTTCACGTTGCTCGCCGATGAGAATGGCGAGAAGGCGCTCGCCGCACCGTCGGTCGAGAGCCCGTTTCGCTTCGACCTTCGTGAAGTCACCAATCATCGCGGTCCGGCTGTGGAGGGGTATCTCTACAACGGCCTTCGCTGGCGGATCGGCAACGTTCGCGTGCGCGTCGAGAGTCTGGACCCGACGGGGCAGGTGAGCGGCGAAGCCTACGGGTGGGCGCTGGGAGATGTTCCAGCTGGCGGCCGGACGTACTTCGTCGTGCCGATAGCGGTGCGCGGCGCAACGTATCATGCCACCGTTGACTCCTTCGACAGGATGTCACGAGAAGACTTCCAGAGCCCATAGCTCGAAAGCCAGCAGCCGGAACCCTCTGGCCTTGTTGGACTCATCGAAACAAACGATGGGAACGGCAACGGGCCTGAGACGTCTTCTCGTTCCGCTGACTGACGGGGCTGACGAGGCAACATTGCAAGGGATCGCCGACGTCGCGCGCGGCGCCGGATCCGTCGTCCGCCTCCTCTACGTCCGACCTCTTCCTTCCGGCGCGGCCTCAGGTCCCACTCTGGCGACGAGCCCGGGAGATGAAGAGAAGCGGCGGCTGGAGGCCGAGAGTTCACGATACTTGGACGTCGTCGCGTCGAGTTTGGGCGACATCCCCGTCGAGCGCGTCATCAGGTTCGGAGATCTGGAGACAGCAGTTCTCAATGAGGCGGCAGCCTGGCGTACCGACCTCGTCGCGCTCAGCGCAGGGGACCGGACGTGGCTGAGTCGGGCGGTCCATTCTGGCACCGCGGCGAAGGCGTTCCGAAAGACCGGGATTCCAGCGCTTCTGTACACGCCACGCGACGTTCGCTAGCTTTCGAACGTATCACGTAATCATGGTCTCTCAGACGCGGCCTGCGGGAAGGAGTAGTCCCACACGGAGACGCGGTAATGGTCGGCGGCCGGGAGATGCGCGACCTCGAAGTACGCGCGCCCGAATCCTCTGACGCCCGCGGGTACCCACGTGATCTGCTGGCCGACGACCGCGCCGGACGCGTCCAGGGCCTGCGCAAGCAGTCGTACGGGCTGGGCAGAGCCCCCGTATTCGTTGGTGATGTAACCGCGAATGTGCTTGCCCCCGCCAGGCTCGGACTCGACCGACCATTCGAGCTTGAACCAGTGCTCCCAGCCCTGCATCAAGGTGGTCGTGGAACCGGACGGGGTCAAGTAGATGCTCGTGGCTCCGCAGGCCGTCGTGGCGACGGCCGTCAGTGCGAGCAGTGCGGCTGAGAGGATCGATCCGGCCTTGGTGGTCATGGTGCTTGTCTCTCGTTGACCGGTGGTCGGGCACCGGCGGGGAAATTGATGGTGTCGCCGTTCGGGGTTCGACCGACCAGCGGCGGCGTGTACACCTCGTGGTCGGAAAGCCTGCGCTCCCAGTGCCCGGGCACCAAAACAGGTCCGTCGGTCCCCGGGACTTGAACGTAACGATCCGGTACCCACGTCGCCTCAGGCGTCGGCACCGTCGGTGACGGCGCCTGCGGCACCGCGCGCGTCGTCGCGTCGTGGAGGCGGTCGAAGATCGCGCCCCCCGGCGTCGTGCCGCCCGGCGGTGACTTCATCTGGCTCCACGCGACCTGAGGCACGGCGACATTCAAGATCACCGCGACGCCGAGTAGCACCCTTCGCAACCGCATGACCGCGCGCCCCCTTTCGAGTCTGAGACCCTTCTGTCACCTCTTGGGATGACGGCGGCGTGCCCATGGGATGCAGCGACGCGCGGATGAGAAGATCTTCATCTACCAGCTCCTCCAACCCCAGAAGAACGGATCGTAATAGCCATAATGGCCGTAGTACGGCCACGGTGCGTAGGCCCACCGAGCGTCGTGAAGCTCCTGCTCGGACTTCACAATGGACTCCAGACTCGCGGCGATGAAGTGGCGCGACTGCGGCGACAGGGGGTGCTCCGTGCGCATCAGCTGGAGCGCGTCGTCGACCTGTCTGGTCACTCGCGCGCTGTGAGTCAGGCCACCGAACGTGCGGAGGTGCTCCGCGGCGGCCCCTTCGTCGCCTCGCTCGAGATGACTGAGGCCGAGATAGAGCTGGGCATCCGCCCGGTTCGGGTCCTGGCTCACCGCTTCGCTGAGGTGCGTCGCCGCCTCGCCGTAGCCCCCCTGCGCGTAGCGCGCGATCCCCAACCCCACGAGGGCATCCGTCCGTTCCGGGTGTTCCGTGAGGGCCGTCTCGAACTTGCTCGCCGCCTCGGAGTAGCGGCCCTCCCGTAATGCGGCCTGTCCCAGCCCCACCGTCGTGGCGCAGCCGCTGATCGCGAAGGCGAGCGCGGCGAGCAGCACCGGGTAACACCGGTGCACGGTCATCGTGAGTCGGTTCTCGTTCCTTTCGTCAACCATATCCATGGTCCCTCCCCTCGTCACAGCCGAAGGTCTGACACGGAACGCTCAGTCCGATTCCTCACACGTCTTTTGATGACCGTCGCCCGGTCCGGGTTGCGCACCGCGTGCGCCCAGGGGGGAGGCCGTCGCTCAGAACGTGTACTGAATCGCCGCATACAAGAAGTCGCTCTCCTTGTGCGGGCCCGTCTCGCGGATGAACTCGCCGGTGAAGAAGCGGCTGTAACCCGCATAGCCGAGGATGTGACGGGTAAAGGTGTAATTGGCGAGAAGGTCGATCTCCGCGCCGACGTAGCGGGCGGTGGTCGCGGTCCCCGGCCGGAGCACCGCGCCGCTCTTGTTGTACAGCGCGTCACGATCGGAATCCCGCCAGAAGAAGTAGTGCTGGAGGGACAGTGTGAGGTTGTGAACGGGGGTCATCGTCAGTCCTGCGTTAGGACTGATGATGTTCTGACGCCCGATGTAGTCGATGTACCCAAGGAACGAGTGGGCGTTCGGGAAGAGCTGGTTGAAGGTGCCGACGTCTCCGCCGGGCCTCTTGTCTCCGCTCGCATAGTCGAATTCGAGGTAGACGCGGGGTGACAGCCGCGGGACCGGCAGGGAGTAGCCGACGACCGCGGTCGTCATCGACGCCGCGATGTCGCCCCGGCCCACCGTTCCGAACTGCGACGCCCCCTCGACCTCGAAGTCCAGGCCGGTGGCGCCGACCTTGCCCCACACGCGTCCGCCAAGGGTCTGTCGCTCCTCCCGTCCGGCGGTGGCGTTGAAGCTGACTCTGGCGTTGTTGACACCCAGCCAGTAGAGATCCAGATTCACCGGCAGGACATGAAGAGGCCCGGTGCTATAGACGCCGAACAGCTTCTGGTCCGACGTTGACTCGTTGAAGCGGTACTTGTCGACGACCACGACCTGGGTCCAGACAGGGGTGATGGTCCAGTCGGCTATCCGAACGATCGCTTCACCGCCATCGAAGGTACGAGGGACCTGTGTGAAGTCGCCCGGCCCGACCAGCCGCTGGGACCCGAAGATCAGCTCCTGCCGGCCACCGCGCAGCGTCGCGCTCGCCTGCTCGCCGAACGGAATCACGATGTCAGCGAAGCCGTTCAGGAGGTCGAACTCGTCGACGAACGCCGTTGTCCTGCCTCCCTGGAGCTCTCGGTCCAGCGCGAACGAGCTCTTCCCCTCGGCGAACATGCGGAAGTATGGCGTCACATGGAGGTCGGCGGTGAGCCGGAACCGGGAGAGGAGATACGCATCGGACTGCTTGGGCTCCGAGGCGCCGAACTGAAACTGTCTGAAGTACTCTGCGCGCTCGCGGGCCTGTCCACCAAGAGTGAACCACACGGACCCGTCCTCCGTCAGCGGGATGAACTTCAGACGGTCCCAGAAGTCATCGGTCTTGCCCAGGTCGACGCCCCTCAGCGCCGACCAGTCCTCGTTGAACCGTCCGGCCGATCCGATCTGATATGCGGGTCGGTTCGGCTCGCTCGCAGTCTGGCCGGCTTGCGCCCATACCGGAACCACGTTCTGAACGAGGGACAGGGATTGGAGCGCCACGCCTCCGATGATGGCCAGGCAGAGACGACGCGTGGGGTGAGTCGGTAAGACGAAAGCCATGCCAGCCCTCCAGCGGTCGGAGCAGTTGAGGATCTGGCCGTTAGGACGTCGTTCGGAGAGCGGCGGTTACACCGAGGCGCCTCTTTTTGGCGGCAGAGTCTGCCGCCGCTTGAAGACGTAGAGGAGATAGCTGAATGCGGGGAAGAGTACCACCGCTCCGACAGCCAGGGCGGACCGCAGAGCATAGAGGGTGGACGGAACAGTCGCCGTGTTCGTCAACGTGAGGTCGGGGGCCACGACATGGGGATACTGCGCCAACCCCCAGCCGACCAGGATGCACGTCACCTGGCCAACCGCAGCCACCCGAGCCCACTGGAAGCGTCGAGCCCACAAGGCCGCGAGCGCTCCGACCGCGCATACGCTGGTGACGGCGAGGAGGAGCGGCGCCCACCAGCTCGTCAGCCTCGCGAAGATCTGCGGTGCCCAAGGTCGTGCAAGAAGAAATGTCAACGCTGCCACTGGCGCCAGGAACAGGCCGGAGGCGAGCGCCCGCTTGCGAAAGTCCTCCTGGAGGTCCGGCTCGCCCTCGGTGTCCACCGTCAGGTAGGTGGCTGCCAGGAACGCGAAGAGCCCCTGGGCGAAGAGACCACAGGCGACGGCGAACGGGCCCGTCCAGCCGGCGAGGAAGCCGCTCGACACGCGCCCACCGGCCACGCGGATCTCGCCAGAGGCCAGGGCGCCGAGGCACAGCCCCAGGAGGAACGGCGTGAAGAAGCTCGCCGCGCCGAAGAGCGTGCTCCAGCGTCGGTGCACCGCATCGTCACGGACGTCGTACCTCCGGAAGACAAAGGCCGAACCGCGCAGCACGATCCCGACGAGGATCGCCGTCATGGGGATATGCAGCGCCGTCATGATGACGGCGAAGGCGGTCGGGAAGCCCGTGAAGAGGACCACGATCACGAGGATGAGCCAGACGTGATTGGCCTCCCAGATCGGTCCGATCGCGTGCTCGATGGCCTCGCGCTGACGCTGCGCTCTGGGGCCCAAGGCCAGCAGGTCCCACATGCCGCCGCCATAGTCGGCGCCACCCGAAAGGGCGTAGAGCACGAGCGCCACCAGGATGGCGGCCCCGAGCGTGAGCTCAACCGCCACGCGACGCTCCCGGGGCCGCTCCCGAGCGACCTGGCGCGTTCGGGTGAGTCTCGAGGAACTGCCGGCGAAGCACGTACACGAGGATGACGGACAGAAAGACGTAGACGGCGGTGAAGGTGACGAAGGGCACGACCAGTCCGGACATCGGGGTGACCGCGTCCGCCGTGCGCATCACGCCGTAGATGATCCACGGCTGGCGGCCGACCTCGGTGACGAACCACCCCGCCTCGATCGCGATGAGACCCAGAGGACCAGCGACGACCAGCGCGCGCAGGAACCTCGGATCGTCGGGCAACCCCCGCCGCCACCAGAGCCACGCGCCCCAGGCTGCCAAGCCGAGCATGGCGAACCCGGCGCCCACCATCAGGTCAAAGGCCCAGTGGACGATGCGCGTATTGGGCCATTCGTCCCGAGGGATGTCCTCGAGGCCGCGAACCGGCGCGGTCGGATCGCCGTGGGCCAGCAGGCTCAAGCCGCGGGGGATCCGGAGCGCGTACCGGGTCGTCATGGCGGCGTCGTCCGGGAGCCCGCCGATGGTGAGGGGCGCCCCGCGTTGCGTCCGGTAGTGGCCCTCCATCGCGGCGAACTTGGCCGGCTGCCGCTCGGCGACCATCCGGGCGATCATGTCTCCACTGACGATCTGAAACGGGATCCCGACGGCCGCGACGGCGAGCGCGATGCCGAACGCCCGCCGATGGAACACGTTCCGTCGGTCCCGCAGCAGAAAGAATGCGTGTACGGCGGCGACGATGAAGCCGGTGGCAACGTAGGCGGCGAGCGTCATGTGGATGACCTGCTGCAGGCTGGCCGGGTTCAGCATGGCGGCGATCGGGTCTATGCTCGTGACGCGGCCGTCGGTCACCTCGAACCCGGTTGGCGCGTTCATCCAGGCGTTGACCGTGACGACGAAAACGCCGGAGAGCATGCCACTCCCGGCGACGATGATCCCCGAGATCCAATGCATCAAGGGCGGAGTACGGTCCCATCCGTAGAGATAGATCCCGAGGAAGATCGCCTCGGTGAAGAACGCGAATCCCTCGAGCGAAAACGGCATGCCGATGATCCCGCCTGCGTACTCCATGAACCGCGGCCACAGGAGCCCCAGCTCGAAGGAGAGCACAGTGCCGGAGACGGCGCCCACGGCGAAGAGGATGGCGGTGCCCCTCGCCCAGCGCTTGGCGAGGTCGAGGTAAATCGCCTCCCCGCGACGGAGATAGAGGCCCTCGGCGATGGCCATCAGGAGCGGCATGCCGATCCCGATCGCCGCGAAGACGATGTGGAACGCCAGCGACAGCGCCATCTGGGAGCGCGCGAAGAAGAAGTCAGTCACGGCCGCGCCTCCGCGCCGTCGGCGACAACTCGAGGAGAGTGCTTTTGCAGGATCACGAGCGAGACGACGAGGGCCACGATCATCACCGTCAGCAGGCCCAGCTCGAGCATCGCTCCTTGGAACGCGCGCTCGCCCTTCTCGAGGAGTCGCGCGAACTCGGCGGTGAGCACCAACAGGCGCCGGATCGCGGCGATCAACCCGACGATCAGGAAGGGCTCCGGCACGAGCGCGTGCTCGCGGAAGGAGAACTGCACGGTGTAGAGGAGCTCGATGATCATCAAGATCAGGAGGATCCGGTCGAGCAGATCCACGGCGCGGTCGGGCAGCGTGGCGCCGAGCAGGGCCTGCACGAAGGCGACGGCCACGGCGACGAGCAGCACGAGCGCGATCGCTGCCAGGAGCGTTCCCAGGCCCACGTAGACCGCGTCCTCGACCCGCACGAAGCCCTGCGCGATCAATCCGCGCCAGGGCTGCGCGTTCGGCCGGAGCTGTTTGTCGGTCATCAGACCTCGCGATTGCTCGCGGCCCGTCTACTGCCGCTGCAGAAGCGCCTCCACCAGGGACGCTGGTGGGTGAAACTCGACGAACTCGTAGACGGCCAGTCCACCAGTGAACAGCGTCAGGATCAGCATCGTCTTCAACAGCCGTCGCCGCCAGAGGCGGCCGGCTCCGTCGTGGTCGATGTCCACCGCCGGCGCGACGGACATCCTGGCCAGCATGGTCTGGCCCATCTTCGACTCCTCTTTCCCGCTCCGCCCGTGCACATTCCTCAGTGCGTTTGCGAGAGACGGTCAACCTTCTCTTGGGCGATGCCCAGTCTTTCTCGGATCGCTCTGCGCCACGCCTCCTCGCGATCAGCGGCAGCGGCCTGCTGTTTGCGCAGAATGTCTCCGAATACCACCCAGGCTTCGTCGAAGCTAAGCTCTTCGCCGGTCTTCATGGATTCCACGCTGCAGGTGCTCCCAGGACCCCCAAGCCACAGGCCACGCTTGGCTCGAACCCCGAGGTGCATTCGCTCCAGCTCCTCCCGTGTCGCGATGATTCTCCACGTCGGAGCGCGCCGGGGCGGATTCCAAACAGTCAGGTTCTTGAAGCTGTCGTCCCACACGTCGAATCTCACTGCCTCCGGCTCACTGTTGTCGCCTTTGAACTCACATCTGAAGGACCACGACGAAAACCGCTCGGCATAGGCGGCGACGACCACACGCACCGGTGCCAGGGCGACGCTGAGGCTCGGGTTGTCATCCGGCGCGATGACCGCGGCGCTGGCGGTGACAGCCCATAGGACCAGAGACGAACCCAAAACGGGAACCAGGCGGCGCTTCATTGTATCAGGGCTCCTTTCGTCGACTCTCGTCATCACCGTGCTCAGGGGCTTGAGATGCGACCCGGCCGACAAAGTTTCGCGGAGCGCTCGTGAAAGGCTGTCGACAAGCCAAGCTTGCGTGTTCTTGCTGAAAACTTCGCCGAGCCCTTCGCGTCAGTGCTCGACCCCCTCCAAAGGGTTGCGAAAGCCGGATCACGACGCAGTTCCTTCGGGACGAAGCGAGGACGCCATGGATCTGTCACGACGGGACCTTTTCAAGGTGTCGGCCGGGGTCTTCACGGGGACGGCGCTCGGGGGTCTCGCGGGCCTCGGCGCGAGCCTGGCCCCGACGCTGGCCCAGGCTCAGGATCTGCGGATCAAGCATGCGAAAGCGGTCCCGAGCGTCTGCCCGTACTGCTCCGTAGGGTGCGCCACGCTGATTCACACCGTCGAGGGCAAGATCGTCAACATCGAGGGCGATCCCCGGAGCCCCCACAACGAGGGCACGCTGTGCCCCAAGGGGGCGGCGATCTACCAGCTCCATGTGAACCCGAACCGCGCCACCAAGGTGCTCCACCGCGCCGCGGGCGCGTCCGAGTGGGAGGTATGGGATCTCGATCGAGCGATGGACCGGGTGGCAGAGTTGGTGAAAGGAACCCGCGACGAGACGTTCATGGAGCGACTCGAGAACGGCAAGCGAGTCAACTGCACCACGGCCATCTTCTCGCTCGGCGGCGCCACCCTCGACAACGAATGGAACCACATCCAGCAGAAGCTGATGCGCGGCCTGGGGGTCGTCGCGATCGAGAATCAGGCACGCATCTGACACAGCTCGAGCGTCCCCGGGCTGGGGACTCGATTCGGTCGCGGCGCCGCGACCATGTATCCGCGGAGCATGGTCGATTCGGACTGCGTCGTCATCCAGGGATCGAACATGGCCGAGTGCCACCCGGTAGCGTTCCGGTGGCCGATGCAAGCCAAGCTCAAGGGAGCGAAGCTCATCCACGTCGATCCGCGCTTCACCCGCACCAGCGCCGTCGCGGACATCCACGCGCCGATCCGGGCGGGCTCCGATGTCGCCTTCCTGGGTGGGCTCGTCAACTACGTGCTCCAGAGCGAGCGCTGGAAGCGGGACGCATTCTTCAGGGAATTCGTCGTCAACTACACCAACGCAGCGACGATCGTCGGTGACGAGTTCAAGGACACGGAGGACCTCGACGGCGTCTTTTCCGGCCTCATGCGGTACGCGCCGTCCGTCAAGGAGTGGCCGCTCGATGGCTTCGTCGGTCAGTACGACACCCGGACGTGGCAGTACGCCGCAGCGCCCGCCGGCCCCCGCGCGACGCCGCCGGCCGGGCCACCGTTCGACCCGCTCGTGCGCTCGCTGCTCACGCCTCCGCCGCGCCGCGACGAGACGCTCCAGCACCCGCGCACCGTCTTTCAGATCGTGAAGCGGCACTTCAGCCGATACACGCCCGAGATGGTCGAGCGGGTCACGGGGTGTCCGAAGGAAACCTTCCTCAAGGTGGCGGAGACGATCCTCGCCAATTCGGGCCGCGACCGCACCACCTCCTTCGCGTACGCCGTGGCTTGGACCCAGCACACCAACGGTCCTCAGACCATCGGATGCTGCGCGCTGCTCCAGCTGCTGCTCGGGAACATCGGCCGCCCCGGTGCCGGCGTGATGGCCCTCCGGGGGCATGCCTCGATCCAGGGCTCGACCGACGTTCCCACGCTCTACCACTCGATTCACGGGTACATGAATCATCCCTCGGCCCTGAAGCGACACGACTCGCTGCGGGACTGGCTCCTCACGGAGACGACCCCGCGGGGGTACTGGGCCAACACCCCGAAGTTCATGGTCTCGTACCTCAAGTCCATGTACGGGGCGGCGGCGACGAAGGAAAACGACTTCGGCTACGACTGGCACCCACGGATCATCGGCGATCACTCCCACCTGCCGATGTTCGTGGCGATGAACGAGGGGCGGGTGAAGGGGCTCTTGTGCATTGGCCAGAACCCGGCGACCTCGCTCAACGCCAGCGTGGAGCGCAAGGGGCTCGCCAGGCTCGAGTGGCTCGTCGTCAAGGACAACTGGCTCACGGAGACGGCGACGTTCTGGCAGAACAGCCCGGAGATCAAGAGCGGTCAGCTTCGGAGCCAGGACATCCGGACGGAGGTCTTCTTTTTTCCGGCGGCGCAGGTCGCGGAGTACGACGGCAGTTTCACGAACACTCAGCGGATGCTGCAGTGGCACTTCAAGGCGGCCAACCCGCCCGGTGACTGTCGCACGGACCTCTGGTTCACGCATCAGCTCGCCCGGCGGCTCAAGCAGATGTACGCGCATTCGACGCTGCCGCGCGACGAGGGATTCAAGCACCTGGTCTGGGAATACGACTCGGACGACCCGCACGAGCGCGAGCGCGGCGAGCCCGACGCCCACAAGATCCTCAAGGAGATCAACGGGTACTACACCGACCAGCCGGACCGCCATCTGGCCGGCTTCGGCGACCTCAAGGACGACGGGTCCACGACCTGCGCCTCCTGGATCTACTGCGGCGTGTTCCCGGCCCCGGACCGGAACCTCGCCGCGCGCAAGCAGGCCGATCCCCCGGGAGCGCCGGGGGCGCAGCTCGACTGGGGCTGGGCGTGGCCGGCCAACCGCCGCATCCTCTATAACCGCGCCTCCGCCGACCGGGAGGGGCGGCCGTGGAGCGAGCGCAAGAAGTGGGTGTGGTGGGACGGCGCCAAGTGGACGGGCTATGACGTCCCCGACTTTGCGCCGACCAAGGCGCCGCTGTCGAAGGCCGCACCGGACGCCATCGGGCTCGACGCGCTGTCCGGCACGGAGCCGTTCATCATGAAAGCCGACGGCGTCGGCTGGCTCTACGTGCCGGGCGGCCTCGCCGACGGACCGCTGCCGGCGCACTACGAGCCCGTCGAGTCGCCGGTGCCGAACCCGCTCTACCGCCAGCAGTCGAGCCCGGTCCTCAAGTACTGGAAGCTCGACGGCAACGCGCTCGCGCCCCTCGGCGACCAGCGATTCCCGCACATCATGACGACGTACCGGCTTACGGAGCATTACCTGTCGGGAGCCATGAGCCGCTGGAGCCCGTGGCTCACCGAGCTTCAGCCGGAGTTTTTCGTCGAGATCAGCCCGGAGCTCGCCGCCGAGAAGGGCATCGGCAACACCGACTGGATCGCGGTCTCGACGCCGCGTGGCCGCATCCGCGCCAAGGCCCTCGTGACGCGGCGGATGCGTGTGTTCACGATCGACGGCCGCACCGTCCACCACGTCGGCATGCCGTTTCACTGGGGTTACCAGGGGCTCAGCACGGGTGATGCTGCCAACGAGCTCACGGCCCTGGTAGGAGATCCCAACGTCTCGATCCACGAGGGAAAGGCCTTCATGTGCAACGTGGAGAAGGCGTGATGGCGGAGCCGATGGGCTTCTTCACCGACACCACGGTGTGCATCGGGTGCAAGGCCTGCGAGGTGGCCTGCAAGGAGTGGAATCAGCTCCCGGCGACGAACGGCGGCCACGGCACGCTCTCCGGGGACAGCTATGACAACACTCGCCAGCTCGACGGCATCCACTGGCGGCATGTGAAGTTCATCGAGCAGTTCAGCCCCGACCGCAGCCAGGGGCGATGGCTGATGATGAGCGACGTCTGCAAGCATTGCGTCCGGGCCGGCTGCCTCGAAGTGTGCCCGACGGGCGCCATCATCCGAACCGAGTTCGACACGGTCGTGATCCAGTCGGACATGTGCAACGGCTGCCGAGACTGTATCGGCGCGTGCCCGTTCGGGGTGATCGGCGTCAACCCGGTATCGGGCACAGCCCAGAAGTGCACGCTCTGCTACGACCGGATGAAGGTGGGCCTCGAGCCCGCGTGCGCCAAAGCCTGCCCGACCAAGTCCATTAACTTCGGCACTATCGTCGATCTCAAGAAGATGGCACAGGCCCGGATGGGCCAGCTGCAACAGACCGGCGAGACCCGCGCCTATCTGTACGGCGACGACGAGAGCATGCTCGGCGGGCTCAACTCTTTCTACCTGCTCGTCGACAAGCCGCAAGTCTACGGGCTGCCGCCGGATCCGCAGCTCCCGTCACGGAACCTCAAGGCATCCGCCGTGTGGTCCGTGGTCGGGGCTGTCGTCGTGGGTCTCATGAGCGTGTTCAGCTTCCGGAACCGCGGAGGTGGCGATGTCTAGCACCTTCTTCACCGCCGCCCCCCACTGGCGCTGGCTGATCGTCGCCTACTTTTTCCTGGGTGGTCTCGCCGGCGGCAGCTACTTCCTCGCCACCTTGATGGATCTCTTTGGGAAGAGCGAGGATCGACCCCTCGTCCGCCTTGCGTATCTGATCGCTTTCCCGGCCGTCTGCGTGTGCGGGCTTCTCCTCACCGTCGATCTCGGACGGCCTGAGCGCTTCTGGCACATGCTGGTACAGGCCCAGACCTTCCGGCCGATGATCAAGGCGTACTCTCCGATGTCGATCGGCTCATGGGCGCTGCTTCTGTTCAGCGGGTGCGCGTTCCTGTCGTTTGTCGCGGTGCTCGCCGAGCGCGGCTGGCTCCCCTGGCCGCCCCTTCTCCGGCTGAACCCACCCGCGCCCCTGGGCCGGCTTGTGACGGCGGTCGGCGCGCTCTTGGGTCTCTATCTAGCGGGCTACACCGGGGTGCTCCTCGCCGTCACGAACCGACCGGTCTGGGCGGACACCACGCTGCTCGGACTCACCTTCCTGATCTCGGCGGCGTCCACGTCGGCGGCGCTTCTGATCCTGTTCGGTTCCTTCGGGGGCGGGTCGCGGGACGGCATCCGCGCGCTCGAGCGCCTCGACGCATCCGTGCTGGTCCTCGAAGGCCTGGCCATCGCGGCGCTGGTCGCGTCGCTCGGGCGGGTCGCCATGGTCTGGTTGAATGGCTGGGGCCTCCTCCTGGCCGGAGTGATGCTGGGAGGGATCGGGCTTCCTCTGTTGCTGCACTGGCGACGGCCAAGCAGGGATTCGCGGTGGTGGATCGGTCCGGCGCTGGTCCTCCTCGGTGGGCTGACCCTTCGCATGGTAGTCGTCTTCTCCTCGGATGGGCTGTGACGAACCGCTGGCGGCGATCCCTCGTCGTTGTCGTCGTGGCCGGGGCCACCCTCGGTTGCACCAGCCCCGAGGCCACCCGGACTCGTGCGGGAGGGCCAGGAGCCGATGTCGGCAATCACCCGCGCGGGGCAGTCCAGCTCCACGCGGGGGCCCGCATGTACTACGGGACCCGCATCGACGGCGCCGGGATTGGCCAGCACGCCTTCATCGGCAGTGCCGCGGAAGCCGAGACGCGATAACGATATGTCCCCAGAGGCATCCAGCCGAGCTCTCCTCACCGTTTTGAGCGCCGAGCATGCCGAGTGGAGACCGCTCCTCGCGCTCATCGAGGAGGCGCTCCAGGAGATCGAGCGTCCAGCGTGGGCACACTCGGTGCCGGCGCTCGAGCGTTCCGGTCCCGGTCCCGAGCCGCTCCTCTCGGGCGCCGTGATCAAAGTCGCCCCAAGATCGATCGAGCGCTGGATCCGTCGGGTCATGGCAATCGCGGCCGCCGGGGCGCGGGAGGAGCCTTTCATTGCCGCGGTCACAGCCGGACGGCTCGACACGCTAGCCCTCTTCGAGGCCGCGGTGTCCCAGGACGTCGATCGCCTCGATGACCTTGCGCAAGTCGTGAGGGACACCCGCGGAGTGCTCAGGATCCTGGCTCCGATCATTGCGATGCCGATGCTCCACGCGTGCCGGCGGGCGTGGGCCGACCGCGTGCCCACAGGCTGGGCGTCCGGCGATTGCCCCGTCTGTGGCGGCTGGCCTTCGCTGGCGGAAATTCGAGGGCTCGACGGCAGCCGTCACCTTCGGTGCGGAGACTGTGGCGGAGACTGGAGAACCGAGTGGCTGCTCTGTCCCTTCTGCGGTGAGCGCGATCACGGAAATCTCGGCTCCCTGGTGTCACCGGAGAGTCTCGAGCGGCAGAAGATCGAGGTCTGTGACGGTTGTCGTGGTTACCTCAAGACGCTCACGACCCTTGTGCCGATCCCCCCAGCGCACGTGGTGCTGCAGGATCTCGCTACCCTCGTCCTGGATGTGGCCGCCCTCGAGAAGGGGTACCGCCGCCCGAGCGCGAGGCGACCGCTCGCGATCAACGTCGTCGCCCAGCCCCGGCGCCTACGCGCTCTGCTCCGGCTTCGGTCGTGACGCCGCTGCGGCCGGCGCTCGTGTGTCGCGCACTGCTCGCGGCGCTCGATGCCTCCGACGGCCGGCGCCGGCGCCGCAAGCGCGACACCACGCCCGATGCCATCGGGATGTCGCTCAAACGCCGGCTCCTCGCCGAGGCGATCGAGCAAGATCCCGACCCTGAAGCCTTCGACACCTGGCTCCTCGAACGCTGTCTCGCGCGGGCCGAGGCGGTCTCGATGGGCGCGATGCGCGCCATGGCGCGAGACGTGCTCGAGGAGTGGCGGTTTGCTGCTGCCTCTGACGACTTCCAACGTTGGCTCGACGCTGGCGCCCCGTCCGAGGATCGCGTATGACCGGGAGCACGCCCTTTCGCTAGAGCCACGACGCTACGGCCCAGAATCGGCGCCGCGCGCGGGGAGAGATGAGAATTTCTTCATCGCACATCGTGTGAAACGCCACGCGGGTGGCCACCATCAAAAAGGTAAGAGAAGAAAGGAGGGAGAACAGATGAAGCGTGCCATTGTCCTCGCACTCGTGCTCCTCGCCGCGGTCGCGGCGCCGCTTTCCGGCGTTGCCTACGCGGGCACCAACACGGCGTCGGGAACCAGCGACTTCCAGTCGCCCTAGCATCCCGAGCTCGGCGACCCGGCGCGTGCGGCGGATCTCGCGGTCTGCCGCACGCGCCGCCGTCGCACCGAAGCCCGTGGCCGCGACGGAGGTACTTCCCACACTGACGACGCCGGCCTCGCTGCGGTACGCGCTCGGCGTCATCCCGGTGACCCGCCGAAACGTCGTCGTGAAATGACTCGGCGTCCGAAATCCCACGAACTGCGCGATCTCGGCAATCGGCGCCGTTCGAGCCGCCAGTAACGCTCGCGCCGCGGCGGCGGGCTTAGACCCGCGGGTTGCTCTTCTCTGGAAGCAGCAGATGGAAGGTCAGCCCGTGATCCGCGTTGCGGCGGGCCCACAGCCGTCCTCCGTGAGCCTGAGCGATGGAACGGCCGATCGACAACCCCATCCCCAGGCCATCGCGCTTGGTCGTGAAGAAGGGATCGAAGAGCTTCTCGAGGTCATGCGCCGCAGCCCCGACACCCGCGTCCTGCACGCCGACGAGGACGCCGGGGCCATCCTCTCCTTGCCCCCGTTCGCACGAGATGATCAGCCGGCGCGGGCGCGCCGTCACCCCCGCCATCGCGTCGATCCCGTTCATGATCAGGTTCAGGACGAGCTGCTGCAGCCGGATCCGGTCTCCCAGCACCGGGGGAAGACCCTCGGCCAGGGCCTCCTCGACCACGACCGCGTGCTTCTGCACCTCGGGCTGGACGAGGCTGAGCACCTCGCGGATCATTTGATCGACGTCCACGAGGGACTTCTCCCCGTCCGACTTCTTCACGAGCGCACGCGCATGCGCGATCACGTCGCCCGCCCGCTGGGCGTCCCGGATCACTAGCTGCATCGACTCCACGGCCTCGTCGAGAGCGGGCGGAGTGTGATCGAGCCAGCTCAGACTCGCGGTGGCGTTTGCCACGATGGCGGCGAGCGGCTGGTTCACCTCATGGGCCAGCGATGCGGTCAGCTCGCTGATGGTGGTGAGCCGCGTGACGTGCGCCAGCGCCTTCTGCGCCTCCTGCAGAGCCTCCGAGGCCCGTTTCTGGTCCCCGATCGCCGCCTCCAGCTCCGTCGTCCGCTCGAGCACCCGCTGCTCGAGATCGCGGTTAAGGCGGGCGATCTCGGCCTTCGCCTGCGTGAGCTGGGGCGTCTCGACCACTTGCCAGCGGCCCCGACGCTTCGCGACGGCGAACTGGTGGGTGCCCGCCACGTCGAGGAACTCGGTCGCGCCGCTCGTCGTGAGCGGATACGTGCAGAGCACCACCATGGGCTGATCGCCGATGCCCCGGTTCAGCTCCGCCTCGTATTCCATGAAGTCTCGCCAGTGCTTCTGCTCGAGCCAGGCGGTGTTCCCGCTCACCCGGATGCCCTGATAGCCTCTGGACAGCGCCCGCTCGAGCTTCGCGCTCCAGTTGCTAGTGATCCGATGGAGATCGATCTCTCCGCCCGCCAGATAGACGTCCCGGGCCTTCAAGACCTCGATGCTCTGGTCGGACACGTACCGGTCGAGGCCGGGAACCGCCCGGTCCAGTGTCTGCCAGACCTCCTCCTCGGTGAGGGGCTCGGAGACGACCCACGCACAGAACTCGCCCGCTTCGAGGCCGGCCTTGAAGAAGGGGAGCAGCGTCTCCAGCAGGTCGTCTCTGGTCTCGTAGAAATGGCAGAAGTGGGTACCCCACGGCATCTCGCCCACCGGCTCGATTCCGGTATTCCGTAGCGCGCTCGTCATGACTGACCTCCCCAGGTTGCGGCAGCCATCACAGTCGGTC
>Ga0209375_1001474_pt1 | contig 17694 bp, 16 predicted proteins | sample GraSoiAngelo_131_FD_185888 | JGI IMG/M metagenome (GOLD analysis project Ga0209375, IMG submission 185888) | Grasslands soil microbial communities from the Angelo Coastal Reserve, California, USA - 14_0929_02_30cm (SPAdes) (version 2) | ecosystem: Environmental > Terrestrial > Soil > Grasslands ... | reverse complement strand
CTCGAACGCCTGCATCTGATACGTCCCGGGCGTCACGCAGAACTGAGCATCCCTGGCGATGAGCGCCTGCAGGCTGCCTCCGCCGGAGACCGTGATGATCTCGACGTCGAGGCCCTCATCGGCGAAATAGCCGGCGGCCTTGGCGTGATAGAGCGACGCGAACGTCACCGCGGCCGCCGGAATCGTGACCTTGATCTTCTCGGCGGCGGGCGCGGACGTCGGCCAGATGAGCGCGATGAGCACGACGACGGCAATCAGGCGAGCCTCCCCAGACGAGGCCCTGCTCGCGTGATCGCGCCCGTCGTCGGAATGCGCTGGCATCGAGGTCATCGACTTTACCTAACTTTACCTGGCGGAAAAAGGCGGTTTACCACGGCCCCGCACACTTTCCTGCGACGGGAGACGTTCTCCAACGCCCCGTCGGGGAAAGGAGCAGCAGCCATGAGCGACACGACACAGACCTCTCCGCCTTCGACCTCAGGTGGCGACAACCCGCGCCGGCGTTTCTTCTGGCGCGCGGCCATCGCGACGGTCATTGCCGGCCTGGCGGCTATTATCGGTACCAGGGCGTTTGCCCACGGTGGCGGCTATTGCGGATGGCACCGCGGCGGATTCATGGGTGCCACGCTCGATCCCGCGACGCTGGATACGCATCTCGACCGCGCGCTCAAGCACCTGTATGTCGAGATCGATGCCACTGACGCGCAGAAGCAACAGCTCGGCCCGATCGTGAAGACCGCGGCGCAAGATCTGCTGCCGCTGCGGGCCAGGATGTACGACGCTCGCCGGCAGGCGGTCGAGCTGTTGTCGCAGCAGCACGTGGACCGCGCCGCGCTCGAGTCCCTTCGGGCAGATCAGCTGAAGCTGGCCGAGAATGCATCGCAGCGCCTCACTCAGGCGCTCGCCGATGTGGCCGACGTGCTCACACCAGAACAGAGACAGCAGCTCGCCGAACGCATCAACCGCCGGCACGGCCACCGCGAGTAAGCTAACGATGTGACGACGCCGCACATCCTGATCATCGAAGACGATGCCCGCCTCGCCGAGATGGTGTCCGAATATCTCGGCAAGGCGGGCTTCCGCGTCGCCGTCGCCTCGGAAGGCCGGGCCGGGCTGGAGCGGGTGACGCGGGAGCCGTTCGATGCGCTGGTGCTCGACCTCATGCTGCCCGACATGGGCGGGCTCGACGTGTGCCGGCAGCTCCGCGCGAAATCCGACCTCCCGGTGCTGATGCTGACCGCGCGGGGCGAGGCGATGGATCGCGTCGTCGGCCTGGAGATGGGCGCCGACGACTATCTACCCAAGCCGTTCGAGCCTCGAGAACTGCTGGCCCGCCTGCGCGCGATCCTGCGTCGCGGGCGGTCTGGCGGCCCGGCGAACGTGCTGCGCTTCGGCCGACTGGAGATCGATCGCGACGCCCGCATCGTGCGCCTCGAGGGCACAGAACGCGTCCTCACCGGGTACCAGTTCACGTTGCTGGTCGCGCTGGCCGAGAAAGCGGGCCGCGTGTTGTCGAGGAACGCCCTGATGGATCTCGTCAAGGGCGAGGCCCTGGAGGCCTTCGACCGATCGATCGACGTCCACATTTCGCGCATCCGTGCGGCGATCGAGGACGACCCGAAGCGGCCGCGTCGCATTCTCACCGTGCGTGGGGCTGGCTACGTGTTCGCCAAGCAGCAGGACTGATGCGCCGGCTCTATCTGCGCATCTATCTCGCCGTGCTTGTCAGCCTGGCGGTGTTCGCGCTGTGCTCGGGACTCGTGTGGCGCCAGTTCGGCGACGCCGGCCCGGCGAGCCACGCCTTTGAGGTCGCCGGAACGCTCGCCCAGAACGTGCTGCCTCCAGCCGGGGCGCCGAGCGCCGAGCAGCAGGCGGCGCTCGAAAGACTCGCCGCTAATCTGCGGGCTGACGTGGCGCTGTTCGCCACCGATCGCTCATTGCTCGCGGCCGTCGGCGAGCCACTGCCGGCGCCGGGCACGGGCCGCGACCGCGGCGGCTGGTTACGCCGCTGGGGCCCTCCCGCGGGTGCGCTCCGTCTGCCCGACGGCAGGTGGCTGGTCGCGAGTGTGCCGCGTGGCCACCAGCATCCTGGCTTCCCCCTGTTCCTCGTGGTTGCGGTGCTCGCGCTCGCCGTCGGGGTTGGTGCCTATCCCGTGGTGCGCCGGCTGACCGCGCGGCTGGAGCGTCTGCAGGCAGGCGTTGAGTCGCTCGGCGCCGGGGACCTCTCGGCCCGAGTGAAGGTCGAAGGTCACGACGAGGTGGCGCGGCTGGCCGAGAGCTTCAACCGGGCCGCCGACCGCATCGAGGGGTTGGTCAGCGCGCACAAGTCGCTCCTGGCCAACGCCTCGCACGAGCTGCGCACGCCGCTCACGCGCATCCGCATGGCGGTGGAGCTGATGAGGGAGGGCACTGACTCACGGCGCAAGCGTGACGTCGAGCGCGACATCGCCGAGCTCGACACGCTGATCGACGAGATCCTGCTGGCCAGCCGCCTGGACGTCGTGACCGAGCGCGGAGCGGAGGAGGACGTGGATCTGCTCGCACTCGCGACCGAGGAGTGTTCGCGATACGAAGACGCCGAGGTCGAGGGCCAGCCGGTCACCGTGCGCGGCGACCCGCGACTGCTCCGCCGGATGACGAGAAACCTGCTGGAGAACGCCAGGCGCCATGGCGCGCCGCCAATCGAGGTGCGCGTGAACCGCGCCGACGGCATGGCGGAGCTGCGCGTCTCCGACCACGGACCAGGCATTCCGGACGCCGAGCGCGAAGATGTGTTCCGACCGTTCCACCGGTTCGCAGGCGGCGGGGACCGCGGGGGCACCGGATTGGGGCTGGCGCTGGTCCGCCAGATCGCGCGCCGTCATGGTGGCGACGCGCGCTATCTGGGCCGTGAACCGTCCGGAAGCTGCTTCGTCGTCAGCCTGGACGCATCTCTCAGCCCCGCACGATGAGCGACACGTGCTCAGACCCTCTCGACGATGTGCAGGCCACGCTGGCGATCGATCAAGTACATGAGGCCCCGGCTGTCGTAGCAGACGTCGTTGCTGCTGACGCGAGTGGCGCCGTCGGGCACCGGCGGCACGAACGACGCGACCTCGCGCGGAGCGTGGGGCTTGCTGATGTCCACGATCCTGAGGCCGTGAGCGAACCAGGCCACCGGGATCTCGGTGCCGCGCACTTCTTCGGCGGGCTGGTGGCAACCGGTGAACTCGGGCTGCGGCGAGCCGTCGATCCCGTCGACCTGAAAGCTGGCGAACGGTGTGGGTCGGGTCTCGTCGGTGATGTCGACGAGCCAGAGGAAGGACGACGTGGCGTCCTTGGTGAGACGCAAGACGTCTTCGTCGGCGACCAGCATGATCTGACGTCCCATGAGCGGGAAGGGGACGGGCAGCGTCGTGTGGGTCGGCCACGGAAAGGGAGGACTCCAGTCGAGTCCTGACACGTAGCGCGGCTTTCCCATGTCCTCGATGTCGAGGATCACGAAGCCGCCGTGCCAGTACGAGACGTAGAGCCGGTTGCCGCGACGGATCGGGTGATGGCAGCGGTGGGCGCGGCCCTCCCAGCTCGGCGTCTCGCCGCCCGCGATCCACTGGCCCGGCATCCACCAGCGCCCGACTTCTTCAGGCTTCGCCGGGTCCTTGAGGTCGAGGATCATCACGATGTTGCCGCGATAGCCGTCGAGATCGGGGGAGAGATACGCGTAGCGTCCGTCGAAGGTGAAGCGATGGAGGCCCTTCCACTCGACGAAGGTGATCTCGCGTGGGCGCTCGGGGTGACTCACGTCCCAGATACCGAGGCCGCCACGAAAGTCGGGCGAGACCTCGGTGCGGGGCGGCGCTTCGTGGTTGACCAGCATCACGCCGTCCACCGCGCGCACCTTGTGCGAATGCACGCCGGCCGGAATCGTCACCTCGGCGAGCTTTCGCGGCCGCGCCGGATCGCTCACGTCGACGATGGTGGTCCCGTGCGGCGCCTTCATGTGGGCGACGAACGCCGTCGTCCCGCTCACGACCACCTGGCCGCCGCCCGGACAATCGAAATACCCGACCTGCCGGATGCCTCGCGCTTGCGTCATGACGCCTCCCTCGGCCCGGAAGGATAGCGCAAGACGTCCGGAATATAATGTCGGGCGTGAAACCACATGTGCTCGAGTTCGGTATGGGCGTCGACGTTCACGGGCAGGATTCCACCAAGGCGGCCTGTCGCGCGGTGTCGGATGCGATCCGGCACTCGAGCCTGCCCTTCTTCCGTGACATTCGCGAGCGGGGCGGTCGGATGTTCGTGGACGTGACCGTCGCGGTTCCGGATCCCGCGTCGGTCGACATCGAGCAGGTCAGGCGCGAACTGCCTCACGGGGAGGTCACAATCCGCCCGGTGGCGGGCGGGCTGCGCGTTCCCGCCTCCGACACCATCATCGCGTGCGTGGCCATCACCGTCGGCATCGAGGAGGGAGAGGCCCGGTGATCGCCGTCAGGCTGGTTCTCGCCCTCGCACTGATCCTGGCCACGAGCGCCGTCGCCGCGGTCGACCGCGGGCCGATCAGGATCGGGATGCTGGTGCCCCAGACGGGGCCGCTGGCGGCGAACGGCAGGGAGATGGAGAACGGCTTCAGGCTCTACCTCGAGGAGCAGGGCCAGCGCATCGGCGGACGTGAGATCAAGCTGTTCGTCGAGGACACCGAGGCCAAGCCGGCCACCGCGCTCACGAAGGCGCGGGCGCTCATCGAGAGCCAGAGCGTGCAACTGCTCGTCGGGCCGCTCAGTACGGCCGAAGCCTATGCGCTCCTACCCTACATCGAGGCGCGAAAGACCCCGACGCTCTCGCCCACCGTCGCCGCTGAGGACCTGACGCAACGCCGCCGCAGCCAGTACGTCGTGCGCACCGGGTGGTCGGCGGGCCAGCCCGCGCATCCGTTCGGTCCGTGGGTCGTCGAGACGCTCAAGTATCGGAAGATCGCGATCGTCGCCCAGGACTTCGCGTTCGGCCACGAGTCGAGCGCCGCCTTCCAGCGAACGTTCGAGGAGGCGGGCGGTCAGATCGTGCAAAAGCTCTTCGCGCCGCTCGGCACCGCCGACTACGGGCCCTATCTCGCCCGGCTGCGGCGTGACGTCGACGCGGTCTACGCGGCCGCTGCGGGCGCCGACGCGCTGCGCTTCGTGCGCCAGTACGCGGACGCCGGGCTCAAGGAGCGCCTGCCGCTGATCGGCAGCGGCAACTTCACCGACGAGCACGTGCTCCGCAACATGGACGACACCGCGCTCGGCATCGTGACCGCGCTGCACTATTCGGCGGCGCTGGCCACGCCGGCGAACCAGCGCTTCGTCAAGGCCTACGAAGCGCGCTTCAACCAGATGCCATCGTATTACTCGGAAGGGCCCTACGCAGCGGGAAGCGCGCTCAAGGCCGCGCTCGACGCCGTGGGGGGCGAGATCGAGGACGTGCCGAAGTTCCTGGCCGCGCTCCGCAAGGTGAACATCACGGACGCGCCGCGCGGGCCGATCACCTTCGACGATTACGGGCATCCGATCCAGAACATCTACGTGCGGCGGGTGGAGCGCGTCGACGGCAAGCTCCAGAACACCGTGATCCACACGTTCCCCAAGGTCTCCCAGTTCTGGACCTACAAGCCGGACGAGTACCTGAAGAATCCCGTCTACTCACGGGACTGGCCGCCCTGCAAGGCGTGCTGAGCGCGCGGAGGAGATGAGGAAGATGGTGGCGACGTGACCGGCCTCGGCCTCCGGCGGCTGCAGCACCTCGTCCTCTACGTCGCCGACGTCGAGCGCAGCGTGCGGTTCTACGTCGACGTGCTCGGCTTCGAGATCCAGCGCAGGTATCCGAAGGCGGCGTTCCTGAAGATCCCGGGAACGGTCGACGATCATCACCTCGGCCTCTTCGAGGACCCCGGTGTCGGTCGACCTGACGAGCACGTTGCGCGCATGTACCACGCGGCCTGGGAGGTCGGCGAGCTGACGGATCTGGCGCGGGCGCGCGAGCGGCTCATCGCGGCGCGCTCCCTGGTCGGCCAGTCCGATCACGGCACGAGCCTGTCGCTCTACGCCAAGGATCCCGATGGCCTGGAGTTCGAGCTCTTCTGGACGGTGCCGAACGGCCAGCCCGCCGGCACGCGCCCGCTCGATCTGGAAGCCGAGCTCGCCCGCGGGAGGACCGCGCGGGTCTGACTCGTCGTGGGCAGAGCCCGTCTGGACCGGGATGGCAGGCGGCGTGTAGAGTACAAGGCGTCGCGAGATCAGCGGACCAATACTGGAGGACACGATGGGCAACTCAGCTCGAACACCGCACGGGATCAATCACGTCGTGCTCAACGTGACCAACCTCGAGGTCTCGCACCGCTTCTGGACCGAGACCATGGGCTTTCGCTGCGTCGCCGCGCTGAAGCAGGAGCCCGGCCGCCCACGCCCCAAGATGCGCTTCTACTCCGGCGTCGATTCGAGCGGCGACGTCACCCATCACGACCTGGCCCTGATGGAGATCAAGGCGCCCGCCACCAACGGCGGCAAGAGCGAGGCGTGGACGCTGCAGGGCCGCGGCGTCGGTCTGAACCACGTCGCCATCGCCTGGCCCGATCGTGAGTCGTGGCTCGCCCAGATCGAGTTCATGCAGGAAAAGGGCGTGCCGTTCCTGCGCCGGGTCAACCACGGGATGACCCACAGCGTGTACATCGAGGATCCCGATGGTCATGGGATCGAGGTGCTCTACGAGCTGCCCCGCGAGGTGTGGGAGCACGACATCGACGCCGCCCAGAACTACGTCGAGAACCTTCCCACCGCCGGCGCCGAAGCCCTCGTGGACCGGACGGACAATCCGGTGTTCGAGGGGACGCGATGAGCGACAAGCTCCTGCTCGAGAAGGATGGCGCAATCGGCTGGATCGTGTTCAACCAGCCGGAGAAGCGCAACGCGGTGAGCCAGGAGATGTGGGAGCTCATGCCCGAGTACGTCAACGACCTGGCCAAGGACGAGGCCATCCGCGTGGTCATCCTCCGCGGCGGCGGCGACCAGTCGTTCGTGTCGGGCGCCGACATCTCCCAGTTCAAGGACAAACGCAAGAACATGGCCGACGAGGAGGAGTACCGGCGGATCTCGGCCCGTGGCCAGGACTCGCTCACCACGCTGCAGAAGCCGCTGATGGCGATGATCCACGGCTATTGCGTGGGCGGTGGGGTCGGCGTCGCGCTGACCTGCGACATCCGCATCGCGTCCGATGATGCACGCTTCGGCATTCCCGCGGCGCGCCTCGGCCTCGGCTATCACTATCGCGGCATGGACAAGCTCATGGCTCTGGTCGGCCCCGCCTACACCAAGGAGATCTTCTTTTCGGCGCGCACGGACTTCAGCGCCCAGGATGCGCTCCGCATGGGGCTGATCAACCAGATCATTCCCAAGGCCGAGCTGGAGAAATTCACGCGTGACTACGCGCTGAAGATCGCCCAGAACGCGCCGCTCACCCTGCGCTCGGCCAAGGAGACGGTGAACCAGCTCCTGCGGCCGGCCGGCGAGCGTGACCTCGGCCTGCTCGACACGCTGATCGCCGACTGCTTCAACAGCCAGGACTATCAGGAAGGCGTCAAGGCGTTCGGCGAGAAGCGCCGTCCGAAGTTCCAGGGACGCTGACGACCGCGTAGCGGAGCTGGCCGCCAGGGCGTAGCGCGTCGAACGGGTAGCACGTCAGCAGCACGAGACGGGCCGCGCCGGCGCCCGTGCCGATGACGGCCGTGCGCGCGTCGATCACGAACGCCTCGTCCACCACGAAGCGCGCGGTGTGGCCTCCCATCGTCTCGACGACAATTTCGTCTCCCGACTTCAGATGCTGCAGGAAGCGGAAGTGGGTGTCGCGGTGGCCGGTGACGACCGCGACTCCCGGCGCACCGGGTATGGTCGTGCCCGAGACGAGGCCGGGGCCGAAGGCCAGCGCGCTGCCGGTGGCGCCGGCGAGCACGATGAGATCGACGCCGTGGCTCGGGACGCGCATCCGTGCCACCGGCCACGTGTCCGCCCACGGCCACGGCTTTGCCCTCGGCTCGCCCGCCAGCGTCCGTCCCCATGCGCGACGGAGCAGATACTGAGCGAGCGTGGCCTTGGTGTTGATCGCGACGCCGTGGCCGAGCTGCCACAGCCCGACGGCGAGGAGCACGGCCACCGTGGTGGTGTAGAGCGTTCGACGAAGCAGGCGCATCACGATGCGAGCCCCGCGAATCGCCGACACGCGACCAGGACAGCCGCCGCCAGGAGCAGACTCACTCCCACGACGATGTGAGCCGGTGCAGCCGTCGCGCCCTGGCCGAAGCCGAGCAGCGCCTGGTAATCCGAACCAGCAGGGAGATTGGTCTCGAGCGCGTGGGTGGCGAGCCCCGCATCGTCCGGCCGGGCCGGGGTCACGTCGACCGCGACCAGACTCGTGTAGGGGCTGACGAGGTGATGCGCCAGTGCGATGTCGAGCACCGCCTCGCGGACCGTGTCCTCCGCCCCGCCCGCGCCTCGCGCATCGAGCAGCGCGGCGATCTGGGCCCGCGCCCAGTGCACCGACAGCCCCGAGCCGCCGCCGCTCTGTTGCAGTGCCACCTCCTGCTCCCAGTTGACCGACCCGGCCCGGCCACGCAGCACCGCGCGCGACGGCGGCCGCTCGGTGCGGAGCGCGAGCATCACCGGCTCACCGAGATAGAGGTCGGGGATGCGGGCCGGCAGGATGCTCGCCTCGCCGGCGCCGGGCAGCTCGAGATGGAGATCGGTGATCGCCGGTGATTCGAGCTTCCGAAACAGCGTCAGCATCTTGTCCTGTACTTCGCCCGGGCTGCCGATGTAGGTGAACGTCCCGCGGCCGAGCCGCGCCGCCTCGCGCATGAAATGGCTGTTGGGCGCCGACCCGATGCCGATCGTGAAGAGACGACTGTCGCCAAGGCGCTGGCGGATGACCTGAAAGAGCTGTTCCTCGTTGCCCACTTCACCGTCGGTCAGAAAAATCACCTGACGCAGCCGGTCGGACGCGGCCTGCGCGGCGAGCGCCCGCATGAGCGCGGAAAGCATCTCGGTGCCGCCGGATGCCCGGATGCCGTCGACGTACCGCTCGGCCGCCTCCAGATTCTGGCGGCTCGCCGGCTGAGCCTCGGCGAAGAGGCTGTCGGTACGGTGATTGAAGCGCACGACGTTGAAGCTGTCGCCCGGCTGAAGCCGTGCCAGCGCGAGCTTGAGCGCAGCGCGCGCCTGCTCGATCGACGCCCCGGCCATCGAGCCGGAGTTGTCGAGCACGAAGATCACTTCGCGAGGCGCGCGCCGGCGCTCGAGCTCGCGGGGCGGCATCAGCATCAGCAGCGCGTACGTGCGATCGCCGGTCTGGTCGGTGAAGAGCGCCGCCGTCGGTTCGGCGCCCGCGGCGGGTTGCCAGACCAGCTCGAAATCGCGATCGGCCGGCACCTCGATGTGCTCGAGGCGGATCTCGAAGCGTCCCCCGTTGAGCGGCGTGGTGTGGATGCGATGGTAGGGCGACTCGAGTGCCGCGAGCGGCACGCCGGGATCGAGCTCGATGCGAAGGCTTACTGGGTTGATCGGGCCACGGCCCGGTGGAGCGACGAGCGGCGTGATTCTCGAAGCATCGGGGACGGCATCAGTGTCGGCCGCCCAGCCTGGCCCGCTCGAGACGGGCAACGGCACGCCGGGGATGTAGCGTGGACCGACGACCATCGGGAAGCGGAGTCGGAAGCGCCCCGCGTCGTACCGTACGGCGTGCTGATACTCGATCTCGACCGCGATGGCCGCACCGGGCGGGATGTTGGCCAGCGACGTGGTAAAGACGTTCGGCCGCTCCTGCTCGACGAGGCTCGTGCGCTTGCCTTCATGCTTGGCCTGCTCGTAGGTGGCCTTGGCCGCGGCGCGCTCCTGGATGACACCGTCGATGACCCGGTCCCCGACCCACATGCGCAAGTGATCGACGGCGGCGTCGTCGGGCAAGGGGAAGACGTATATCGCGTCCGCCCACTCGTCGCTCGGATTCGTGAACTCCTGGCGCACCGTTGCCCGGGCCACCAAGCCGGTGACCCGCAGCTCGACGTCGGTCCTGACGACGGGCGCCGGCCCAGGCGCGGGGTGCTCGGCGGTACGCCAGAACAGCGTGCCCTCACTGACGCGGGTGCCCTTTGCCGGTGCCGCCGGCACCGGCAGGGCGGAGGCGACGATGAGCAGCAGGAGCAGCGCGACACTAGTTCTGATCGTGCTCATCGCTCGCCTCCGCCTCGATGCCTCAGGGCTGGTCGTTCGTGTCGCGGACGCTCTCACGGCCCTCGGCGCTCACCGCGCGTACGGGCGTGGCGGCGGCGTGGGTGAGCTTCCGGATCTCGACGTGGACCCGGCGGTTGAGCTGCTGGCATTCCCGACTGGGTGCGTCGCAGATCGCGCCGTCGGGCCCGACGGCCGCGACCTTCACGCTCGGCTCGGGCACGCCCAGCTCGACGAGGAACTGTTTGACCGCCTCGGCGCGTTGCCGGGCCAGCAGCTTGTTGTACTCGGCCGGGCCCTGACGGTCGGCGTAGCCCTGGACGAGGACCGCCCACGTGCTGGTCTTCTCCATGAGGGCGGCCTTGTCCTGGAGCAAGTGCACGGCCTGGGCGGTGAGACGAGTACTCTTGAAGTCGAAGTAGATGTCGGTGTGAATCGGCTCCGGCCCGGTCGGCGAAGGCGCGGTCACGGTCGGGCGGCCCTTCGGCTCGCTCGTACCCACAGCCGGCTTGGACGAGGCCTCCGCGCCGCGAGAATGGATCCAGTACGCGGCCGTCGTCCCCGCGGCGGCAATCATCAGCGCCCCCAGCGCCACCGCCACCAGACCTGTTCCGTTCCTGCTCGTGCTCGCCTGCTGCTCTCGGTTGTCCATAGGTGTTGCCTCCTTGGGCGGGCAACGGAGAGCAACGGGCGAGCCACTTTCAGGCGCGAATGATTCCGCGGTCTTCGGTCTCGTCGCGATCGTCACGATGCGGGGCGATCCCCGCATCCCCGCGCGGGACCCGCATTGGGGGGACGGGCGCGTCAGCTACTCGAACTTCTTGCGGACCAGGGACTCCAGCGAGCGGAAGTGGCGGTCGGGCAGGTTCTTGAAGCGACGGCGACAGGCGGCAATGGCGGCCTCGGCGGACGCGAAACCCTCGACCGCGCGGAGCAGGTGCTCGTGGTACTCCGCGAGCTTGACCTCCACCGCGCGCACCAGCCGCGCCTCACCGGCCAAGGCGAGCGCCGCCTTCCCGCGATCGCCGCCAGCGTCGACGAGCGCCGCAAAGCCGAGTCCTTTGAGCCGCTGAGTCACCGTGCTGCGATCCCAGCCGAGCGCTCGCGCCGTCGCCTGCATGTCGAAGCCATGCCGGCGAAGGCAGCTCAAGACCGCGGAGTCGTCGGTGGCCGTCGTGCCAGCCGCGCTCTTCGTCGGCAACCTGAGATCCTCCACGCCGAGCATGGGTCCGGAAGCCAGGGCGACAGCCTGCTCGAGGCAGTGACGGAGCTCGCGCACGTTGCCGGGCCATGGATAGCGCTGTAGCGCCAGGACCGCGGCATCGGACAACGTCACTGACCTGCCGGCCTCCGCGCCGGCCTGTTCCAGGAGCTGGGTGGCGAGCGGGGCGATGTCGTGGCGTCTGTCGCGCAGCGGCGGGAGGCGCAGCACCAGGCCCTTGAGCCGGAAATAGAGGTCCTCGCGAAACCATCCCTCGGCGACGCCGCGCTCGAGATCACGATTGCTGGCGGCGACGATCCGGACGTCCACCGACACCGGACGCGTCGCGCCGACCTTGTAGAACGTCTTCTCCTGGAGCACGCGCAGCAGCTTGCCCTGATGATCGGCTCGCAGCTCGCCGATCTCGTCGAGGAACAACGTGCCTCGATCGGCCTGCTCGAAGTAGCCCCGGCGCTCGCCGACCGCCCCGGTGAAGCTGCCCTTGACGTGACCGAAGAGCTCGCTCTCGAAGAGCTCGGGAGGAATCGCCGCCATGTTGACGGCGACGAACGGCTGATCGCACCGAGGACTCAACGTGTGCGCCGCCCGGGCGAACAGCTCCTTGCCCGTGCCCGGCTCGCCGCCGATGAGGATCGGCAGCGACGATGGCGCGGCTCGCTCGAGATCACCGAACAGCGCCAGCACGTCCGGATCACGCGTGATGATACCGAGCTCGGCGCAGCGCTCGACGAGTCGCTGGCGCTCGACATCGGACAACCGGCCCGCGGTGGGCTCGACGCGCCCGTCGCCCTCGAGCTCCCGCAGGCGGCGCCGCGTTGCCTCTTCCTGTGATTGAGCCTCGGCGACCTGAGCTCGCAAGGCCTCGACAGCACGCAGCAGCTCGCGCTCGGTGCCGGTCGAGCGCGCAACGGCCGCACGTGCGGCCTCGAGATCCTCCTCGAGCGACTCGACGGTGGACTCCTGACGCACGAGCGCCTGACGGATCGCGTGGACGTCACCCTCGACGAGACGAAGGCGACGGAACGCACAGATCTGACGCCACACGACCGCGACCGCTCCGGCCACGCCGGCGGCGGCGAGAGGCACGAAGATCGGCAGCAGCACACCCGTTCGCTGCGGCACGACATGGAGCGCGGCCTGATAACCGGCGACCACGACCACGAGCGCGCCGGCCGCCTGCCACCAGCGAAGCGTCAGGAAGGCCCAGGCCACGGCGGTCGCCACGACGAGCGCCGCGAGCGCTGTCCACGTCAGCGGGACGTCGCGCCGCCAGGATGATGTCAGCGCGGCGTTGGCGACCTGGGCCTGGATCGCGCCCTCGGAGAGCAGCCCAACCGGAGTGCGCCGCTCGATGGAACCTGGATCGAGGAGCAGCAGGACGATCTTGCCGTCGACGAGGCCCTGGAGACGGTCGCGCTGTCCCTGGTCGATCGCCGTCCACACGTCGGAGAAGGTGAGCGTGGGCAGGAGCGGGGTGAACGTCATCAACGCACGGCCGTCGCGATCGACCGGTATCGCGTCGAGCGCGGCTTCGCGCGCTGCGGCCACGAGCGCCAGGGCCCACGCCGGCACCGAACGGTCGACGACACCGGCTCTCACCGGAATTCGGCGCACGACGCCATCGGGGTCTGGCGGCGCCAGCGTGTGCCCGACCGACCGCGCGTGCTGGGCGAGGGCGGGCACCGGCTCGCCAGGCACGATGGCGAAGACGACGTTGCCGGCCAGCGCGGTGGCCTGACTCAGGAGCGCGTCGCCCGCCGGGCCGCCGCGTCCGGGCGCGCCCGGCAGACCGAGCGGGACGTCGATTCCGATCGCGGCGGCGCCCGCGCGCGCCAGCGCGGTGACGACGCGGGCCAGCACGGCCCGGTCCCACGTATCGGCGCTGAAGCGGGCGTCGCTCGCTCCATCACGCGTGATGAGCACGAGCGCGGGGCTGACTCTCGCAACCTCACGCGGGCGAACCGACCATTCGAACGCCGTGACCGGAGATCGAGCCGCAACGAGAGCACCGACCGCAGCCACGGCTGCGATGAGCCCGATCACGCCCGCCGCGACGAGGCGCGCGATCACGATCCTCCTAGCGGATCGGCGGGCGTAGGCCCTCGGCGGCCGCGCTCTCGAGATAGCCCAGGATCCGCGCATCGTGGGCGGGAAGCTGGCCATCTACGCCTTGCTCGTACAGCATCTCCAGCAGGCGCTGAGCCGGCTCGCCGAGCGCTGCGGCCTCGAGGATGAGGATCGGCACGGCGTCGGCGACGCGTCCCTGCCCGAGCAGCGCCTCGCCCACCGACGCATCCGGGGTCGGAGTGAGCTCGGGGAAGCGCTTCCAGAGATCTGCTCGGTAATCGCGGAAGGCCTGTTCGGCGGCGACGCGATCGGCAGCGCCGCGGCGACCTCGTCCGAGCGCGACGGTTCGGAGTTGGCCGAGGGCGTCGTGTGCCTGGCTCACCCCCTGGTGGGCAGCGCTGAACCACCAGCGGACGGCCAGGCTGAGGTTGCGCTCGACGCCGGCGCCGGTGGCGTACGCGGTGCCGACGAAATACTGGGCGCGGGCGTGCCCGCCCGCCGCTGCCGCGAGCAGCTCGGGGATCGCCTCGGCGTCCCGACGCTGGAGCTTCAGCACGAGGCCGATGTTGTACCGGGCGTCGAGATTCTGCGGGTCGGCAGTGGAGGCGCGGCGGTACGCGTCGATCGCGCCGTTCAGGTCACCCCGCGCATAGCGCACGACGCCGAGGCTGTAGTGAGCCTGCCCGAGATCGGGGTGAGCGCGGAGCACCGCTTCGAGCTCGAAGCGCGCCGCCTCCCACTCGCGCCGGGCGATCAGCGTGGAGGCCAGAGTCAGCCGTGGAGCGACGGCGTCGGGGTTCTGGCGCAGCGCTGCGCGCAGCTCCTCGACGGCACCGTCGAGGTCGCCCATGTTGTAGAGCGCGAGCCCCAGCGCGGCCCGGGCGTCGACCCGTTCTGGGGCCGACCGCAGCGCCGCGCGGAGCGATGTCGCTGCGCCCGCCATATCGCCGGCGGCCAGCAACGCCTGCCCGCGCTCGAAGGCGGCCTGCGTCTCGCTCGGCGCCTTCGACGGAGCGACCGACACCGTCGAGGGGGGAGGAGGTGTGGTCGGAAGGACTACGGGCCCGGACGCGGGGACCGCGGAGCAACCCGCGTAGAGCAGGACGACGAGCAGAACGACCGGTACCAAGCCGTCATCGATGATAGCAGGTCAGAACCCGAGGAATTCTCGGAGCGCGGCGAGGACGGCCTCGGGGTTGTCCTCGTGCAGCGTGTGGACCGCCCGCGGAATCTCGACGAATGTCCCGCGCGGCAGCTCCTTGGCCATGCGCTCGGCCACGTCGCGGTCGAGGACGGTGCTCTCGGCCCCGCGCAGCACCAGCGTCGGCGGCTTGATCGCGCGCACGATGCCCCACCAGTCCACGTCCGGCTGCGTCCGATGCGTCTTCACCGTGGGATGCCACTTCCACACCAGCGCGCCGTCGGCGCGCTGGCGGAGGCTCTGGGAGACGACCCAGCGGTAGTAGTGGATGCCGGGATAGGGATTGGCGTGCAGCAGGTGCCGCGCCGCCTGCTCGATGCTCTCCCACGTGTCGGGCTCCGGAGGTCCGGACGACGGTGCGCTGGCGCGCGCGCTGATCTCGGGGCCGATGTCCACGATGACCAGGCGCGCGACGTCGTCGGGCCGCTTCGCGGTGAAGTACATCGCGTTGCGGCCGCCCATCGACAGGCCGATGAGGATGGGCGAGCGCAGGCCGAGCTGATCGATCACGCCGGAAAGATCGTCGAAGGCGACGACGGCGTTGTAGACGTCGGCCGGATCGCTGTCGCCGTGGCCACGCTGGTCGAGCGCGTACACGTGGAAGTGCGGCTGGAGCGCGAGACTCAACGTGTCCCACGCGTGGGCGTGACCGGTGAAGCCGTGCAGGAGCAGCAACGGCGGGCGCCCGCTCCCACCCCAGTCCAGCACGCGAAGACGCAGCCCCTTGACGGCGACGTCTCGCTCGATCGGCCGCAGCAGGTTCATCGTCTCGAGGCCTCCGCGTCGCGGTCTTTTTCCATCTGCACGAGCAGCCGGCGCAGGATCTTGCCGGACGCCGACTTCGGGATCTGATCGATGAACTCGAGGTGGCGGATGCGCTTGTGCGGCGCCACGCGCTCGGTGACGAACGCCGTGATCGCCTCGGCCGTCGTCGCGCGCGAGGCGGCGTCGGGCTTGAGCACCACGAAGGCCTTGGGCACCTCGCCGGCCTCCTCGTCCGCCTTGCGGATCACGGCGGCGTCGAGAATGGCGGGATGCGTGAGGAGGACCGCTTCGAGCTCGGCCGGCGCCACCTGCAGGCCCTTGTACTTGATCAGCTCCTTCGTGCGATCGACGATGAAGAACCAGCCGTCGGGGTCCACGTAGCCGACGTCGCCGGTGTGGTACCAGCCCTCGGGATCGATCGAGGCGGCGGTGTCCTCCGGCCGGTTGAGGTACCCCTTCATGATCTGGGGCCCGCGGATCAGGACCTCGCCCTCCTCGCCCTGCGCGACCTCGCGGCCGCTGGTGACGTCGGCGAGCTTCACCTCGGTGTTCGGGATCACGCAGCCGGCCGATCCCGGCTTCACCGGGGCGTCCTTCGTCGGCGACAGGTGCGTCACCGGGCTCGCTTCCGTCATGCCGTAGCCCTGCACGACCGGGCACCCGAGTTTCTGGCTCAGCTCGCGCGCGATCGCTTCGCCGAGCGGCGCCGCGCCCGAGAAGACCATGCGCACGGTCGAGAGATCGAATTGTGCGACCGCGGGATGCTTGACCATCCCGAGGACGATCGGCGGCACCAGCGGCAGGATCGTGACCCTGTACTTCTGGACGGCGCCGAGGAACTCCAGCATGTCGAAGCGCGGCATGCTGACGATCGTCGAGCCGTTGGCCAGGCCGAGCTTCATGATCACGACCAGGCCGTAGATGTGGAAGAACGGCAGCACGGAGATCACGGTGTCCGGCTCGCGGAAGCACTCCCAGTTGCGCATGCCCTCGCACTGACAGAGGTTGGCGACCAGGTTGTGGTGCGTGAGCATGACGCCCTTGGGCAAGCCCGTCGTCCCGCTGGAGTACGGGAGGGCCACGACGTCCTGGCGCGGGTCGATGCGCACTGACGGCGGCGTCGGCGGCGCTTGCAGCAGCTCGCTGAACGGCCGCGCCCCCTCGGCAGTGCCGAACACGTAGATGTCCGGCAAGCCGGTTTTGGCCGCCGCTTCTTTCGCCTTGTCGAGGAACATCGGCACCGTGATCAGGCAGCACGCCCGGGAATCGGTGAGCTGGTTGGCGAGCTCACCGGCGGTGTAGAGCGGATTGACCGTCGTGGTGATGCCGCCCAGCGAGGCGACCGCGTTGAAGACCACCGCGTACTCGGGAAGGTTGGGGCTGTAGACGGCGAGGACGTCGCCTTTGCGGAATCCGCGCTGGTGGAGCGCGGTCGCGACTCGCCGGATGCCGTCGCTGAGCTGCCCGTAGGTGAGCGTGCGCCCGCTGGGGCCGTCGATCATGGCGGGCTTGTCGCGAAGACGATCGGCGTGCCGCAGCACGTACGCGGTGACGGTCGTCTCGGGGATGGCGACGTCGGGGTGAACGCTCCGGAAGATCATTCGCGCGATGCTATCAGCGCCGGCCGGCCCTCGTCAAAAGGCGGCGATGCGCGATGAATGCGGTGACCGCGCGCTCAGGATACAGTAGGCGAGCTTCGCCATGTCGGACATCAGGAGATAACCATGATCGCGATCTGGGTGAAGGTCCGGGTCAAGCCGCAGGGGCGCCAGCGCTTCCTCGAAGCGATCGAGGCCGATGCGCTCGGCTCCGAGCGGGACGAGAAGGACTGTTTCCGCTTCAACGTCCTGCAAGACGAGAAGGACGAGAACATCTACTACTTCTACGAGGTCTACAAGGACCAGGCCGCGCTCGAGGCGCATCGCAAGATGCCGCACTACGCGAAGTGGCAGGCCGTCGCCGACACGCTGGACGGGCCGACCGAGCCGACGCGCTGCAAGACCGTCTTCCCGGCGGCCGCCGGGTACTGGGCCAAGTCGAGTCGCTGAACGAGCGGCCGGCGCGGTATCCTCGAACGAGTGACTCTGGTGGACGTGGAGCAGACTCTGACGCGCGCGACACAGACTCTCGCGCACAAGGAGCGCACACCGTGAACGACGCCCAGCGCATCACCGGCGTGCTTTCGCCGGTCGTCACCCCGTTCAAGGCCG
>Ga0209375_1001473_pt1 | contig 17699 bp, 11 predicted proteins | sample GraSoiAngelo_131_FD_185888 | JGI IMG/M metagenome (GOLD analysis project Ga0209375, IMG submission 185888) | Grasslands soil microbial communities from the Angelo Coastal Reserve, California, USA - 14_0929_02_30cm (SPAdes) (version 2) | ecosystem: Environmental > Terrestrial > Soil > Grasslands ... | reverse complement strand
GAAGAATGCGTTCCCGCTCGAGCGCCCGCGCGAGCTCGGCGACCGTGTCTCCCTCGCGGAGGAGGACGATGTGGCGGCGGACGTGACCGCTCTCGAGCAGCTTCAAGACCTCGGAGGTCGTCGCGCCGGGCGGGACCTCGTACTCGCCGGCGCGCAGGGAGCGGTAGGTTCCGTGAGCCAGGCTCAGCGCGACGAAGGCTTCCGGGCTGCGGATGGTGCCGTCGTACCACAGGCGGGCCGCGATCTCCGGCAGGCCGAGGTGCGCCGGGATTTGGACGATGCGCGGGCCGTCATTGGGCGCTGGAGCTGGCGCGAGGACCCGCCAGGTCTCGACCGCGCCCAGCCCCAGGACTATCAGGATGGCGAAGGTGCGGAACCGCACGTTCCTTCGAGTCTACACCACCCCTCCGGGCGGCCCCGCGAGGTCTGTTCTATTGTCCGGTCTGTTATACTGGCGCGTCGAGGGGCGCCTTGCCCGGAATTTGCTCAGGGGGTCGCAATGTTGGAGCTGGAGCTTCCTACCCACCACGACTGGAAAACGGCCGAGAACACCTACGGCAAGCTCGTCATCGAATCGTTCGAGCCGGGCCTGGCCCTGACCGTCGGTAACGCCTATCGACGGGTGCTCCTGTCCGCAATCCATGGCGCCGCGCCCACCTGGGTGAAGATCGAGAACGTCCTCCACGAGTTCTCGCACCTGCCCGGTGTGATGGAGGACACGCTCGACATCCTGATGAACCTCCGCAAGGTCGTCTTCCGTCTTCATCTGAACCGTCCGAAGATCCTCCGTCTCAAGGGTCAGGGCGTCGGCGTGGCGAAGGCCGGCGACTTCGAGCCCGACGCCGACGTCGAGATCCTCAGCCCCGACGTCCCCCTGGCCACCCTCGACAAGGACGGCATGCTGGAGATGGAGGTGTGCATCGAGCGCGGCCGCGGTTACGTGCCGGCGGAGCGGCGCGAGCCGGAGGCGCTGCCGATCAACGCGATCCTCCTCGACGCCGATTTCTCGCCGGTCAAGCGGGTGAACTTCCACGTGGAGACCATGGGCGAGCGCGAGCGGCTCGTCCTCGAGCTGTGGACGGACGGGAGCGTGACGCCCAGCCTCGCGGTGAGCGAAGCCTCGCGCATCCTGGACGATCACTTCGAGCTGCTGCGCGCCTTCCCCGAGACCACGCCCGAGGCCGAGGAGACCGAGCGCGACGAGACCGGGCCGCGCGCCGAGCTCAACGACAACCTCTTCCGCAACGTGGACGAGCTCGAGCTCTCCGTCCGCGCGTCCAATTGCTTGAAGACCGCCAACATCCGGACGATCGCTGACCTCGTGCAGAAGAGCGAGGGCGAGCTGCTCAAGACCAAGAACTTCGGCAAGAAGTCGCTGAACGAGATCAAGACGATCCTGGGAGAGATGGGCCTGCACCTCGGCATGCGTCTCGATCCCGAAGAATTGGAGCGCCTGCGCTCGCAGTTCGAGCGCTCGTACGAGGCGTAGCGCCGCCAAGCACCGCCCCGGTCCGCGTGCCTCGCCTGGCGGACCCGGTTGCCCTCGCTCCATCTCACGTAATAGCCTCCTGTCACCTGCGTGATCCGACGGGAGGCCGACCGATGAGACACAGCACGTTGACCGTGGCGGTGGTCCTGGTGCTCGCGACGTTCCTGGCCAGCGCAACGGCCCAACCGAAATACGTCCTGCGGCTCTCGTCACCGGTGTCGAAGGACCACGCCTTCGGACGTGGCGCCGAGAAGTTCCGGCAGCTCGTCGCCGACTCGACCAAGGGCCAGGTGGACGTCCAGGTCCACCACGCCAACGCGCTCAGCCCCATCCGCGAGGGCCTCGAGATGGTGCGGCTCGGCACCCTCGACTTCCAGGTGTGCGGCGTGGCCCACGTGAGCCGGTTCGTGCCGGAGATGAACACGCTCATCCTGCCGTACCTGTGGAAGGACACCGACACGATGTTCGCGGCGCTCGACGGCCGCATGGGCCAGATCCTCGAGCCCCTCCTGCTCGACAAGGGCTTCAAGGTCGCCGGCTGGTGGGACAACGGGTTTCGCCACGTGTCGAACAACAAGCGGCCGGTGCGGACCGCGGAGGATCTGCGCGGCTTGAAGCTGAGGACGCTCCCCACCAAGGTCCACGTGACGTTCTTCCGGGCGCTCGGCGTGTCGCCGACGCCGATGGACTGGGCGGAGGTCTACCCTGCGCTGCAGCAGGGCGTCGTGGACGGGCAGGAGAATCCTCCGGGCGTCGTGTACTTCGAGAAGCTCGCCGAGGTTCAGAAGTATTACTCGCTCACGGGCCACGTGAACGAGCCGGTCACGCTCCTCGTCAGCCGTACCGTCTTCACGAAGCTCCCCGGCGACGTCCAGGCGTCGATCCTGACGGCCGCCAAACAGGCCTCGCTGTGGCAGCGCGCCGAGAGCCAGAGGGACAACGACGAGCTGCTCAAGAAGATCGCCGCCGCCGGCATGAAGGTGAACCCGGTGCCGGACACCACGCTGGCCGAGCTGCGCAAGGTGGCCCAGAAGATCTACAGCGAGGCCGTCCCGGACCTGGGGCCCAGGGGCAAGGAGCTGGTCGAGATCGGCATCGCGCTGAACAAGTAGCTCGTGCTCGCTCGCCTCGTCCGCGCCGTCGAGGCGCTCGTGGTCGTGGGCATGGCCACGGTGGCGGTGGTCGTCGTCACCGAAGTCATCCTGCGCTACGGCGCCGGGACCTCGCTCATCATCACCGAGGAGCTGTCGCGCTACGGGATGATCTGGGTGGCCCTGCTCGCCTCGGTGCTCGTGCTACGCGAAGAGGGCCACATCGCCACGGGCGCCGGCGGCTGGCTGGGGCCGCGCGGTCAGCGGGCTCTCCGGGTCGTCGCCGAGCTGCTCTCGCTCCTCTTCCTCATCGTCCTCGCCGTAGCCGGGCTCCAGGTCCTTCCGGCCCAGCGCGACCAGGACACGCTGACGCTGGGCGTGACGATCTTCTGGTTCTACCTCGCCCTGCCGGTCAGCGCGCTGCTGATGGCGGTCGTGATCATCGCCAGGCTGCTCGGCCTCGACCAGGCCGATTCCGGTCGCGCGGGCGGGGAGCTGTGATCCCGTGCTGATCACGCTGCTCATCGTCGTGTTCGCGCTGACGATGACACTCGGCGTGCCGATCGCCTTCTGCCTCGGCCTGGCTGGCCTCAGCTTCATCGTCCTGTCGGGAACGGTGCCGATCGCGGTGCTGCCGACGCTCATGTTCGGCGGGATGGATTCGTTCCCGCTCCTGGCCATCCCGTTCTTCATCATCGCCGGCGACCTCATGCAGCGCTGCGGCGTCCTGCCGAAGCTCATCGAGTTCGCCAACAGTCTGGTCGGGCACCTGCGCGGCGGCCTGGCCTACGTCGTCGTGCTGACCAGCATGCTCTTCGCCGGGGTCACCGGCGTCGCGCTGGCTGAGTGCGCGGCCATCGGCTCGATGCTCGCGCCCGCCATGGTGCGCCAGGGGTATCCGGGCGGCTTCGTCTCCTCGGTCATCGCCGGGTCGGCGGTGATGGGACCGATCATTCCCCCGAGCGTGGCGATGCTCATCTATGCGTACGTCTATGGAGGCGGCATCTCCGTCGGCAAGCTGTTCTTGATGGGAGTGGTGCCCGGCGTGCTGGTGGCCGTCGCCCTGATGGCCCTCGTCTGGGTGAGCGCGCGGCAGCGCCACTTCCCGAAGAGCGACACGAAGTTCTCGCTCGGCGGGATCGTGCGCTCGCTGCGGGGCGCGCTGCTCGGGCTCGTGGTCCCCGTCATCATCCTGGGCGGCATCCTGGGCGGTGTCTTCACGCCGACGGAGGCGGGCGCCGTCGCCGCGCTCTACGCCGTCCTGATCGGCGTCGTCGTGCTCCGCACGCTCGGGCCGCGCGAGCTTGGCCAGTCGCTCCTCGTCGGGGCCAAGACGAGCGCCATCATCTACCTGCTGCTCGGCACCTCGAACGTCGTGTCGTGGATCCTGGTTCGCCACCAGGTGCCGAAGATCGTGGCCCAGTGGTCGCTCGAGCTGACCGACTCGGCGACGGTGTTCATCATCGTCACGATCGCCGTCCTCTTCCTGCTCGGTCTGGCGCTCGAGGCGGTGCCGATCATGATCATGCTCATCCCGGTGCTCGCGCCGGCCGCCGCCGCCTACCGGATCGACCCGCATCACCTCGGGTTGATCATCGTGATGACGGTGCAGACGGCGCTCCTGTCACCGCCGGTGGCGCTCAGCCTCTACGTCGTCGCGACGGTCATCCGGTGCCCGATGCGGGAGGCGAACCGTGAGGTGTGGAAGTTCGTGGCGGCCGTGCTGGCCATCACGCTCGTGACCGCGCTGTGGCCGGCGATGCCATTAGTCATCCCGAGGCTGTTCGGGTTTTGAGGAGTTTGACATGAGCAATGCGAGTGGCAAGCCACGAGTCGTGATCGTGACGGGCGCCGGGCGTGCCATCCCCCGGCAGGTGGCGCTGGACTTCGCGCGGGAGGGCGACCGCGTCGTGGTCGTGGACATGGTGGCTGACCGGGCCAAGCGCACGGTGGCCGAGATCGAGACGGCCGGCGGGACGGCGCTCGCCGTCGCATGTGACGTGCGCGACGAGGCGGCGGTGCGGTCCATGGTCGAGCAGACGGTGCGCGCGTTCGGGCGCGTCGACGTGCTGGTGAATGCCGCCGGTGGCTACACGCTCGGTCGCGTGACCCACGAGCTCTCCGCCGAGGACTGGGACATGGTGGTCGACTCGAACCTCAAGGGGATCTTCCTCTGTTGCAAGCACGTGATCCCGCACATGCTGAAGGCCGGCGGCGGCCGCATCATCAACTTCTCGTCGAATGCGGGGCGCACGTCGAGCCCGGCGCTGGGCGTGCACTACACCGCGGCCAAAGCGGGGGTGCTGGGGTTGACGCGCCACCTGGCCAAGGAGTACGCGAAGCACCAGATCCTCGTGAACACGATCGCGCCCGGCCCTGCGCTGGTCGAGCGCAACTACGAGATCCTCGACGCGGAGGGAATCGAACGGCTGCGCGAGGAAATTCCGCTCGGTCGTTACGCCGAGCCTTCCGACCTGTCGGCGGCCGTGCGGTTTCTGGCCAGTGACGGAGCCCGGCACATCACGGGCGCCACGCTTGACGTCAACGGCGGCTACGTGATGGTGTGAGGGCGGGGTTTCAGAGCGTCAGGCGCTTCTTGATGCGGTCGACCGCTTCCTCGGTCTGATCGCGCCGCCCGAACGCGGTAAGCCGGAAGTAACCCTCGCCGCTCGGGCCGAACCCGGCGCCGGGCGTGCCGACCACGTGAGCCTCGTTCAGGAGCTTGTCGAAGAATTCCCAAGAGCTCACGCCGGGCGGCATCTTCACCCAGATGTACGGAGCGTTGCGGCCACCGTACGCGGTGAGCCCGACTGCTTCCACGCCGCTGCGAATGATCGCGGCGTTGTCCATGTAGTAGTCGATCTGCCCGCGCACCTGCCGGCGCCCTTCGTCCGTGTACACCGCGGCCGCGGCCCGCTGGACGATGTAGGGCACGCTATTGAATTTGGTCGACTGCCGGCGGAGCCAGAGCGCGTTGAGACTGACCGCCCCACCGCTGGCCGAGCGGCCTTGAAGCTCCTTCGGCACCACGGTGAATGCGCATCGCGTCCCGGTGAAGCCTGCCGCCTTCGAGAAGCTCCGGAACTCGATGGCCACCTCGCGCGCGCCGGCCACCTCGTAGATCGAGCGGGGGACGCCGGCCTCGCGCACGTACGCTTCGTAGGCCGCGTCGTACAGGATCACGGCGCGCTCCCGGCGCGCGTACTCGATCCAGCGCGCCAGCGTCTCGTGCGTCATGACCGCCCCCGTCGGATTGTTCGGGTAGCAGAGATAGATCAGATCGACGTGGCGACTGGGCAAGGCCGGTTGGAAGCCGTTGTCGGCGGTGCAGGGCAGATACACGAAGCCGCTGTAGCGGCCGGCCTCGTCGAGGGTGCCCGCGCGTCCGGCCATGACGTTGCTGTCGACGTACACGGGATACACGGGGTCCATGACGGCGACGACACAGTCGGGAGCGAAGATCTCCTGGATGTTGGCGCTGTCGCTCTTGCCGCCATCGCTGACGAAGACCTCGTCGGCGCTGACCGTGATGCCCCGCTCGCCGTAGTCGCGTGCGGCGATCAGCTCGGTGAGGAAGTCGTAGCCGGGCTCCGGGCCGTAGCCCCGGAAGGTCTCCGTGCTGGCCATCTCGTCCACGGCGGCGTGGAGCGCGCGGATGACGGCGGGCGCGAGTGGTTGAGTGACGTCGCCGATCCCGAGCCGGATGATCTTGGCGGTGGGCTGCGCGGCCTGGAAGGCCTTCACGCGGCGGGCGATCTCGGTGAAGAGATAACCCGCCTTGAGCTTCAGGTAGTGATCATTGATCCGCGCCACGGGGCCAGACTAGACCAGCAAACGACCTCGCGGTCAAGGTACGCGTTGAAGACGGGGCAGCGCCCACGACTCCACGATGCCGTGATCGACGCCGTGACAAGGGTCCTCGATGCTCTGGACCGCGGCGATGGCGTGACAGAGCTCATGCGCGTCGATCTCGAACGCCATGCGCGAGGGCAGTGTGTCGGTGTAGCGGACGATCTTCACCGCGCGCACGGCGTGGCCATTGGGAAGCTCGAGGGCCCGACTCGTCTGACAACCGAGGACCGGTCCCAGCGCAGGAACGTCCTGGCACTCGCGATCAACGACCCGGCGATTTTCGGAGACGACTAGCGTGATGAGTCGTTCACCGTTGGGCAGCGTTCCGACCTCGGCGATCCGAGTGGAGACGCAGCCAGCGAGCGCGATGCCGAGCGCGACGAGTGCAAGGGTGGCGAAACTAGGCCGCAAGACACCGCGCACGGTGTCGGGAAATGCAAGTAAGGTGCCGCTCGGTATGTATCGGCGGACATACACCGTACGTTGTGGTGGCGCTGTACCCAAGAGTCAACATTACTTAACGACGGAAGGCCGCGCAGAACCTAAAAAATAGTGCTGCTGGCCCCCGGTCGGCCGGGTGTTGACCTGGGACAAACTCCGTACTAGTCTTTTGGCGCTTTCTGACCTGCCAGGCGTCCGGGACCAGACAGAACCGTCAGCGGCCGTTCACCAGGGGGGGCAATGTATCGAGAAGTCCTCAGGGGCCTGCTAATCGCCTGCATCCTCTTGAGCCCCTGGTCCGGCACGGGGGCCCAGCCCGCGCGGCCAGCGGCCGAGGCGCCCGAGATCAAGCTCGACGAACAGACGACGCTGAAGGCAACCGCGCTCGAGGCCCGGATGGCCGCCGTCGTCGCCAACTTTGCCCTGCTTCAACGGCAAGCGCAGGACATGCAACAGGAGTTGAAGCAGATCCTGGAAGACCGGAAGAAGCTGATCGAAGACGCCGCCAAGAAGAATCGGATCGACGTCGGCGATCCCAACGAATGGATGTTCGAGAACAAAGGCCAGCGCTACGTGAAGATCAAGCGCACTCCTTGAGCCGTCCGGGCAGTCGGGGCAGCAGATGCTGACGTTTCACCGTCGAGCGCTGGCGGTGTTCGTGCTCGTGACCCTCTGCCCCAACCTGGCCTGGTCGCAGCCCGAAAAGGTCGGAATCGTCACCACGCTCGTGGGTAACGTCACGGCCCGCCGCGTGATCCTCCCCGAATCCGTTCCGTTGAAGTTCAAGGACGACGTGTTCTACGAGGACACGATCACCACCGGCGACCAGTCGCTGGCGCGGGTCCTTCTCGGCGGGAAGTCGATCGTGACGATTCGAGAGCGCTCGGTATTGACGATCACCGAGAGCCCCGGCCGCTCCTTCGTCAATCTCGAGTCGGGCAAGATCGGCCTGGCGGTGGCGCGCGACAGACTGGCCCCTGGTGAATCGGTGGACATCCGCACACCGAATGCCGTCATCGGCGTTCGCGGCACCGTCGTGGTGACCGAGGTTCTCCCCGGAGCATCGAACATCTACTTCCTGCGCGGCTCTGGAGAGTGCTCCGTCCTGGATCCACGGACGCGCCGTCCGATCGGCGCGCCGGTGATCGTGAAGCCGTTCGAGGCGTTCAAGGTCGTCGGTTCCACCATGCGGATCGATCCGATCCCTCCCTCGCAGGTCGGCCAGATCACCGCCGGCCTCGACGTGAAGGGTTATCAGCACATCGAGGCGGGCAACAAGGAGCAGGTGAAGAAGCAGGTCACCGATGCGACCGCCGCCGTCGTGGGCGCGCTCGCCAGTGGCGCTGCAGTGGGACTCGACAGTGAAGGCCGAATCGTGATGGGCACGGATTTGAGAGTCGTCGTGCCCGATGTGAATGGGCCGTCGAATTTTCCCCCGAACATTACAATTGACCCGGCTCTCATTCCGTTCGTGGCGGGGAGGGCCGCGGCGCCGACTCCGGTGGTCACGGTCCCGGGTGGCATCGGGGCGCTCACCATTCCCGGCAACGCCTTTGAAGTCCAGGCAAGGATCGCAACCCCGTCTGATCTCGACCGACCGCTGTTCCAGGTGATCAACGGCAATCTCAACATCGGCGGCAATGTGCTTAACGTCCTCGGATCGCTCTCGAGCACCAGCGCGCTTCCCGTGCTGAGCACGGATCCGACGACGATCACCACCGGCAGCGACTTCGTACGGATCGCCTCGGGAGCGTCGGTGTCGCTCACCGGCCCGCTCGTCAGCGACACCGACGGCATGTTCAATATCAGCGGACGCATGCTTGCCGTCGATGGCGGCGGCTCGCTGACGAGCACGGGGGCCACACCAGTTCTTCAGTTCAACAAGACGAACGTCACCGTGACTGGAGACTTCGTGGGGGTCGGGAACGGCGCTCGCTTGATGATGACGGGCTCGTCCGATCCATTGGTCACCGTGGCGAGCGCTGCCAAGCTTGCGGTAGGCAACGCGTTGCTGAGCGGTTCCAACGCCACGATCACCGTCTCGACTCCCACCCTCGTCAATGTGGCGGGCGGATCATCGATCACGGCGGGGTCGGTGCTCGACTTGACGAACACGAGCCTGGACCTGGGCACGAGTGGGACGGTTCTGAACCTTTCCGGCGGTAGTAAGGTCGCCACCACGACCGCCTCGGCGATCCGAATCAGCGGTGGGTCGTTGACGGCGGACGTCCTGGCGCGCACCGATGGCCTCGCGAACGTCCTGACCCTTACTGGACCGGTGCTGGACATCACGAACACGAGCGTCAGGCTCCAGAGGATCAACGAGACGCCGGCGAGGTCGACCGATGTGTTCGCGTTGACGCTGGGTCTGAACATGCCGGTGATTCGGATGTCGGGGAGCACGCTGACGACGACGGGGGTGGATGCGGACCTGGTCGCTGTCGGCGGGGGCGTGAAAACCACAGGGACGGCGCTGACGGCCACGGGGAGCAGCACGGTCAATGTGAAAGGATCGTTGCTGCGGTTGGCGGACGTCACCAGCCTGGCGACGGATCCGCTCGTGCAGCTCGCGGCCAGCACGGTCAATCAAACGGCGACGGCGAAAGCGTTGATCGATGTCAGTGGGACGACGGCACTGACCAGACAACTTCTCGCTCTCGACAACAGCACCGTGACGGCCACCGGGAACGTCCTGACCGTCCGCGGCTCGCTCTCCGACGTCCCCAGTCGCATGACGCTGACGGGGCCCCTGTTCGTCGCGACCAACAACAGCGGCGTGAGCTCGGCGAGCGGGTTCGTCATTGACCAGGGCGCCGCGCTGACAGGAACGAGCCCCCGAGACCTCATCCGGCTCGTGACCTCAACCTTCACCTCGGGCCCCGCGGCTTCGGCCAATTTCTTTGAGGTCGCTTCCGACCCGCTGAGCGCGACGCGATCGGCCGTGAGTATCGCGGGACGACTCCTGAGTACCGATAGCAGCACGGTCACGGCACCGTTTTCACTCCTTGCCGTCGTCCGTTCGAGCTTTACCAGCACCACACGGAACGCGTTGATCGAGGCCGTGAACTCCGTGCTGGCCTTTGGCCGCGATGCGACTCAGCCAGGCGGTCAAACTCTTGGCCGAATGCTGACGGTCACCGCGTCGCCCACCGTCCCGGCGACGGTCGCTCTTTCCGGGCCTCTGGCGCTGCTAACCGGCTCGAACGTCACGGCGACGGAGATGCTCGTCGGGGTGTTCGGTGGCGTCGTCTCCAGCATGCCGGGCACGGGCGCCGAACTGATCCAGCTGACGAACTCGACGGTGAGGTTGGGATCTTCGACCCCAGGGCAGGAGATCTTCGGCCGAGCCCTCTTTATCACGGGGGAGGGTGGCCCCGGAGGGGTGGCCTCGCTGACTGTGAACGGGCCGCTGTTGAGCTCGCTCAACGGCGCCCTCACCGTGACGGGGCGCCTGGTCGAGATCCTCCCCGGGGCTCAGGTCATCGCTAACGGCACCGGTGACGCGCCCCTTGTCTCCATCACGGGTGGGACGCACTCCATCGGAACGTTTTCGAACTCCTCGATCTTCTTCATGCAAGGGCGGCCGACGGCCACGACCGAGGAGACCGCCGACGGTATCGAGATCACACACGGGACGGATCAGCCGATCACGACGGGCCGGACGTTGCTCGGGACGTCGGGCGCGACCATCACCAGTGAGGCGGGCGCCGTGTTCGATACGATGCTGTTCCAGGCCACGGCGCCGATCTTCAGCGCTTCGCTCGGGAGCAGCCTCACCTTCGCGAACGACGCCATCCTGTTCTCGAAGAACGTGAAGATGACGACCGCGGCGCCGGTGGTGGCCCTCAACGCCAGCGCGCTGACCTCTATGAACGGCGCCATCCTCAATCTCAACGGGAGCTCCCTGCTCCAGGCATCCGGCGATCTGTTCTCGCTGAGCAACGGCAGCCTGCTCAGGACCCTCAACGGCCCGCTGATCCGCGTGGCCAACGGCTCGGTCCTCAACGTGGCCGGCGCGCTAGCCGCGTTTTTCGGCAGCGGAAACGTCATCAACGTGACCAACTCGCTGTGCGCGAGCGGGTGCCTGACGTTCCCCGGCGGGATCACCGTTGCGTTCAGCGGCACACCGCCAGGCAACGTGTCGATCGGCTCGAATCCGTTCCGGAACCCGTCCTCCGGGTCGCTCGTGAAGAGCCCCAACGCCGCGGTGATCGTCATTCAGGGCAACAGCAAGGTCACGATCGCCGGCACGCCGTAGCGCCGTCTGACCTGGACAGGTGTCGGTGGATCTTCCACTTTCGCCGGCACGTAGAGCCCTCCGAGCTTCCGCATATACCGAAAGTGATAGACCCTTCTACCTACCGTTGAATTGAGCGCGCCGCGACCGACAGCGTATTCTGCCTGCCAGCGTTCAACGACCGCCGCCGACGTGGAGTAGCAGGAGAGAACATGCGAAGGCTTTGCCGACGTACGCTCGCGATGCTCGCCCTCGTCGCGTTGTCTCCGGCGCTCGCCGCCGGCCAGCCGGCGAAGGTCGGCATCGTGACCACGCTGGAAGGCAACGTCACCGCTCGGCGCGCCGCGCTGCCGCGACCGATCTCGCTCAAGTTCAAGGACGATGTCTTCTTCCATGACACGATCAACACGGGTGAGCGATCGCTCGCTCGCGTGCTGCTGGGCGGCAAGTCGATCGTGACGATTCGCGAGCGATCCGCCGTGACGATCAGCGAGGCGCCGGGTCGGTCGTTCATCGATCTCCAGTCCGGAAAGGTCGGGGTCGCGGTGGCCCACGAGCGGATGGTTCCGGGCGAATCGCTCGACATCCGCACGCCCAACGCGGTCGTCGGGATCCGTGGCACCGTGCTCGTCGCCGAAGTCACATGTGCAGGGGACGGGCCATGCCAGGGCTCAGTCACGACCAACTTCTCCATGCTTCATGGTCGCGGAGAGGTCTGGCAACTCGACCCCGCGACGGGCGCGCCCGTCGGCCCGCCCCGACTGCTGACCGCAGGCTTCCGGTTCACGGTCACAGGCGGGATCGCGCAGCTGGCTCCCATCCCGCCAGGGCATGACGAGCAGGTGACCGCCGGGCTCGAGAGCACGGGACATCCGCACCGCGATGCGGCTAACCACGAGCAGGTCAAGAGTCAGGTGGTCGATGCGACGATGGCGGTCTTGACCGCGCTGACGGGTGGCCTCCACGGGCGGCCGGCGCCCGCGGTCGTTCCGGACGGCACGAGCCCGGGCACCTCGTCGTCGGCGGTGCAGACGGCTCAAACGCCGATCGTTGCGTACGAGCGGTGCGAAGACAACGGCTCCGGTGGATGCCAGAGCGCCATCGGCCTGGTGAACCCACCGAGCGCCGGAGTGCCCGCCACCGTGACCGAGGCAGTGTCGATCGTCTCGAACGCCTTTCCCGAGCGACAGATCCTGAACGACGCGGTCGATCTCACGAACATCGACCGGGTGCTCGCCTCGGGGGGGAGCTTCGTTCGCGGGGATCCGTCGGCCGCAGTGCAGATCGCGAATTCTACGATCAATTACACGGGCGCCAACGCGTTCGTCGAAGTGGACCGGGCCGGTACGACCGCCAACCTCGCCGGGAGTCTCGCCTCCATCGTCGACAGCACGATCAACGGCAATGGAGCGTTGTTCACACTCTCGAATGGGGCGCAGCTGACCAGTGGGCCGGCACCGCGGACGGAGGGCGCGCTGGTGGCCGGAGCGCGCCTCAGCGAATCGGTTCTGAACGGAGCCACCCTCGTCGCGGCAGGCGCGTTCCCACTGATCGAGATCGATCGGAGCACGGTGACGAGCGCCAGCGGTATCGCGTCGATCCTGAACGGAGCCCGCCTGGCGCTCGACGGACCGTTCATCGCGATCACCGACACCGTGCTCGGGGCCCCCAGCGACCAGTTCAGCATGGTGTCCCTGCTCAACGGCGCCAGCCTCGTGACCACCAACCCCGAGTATCCCGTCTTCGACTTCGTCGGGTCGGGCCCGGAGCAACGGAGCCGGGTGACGTCGGCACAAAACTTCCTCGCGCTCGGTGGCAACGCGGGCAGGGGATTTCCGAGTCCCGCATCGATGACCCTGGCCGGTGGCTTGTTGACGGCAACGAGGGTGGACTTCACGGCAGGTGACCCCAACAAGAACGTTTTCTCATTCATCTTCGGCGGCGACGGCGCGAAGCTCGCGAGCACGAGCCCCAACGCCTTGCTCGTCTTTCAGGATTCGAGCGTGGAGACGGCCGGGAACCTCGTCACCCTCCGACGCTCGCTTCCCGACGTGCCATCGCAGATCGACCTGGCAGGCCCCCTGCTCGCGGGAGCGTCGAGCCGGTTCCAGACGACCAGTCAAGGGTTCGGCCCGGCCTTCGGGACACCGGGCGCCTGCTGCTCCGGCTTCGCCATCGAAGAAGGGGCACGGCTCACGAGTACGACGCCCGCGGCTTTGATTCAGCTCATCGATTCGACGTTCGACGCCGGGCCCGATCCTCGGCTCTCCGGCGGGGACCTCGTCACGGTGGCCGACTTCAGCGGAGATCCGGCGGCGGCCGCCGCCGCGGCGCAGGTCGCGCTCAGCGGACCGCTCCTGTCCATGACGAACAGCACGGTGCGAGCGCTGTCGTCCATCCTTTCCGTCACCCGCTCCACCTTCGGGAGCAGCGGCCACGATCCGCTCATCCAGATTCAAGGCCAGGGGATCGCGGTCGGCGGCGTCGATCCGATCTCGAAGACGAACGTCCTCGGGAGCGTCCTGGACGTGGTCTCGTCCACGAACCCGGGAACGGCGGAGCTCGCGGCCAAAGTCTCGATCGCCGGGCCGCTTCTGAACGCCGTCAACGCGAGCATCGCATCGACCGACGTCATCCTTCGCGTCCGGAACGGCGCCAGGTTCGAGAGCTCGACCATCGACCCGTTGATCGCTCTGCGCGACACGTCGGTGGACCTGGGAACCGGCGCCGTCGCGAACACGGGCCACATCGTGAACGTCTTTGGCACCGGAGGCCCCGACGGCGTGACGTCGGCGACCGCCGTGCTCAACGGGCCCCTGCTCGTGGCCGACGGTGGCAGCCAGATCAACGCCCTCTCGGGTCTCGTGTTCGCGTCCGACGGCCAGATCGTCGCCTCGGCCGCCGACTCGTTCGTGCGGCTCGTCGGTGGAACGCATTCGCTGGCCACCGCCGACAACACTTCGATGTTCTCGCTGGTCGGAGGGGCCGGGGCGCCGACCGCGGTGGAGATCGTCGATGGCCTTCCGCTGTCGCTCGGCACGTTCGCCCCTCTGATCTGGAAGGGTGGGGACCGCAGCCTCTTCAGGCTCGAAGCCGGGGCGGCGGTGTCCGGCCAAACGGCCTTCCAGATCGACACCGCGCTGTTTCAGGCGACCGCGCCCATCTTCGAGCTTCTTGCCGGCAGCCGCCTCACGGTGGCGCCGACGGCGGCGGTGGACGGCGGGCTGATGAACCTCAATGCGCAGACCAAAGTCGCGAGTCTGGGGCCCGTGGTCAGGCTCGACGCCAGCACCATCACCGTGACGAACAACAACGCGTTTCGTGTCGCAGGCGGCAGCCTGCTCCAGGTCGTCGGGGACTTCCTGAACCTGAACAACGGAAGCATCCTGGAGGCCCTCAACGGCTCCGTGATGAGAGTCAGCGGAGGCTCGGTCGTGAACATCAGCGGCGCGTTCGCGATCTTCGGAGGCAGTGCGGGCAACCAGATCCGGGTCAGCAACACGTTGTGCGGAACGACGTGCGCTCCGACGACGTTTGGTGGCATTCCCATGGCTCTCATCAATGGCGCCACGGCGGGACAGGTCACGGTCACCGGCAGCGCGCTGAAGGGCACCAATCTCGGATCGATCGTCCAGTTCGGCCCCGTCCCGGCGGCCGCGGCGGTCATCGTCGTCGACGGACCGACGTCCAAGCTGACGATCAGAGGGCAGTGAAGTTCAGAACGACCAGGCGACCGACGCCGACGTCACGTTCCGCCGGTACGAGAACACGTCGAGGTTGGAATGGTTGTTCGTCATGAGGTACTCCAGCACGAACGTCAAGCCGGTATCGCGGGACCCTACCTTGAGCGTTCCCAGAGGAACCTCGACCCGGAACGCATGATTGAATTCCTCATCGAAGCGCCGCTCGCGCCCGGGATTGTTCGAAGGCAGGATCGTGTTCTTGAAGGTGTAGTCGCGCAGGTGCAGGTCGAAATCGTACTTCAGGCGGGTTCCCTTCCAGGGCAACGTGACCTGGCCGCCGGCAAGAATCCGGTTGCCGTGGTACCCCCAGTCATTCCCATCGGCATTTTCCCAGTCGAACTGGTAGCCGAGCTTCAGATAGTGACGATCCTCGGAGAACCGCAGGAAATGTTGGAAACCCGCCATCCAGTTGTCGGCGTCGCGGATCTCCTCTCTCGAGGTCAGCACTCGCTGGTTGAAGTCCTTGCGCTGATACCGTCCGAAGGCCTGGGTGAGGTGGTGCTCGTTCTCGACCAGCGAACCGAACAGCGACGCCGTCTGGCGCTGGAGAAAGATCGGCCCACCCAGGAAGACCGCGTCATAGACGTACTGGAGCCCAGTCTGGATCGGCATGCCGGCCACCGTGTTCTTGTGCAGGAGGCTGGCCGCGACGAGGTGATCGAGCACGCTGAACTTCGGCACGTCGTTTTCGTAGGTGAGGAATCCCGAGTAGCTGATCGACGACTCCCATTGCGGCGTGCGCCACCACACGTATTCACCGCGCAGCCCCACCAGCTCCCCCACCGAGTCGATCGACTGACGGCTCTGACCGCGAAGAGTGGTCACGAGCGGATCGGCATTCGAGTCGCCATTGCCCACCACGGACTTTGGCCGCACGCGCGGGTTGTCGTCGTAGAGGAGGCCGACCCGTACCTCCCCCGAGAACCGCCGCTCACGTTCGTGGGCAGCCACCACGGCGTCGCGCAGGCGTTCGGCGGGTCCGGTGATCGCCGAGCCCGGGGCCAGCCGGATCGCCTGTTCGACCTCCGACGTGGCTTGACCGGGCAGTCCCATGGCAGCGAGCGACAATCCCGTGTAGAGCCGCGTGAGCTGCTGGATCTCCGGATCCATCGTCCGCGAACCACGGAATGCCTGCAGCGCACCCCGGTAGTCCTTCCTGCGATAGCGAAGGAAGCCGACGTAATAGCCCAGCCCGTCCAAATTGGGTTGACCGCGGAACGCCTCGTCGAGCAGAGGCTCGGCACGGTCGTACCGCTCCTGGGCGAAATAGGCGAGGCCGAGCTGGAACGCGACCACGCTGTCGTTCGGCACCCGCGCCCGGGCCCGCTCCAGAAATGGGACGGCCCGGGCGGGCTGCCGCTGAGCCATGTAGACGACGCCAGTGTAGTAAAGCGCTTGAACGTGGTCGGGCTCCACCTCGAGGGCTCGACGGAGATTGTCCAATGCGCTGTCGTAGCGCTTGTCGTCGAAATCGACGATGGCCTGGCCGACGTACACGTCGGCCTCCGTGCGCTGGGCCTCGGCAATCACGGCGGGAAGGCTGACGAACAGCAAGAGGGCGAGACCAGCACACCCCCACATCGGCATGGGTCCGTTTATAGGGCCAAGCGTGTTCAATGAGCAAACGAAATAGAACGAATCGATCATTGACTCAACAACCTCCATCAGGGTCGAGACAGAAGTGCTCGACCTCGCGCGTGGCCCAGCGGGTGACGGTCAGCGCGAACCCGTCGGTCTCGAAGATCACGGCGCCATCGCGATCGGTGCGGTAGATACGAGCGCCGGTGGCGGCCAGCCGCGCAAGTGTGTCGGGAGAAGGGTGACCGTACGGATTTCGGCGCCCGACCGAGATGACGGCCAGTGCGGGCTTGACCTTTTCCAGAAACGGCGGCGTGCTCGACGTCCGCGCCCCGTGGTGGGCGACCTTCAGCACCGTCACCGCCAGCGGCGCCTGAGCACGGATCAGGCGCGACTCGACCTCGGCGCTGATGTCGGAGGTGAGAAGGAACGAGACCGCTCCGTAATCGACGCGGAACACGAGCGCGTCGTCGTTGCGACGGCTCCCGGCAGGCTTGTCGGTGGCCGTGAGTGGCAGCACGCTCACGCCGCCCATCCAGATCCGCTCGGGACCGGCGAGCTGATCGCCGATCGTGAACTCACGGCGCAACGCGGCGCTGCCGCCCGCGTGATCCTGATCGTCGTGGGTCGTCACGAGGCCGGCCAGCTGAAGCACGCCGTGATTCCACAAGAATGGCGCGAGCACCCGCGCGCCGGTGTCGAGGCGCATGCCACCGCCCGGCCCGGCGTCGACGACCACGGTCCGGCCGTCGGGCGCCTGGATCACGATCGCGTCGCCCTGGCCGACGTCGAGCACGGTGAGCCGGAGGCGTCCGTCGGGCGGACGGACGAGCGGCCACGCGCCGATCGTGACCGCAACGACGAGATGGCCGAGCGCGAGGGCGCCCGCCCAGCGTGACCACTCGGGCCGGGTCTCGCGCCAGCGCCACCAGCCGAGCGCCAGCACGAGGCCGAGGCCATACGCGGTGATCGCCGTCCAGTGGGGCGCCGGCAGATGAACGAGCGCTCCGGGCACGCGCGCCGCGAGAGTGACGAGCGCACGCATCGCCAGCAAGAGCGGCCAGAGCGCGTCGAGGAAGACCGCGCCACCCGCGTCGGTGAAAAACGCCACCGTGACGGCCAGCAGGCCGAGGATCGTGGCGAGCCCCGCCAGCGGGACGACGCCGAGATTGGCGATGGGGCCGATCGTGGAGAGCTGGTTGAAATGCCAGAGCGCGATCGGCAGCACGGCGAGCTGGGCGGCGATACTCACACCGAGCGAGCCCCAG
>Ga0209375_1001471_pt1 | contig 17722 bp, 13 predicted proteins | sample GraSoiAngelo_131_FD_185888 | JGI IMG/M metagenome (GOLD analysis project Ga0209375, IMG submission 185888) | Grasslands soil microbial communities from the Angelo Coastal Reserve, California, USA - 14_0929_02_30cm (SPAdes) (version 2) | ecosystem: Environmental > Terrestrial > Soil > Grasslands ... | reverse complement strand
AACGCTGAAGATCTGCACCTTCGGCGCGGTGGGGTTCGAGCCGACGTTCACCGGGAGCCCGTCGTCCCAATTCGAGCCGTGATCTCCGCCGCGGACGAATACGACCCATTGGCCGTTCGCGGAGACTGTGACGCTGCTCAACTCCTGGCCGTCGTCGCGGTCGTAATGCGTCAGCTGCCGCGCGGAGAACGCGGGCCCTTCGGCGACAAAGATGTTCCGCCGGCCCTGCTCGTTGAATGCCCACGCCACGCGGCTGCCGGTCGCCGCGGCCGCAAGCTCGTTCGGGAATGGATACGACCGCACCTGGTCCAGCGCGAACGGTGCCGAATGCGAGGCCTGAGCGGCCGCCAGAGAGGATGCAACGAGTGTGAGACCGGCTACCGCCGCGACGATCGTGCTGCGCATGTGACCTCCTATTCCACTTGGAGCACTGCGAGAAACGCTTCCTGGGGTATCTCGACCGTTCCCACCTGCTTCATCCTTTTCTTACCTTCTTTTTGCTTCTCTAGCAACTTCCGCTTGCGGGTGACGTCGCCGCCGTAACACTTCGCGGTGACGTTCTTGCGCAGCGGCCGGATCGACTCGCGCGCGATGACTTTGGTTCCGATCGCCGCCTGGATCACCACTTCGAATAACTGGCGTGGGATCAGCTCCTTCAGCTTTTCGGCGATCTTGCGGCCCCACTCGTACGCCTTGTCCTTGTGGATGATAACGCTGAACGCGTCAACCGCTTCGCCGTTGAGGAGCATGTCGAGTTTGACGAGGTCACCAGGCCGGTAGGCAAGGAACTCGTAATCGAGCGAGGCGTAGCCGCGCGAGATCGTCTTCAGCTTGTCGTAAAAATCGAGGATGATCTCGGCCAGCGGGAATTCCCAGTCGAACTCGACGCGCGTGGGATCGAGGTACTGCATGCCGCCATATACGCCGCGCCGCTCCTGTCCCAGGTTCATGATGCCGCCGATGTACTCGGACGGCGCGAAGATCCGGGCTTTGACGTACGGCTCCTCGATGCGGTCCACTTCCGAGCCATGCGGCAAGAGGCTCGGATTCTCGACCAGCTCCATGCTTCCATCGGTCTTGTAGACGTGGTACTCGACGTTCGGAACCGTGCTGATCAGGTCGAGATCGAACTCTCGCTCCAGCCGCTCGCGCACGATCTCCATATGCAGGAGGCCGAGGAAACCGCACCGAAAGCCGAAGCCGAGCGCCACCGAGGTCTCCGGCTCGTAGTGCAACGAGGCGTCGTTCAGTTGCAGTTTCGCGAGCGCGTCCCTAAGCTCCTCATACTGCTCGGCGTTGGTCGGGTAGAGGCCCGCGAACACCATCGACTGGATGTCGCGGTAGCCGGGCAGGAGCTCGACGTCACGATGTTCGGCGTCGAGAATGGTGTCGCCGGGGCGCGTCTCGCGCACGCCGCGCACGTTGGCGACCACGTAGCCGACCTCGCCCGCCTCCAGCTGCTCGGCGGGCTTGTGGCCCAGCTGCAGATAGCCGACCTCGTCTACTTCATAGAGGTCGTCGCGGTGCGCGCCGAAGGCGATCTTCATCCCGGGGTGAACGACACCATCGACGACGCGAATCGAGGGAATGGCGCCACGGTAGCGGTCGTAGTAGGAATCGAAGATGAGCGCGCGGAACGGGGCTTCATGGTTGCCGCGCGGCGGCGGCACCCGCGCGACGACGGCCTCGAGCAGCTCCGGCACGCCGCGACCCTCTTTCGCCGAGATGCGGAGGATCTCCTCGGGCTTCGTGCCGATCAGGTCGTGGATCTCGTGGGCGCGCTTGTCCGGCTCGGCGCCCGGCAGATCGATCTTGTTGAGGACGGGTATGATTTCCAGGCCGGCGTCCATCGCCAGCAGTAAATTGGACAATGTCTGGGCCTGAATTCCCTGCGACGCATCCACGACCAGAATCGCGCCTTCGCAGGCAACCAATGATCGTGACACTTCGTAGGTAAAATCGACGTGTCCCGGCGTATCGATGAGGTTGAGCTCATACAACTGGCCGTTCTTCGCGTGATAGCTCATCCGCACCGCATTGAGCTTGATCGTAATGCCGCGCTCGCGCTCCAGGTCCATCGTGTCGAGGACCTGCTCGCGCATCAGCCGCTTGTCGAGTGTCCCCGTCAGCTCGATGAGCCGGTCGGCGAGGGTCGACTTCCCATGATCGATATGGGCGACGATGCAGAAATTGCGGATATGGTCCTGGCGCATGCGGCGCTAAATATAGCGTGTAGCTTTAGTCAGCCTTCCTAAATGCCTCCCATGACCGGTTGGTTTGATCCTTCGCAGAAAGGCGGCGCGCTCCGGCTCGCCGCCAACAGTTATCTGCCCGCCAAAGGCGATCCTGCCGTGCACCTGCCCGGTCTCCGGCGCGGGGATCTGATCGTACTCGACAATGGTCGCGTGACGACGGTGAACGGCGAGCCGGCAGGCCAGCTCGATGGGCGGCCCGATTTCGCGAATCTGGGCGCCGTCCACCCCAACCGTCCGCTGACGCTCGAGACGCCCAAGGCATCGAGTCCCCGCACCGCGGAGACGCAGCGCGTCGTAGATCTCATTTGCCCCTTCGGCTTCGGCCAGCGGGCGCTCATCGTCTCGCCGCCCAAAGCCGGGAAGACGATGATGTTGCAGGCGATCGCGGAGTCGGTGGCCGAGAATCACCCCAAAGCGATTCTGCTGATCCTGCTCGTGGACGAGCGGCCGGAAGAAGTCAGCGAGATGATCGACTGGGGTCGGGGGGAAGTGATCGCCTCGAGCTTCGACTTGCCGCACGAGCGGCACGTGGCCGCCGCCGACATGGTGTTCGAGCACGCCCGCCGGCAAGTCGAGCTGGGACGCGACGTCGTCATCGTCCTCGACTCGCTCACGCGGCTGGCACGCTCGCACAATACGACGGGGCGGGGCACCGGGCGCACCATGTCGGGCGGCCTCGACGCGAATGCGCTGGCGAAGCCCAAGGGGCTGTTCGGCGCCGCGCGGGCCGTGCCTCCGAAGGATGGGGGCGGCTCCCTCACGGTGATCGCCACCGCCCTCGTCGAAACCGAAAGCAAGATGGACGACATCATCTTCGAGGAGTTCAAAGGGACCGGCAACGCCGAGCTGCGGCTGACGCGTGCGCTGGCGGACCGGCGGATCTATCCGGCGGTGGACATCGCCGCGAGCGGCACACGCCGCGAAGAGCTGCTCGCCGATGCGAAGACGGTCGAGGCGAAACAAAAGCTCCGGCGGGCCCTGGTGGACCTCCCGCCGGAGCAGGCGATGCAGAGTCTCCTGCAACAGATTAAGCGCGCGAAGACGAACGCCGAGTTGCTCAGCGTTTAGTGCTCTCACGCCGCACGGCGATGACGTGACCAGTCGCAGCATTCACCTGGACGTCAGTCAAACCCGGCCGGCCTTTCCGTTGAACCTTGAACGTATACACCAGGCGGGTTTTCATCTTCGCGAGCGTAATCCCCTGGACGTCGCCGGGGACGCGCTTCAGCGCGATAGCCCTGGCCGCGTCTTCGCTGATTTTCGCTTTAGCAACGAGGCTGTCAGGAACGTTGCGATCCTGAGCGGCGAGATTTCCGGCGGCGAGGGAGAACGCGGCCGCCAGCATGAGTGAGGTAAGCAGGCGCATATTTCAGGCTCCTGAGAGGGTGATCGTCGCTTGTTGAGACCATTCCATAGCCGGAGCCGTCACCGCAGCCGGTAGTCCCCTCCCCGGATCGCCACGAGCAACGTCGGTACCGCAAACAGGGTGATGGGGGTGGAGAGGACTAAGCCTCCGATAACGGCCAGCGCCAGCGGCCGCTGCAGCTCGCTGCCTGCACCAATCCCGAGCGCCAGCGGCAGCAAGCCGAACAGCGTGCACAGCGTGGTCATCAGGATAGGCCGGAGTCGCACACGTGCCGCCTCGCGAATCGCCACCTCGAGCGGCACACCTTCGTCACGCATGCGCAGCCGGGTGAAGTCGAGCAGGATGATCCCGTTCTTCACGATCAGCCCGACGAGCAGGATCAGGCCCATAAACGACGCCACGTTCAACGCCGTCCCCGTGAAGAGCAGCAGCGCCAGCGACCCGACGAACGACACCGGCGCGACGAGCAGCACGATCAACGGCTCGACGAAGGACTCGAACTGCACGACCATGACGGCGCACACGCTCACCGCCGCGAGCGCCAGTACGAGCAGCAGCGCGCGGAACGCCTCCTGCTGGCTCTCGTATTGGCCGCCGATTACGACCCGGACACCCGCCGGGGCAGGGTGCGCGCGGAGCACCCGCCGTACGTCGATCATCACGCCGCCGAGCGAGCGGCCGCTGACGTCGGCCGTCAGGGCGATCATCTGCTGCTGGTTTTCGCGTTCCAGACTGATCCGTGATTGTGTGGGCGTGAACGTCGCGAGGCTGCCGAGAGGCGTGACGCGGCCCGTTCCGGTCGCGACGACGGGCAGCGCGCGCAACCGCAGCGGATTGTAGCGCACGGAGTCAGGGGCGCGAACTCGCACGCCCACCGGCCGGTCCTCCGCGCGGATCTCCCCCGCCTCCGTCCCGAGTAGCGCGGCGCTCACCGTGCTTCCCACATCCTCCGGGGTCATGCCAATGCGATCCGCCTCGGCCTGGTTCACGCGCATCATGAGCTCGGGAGACGGCTCGGCCACGCCGTTGTATAGGTCCTCGAGGCCCGTGACGCCCTCCAGGTCTGGCGCGAGGCGCTGCGCATACGCTTCGAGCGTATCGAGCCGTTCGCCGAACAGCTTGATCTCGACCGGTTTCGGGTTGCCCGCGAGATCATTGACCACGTCGGAGAGAATCTGCACGAACTCGATCCGGAGGCGGGGAACCGCTGCGTTCACCTCGTCCCGCACGCCGTCCATCACCCCGAAGATGTCGCGTGACCGCTCATTGGAAGGCTTGAGCCGGGCCACCAGGTCCCCCGTGTTCTGCGCCGTGGCGAACAGTCCCAGCTCGGCGCCCGTCCGTCGCGACGTCCCCGAGATCTCGGGTGTGGCGGCCAGGATCTGCTCCACGATACCGACCTGGCGGTTGGTCTCGGCCAACGCCGTTCCACCGGGCGTCCAGTAATCCAGCACGAACGCACCTTCGTCCATCTCGGGCAGGAAGCCCGTACCCACGAGACGCATGAGGATGATGCCCGCCACCACAAAACCCAACGCAAGGGCGCCGATGCGCCGCGCGTGGTGCAGCACTGCCGCCAGCGCCCGCTCGTAGCGCGATCCCAGTGCATCGAGCGCGCGCTGCGCTCGCGCCAGCGGCCCGGTAGTGGTGGACTCGACCTCGTGCGCGGTCACGAATTGCTCGGCGAGCAGGGGAATGATGGTCAGGGCAAGCACCAGCGAGACTAGTACAGCCACGGTGAGCGTTGTCGCGAGGGCCGCGAAAAATTGTCCCACAACGCCCTGCAGCAAACCCAGCGGCAGGAACACGACGACCGTCGTCAGCGTCGACGTGGTCACCGGCCAGATCAGCTCCTGCACCGCCGCGCGAATCGCCTGCAGACGATCGGTCGTGAGCCGCAGGTGGCGGGCGATGTTCTCCGTGATGACGACAGCATCGTCGATGACGAGGCCGATGGCGATCGCCATCGCGCCGAGCGTCATGAGATTGAAGGTCTGACCGATCATGCTCATGATGAACACCGCGATCGCGAGCGTGAGCGGGATGGATGCGGCACTGATGGCCGTGATGCGGCCGTGACGGAGGAAGACCAGCAGCACGATGACCGCGAGCGTCGCGCCGATCAGCATCGCGTCGCGCACCGAGCGGACGGCTTCGCGCACGAGCTCGGCCTGGTCGTACACCGGCTTGAGGTGCACGCCGGGAGGTAGCGAGGGTGCGACGGTCGCCATGATTCGCGCGACACTGTCGGCGAGCGCCAGCGTGTTGCCGCCGACCTGCCGTGTCACGTTGATCAGCGCCGCGGGTTTGCCGTCTCCCGCGATGATCCGGACATGGTCCTCGGTGCCCAACTGCACGCTCGCGACGTCCCGGACGCGCAGCCCGCCGCGGATGACCACTGCGCCGATGTCGTCGGGCGCATGCGCTTCCTGATCCGTCACGATCAAGTACTGCCGGTAGTCCTGCGCGACCCGCCCGACCGCCTGTACGGTGATGGCGCGCCGGATTGCGTCCGCCAGATCGGCGTAGGTCATTCCCTGCGACCCGAGACGGCCAGGGTCGGCGATCACCTCGAGCTCGCGCACGTCGGAGCCCTGCACGTCGACGCGTCCGACGCCGGGCACGCGGGAGATCAACGGCTTGATCTCGTAGCGTGCGAGGTCGTACAGCGTCGCTGGCTCTCCGCCCTCGACGTTGTAGGACACGATTGGGAACAGGGATGGTGTGAGCTGTTCGACCTCGATGCTCAGATTCGGAGGGAGCGCGCTCTGGACCTGGTTCACGCGGGCGCGCACCAGCTGCAGCGCCTGATCCATGTTGGTCCCGGGCGCGAACGTAATCGAGATCTCGCTGGCGCCGCGGATCGAGTGCGAGCGGACCCGCGTTACGCCGGGCACGATGCTCACGGCTTCCTCGAGCGGCCGTGTGATGCTGAACACGACCTGGCGTGCACCGAGAGTCGAGCCCTGGGCCACAATCGTGATGCGCGAGAACCGCAGCTCCGGATAGATGGCGGATGGGAGCCGCAGGGCCATCCAAATCCCGGCGGCGCTGAGCAGGGCAACCACCAGATAGACGAGCCGCTGTTGGCGGCTCAGGATGTCGAAGAGCTTCACCGCCGCGCGCCGCCGATTCTGGCACTGTCCTGTACACCGTAGGCGCCCGTCGTCACGACGGTCTCGCCGGCAGCGACGCCGGACAGGATTTCGGCAAGCGATTCCGTGCGGCCACCGACCGTGACCGCTCGCGCGTGCGCGATGCCGGCGGAGTCGACGACGAAGACCCGGTAGCCATCCCCTTCCGGGACCAGCGCGTCGACGGGAATCACGACCGCGCGGGGATTCTCGCCCGTGACGATGCGGCCGACCACGGATTCGCCGATTCGCAACGCCCGCGCCGGCACCGTCAGCCGGGCCCGCACCGCGACCGCGCGTGACGCCGAGTCGACCGCGACCCCGATGCTCGTCACGATACCCGGCCCGAGCGCTTCGCTTCCCCCGCCTCCGCGTGCCGTCCCTTCACCACTGGTGACGGTGGCCGTGTCTCCACTGTGGATGCGGCTCGCTTCGGCCGGCGACACGTTGAAGACGATGTCCAGCGCCATCGGGTCGGCGACCTCGACCAGCGTCTGGTTCGCATCGACGGACGCACCCAACACGGCGCTCATACGTGTGACGACGCCTCTCAAGGGAGCGCGCAGCGTGGACAATTCCTGCGCCCGCCGTGCCGTGACTGCGGCCGACTGGGCCGCAGCGAGGTCGGCAGCCGCTTGGCCGCTGTCCTTCTGCGCCAACACTCCCGCCTGGACGAGCCGTACCGCGCGCGCGTAGGCGCGCTCGGCGTTTGCCAATGCGGCGGCGGCGCTCTGCGCCGCCGCGTCGAAGGGCGCGTGCTCGAATTCGATCAACGCCTCGCCCGCGGCGACGGGCTGCCCCGCGACCACGAAGATCCGCGCCACGCGCGTCTGCCCCGGTGGGGCGAGCGCGGCAAAGCGGTCCGGCCGCGGCGTCACCGTCCCGATCGCGCTGACCACGTGCGGAAACGGGCGGGTCGTTGCGACACTGGTGGAGACGCCGAGCACTCCGGGTTCGTGGGACACATCCTGCGCGCTTCCATCTCCCGAATTGCCGCCCCCCCTGCACGCCGCGCCTGCCATTACGAGGGAGAGCCACGCCGCCCGTTTCATCGCTCCTCCGGAGGGGTTGTGAGCCACCGCAATGCTCTGAGCGCCGCGTCCGCCGCCGCCAGGTCCTCGATGTAGCGCGCGAGGATTTCGCGAGCGTTGCGCTCGGCTTCCAGAACGTTCGCCAGCGCGACGGCGCCCTCTCCGTAGGCCTGCAGCGACATGCTTGCGATGCGATCGGCGCTGGCCACAAGTGCCGCGGAACGGCGCACCCGCGCCCGGGCAGCCACCAGCTCGCGACGGGCGCGCGCCACGGCGGCGTCGGTCTCTCGGCGAGTCAGATCGAGCTCGGCACGTGCACGATCGCGCTCGGCGATCGCGCGCGTGACCTCGCCGCCGCTGCGATTGAAGAGCGGAAAGGGAAGCGAGAATCCGATGACGGGGAGCAGTTGATTGGGCCTCGCGCTCCCAGGGTCGCCTTTGTCCACCCCAAACTCGATGCTCGGCGCGAACCGACTTGCGCGCGTAAACGTGAGCGTGCGCTCGGCCGAGCGAAGCCGCGCCGCGGCGGCCACGACCGGCAGATAGCCGCCTGCCGCGACGTTCGTGTTTAAGCTGTCAGCTGGAGACGCCAGGGAATCGACGAGCGCGATGGTCGGGTCGTCGCCTGTCAGTCCCATTTGCAGCTGCAATGACAGCAGTGAGCCGAGCGCCGCGAGAGAATCATCGATGGCGGTGTTTTCGAGCTGGCCGGCATTGACCGCGGCGAGCCGCACATCCAGCTCGCTCACGTCGCCGACGTCGCGCCGAAGCCGCGCGATCTTCAGGAGACTGTCGGCGTCCTGGGCGGTGCGGCGCGACAGCCGCGCATGCATTGTGGCCGCCAGGGTCCTCGTGTACGTCGTATCGACGTCGAAGACAAGCGCGGCCCGGTCAAACGCAAACTGATACCGCGCGGCGTCGCGTGCCGCCTCGGCCGCGCCGATGCGAGGCGCACGCAGCCACGGCAGGTCCAGCGGCAAGTCGCCGAGCGCGTGATAGTTGGGCGTGTCCTTCGTGTAGCTCCCGGAAATCGTGGGATTGGGAAACGCTCGCGCCGCGCGCACGGCGCCCAACGCGGCGGTCGTGTCAGCGCGCGCGAGCGCCACGCGCGCGCCCCGGGCCAGCGCGGCGGCGACGGCGTCGCCGCGCGTGACCTGCTGCTGAGCGACCAATACGAACGGGAACAGCACCGGGGTCAGGAGTGACACGAGGCGCATGGCCCCGAAGCTAGCGATCCTACCTTACAAGAGGCTTACGCGGCAGGAAACGCGATCTCGACGCGGGTTCCCGTTGCGTCGGATGCAACGGTAATCCGCGCGCCGTGCAGGTCGGCGATCCAGCGGGCAATGGGAAGCCCGAGTCCCGAGCCCTCGGCATGGCTGCGGGCGCTCTCGCCGCGGTAGAACCGCTCGAAGATCCGGGGCAGCTGGTCGGACGGAATGCCGATGCCGCTGTCCGAGACGATGACGGAGCGCGCGCCGTCGCGCGCGGTCACATCCAGTCGCACGCGCCCGCCCTCGGGCGTGTATTTGATGGCGTTGTCGAGGACGATCAGGACCAGGCGCTCCACCAGTTCCGCGTCGCCGATGATTTGCGCCTCCTCGAACGACCCGACGACCAGCGCTACGCTTTTCCGCTCGGCCAACGCCCGGGCTGATGCGACGACCTGCGAGACGATGTCGTCCAGGTACAGCGACGCGCGGACGACCTTCCGCTCCCCGGCATCGGCACGCGCGAGGGTGAGCAGGTCGCCCACGATTCCGCCCAACCGGTCGGCCTCCCGCTCGATCGCCTGAAACGCGGCGGTGTCACTCGTGGCCTCCCGCGGCTGAGCGAGCGCGAGTTCCGTCCGAGTACGCAGAATCGTGACCGGCGTGCGGAGCTCGTGCGCGGCATCAGCCATGAAGCGACGCATCTGCTCCATCGAGCGCTCGACCGGAATCGTGGACTGCCGGGCGAGCATGAAGCCGCCGCCCGCCACGAGCAGGAGCGCCGCCAACGCCGCCGCGCCGAAGATTCCGATCAACGATGCGTACTGCTCCCGGAGATTCGGCCGATCGGCGACCGCCACCGCGACGTACGCCTTGCCCGAGCCTCCGGTGAACGGCGCGGGTGCCTGCCGCTGATTACATGCTCTGCATCGACGGTCCCGTTCGTCGCCGCAGCCCGCGCGGCGTCGACGATCCAGGGGTCAGCCTGGGTTGGGGTGATCGGTCGCCCATTCGCGTCGAAGAGGAAGAGCTCGCGGTCGGGAATGTGGAGCTCTTCCACCGCGTCGGCCGCCCCGCCCGCCGCCTGCTCGGCCTCGAGGTCGTGGGTCGCACCCTTGATCGCTTCCGTCGCCGATACGAGCGAAGCGTCGAGACGCCGGGATACCTGCGTCCCAATCGCCAGGAACAGACCGGCGCCGAGCAGCAACAGGATGAGCGCGAGCGTCGCCGCGTACCACAGCGTGAGGCGAACGCGCAGCCGGCCAAGCGTCATCCCGGGAGCCCCAGGCGATAGCCGGCGCCGCGCACCGTTCGAATCAACTTCGGCTCGAAGCCGTCGTCGATCTTGCTGCGCAGCCGCCGCACCAGTACTTCGAGAACGTTGGCGAACGGATCGTGGTTGTTGTCCCACACGTGTGCGGTAATGGCCGACCGGTCGACGACCTGGTCACGGTGGCGCAACAACAACTCGAGCAGCGCGAATTCCTTCGCGGTGAGGTCGATCGATCGGCCCGCGCGGCTGACGTGGCGGGCGCCGAGGTCCACCTCCAGATCCGCGACACGCATGATGGTGGGGGTGAGTGCCAGGGCGCGCCGGCGTGCCAGTGCCTGCAGCCGCGCGACCAGCTCGCGAAACGCGAATGGCTTGGTGAGGTAATCGTCGGCACCCACCGCCAGGCCGCGGACGCGATCGTCGACGGCGTCGAGCGCTGTCAGCATCAGCACCGGCACGGCGACGTTCTGCCGCCGCAGATCGGCACAGAGCTCGAATCCGGTGCCGCCCGGCAACCGGACGTCGAGGATCACGACGTCATAGTCGCCGATCAGCGCTTGCTCGCGTCCGTCGGCAAACCCCGCGGCCAGCGTCGGGTCGATACGGTGCTCGCGTAAACCGTCCCGCAAGAGACCCGCGAGCTCGGGGTCGTCTTCTACGATCAACACTCGCACGAGCCTAAGATAGGCGCGCCCCCGCCCGGGGTCATCCCGGGTCGGGGGCGTTCCGTGACCTGAAGCCGTTAGTTACCGCTGACGATGCGCTTGTAGCTGTCCGGATTCCACTTCGGCCGCTCGGCGGCGTTCGCGACGTCAACTCCAAGGTAGAAGATCAGCCGCGCGACCCGCGACTCCTTTTCGGCGTCGATCTTGTCGGGCGAATCGCTCACCTGATGGTAGTCCGCGTGCGTCCCGCTGAAGAAGAAGAGGATCGGGACGCCCTTCCGCGCGAAGTTGTAGTGGTCGGACCGGAAGTAGAAGTTCTCATCGGGCCAGATGTCGTCGATAGGCCGCATGTTCAGCTCGGGGTGCGCGGCGCCGACGCGGTTCAGCGTCGCGCCGAGATCCGAATGCTCCTTACCGATCGCGACGATCGTGTCTTTCCAGTTGCGGCCAATCATGTCGATGTTGAGGTCGGCCACGATGCTGCTGATAGGCACAGCGGGATGGTCCGAGAAGTACTCGCTGCCCCACAGTCCCTTTTCTTCACCGCTCACATTCAGGAAGATGATCGACCGTTTGGGCCGGGGATTCATGCCGGCGAGCGCTTCAGCAATCTCCACGACCGCCACGGTTCCCGATCCATCGTCGTCGGCGCCATTGCAAATCGAGTCTGCTCCCTTTGCGCGGCAGCCACCGCTGCCACGCGGTCCCGCGACACCGACGTGATCCATGTGGGCGCTGAAAACCACGTATTCGTTCTTGAGTGTAGGATCACTGCCCTCGAGAATGCTGACGACGTTTGGTGCGGAGTTTCGCTCGACGGCCTGAATCCGGGCGTGCAGGTGCAGTTGGGCGCCGGTCAGTGGTTTTGCCTCCAGGGTCGTCGCGTTCTGAGCCACCGAGAGATCCTGACCGAGGCGACCTAAGACAGGCTGCAACGAGACCGCCCGGACCGCCAGCACGACCGGAGGACCGACGGACCGGCTCGGATCGCGGAGTTGGGGCCGGGTACTGCGCTCCACGTTCCGCCTCCAAACGGAATCCGGGGCCGTGCCCACGAACACGACACCCTGTGGCTTCCACGCCAACACGCGCTGGAACTCGCCACGATTTCGCGGACGGTTTGCGATAAGCATTTTGCCAGCTAGGGAGGCGCTGTCTCCCGCGAGAGTTCCCCCTAAAGGTCCCGAGAGCAGCACCAGATCCCCGGCGTAGTCACCACTGTCGAAACTGTTGTCCACGAAAACGAAGTCGGTGCCGTACGAGAAGGTGACGTCCGCGCCGCCATGGATGAAGGCAACGGAGCTTTCGGCAACGACCTGCACGCGATCAATGGAATAACGCTGGAGAAACGAACCGTTTTCGCCTCCGGGCTTGAGCCCGAGGCGGCGATACTCGCGAGCGATATACTGTGCCACCTTGTCAAGCTCGGGGCTGGGCGTGTCGCGGCCGCGCATCGAATCGTCGGCGATGATACCGATGCGCCGGCGGATGTCTTCGGAGGAAATCGTTTGCGCGGCGCGCTGCACGGGCGCCTGCGCTTGCAGGAGCAGTAGAAAAGCGAGCAAGGAACCTCAACACAATGAAGAGGGGAAGGAAAACTAACGCGCCCGACCGTGTGGGACTACGATCGAGCGCGTCAGGTTTCAGTCTGAACGTTTACGGCTTGCGACGACGCACCTCAGGCTCGGTGCGCGGCTTCGACGCCTCACGTGGCGGCGGATCACGGCGCGGCTCGGCGTGTGGTTGTGGCTGGCTGCGCGGCTCATTCTGAGGCTCGGCTCGCCGCGGCTCGCTACGCGGTTCATTGCGCGGTTCATTGCGCGGCTCGACGCGCCTGGGCTCGTCACGCCGCGGCTCCGACCTGGGCTCCACGACGCGGGGTTCTACGCGCCTTGGCTCGTCACGGCGTGGTTCCGACCTGGGCTCCACGACGCGGGGCTCCCCACGTCGTGGTTCGTCACGGCGCGGCTCCACTCGAGGCTGATCAACGGGCGGCTGGACCATTGGCGGGTCTGAGGGCTGACGGCGCCCACCGTTGCCACGATCGTCATTGCCGCGGTTGCCACGATCGTCGTTGCCACGGTTGCCGTGGTTGCCCCGGTCGTTGCCGTTGTTGCCGCGGTCGTTGCCGTGGTTGCCGCGATCGTTGCCGTTATTGCCACGATCGTTGCCGCCGTTGTTGCGGTCATCGCCGGAGCGACCGCGACGATCGCGCACGTTGGGGGGCGGCACGCTGCCGAGCCCGCCGATATCCCGACCCGTGACTCCGCGACGCGTGTTGTCGTTGACCGGCCGCTCGCGCTCGCGAGAGACGAACGCTTCGCGGCTGGGACGATCGGTGCCCCAATCCTTGAAGATGAAGCGAGGCTGCGGACGGAAGGGCCGCACGAACACGACGCGGCTGCCGCCGTAATAGCGGTACGGATAGTACCAGGGATCGTCGTAGACGAACATGCGGAACCGAACGCACGAGTCGTAGTAGGGATCCCAAGACGAATAGCTCACGTAGCTGTGGCAATCGTAGCAAAGGAAACGGGGATAGTCGTAATGCTGCCCGACGTTGTACGAGACGACATCGTAGTCCCAGTCGGTGTATCCTTCCGGGACGATGCGCTGCGAGAGGTCGGTCATCGCGACATACGGGTCGCCCCGCACGCGGCCATCGGCGATGACGCGATAATCCCAGTGGTCACCGCTCTCGATCTGGTCGTAGACGAAGGCATCTGCCGATGCGACACCGAACAGGTAGCCGACGCCGGGCTGGTCGTCGATCGTAAACGCATCGCTGCCCAGCACCCGACCATCGACCTCGAAATCCCGACCACCACGCGCGAAGTTGTCTTCCCACGGATCGCGAGGGAAAAGCACCCGGACGCGACCGTCGGTATCGACACGGAAGATCGTGACGTAAGCGTCCTGATCGAGGCGGAAGTACACCCGGACGCGCTCACCGCGGGTAAAAACGGCCGCGTCGTCCCGGTTGGTCCACACCTCGATACGCGGACGGTAGAGGCTGGCGTGCCGCGCCGAAGGGGCGGACACGACGGCCAAGCTGAGCAGAGCGATGGTTGTAAGCATGATGCCTCCCGCCCCACGTAAGGCAGAGACTATGCCAGCGGCGTGATGTACGTAAATTATATTGTTATAATGACTTGGCAGGGTTGTCAGCCATTCCAGCTGTCCCATTGCAAGGACATTTCTTGGCTCAGCGCCTAGACCTGCTGGATCCGGCGGAAGTTGCGCGTCTCGGCGGGATTGAGATCGTAGCCGAGGGCGTGGTCGAGGGATACCTCGCGGGGCTCCATCGGTCGCCTTTCCGCGGGTTTTCGGTGGAGTTCACCGAGCACCGCGCCTACCAGGCAGGCGACGAGCTGAAATACCTCGACTGGCGGATCCTGGGCCGTTCCGATCGGCTGTTCGTAAAACAATTCGAAGAGGAAACGAATCTCCGCTCGATGATCCTGGTCGACGCCAGCCGGTCGATGGCCTGGCAGGGCGCGCCGGAGCGCTTGACGAAGCGCGCCTACGCGGATCGCCTGGCTGCGGCGCTCGCGTTGATCCTGTTGCGGCAGCGCGATGCGACTGGACTCGTGACTTTCGATGACCAGGTTCGTCAAGTGATTCCCGCGCGCGTGAAAACGGGTCAATGGACTCGCATCGTGCGTGGCCTTCTCGATACGCCGGATGGGCAGGGGACGGCGGCGGATGCGGCGCTGCAGCGCCTGACCGCTTTGCTCGCGCGCCGTGGCATGGTGGTCCTCATCTCGGATCTATTGTTCGATCGCGAGCTGGCACTCGCGGCATTGCGTTACTTGCGGCATCGCGGCCATCAGGTCGTCGTATTCCACCTGATGGACCCCGCGGAGGTAGAGCTCAGTGGTCCGCCGGAGGTGCGGTTCAAGGATCCCGAATCCGCGGTGAGCGTCGTGGTACGTCCTCGTGAGTTGGCCCGCGCGTATGCGGACACGGTGCGCCGCGAGATCGCCGCGTGGCGGAAGGCCTGCCGCCGACACGGCATTGCGTACCATCACGTGCAGACCGACATGCCGTTCGGCCTCGCGCTCCGCTTGTTGACGTGAGCTTCATTCATCCGTTGGCACTGCTGGGACTCGCCGCCGCGGCGATCCCGGCTTTGCTCCACCTTTTGCAGCGGCGCATTCCACCCGAGTTCGATTTCCCTCCGGTCCGGTATCGCAGCGCGGCGGAACGGGAGAGCGCTCGACGGTTGAAGCTCCGGCACCTGCTGCTGCTGATTCTGCGCACGGCGTTGATCGTCGCGATCGTGCTCGCGGCCGCGCGGCCGCTGGTGCCGCTGCGGGGGGGCGGTGCTCACCAGCCGACCGCCGCCGTCTTCGTTCTCGATAACTCTCCATCGTCGGGAGCGATCGTCGACGGCGGACTCGTGCTCGACCGGCTGCGTGTCGTGGCGCGCGCATCCCTTGGGCGCACCACGCCCGCCGATCGCGTGTGGCTGATGCTGTGCGACGGCGTGCTGCGCGGCGGCACCCGCGAAGCGCTGCTGGCGACGATCGACAGCACGCGTCCCGGCTGGCTGCGGCTCGATTTGGTCCAGGCCGTCGAACGCGCCGCTCGCATCGTGAATGCACAGCCGCTGGTGGGCCATGAAGTGCACGTGCTCAGCGATTTACAACGCACGGCGCTGGTGTCGGGTCACGCCGATGTACCGGCCGGCGTGAGGGTGCTGGCGCTCGCTCCTGGGCGCGGGGCACCCAATCGCGGAATTGCCACGGTCACGGTCTCCGAGGGTGCCGCAGTCGTCGAGTTGAGCGGCTCGCTGCTGGGGAGCGGCGGCACGCCGCAACCCGTGCCAGTGACAATCCGCATCGGCGCTGGCCGGCGCGACCGCGGAGAAGTCACGGCCCGTGGATTGGCGACGGCCGGCAGCGGCCGCGCCGGCGGAGCGATCCGTTCAGCGGTCACCGTGTCGCTGCCGGCGCAGTCGCTCGCACCGGGGTGGTGGCTGGGCGAAGCGGCGCTCGAACCTGACGAGCTGCGCGCCGACGATCAGAGGCCGTTCGCGTGGCGCGTCGCGCCACCCGCGAGGGTCATGGCGACTCCCGGTGCCGGATCGTTCGTGGCGGCGGCGCTCGCCGTACTCCAGGAAGGCAGGCGCGTCGTCGAAGGCCGAGAAGTCGTGATCAGCGGAGGTGAACTGCCGACTACTCCTCACGCCATCCTGCAGCCGCCCGCCGATCCGGCGCTCGTCGGACAGGCAAACCGTGCGTTGGCGTCGCGCGGCGTGCCGTGGCGGTGGGGTCAATTGGGAACTCCCGGAGCGCTCGCGTCGGCTGAATTGCCGGTGCTCAACGGCGTGCCCGTGGTGCGTCGCTACCGGATCGAGGGAGCGGCGAGCGGGGAGCAGGGTGGAGGTGACGTGCCGGCGACGGTGAATGGAGAACCGTGGCTCGTTAGGTCAGCAGGCATCGTGCTGCTCGGCAGCCGCCTCGATACCACTTGGACCGCGCTGCCGGCCGCGCCGGGGTTCGTGCCCTTCGTCGATGCGCTCGTCAATCGGATCGTGATGGGCGAAGCCGAAGTCGCGGCGGCCGAAGGGGCGCCGCGCGTGGAGTTTCGGACGCGCGGCACGGATACGATCGGAGCGACCGTGTTCGGTCCTGACCCACGCGAATCCGACCTCACGCCCGCCACGATAGCGCTCGTCACGACCGCGCTAGGCGGAAAGGATCGAACGGCGGTGCTGGGTGCCGATCGATTTGCCGCCGAGGGTTTCTCCGGCACGCGGCGCGCCGACGCGAGCGGGATCCTGCTGCTCCTGGCGTTGCTGCTCGCCGCCGCTGAGTTGGGGGTCGCGACCCGAACCCGCTGATGCCGCTCGACTTTCTGCTCGAGAGGTTCCACGACCTTCCCGCCACGCGCGCGCTCATCGAGCGCCTACCGTCGCCCGGAAAGCGCATCGGAGTCGGTGGCCTTCCCGGCTCGAGCCCGGCGGTGTTGGTCGCTACGCTCGCCCGCGCGTTGCCGCAACGCGTCTTTACCGTCGTCGCTCCCACTCCCGCGGACGGGGAGCGCTGGCTCGCGGATTTGCAAACGCTTCTGGGACCAGACACGACGGCGCTGTATCCACAGCGCGAATCGCTCGGTGCCGAGGAGCCGCATTACGAGCTCGCGGGCGAGCGCATCGAGACCCTCGAGGCGCTGCTGCGCGGGGCAGTGCGTGTACTGATTACGACGGCGCGGGCCAGTGCGGAACGAACGGCGGTGCCGGCGGCACTGGAGCAGGCGCGGCTCGTGATCGGCACTAACGAGAAAAGGAGTCTCACCGACACGACGCAGCGCCTCGTGGAGATGGGGTACGAGCGTGTCCCCACTGTCACTGAAGTCGCGCAGTATAGCGTTCGTGGCGGAATTCTCGACGTCTACGGATTCGGGATGGCGACGCCGGCACGCATCGAATGGTGGGGCGACGACGTCGCCTCCGTTCGCAGCTTCGATCTCGATACGCAACGCTCGGGCGACACGGTCGATCGTGTGACCGTTCTGCCCGTGCGTGCGGAGTCGGTGCAGGGCCAGGTAGGGGCGCAGCATGCTGCGCCCCTTCGAACGAACCTGTTGGCACTTCTCCCGACCGACACGGTCGTGGTCACCGATCAGGAATCCGCGGTGCAGCGCGAAGTCGAGCGCGCCTGGGCCGATGCCGCGCACCATCTGGAGGTCGCCCGTCGGATGGGAGAAGAGCCGCCCCCGCGGGAGGAGCTGCTCATCGAACCCGGGGTGTGGCGGGCGCGACTTACCGCTCTCGCCCGCA
>Ga0209375_1001470_pt1 | contig 17745 bp, 17 predicted proteins | sample GraSoiAngelo_131_FD_185888 | JGI IMG/M metagenome (GOLD analysis project Ga0209375, IMG submission 185888) | Grasslands soil microbial communities from the Angelo Coastal Reserve, California, USA - 14_0929_02_30cm (SPAdes) (version 2) | ecosystem: Environmental > Terrestrial > Soil > Grasslands ... | reverse complement strand
GGCAACGCTCGCCGTATCGCCAAGGGAGCAGGGAGCGGGGAGCGGTTCGTCCTGTCGCCCGACCAGCGGCGACTCGTCGAGGCCCGGTTCCCAAAGACGCGCAAGAACTCGGCGGGGTACGCGCTGAATCATTTCGCCGACTCGGGGGATGAGCTCGATCTCCTCGTCGGGTCGGAGGGAACGCTGGCGTTCATTACCGCGGTGGAGTGGCGGCTCGAGCCGATCCCCGTCGACGCCGCGGGCGCGGCACTCGGGTTCGCGGACCTGCGGCAGCTCGCGGAGGCCGTCCCCTACCTCGTCTCCCTGAATCCGTCGGCGGTCGAGCTTCTGGACCGGACGCTGCTCGATGTGGTGCGGGATGCGGGCGCCCCCCCCTCCGTCGACGTGCCCGAGGGGCTCGAGGGACTGCTGCTGATCGAGTTCGAGCGTGAGACTCAGGCGGCGGCGCGGGGGGTGGTCGGCGACGCGGTGCGGGGCCTACGCACCAGCATCGTGCACGTCGCCACGGCGGTCGACCGCGCGGGCCTCGAGACGCTGTGGGCGGTGCGCCGCCTGGCGAGCCCTGCCCTGGCCCGCCTTCCGGAGGACCGACGCTCGTTGCAGGTGGTCGAGGACGGGTGTGTGCCGCTCGAGCGACTGGCCGACTACATCGGTGGGATCCGCGCGGCGGCGGAGGCGTGCGGTATTCCTGTCGCTATTTTCGGACATGCGGGCGACGGCCACGTGCACGTGAATGCGCTCCCCGACCTGACCGTTTCCGGCTGGCGCGATGCGCTCGCGGCGCTCTATGCCGACGCGGCCGAGCTGCTGTTGCGGCTGGGCGGGACGCCGAGCGGCGAGCACGGCGTGGGGCGGCTGCGCGCCGGGCTGTTGGAGCGGTTCTACGGCCCGGAGGTGACGGCGCTGTTCCGCGGGCTGAAACAGGCGTACGACCCGCGCTGTACGCTCAACCCGGGTGTTATAATCCCCTCGGCGGATTGGGCGCCCCTCGCCGATCTCAAGGTCGGGCCCGAGGCGGCGCCGATTCCCCATGACATTGCCGCCCGGCTGCGCGAGGTGGAGCGGACAGCCGGCTGGGCGATCCCGAAGCTCGACCTGGCGACCCCGAGCCCCTGACACCCGGCACTTATGGAAGTCTTCCGCGCTCCGCGCGTCACGCTCATCGCCCGACCTGAGTTCCTCGAGCCCGAGCACCTCCCGGTGCAGTGGCAGGGCACCGCCTCCGCTGGGGAGCGGCTCGCCGAATTCGCCGGCCGGCTCTGCTACATGAGCCAGCACAACCCCGCCCACCGGTCCACGGCCGAGTACCTCGAGAACATCAAGAAGCAGGGCCACGGCTCGGTGCTGGAGCATGCCGTCTACGTGCTCCTGATCGAAGGCATCTCGCGCTCCTGCTCGCACGAGCTGGTGCGACACCGTGCGGGGTTCGGCTATTCCCAGCTGTCGCAGCGCTACGTCGACGAATCGCACGCCGCCTTCGTCGTGCCACCCGCGATGCTGGGCGACCCGGCACTCGAATCGGAGTGGGAGCGAGAGGTGGCGGACGCCCAGGCGGCCTACGTGCGGGCCGTCGAGGCGCTGGTGCAACGCTATGCCTGGATCGCAGACAAGGTGCACCGGCGCAAGGTCGCGCGCGAGGCGGCGCGCAGCGTCCTTCCCAACGCCACCGAGGTGAAGATCGTCGTGTCGGCCAACGCGCGCGCATGGCGGACCATGCTCGAGCTGCGCACCAGCGAGGGCGCGGAGCTCGAGATCCGGCGGATGGCGATCGCGTGCCTTCGCGTCCTCGAGCGCGAGGCACCGGCGTTGTTCTCCGATTTCGAGATTTATCTCGCCGACGACAAACACGACGCCGCGCGCGTCGCGTATCACAAAGTTTGACGCGCGTCGACGACGAAAAAATTTCCGAGTTGCCTATTGCGCATCGCTCCGGTGTTCCTTATTGTCTACTCGACAACGCGTTTCGATCCACAGACCGCACGAGCGGCCTTTTTTGTGGGAGGTCACCCGAGACCAAATGCGCATCGGTCTCGCATACAACGAAAAACCCGATCCCGCGCCCGACGCGCAATCCGACGGTTCCGGCGACGCGTTCGCAGAGTGGGACGACCCATCCACCATCGCTGCGGTGGAGCAGGCTCTCGGTCTCTTCGGCGATGTGATCCGCCTCGAAGCCGATCAGTTCTTTCCGCAGAACGTCGTCCTCGCCAGCCCGGATATCGTCTTCAACATGGCCGAGGGACTCCACGGCCAGAGTCGTGAAGCCCTCGTCCCCGCGATCTGCGAGTACCTGAACATCCCCTACACGGGCTCGGACCCGCTCACGTTGGCGTTGTCGCTCCACAAGGGCCGGACCAAGGAGACGCTCGCGTACCGCGGCGTGCCCACGGCGCCGTTCACCTGCCTCGATGCGGCGGAGCAGGTCGAGCGCATGGCGCTGCCCTACCCGGTGTTCGTCAAGCCGGTCGCCGAGGGGTCGGGGAAGGGCGTGTTCGCCACCAACCTGTGCGCGAACGTCGCCGCGCTGCGCGAGCGCGCCCGGTTCCTGCTCGACCGCTACGCCGAGCCCGTGCTGGTCGAGACCTACCTGCCGGGCCCCGAGTTCACCGTCGCGATCCTCGGGAACGGCCCGGAGGCGTATTGCCTGCCGGTGATCGGATTCGATTTCTCGGCGCTTCCCGCGGGCGCACCCCCGGTGTACGGCTACGAAGCGAAGTGGGTGTGGGACCGCCCTGAAGCACCGCTCGCGATCTTTCAGTGCCCGGCGCGCGTGCCGGCGACGCTGTACCGCGAGATCGAGCGCACCGCGCTCGACGCCTACCACGCCCTCGGCTGCCGCGACTGGTGTCGCGTGGACCTCCGGGTGGACCGCTTCGGCGTGCCGAACGTCCTCGAGCTCAACCCGCTACCGGGGATCATCCCCGATCCGGCCATGAACTCCTGCTTCCCCAAGGCGGCGCGCGCCGCGGGCTTCGGCTATGACGAGCTCATCCAGGAAGTGGTCCGCATCGCCTGGCGCCGGCTGACGGGACGGGAGTCGATGGTGGAGACACGGACCGCGGTGGTGGGCGCGTGAGAGTCGCCATCCTGTTCGACCCCGGGGCCGAAGACTGGACGCCGGAGGACATCCGGGGCGTGATGAAAGCCGTGGACGAGATCGGCGCGATCTTCGCGTCGATGGGCCACGAGATCCGCAAGGTGCCGGTCCGCCACGACATGCGCTGGTTCCAGGTGGCGCGTCGGGCCGACCTCGCGTTCAACCTGTGCGAGGGCGTCCACGGGAAGAGCGAGTGGGAAGAGCACGTCGTGGGCACGCTCGAATTCGCGGGAATTCCCGTCACCGGCGCCGCCCTCTGGACCCTCGCGGCGTGCCGCCGCAAGCCCATAGCGAACGCCTTGCTCCAGCAGGCCGGGCTCCCCATTCCCCGCTGGACCGTCGCGCAGGGCAAGATCGAGGACGACTTCCCGCTGCCCGCCATCGTCAAGCCGGCGTCCGAGGACGCGAGCGCGGGGCTCGACCGCGGCTCCGTCGTGAGCGACCGCAAGGCGCTGCGCGCGCGCGTCGCGGCCATGACGGAGCAGTTCGACGAAGTGCTCGTTCAGGAGTACGTCGGCGGCCGCGAGTTCAACGTCGGCTTCGTGGGGAGCCGCGTGCTGCCGATCGCGGAGATCGACTTCAGCCGGATGCCCGAAGGCGCGTGGCCCATCCTCACCTACGCCGGAAAGTGGGAGATCGGCTCCGCCGACGACCTCGGCTCGGTGCCTGTGTGCCCGGCCGCCGTCCCGCAGAAGCTCGCCGATCGCCTGGTCAGGGTGGCCGAGCTCGCCTGGCGGACCATGCAGGGAAAGGGCTACGGCCGCATCGACCTCCGCCTCGACGACCAAAGCCGGCCCTGGGTGCTCGAGGTCAACCCCAATCCGGACCTGAACGACGACGCCGGTCTTTCCCGCATGGCGAAAGTCGCCGGCTGGGACTACGCCGAGCTGGTGCGCCGGATCGCCGAGGTCGCCCTGCGCGAGGCGCAGGGCGCCAAGGCCGCACGTGAGCTGCTCGCTCCGTCGCGTCGACCGCGCGCAACGCGCACCGCTTGAGCGGCTCACGGCGGCCACCGGCCTGTTCCGGCCGGACGAGGTTGCCATCGCCGTTGAGCTGCTCGACGACGCCCTCGCGGGTGACGACGCCTATCGGTTTCTCGGCGCATACGCGGGCGACGACCTCGTGGGGTACGCCTGCTGGGGCCCCACCCCTGGTACCGTCGGAACCTTCGATCTCTACTGGATCGTCGTGGATCCGGCCCGACAGGGCGAGGGAGTCGGCACCCATCTGTTGCGGGCGGTCGAGGACAAGCTGACGACCGACGACGGACGACTGGTCGTCGTCGAGACCTCGTCGCGCGTCGACTACGCGCCCACACGCGCCTTCTACGAGCGGCGCGGCTACACCCAGGCGGCCCGGCTCCCGGGCTACTACGCCCCCGGCGACGACCTGGTGATCTATCTCAAGGACCTGACGCATGGACACCTGGCAACAGCTACTGCGTAGGCAGGGCATCGCCTCGCTCGAAGCCCTCGTCGCCAGGTTCGGCGCCGAACACTTCCCCGACCTCGAGCGACTGCGACAAGCGGCGGAGAATTTCGAGTTCCGGATCTCCCCCGCGATGGTGGACCTCATCAAGTCGCCAGGCGATCCCATCTGGCGGCAGTACGTGCCGGACCTCCAGGAGCTCGAGGTGCACGACGGCCTGGTGGACTCGTTGGCCGAGGACGCGCACTCCCCCGTGCCGAATATCACCCATCGCTATCCCGATCGGGCACTGTTCCTCGTGTCCCCGGTGTGCGCCGCGTATTGCCGCTTCTGCACGCGGCGGCGCAAGGTGGGTGACCCCGAGAAGATTCCTATGGCTCAGCTCGAGTCTGCGTTTCGCTACCTGGAGGAGCACGTCGAGATCCGCGACGTGATCATGTCGGGCGGCGATCCGTTGCTCCTTTCCGATCGGCGCATCGACGAGCTCTGCAAGCGCCTGCGGGCCATCCCGCACCTCGAGGTCATCCGGATCGGCAGCCGGGTCCCGTGTCACCTCCCCGAGCGGATCACCCCGGAGCTGTGCGGGATACTGAAGCAATACCATCCGCTCTACATCAACACCCACTTCAACCACCCCGACGAGCTCACCCCCGCGGCGGTGGCGGCGCTCGGCCGTCTCGCCGACGCCGGAGTGCCGCTCGGCTGCCAGACGGTGCTCCTGAAGGGCGTGAACGACGATCCCGAGGTGATGAAGCGGTTGATGCAGAAGCTGCTCGCTGCACGGGTGCGACCGTACTACATCTACATGTGCGACCAGGTGGCTGGGGCGGAGCATTTCCGTACGACCGTCGAGAAGGGCCTCGAGATCATCCGAGCGCTGCGCGGCTGGACCTCGGGGCTCGCCGTGCCGCACTTCGTGATCGACGCGCCCGGGGGCGGTGGAAAGATCCCGCTGCTTCCGGAATATGTGGAGTCGATCAGCGACGACGCGGTCGTGCTCAGGAACTACGCGGGGAAACGCTACGTATACCGGCAACCCGGAACACCCGAGCTCCGCCCGCCGACGGAGTTCGAGCCGGTGCTGGTGGGATAAATAGCCTAGGTCTGGGCGATGATCCCCGTGCGCAGCGCGAACCGCACCAGCTCCGGTCGCCGCACTAGTCCCAGTCGGTCTTTGAGGCGCGCGCGGTACTCGTCCACCGTCCTCGGGCTGACGGACAACTTCAGGCCGATCTCCTTGGAGCTGTGCCCCAGCGCGAGCAGCGCCAGCACCTGGCGCTCGCGCGTGCTCAACCGCTCCGCCGTCACTTTCTCGTCGTCTACCTGACCGCCCTTGCGATAGCGCTCCAGCACGATCAACCGGGCTGCGTCTTCGTCGAGGAAGAGTCGGTCCGCGGCCACCGACCGGATCGCGCGGGATAGCTCCTCCACCGGAGCGACCTTCTGCATGAAACCGCTCGCGCCCGCCTCGAGCGCGTCGCACAGCTGCAGCTCCTGCGGCAGCGCGGTGAGCACGAGGACCTTGGCGCCAAGGCCGAGCGCCACAATGCGGCGCGTGGCCTCGATGCCCCCGTTCCCGGGCATGGCGAGGTCCATCAGGACGACGTGCGGTCGTGTGGTCTTGGCCAGCGCCACCGCCTCACTCCCGCTTCCCGCCTCGCCCACGACGACCAGACCCGGCTCTCTCTCGAGCAGCGCGCGCAGACCGGCCCGCAAGACGGCATGATCGTCCGCCAAGAGAACTCGGATTTCTCGTGTACTGCTGGCGCCGCCGGTATCGAACACCGATGCTCCTCGGTCCGTACTCACCTCCTCACTCATACAAGGATCTGTGCGCAATCGGAAGAGTTGCGCGGCCGCCACAGTGCCGGGCCGGCAGGTATGTTTCGCCGCATGCGGGCGATGCTGCTCGACGCGCCGCCCCGCCCGTTGCGTGCGGCCGACACCCCGACTCCGGAGCCGGGCGGCGGTTCTGCAGATCTAATGCGGAATGCGGAGTGCGGAATGCGGAATTGATGAGGAAGGTTCGATCCGCGGTGCCGGCCGTTCCGCTCGACGCCCGCGCGATTCATTCCGCATTCCGAATTCCGCACTCCGCACTGTCTTATGGCAGCTGCCAGATCTCCACTCTGTTTCCCGTGAAGACCGGGATCAGGATGCGTTTGCGCTTGCCGTCGTACCCGATGTCCGCGGGACTCGGCACGCCGGTGATCAGCTTCACTTCCTGGCCGGTCTCGTAGCTCGAGACGGTCGAATCGCTCCAGCTCGAGGCGAGTATCCTGGTGCCGCCGATCTCGACCCCGTCGAACCCCCCCGGGCCTTTAGCGATCACGCTCGGCGCCTTGTCGCCCGGCTTCCACGCCAGGATCGAGCGTCCCCCGAATTGCACGACGATGAAGCGCTTGCCGACGGAGTCCAACGTGATCCCGTTCGGCCGGCCCAGCGTGTCCCCCCGCACCGCGACTGTCACCTGCCGGTCCGTGCCCACGCGAAAGATCCGATCGGGCCCCGGATGCAACACGTTGCCCACATCGTCGAACCGGATGCCGGTGTCGGTGATGTAGAGCGCACCGGTCTGCGCAATCGCGATGTCGTTGAGGAACACCGCGCCGAGACTGGCCAGGCTCACGCTGTCCCGAGCCGCGCCGGTCTTCGCGTCGAACGATCGGATCGCATCGATGTCGGCGACCCACAAGGTGTCCCCCCGAAGCGCCAGCCCCTTGGGGGCATTCAGGGTCACACCGTTGTGGCCACCCTCGATGAACTTGAGATTCTCGACGGCGCCGTCCGGCCGTACGCGGCTGATGAATCCGTTGTTGTCCTTCGTCGTGGGGCCGCCGTTGATGTTCGAGACGAAGTAGATGTCCTGCACGGGGTCGTGCAGCACGGATTCCGGCGTGAGGAACCCTTCCACCACTGCCACCTTCGTCGCGGCCGGAGATGCTGGCGGCGTGGGCGCCGCGACGGGCGTGGCGGCGGGAGCGACGGGAGCGGCCGTGTCGGCCGCGGCAGACGTCTCGGATGCCGGCGGCGCACGATCCACTCGCAGGCACGCCGCTCCAAGGACGGCAAGGCTCACGCAGAGCAGTGTGGTTCTCATGGGTCCTCTAGTACCCCGTTAGGCCTTCGCTTCCTCAAGCTCCTTCTTCCGCACCTCCGCCACTTTCTGGGCCGCGTCGGGCGGGACCTCCTGGTATACGTGGAATTTCGCGTGGTAAGTCCCGCGCCCGTGTGTGATCGAGTGCAGCGTCGTGGCGTAGCGATCCAGCTCGGCTTCGGGAACCAGCGCCTTCACCTTGACCAGGCGGCCGTCGGGCTCGGTACCGAGGATCTGGCCCCGGCGCGACGACAAATCGCCCATCACCGCGCCCTGGTACTCGTCCGGCGTCGACACTTCGAGCTCCAGGATCGGCTCGAGCAGCACCGGTCGGCAATTCGGACTCACGTTCCGAAATGCCAGGATCCCCGCCATCTTGAACGACATTTCGTTCGAGTCCACGTCATGGTAGGAGCCGTCGTACAGTTCCGCTTTGAAGTCGACCACGGGGTATCCGGCCACGGGGCCGCGCGCCGCGGCTTCCTGGATTCCGCGCTCGACCGCCGGGATGTACTGCCGCGGGATGACCCCGCCCACGATCTCGTCCACGAACTGGATGCCCGAGCCGCGCGGCAGAGGCGCGATCCGGATCCAGCAGTCGCCGTACTGGCCGCGGCCGCCCGTCTGCTTCTTGTGCTTCCCCTGGCCCTCCGCGCGCGCCTTGAAGGTCTCGCGATAGGCGATCTTCGGCTTCCCGATGACCGCGTGCACGCCGAACTTGCGGGCCAGACGTCCGACGATGATCTCGAGGTGGCGCTCCCCCAGCCCCCGGATCAACGTCTGTCCCAGCTCGCCCGAGTACTCGTGCTGGAACGTGGGATCCTCTTCGTGCAGCTTGTGCAGTCCATTCGAGAGCTTTTCCTCTTCACCCCGTTGCTTCACCTCGATCGCCTCCGTGATCACCGGCTCCGGGAAGGGGATCTTGGGAAGTACGATCGCAAAGTCCTTGGTCGACAACGTGTCGTTCGTGTGCGTGTCTCGCAGCTTGGCCACGACGCCGATGTCCCCCGCGTGCAGCTCGGGGACTTCGATCCGGTCCTTCCCCACGGTGACGCACAGGTGGTTCAGTTTTTCCACGGCTTCGCGCGGCGCGTTGTAGACGTCCTGCCCGTTCTTGACCAGGCCTGAATACATGCGGAAGAACGTCACGTCGCCCACGTGCGGCTCGGAGATCGTCTTGAACACCTGTGCCACGAACCGCCCCGCGTCCTCCGGCTTGAGCGTCACCCGCTCGGCGCTCCCCCACCGCTGCGCCCCGACCGGGGGGCGCTCGTTCGGCGCGGGAATCAGCTCCACCAGCTTCGAGAGCAAGGCACGCGTCCCGTAGGTCAGCTCGGCGGCGCCGCAGAACAGGGGGAACAGCTCGCCCTTCAGCATGCCGGCCTTCATGGCGGCGATCGCCTCGTCCCGCCCGATCTCCTCGCCCCCCAGGTAGCGCTCCAGCAGCGTATCGTCCGTTTCGGCGATGCGCTCGATCAGCTCCTTGGAGTAGCGCTCGAACCGGTCCCGGTACTCGGGCGGGACATCGACCTCCTCGTACTCGCCGGCCTTGGTGCCCTTTTTGTACAGGTGGCACTGCTTGGAGAAGAGGTTGATGATCCCGTGGAACTCGGGGCCTTCGCCCACGGGGATCTCCACCGGGATCACCTTGGGCGTCAGCCGCTCCTTGACCTGCGTGTAGACCTTCTCGAAGTCGGCATGCTCCTTGTCCATCAATGAGACGAAGAACAGGCGTGGGATCTCCCGCTGCTCGCAATAGTCCCACACCTTTTCGGTGCCCACCTCCACACCGCCCGTGGCCGAGACGACCACCACGGCTCCATCCGCCGCGTACACGCCCGCGAGCGCTTCCCCCGTGAAGTCGAGATAGCCCGGCGTATCGATCAGGTTGAGCTTCGCGTCCATCCATTCGGCGACCGCGAGGGCGAGATTGATGGAGTACTTGCGTTCGATTTCGTCGGGGGTGTAGTCGGTGAGGGCGGTGCCGTCCTTCACGGATCCGTGGCGCTTGCTCGTGCCGGCCACGAACGCGAGGGCGTCGACCAGGGAGGTCTTGCCGCTCGCGCCGTGGCCCACGACCGCCACGTTGCGAATCTCCGGTGTCTTGTACACGCGCATGGGCGCATGCAGCTCCTGCTGGGGGTGAGAAGAATATGGAGCACGAAACAGCAGGCAGGCTAGGCTAGCCGTTGAAGGCCTGCTCCCTATTCACTCGCTCCTCCTGACTCCTCGGCAGCCATAGCGCCACCAGTCCACCCAGCAGCATCACGCCTCCCGCCAGGAGGAACGTGCTTCGCTGGCCGAGCCCGTCGTACGCCAAACCAGCGGCGAGCGGGCCGAAGCTGCGGCCCAGCGCGGCGAACGCCTGCGCGGCCCCGAGGATCGTGCCCTGTTCCGTAGGGTCCGCGTAGAGCGACACCAGACCCGACGCGGCGGGTGCGAACAGGCTGTTCGTGAAGGCGAGCGGGACCGTCCAGGCGTACACCAGGAGACTGGTGCCGGCCCACGGCAGTGCCGCGATGCTCACTCCCATCCCGAACAACCCGATGATGAGTAGGGCGCGCGCGCCTGTGTGCCGCTCGATCCGACCGAACAGAAAACCCTGAACCAGCGCGGCGATCGCACCGATCACGACGAAGAGCCAGCCCAGCTCCCTCGCGCCCCAGGCGAACGCCTTGGCGGTGTGCAGCGGCAGGGCCACGGTGTAGCCCGCGAAGGCGAACGGCGCGAGGAACCATACAAGCATCAGCGGCCGCAGCGCCTTTCGAGCCAGCGCTTCCACCATGTGACCGAGATCGAACAACGGCCGCGTCGTGCGGTGCTCGACCGCGAGCGACTCCCGCAAGATGGCGCTCGCCGAGAAGAAGTTGACGATCGACAGCCCAGCCGCGATGAGCCCGGGCGCGCGGTGACCCAGGTAGTGGTCGGCGAGCCCGCCGATCAGGGGGCCGAGCACGAATCCGATCCCGAACGCGGCCCCGATGACACCCATACCGCGGGCCCGCTCCGCCGGCGACGTGATGTCGGCCATGTACGCCTGCGCCGCCGAGATGTTGCCACTCGCGAACCCGGAGATCACGCGGGCGACGAACAGGACCGCGTACGAAGGGGCGAAAGCAAACAACGCGTAGCCCAGGGCGTTGATTACCATCGTGGTGAGCAAAATGGGTCGGCGGCCGATTCGATCGGACAACCGGCCGAGTAGCGCCGTCGCCAGGAACTGCATGGCGGAGAAGACGAACACGAGCGCGCCGTAGCCGATCCCCTGCGCCCCGAACCGGATGGCGTACACCGGCAGGATCGGGATCACGATCCCGAACCCGATGAGGTCGATGAGGACCGTGAAAAAGATGACGGCGAAGCGCGAGCCGCTCGTGGTCGCCGTCACGGATAGGCCTTGCACCACTCGCGCCAGTCGTCGTCGATCGCGTCCGCCAAGCGGCGCGCCGCGTCGCGCAGCCAGTGCTTGTCGCGCCGCTTCAAGTCGGCTCGAATGGCTCCGGAGCGCGGGCTGCCGAGATGAGTGTTGGCAGTCTCCCAGCCCATAGCGGACAGCAGTCGGGCTTCGTCGCGCTTGCGCGGCAGCTCGTTCAACCGCACGCGCGAGCAGTCCGGCGCGAGCCGGCGTACGAGCCAGGCACCGTCCACTCTGACGCACGGATCGGGACACCGAACGCCCCGACGCAGGATCGCGTCATAGTGGATCTTCCCTGCCGCACCGCTCAGCACCCACATCGCGCGCCGCACCATCCCCCCCGTCCCGACGCTCCCCCCCAGGGCCAGGGTGCAGGCCGAGGGAGCGAGTGCCTTGGCCTCCCGCGCGACCCGCCCACCGCGCCACGCAGCGAGCGCGACGAACCGCTGGCGCCCCAGGCTCCCGAGTCCGGCCACGCGATGCACGATCCTGATCTTGAGATCGCGCTCGGGGAGGGCCCGCCGGAGCGAGGTCAGCACGACACCCGGAACGGTCGTTTTCACCGTGGGGAGCGACTCGAGCTTGCCCCAGAAAGTCTCCGGATCGTGCAGGCGATACAACGCCATTTCGCGCAGCGCGGTGTGATGCTCGGCGAGCACGAACGCCTTTCCCCCTTTCTCGAGCGCCTCCCGGTAGCCGTCGAGAATCGCGCCTACGGCTTCCTTGGTGTCGATTCTCAAGTCGTGATATTCGCTCGCAACCACCGCGCTGGTGGCGAGCCGCACCAAGTCGTTGGTGTACGGCAGCGGCCACGCTTCGTCAAAGTCGTTGACACCCCACACCAGCCGCCCCTCCGCGTCGCGCCAGGTGCCGAAGTTCTCCACGTGGAGGTCACCCACCGCCAGCACCGTCGGGGCCGCCGCGATGTCGCCCGCGAGCGCCCGCCAGCGGTCCGCCCATCGGTAGAACGTGGCTCGAAAGAAGGGGAAGATCCCGGCGCTCATCGCCCGATGCTTCTGCTCGAGATCGGGTTTAACAACCGGAATCCGCTGAGCGAGCCACGCCTCGTAGCGGGCGGTCGCCTCGACGATCCCGGTCTCGCTGTGATCTTTCATGGGGGCTACAATCTACAGCGCCCCTAACGGAAGCGTCCCATGACCACGTGGCACCGCCTCGGCCTCAAGCCCGAGCTGCTCGCCCGCGTCCCCGCCGCCTTCACGCTCGACCGCTGGTCGGTCGCCGTCTTCCACCATGAGGGTCAGTTCCGCGCGATCAGCAACGCCTGCAACCACAAGGGCGGCCCGCTGTGCGAAGGCCGGCTCCATGGCGAGTTCGTGATGTGTCCGTGGCACGCGTGGGAGTACAGCGTCATCACGGGGAAAGGCCCCGAAGGCTACGACGAGGAGCAGGTCCCCGTCTTCGCAGTGGAGGAGCGTGAGGACGGCGTTTACGTGCGGACGCCGCCGCTGCAGCCGCGGAAGCTCGTCAAGCACAAACCGTCGCACTTGCTCGAGACCCACCCCAAGCCCAGCGGCGCGCCGCCACGGGTGTTGGTCCTCTCCACCACCGCGATGGACGACGTCAATCCGCGCTTTTCCACATCGGACGCGCTGCTCGAGCACGCGCTCGACCAGGCGAAACGCCGCGGAGCCGACACCCAGTACATCAAGCTGCGCGATCTCAAGTTCCGCCACTGCGAGGGGAACTACTCCAAGGCGGCACGCGCCTGTACGTGGCCCTGTGCCATCACGGAGCGCGATCCCGACGATCAGCTCACGGCGGTCTACGAGGGACTGGTGCACTGGGCCGACGTGGTCTTGATCGGCACACCCATTCGCTGGGGGAATGCATCCTCGCTGTATTACAAGATGCTCGAGCGCCTGAATTGCGTGCAGAATCAAGTCACGATCCAGGATAAGGTACTGATCCGGAACAAGGTGGCGTCGTTCATCATCACCGGCGGCCAGGACAACATCCAGGCAGTCGCCGGCGCCATGTTCACGTTCTGGGCCGAGCTCGGTTTCGTGTTCCCGCCGTTCCCGTTCATCGCGCACTCGCGCGGCTGGGATGCCGAGGACATGCAGAACAACGTGCGGCAGGTGAAGATGAGCGACACGCTCAAGGAGGCCGCGTACGAGTTGCTCGACCGTGCGCTCGATTTCTGGACCATCATCGACCGGCACAAGACCGAGATGGACAAGCCGATGGAGCGCGCCGGGCGCAAGGCGAGCACCCTGCCCGAGCCGGAGGAGATCGAGGAGATGACCGTATGAGCCGCCGTATGAACGTGGCCAAGGCGTACGAGCAGGCGCTGTTCGCAGGGAGCCGAGCGGAAACGGGGAGCTACTTCACGGATGACATCGTCTATTGGGTGGCGGGCGCTCCCCGGATCGGCGGCGAATGGCGAGGCCGCGAGGCGGTGCTCGATGCCCTCTGGAGCCGCGAGGCCGGACTGGGCGCCGCCGACTGGGGATCCGAAGACGTCTGGCGCGATTGGTACGAGGCGGACGATCGGGTCATCGTGGAGCTCCGCGAGCGCTCGTGGTTGAAGTCCGAGCCGAAGGACGCGATGGACCAGCGAACGTGCTGCATCCTCAAGTTTCGGAGCGATCGGATCTGCGAGATTCGGGATTACACGGACAGCCACATCTATGAGGAATTCTTGAAGCGTCACCGCGGCGAGTTGCCCAAGTTCAAGCAGCGCTAGCGCGTACGTGTGTGACCCTCATCACGCTGTTAACACTCTCCCCGTCGTAGGGTCTTATCTGCGAACCTCAACCGGGACCTAGTATGCGACGTCATATCGCCATCTTCGCAGTGCTGGCGCTGAGCGCACCGGTGGTGCTCTCGGCCCAGGACTCGAACGACGTGAAGCACGACCGCAAGGAAGTCCGCCACGACCGCCGTGAGCTGCGCGGCGACCGCAAGGACATCCGCCACGACACCAGAGACATCCGCCAGGATCGCCGGGACGTGCGGCAGGACCTGAAGAGCGGCGATACCACGGACGCACGACGCGACGCGCGCGACCTGCGGCAGGATCGCCGCGACCGGCGTCATGACGTGCGCGACGCACGCCGGGATCGCAGGGATGTGCGGCAGGATCGGAAGGACGTGCACGAGGACAAACAGGAAAAGAACGACAGCACAAAGTAGCCCGGCCAAGCACTGCTAGACGCACAGACGCACAGGGGAGAACAGAATGGAGTGAGTGGGAATACCTGCTCACTCTGACTGTTCTCCTCTGTACGTCTGCTGCGTCTGTGCGTCTAGTCTGTCGCGTCTGTGCGTCTACGCGCCTAGTCTATAGCGTCCAAATGACTGTCACGGCGTCGGGCCAGCCAATAGAGTGGGATGCCCAGCAGTAGTGTCAGCCCGCTCCACGCCCACGCCGTGCCGATCGAGCGCGTCCGCGCCATCCAACCCCACACCGTCTGCCCGAGCACGCCGCCGCCGCTCGCGAACATCGAGTCGAGCGAGAGGATCGTCGCTCGCTGGGCCGACGGAATGTGCGCGTTGAGATACGACTGCTTGACGGGCATCGCGAGCCCGATGGCGACGCCGTACAAGAGGTAGAGCGATACGACCAGGTAGAAGTTCGTCAGCAGACCGCACGCCACCGCCAGCACCGCCTGGGCGGCGGCCGAGAGCATGAGCAGGCCGGTCCGCGTCCGCACCACGCGCGACAGCGGCGCGACGAGAGCGTTCCCCGCGATGAGACTCAGGCCGACCAGCGCGCTGATTACCCCGTCCACCCACACGAGGTCGCGCCCCAGGAGATCGAGGAAGTAGCGCTGCCAGCTGTAATACCCGAAGATCATGAAGCTCATCGAGACGAGCGACGCGAGCATGACGGGCCGGATGACCGGATTGCTCAATCCGTAGGTCAGGCCCTCGACGAACACGCGCCGCAGCTCTGCCGGCACGCGCCTGAACTCCAACGCCCTCGGGGTGAACCCGACTTCCGGCATCCGGAACCACGCCAGCAGGAACAGTGGCACGACGAGGGCGGCCCGCGCCACGTACGGGATGTCGAGCCGTATCTGGCCCAGCAGGCCGCCACCGATCGTCCCCAAGAGCATCGCGGCCCCGAACAGCATCTGCCCGCGAGAGAACACGCGCTCGAGCGGCTCGTGGTAGCCGCTGGCCTTGAGGGCGTCGACCAACCAGGCGTCTACGGCTCCCGTGTAGAAGGTGTATCCCAGTCCGAGAAACACCGACACCCACATGAACGCCCAGAATCCCCAGCCGCGCCATGCGATGGCCACGTACAGGAGCGTGGTCACGAACAGGGTGACGAGGCAGAGCAGCAGCGACACGCGTCGACCCACCGTGTCCGCCACGACTCCGGTGGGAACCTCGAACACCATCGACCCGAGCGTGAAAGCCGCGTTGGTGAGAAGCACCTGCTGGATGTCGAGCCCGGCACCCATCTTGAAGAGGGTATCGATGCCCCAGATGAGCGACATCGCCAGGTTGAAGAGGCCCGTGATGGCGAAATACGTCCGGATGATGGTGCGCGGGTTCATGCCGCCACCACCTGCGTGTTAGTCCAGGCCTTGAGCGCCGTGGCCGTCAGGATCACGGCTCCCCCGAGTACCGCCAGGGGGCCCGGCGTCTCCCCGTGCGCGAGCCACGCCCACACGGGGCTCAGCACCGGCTCGACCAGGAGGAACAGCGAGGCCTCGAGCGCGGGCACCTGGGTGATCGCGCGCGACAGGAACACGTAGGCAAGGCCGAGCTGAAACACGCCGAGGTAGATCACGATCAACCAGTCGCTGGCACGCCCGGCCGCGAGGGGGAGCGCTCCGGGCAGGCATGCCAGGAACACGATCAGGTTGCCGCACGCCGCGGCGCCCGCGATCGGGCCGTGGTCAGTCCCTTGGCGCGCCAGCCAGCGGTATCCCGTGACTGTGAACGCCCATGCCACCGCACTCCCTGCCGCGAGCACGTTGCCGAGGAGGGGATCCGGCGCAGTGGCGAAGTGTCGCTGCCCGCCGACGAACAGCAGCGCGAGGCCTGCCGCCAGCACGCCCATGAACGCCAGGTCCGCCGCCCGCACGCGCTCGTGCAGGAGCCACGGCGCCAGGGCGACCACGAACAGCGGGTTCGTCGCTTGGAGGAATACGGTGTTGGCGGCCGTGGTCAACTTGTTCGCGAACACGAACAGCAGCCCCGCAGCCGCGTAGGCCACGCCCACGAGCCCCACGCGCCAGCTCCACCGGTGGCGCGCTTCGGGGATGAAGGCGAGCATCGCCAGCATCGCCACGATGGCCCGGATGGCGGCGATTTGCCACGCGCCAAAGCCGCACCATTTGATGGCCGCCCCCGCCGTCGAGAAACAGCCGGCGGCGAGCACGAGCTGCAGGCGGGCCCCTCCCTTCACGGCAGGCTCGTCCGTAACCAGTCGCGCGCGATGGTCGCGATGTCCTGGTGCTCGACGTCCGCCAGGGCGTTGAGCCGCCGCATCTCGCCATCGGACAGGCGGCCCGCGAGCTGATCCAGGGCCGCGGCGATGTCCGGGTGCTGTTGGATCGTGGACTGCCGGGTCACCGGCGCGGCTTCATATGGCGGGAAGTAGTGGCGGTCGTCCTCCAGCGCCACCAGATCCAAGGCCTCGATCTGCCCGTCCGTCGAGTTTCCGGCAATTACGTCCACCTTACCGTCCGCGAGCGCCCGATACGTCAACCCCAGGTCCATCGCGGTGGGTGGGGAAGCGAACCGCAGTCCGTACACGCTCGCGAGACCCCGGAAGCCGTCGGCCCGCTCCAGGAACTCGTAGCCGAATCCCGCCTTCCAGCGCGGCGCCAGGCGCACCAGGTCGGAAATGCGCCTCAGGCCATAGCGCGCGGCGTCGCGGTGCCGCACGGTGATGGCGAACGTGTTGTTGAAGCCGAACGGCTTGCCCCACACAAGCCCGAACTGCCGAGCGTAGTCGCGCGCTACGGTGCGATAGACGCTATCGCGATCGGCGACGGGCGGGTGCTTCAGGACCGCGGTGTAGGCGGTCCCCGTGTACTCGACGTACAGATCGATCCCGCCCGACGTGATGGCTTGATGGCACACGAATGTGCCGCCCAGGTGGAATCGCCGCTCCACAGGGAGGGAAGTGCGCCGCTCGATCTGCTGCGCCACGATCTCGCCGAGCAGGTCGGACTCGGTGAAATTCTTGGAGCCCACCACGATCCGGTCGCGAGACCGGCAACCCGCCGCGAGTGACGCAATCATCGCGAGGGCGCACGCACCGCCCTGGACCGCCCTCCACCGCCCTCCACCGCCCATTATTCCGCCCGCCACGCAAACCGCCGCCCAGCAGCCCGTCCGCCGTGAGCGCCATGAGGGCCGCGGGCAGGGCGCCCGCGAGGATCAAGGTGTCGTCCACCACCGCCACGCCCCGGAAGATGTACACGCCCAGCCCGCCCGCGCCGATGGCCGCCGCGATGGTCGCCGTACCCACGCTCACGACCGTCGCGACGCGCACGCCCGCCAAGATCACGCCGAAGCCCAGGGGCAGCTCGACCTGCGTCAGCAGCTGCCAGTCCGTCATTCCCATTCCCCGCCCCGCTTCCCGCACCGCGGGGTCCACGCCGGCTACGCCCTCGTAGGTGTTGCGAATGATGGGCAGGAGCGCGTACAGGACGAGCGCCACGATGGCGGTCGTCGCGCCGATGCCGCCGATGAACGGCAGGGGGATAAGGAAACCAAAGA
>Ga0209375_1001468_pt1 | contig 17770 bp, 20 predicted proteins | sample GraSoiAngelo_131_FD_185888 | JGI IMG/M metagenome (GOLD analysis project Ga0209375, IMG submission 185888) | Grasslands soil microbial communities from the Angelo Coastal Reserve, California, USA - 14_0929_02_30cm (SPAdes) (version 2) | ecosystem: Environmental > Terrestrial > Soil > Grasslands ... | reverse complement strand
ATCCTGAAGTTGCTCTCTTGATTGTCGGGTGGAACGCAGCGTTCGTCTCCAAACGTGATACGAGCCAACTCCCACGGCAGATTGTGCGCGATCGCCGCAAGCCGCGAATAAACCGGCCGCGGAGTGTTCCCTCCCGAAAGCGCAATACTGAACTCGTTGCGTTCGCCAATAGCCTTATGCGCTTGTTGAAGAATGAAGTCCGCGGCGTCAGCGGCGAAATTCTTCGTTCGAATGACGTGAGGCTTAGCTTCCATAGGCAAAATACGCTCTTCAGTCGCGGTAGCGCTAGGGATACTCAGTTGATTCATTCGCCTCTCCCTTTCGAAGGGAGAGGGTTCGGTGAGCGCTCGGCATTACGAACTGGAGTCCCCCTCACCTCAATCCTCTCCCCTTCACAAGGGGAGAGGCGGAGTCGTGCAGACTGCAGAAAACGATAAGCATCAGATCGCGCAATGTGACTGCCCGCGCTTTTGCAAATAGCGCTGATGATATTCTTCAGCGCGCCAGAACTTCGGAGCGGGTTCGATTCGCGTTACCACCGGCCGATTGAAGCGGCCGCTCATATCGATTCTATCTTTTGAAGCTTTGGCCGCCGCCTCTTGTGCGGGCGAATGATAAAAAATCACCGAGCGATATTGCGTCCCAACATCGGGACCCTGCCGGTTCAAAGTAGTGGGATTGTGGTTCGACCAAAAAACATCCAGTAGCTCTTCGTAACTGACGTGCGACGGATCGAATTCCACTTCCAGCACCTCGGCGTGCCCGGTCTTGTCAGTGCAAACATCCTTGTATGTCGGGTTCTCCTTTGTCCCACCGGCATACCCGACCGCTGTGGATAAGACGCCCTTCAAATTGCGGAAAGTTTCTTCCACCCCCCAGAAACAGCCTGCACCAAATGTGGCTTTCTCTGTTTGCATACGAGGCGCTCGGTGCCATTCGCTGCTTGACTTGCCATCCTCGGTTTCGTTTCCATAGGCCTTAAGTCCAATAGCGATCCGACGCCACGGCTGCGACTATTGGATGCCTTAACCAAATGAACACATCTGTCACTACTCTCCGTCAGATGCGTTCGTTGCTGCCTGTTCGGCTTCTGAATGGATGTGGCGCATTGCTGGAGAAAACGCGAATTCCATCCGCCGGTGCGCATGCGACTGATTTGATCGAGACCGCAAAGCGGCGGTGCCGTCTCGACGATTTTGGTGAAGGTGAGTTTTTTGACGCACTTTCTCGTTTGCTTGAGTCCTGCCATAGCGAGGCACGCCTAAACCTGATCGGAAAGATCGCGCTTCGGACGAATATTTTACAAACGTTGTGCTCGCGTTTGCAGATGGAGCGCGATCGGCAGCTTTATCCCAATATCGCGCAACAAAAAATTCAGGAGCCGCTGTTTATCGTAGGGTTGCCCCGCAGTGGTACGACGCTGTTGCAGACGCTGCTCACTGTGGACCAGAACCACCGATCTCCTCTCATGTGGGAAGTAATGATGCCATCTCCACCCACTCGCACCGGTGAGAAACGCCGAATTCAACGCGCGAGGCAAAGTTGTAACTTCTTCAATTGGCTTGCGCCCACATTCCGTTACGTGCATGCCGTCGGCGCAGAACTTCCGCAGGAGTGCATCGGCCTTATGACTCCCACCTTTCTGAGTGATCAGTTCGATACGATGTATTATGTGCCATCATATCGCGCCTGGTTTTTTCGGCAGGATTTGCGGCCCGCATATCAATATCATTACCGGTTTCTTCAACACCTGCAGTTTCGGCGGGCTGCCCACCGCTGGATATTAAAGGCGCCTACTCACATGTTTGCCATCCCAGCGTTGCTGTCTGTCTACCCGGATGCGCTGTTCGTGCAGACTCACCGGACGCCGGTCGATGCGATGGCTTCGGTCTCGAGTCTTGTGACCATCCTTCGCAGCGCCTTCAGCAATGCCGTCGATCCGTTCATAGCCTGCCGCGAAGCCATCCATTATTGGTCCGAAACATTGCAGAAATTTTTACATGAACGCGATCAACTGCCCAATAACCGTATTTGCGACGTAGACTATCACGAGATTTCTCGCGACCCCATCGCAGCCGTCAGGCGAATCTACGACCGTTTTGGCTGGTCGTTGTCGAGAGAGGCAGAGCAGCGCATGCGTGTCCTGGTTACAAGCCACGCCCAGCGACAACCCGGAAACCATCGCTATCATCTTTCGGACTTTGGTTCTTCTGCGGAGGAAGTCCTCGGGGCGTTCGAGGCCTATTGTAAGCGATTTGGCTTGTTCTCGTTCGATGGTGAGAAAGATTCGTCAGCACCTCGAAATTCTTCTCTCTCGCAAGTACAAAGACGTTCTGGCTTCGTCTCGTTTACTAGAAATAATGGTGAAGTTGCCGGGTAACGCGCCTGGACCAAACGCTCTCGTGGTATGCTGCCAAGCGACAGTCCATGATTCGCCAGATTGTCTGATTGTGGTAGAGGACGGAAACTTCGCGAATGAACGTTAAATTCAACCGTGCAATTGGTGCTGATCATCCCAGCTTACCCGGACATTTTCCCGGTGCCCCACTTGTACCGGGTGTGGTGATCCTCGACGAAATACTGGCGGCGTTGCTCGAGTGGCGCGAAGAATGTGAGCTTACCGGCATACGGAGCGTCAAGTTTCTTGCGCCACTCAAACCTGAGCAGCCATTCACGATCAGTTTTTCCGCGGATGATCAACGGGCGGGCGAAGTCGATTTTTACTGCCGTATCAAAAAGCGAATAATAGTTGAAGGTCGACTTGAAGTTTGTTGGGAGACAAAGTGAGTTCGTGAACGCGCTCGTACTTGACGCGCATAAGTTTGAAACCCGGCCAAGCGATCCGCGTCTGGCGGAGTGGCTCCAGCGATTCCCACCGGCAGTGTTCAGCGAACGCCTATATCAAAGCATTGAATTGATGGAGCGCTACAGCATCGAACTGGCCGTTGATTTATCGCGTCAGTTGAATCTCGTCGATCAGCTCGGCGAATGGCGATCAGCTGATGAACTTTGTCGCATGCTCTCTTTTCAGCCGCGTTTCAAGTTCGCCTTACGCTGGATTTTGGAGCGCCTGGTCGAAAGTGGCTGCGCAGAGGCACGAAACAACGAAGAGGCTCGTTGTTATCATCTGCGACACGCGCTATGGCAGCCTGACCTCAAAGCCTTGCGCGCGATAGGTCTCAGCATCGATCCTGCTAACGCTGCGACCCTGGACTTGTTAGATCACGCCGCAATTCTGTATGCGGACGTTGCCAATGGCCAGCAAAGTGGTGATCATAATCTGTTGGGACCAAAAGGCGTGCCTCTGTGGCTGAATTATTTCCACAACGATAATTTAACTTACGCAGTAAACAATTGGGTGGGCGCCGTTCTGGCTGCTGATCATCTTTCCACTCCGCGCACACTCCGAATTTTAGAAGTCGGTGCCGGCACCGGCAGCGCGAGCGAAATCTTGCTGCAGTTAATGAGCGAACGCGGCCTATTGCCACGGCTGGAGCGCTACCTCATCACAGAGCCGAACGCATACTTCCGGCGCTGCAGTCAACGTAAACTGACGGCGCAGTATCCTAATCTTCCGCTGGAATGGGCGCCTCTGGATGTCGATTCGCCGTGGAACAGTCAAGGAATTCCTTCCGGAGAATTCGATATCGTATATGCGGTTAACGTGATGCATATCTCCAAGGATCTCTTGTTTAGCTTGCGTGAAGCGCGCATGGCTTTGGTACCCGATAGCTGGCTTGTGATCGGTGAATGCGTGCGGCCTTACGATAACCAACCCATCTATCCGGAGTTGATGTTTCAAATTCTGAATAGTTTTACAAATGTCCAGACAGATCCAGAAATTCGCCCGAATCCTGGCTTTCTAACTGCGGAGCAGTGGCGCCGCGCTTTTTGGCGCGCAGGCTTCAGTCATGCCAGCGTGACGCCGGACATCGATCGCATTCGCGAGATTTATCCGCATTTTTTCACTGCCGCGATCTCTGGACAAAATACGGCAACCGCAAAATGATGCCGGAAGCTCTTGGGACTAAAGTTTCGGAGGCAGATCGCTGGACGACCCTGCCGGAACGCGGCACGCCCGCTTCACTGCGGATCATCGCCTGGATCGCAGCGCACATCGGGCGCGGTGCAGCAAGGCTGCTGCTGTACCCGATCACGCTTTATTATGTGATCACGGCACATGCCGCACGTCGGATGTCTCGCGAATACTTGAAGCGCGTGCGTGGCGGTTCAGCCCACTGGTGGCATGTTTTCCGCCATTTTTATTGCTTCGCCGCGACGATTCTGGATCGTGTTTATCTGCTGCATGGTCGGTTCGAGCGCTTCGGCGTGACGGTTCATGGGAAGGAAATCTTGCAGCGCCAGATCGAAAGCGGGAATGGCAGCATTCTCCTCGGCTCTCACCTGGGCAGCTTCGAGGTGTTACGCGCTTTGGGAGTGATGCAGCGCAGGTTTCCGCTGAAAGTGTTGATGGACACTGTGCACAACCAAAACATCACGCGTTTTTTTGACGCGCTAAACCCGGAGATCGCTGGAACCGTAATTGCACCCGATCGAGCGGATACGTTGATAAGAGTCAAGGAGAGTTTGGATGGTGGTTACTTCGTCGGCATGTTAGGCGACCGCGTCTCCGGCGGCGACAAGACGACCCAATGTCAGTTCCTCGGTACGCCGGCGACATTCCCAGCCGGTCCCGTCCTGCTTGCTGCCATGATGCATTGCCCCGTCATCTTGTTTGTTGGCCTGTATCGCGGTGGGAACCGTTACGAAATCTATTTTGAACATTTTGCCGACGAGATCGTTATGGACCGTGATCGTCGGGCCGAAAGCATCCAGCTTTGGACGCAGCGTTACGCCAGGCGCCTGGAACATTATGTACGCCTTGCGCCTTACAACTGGTTTAACTTCTATCCGTTTTGGGACTAACGACCTCCTATGTGAGCGAATGATGGACGCCGAAACAAGCCCCGTCGATCGTATTCTGATAGCAATGGCTAATGACCTGCCGATTAACAAAGCCGAAATTCGCACACTGATCCCCCACTCCGGTCTGATGTGCCTGTTAGACGAGGTTACGCAGTGGGACGATCGATCGATTGTGTGCATCACTAACACCCATCGCGATCCGGGTAATCCATTGCTACGCGAGGGGCGCTTGTCAGCGTTGCATGCTTTCGAATACGGCGCGCAAGCTGCGGCAGTGCATGGAGGATTGCGAGCCCGCTCAGTGGGTACTACGGCCGCTCCGGGTTATCTGGCCGCATTGCGAGACGGACGCTTACACATAGCTCGATTGGATCACATCCACTTGCCGCTTCGGATTTGTGCAACGCGTCTTTTCGGCGATCGCGCCAATACGGTGTATGAATGCCTTGTCTCGGCCGCCAGCATCCTTGTAGCAGAGGGACGTATCATCATCATGGAACGCACGTGATGGTAGTCACCTCGAACACGGCTCACAGAGCGGCGGCTACAACCTTTACATTACGATCCCGCCATCGACGCACAGCACCTGGCCGGTGATGTAGCCGGCTTCTGCAGATGCCAGGAATGCCACCGCACTCGCAATGTCGTCGGGTGTGCCGGTTCTTCCGAGCGGGATTTTAGCATGAATCGTGTTCTTAATTTCGTCGGAAAGTCCGGCGGTCATGTCCGTAGTAACAAAGCCGGGCGCTACGGCGTTGACCGTAATATTACGACTCGCCAGCTCGCGAGCTAGCGATTTGGTAAAGCCGATCAAGCCCGCTTTGCTCGCTGCGTAATTCGTCTGGCCGGCGTTGCCCATGAGTCCAATCACCGAGCTGATGTTGATGATACGGCCGCTACGTTGTTTGGTCATGGTGCGAATGATCGCCTGAACAAGACTAAACGCGCCTCGCAGATTTGTGTTGATGACTGAATCCCAATCTTCCAGCGACATCCGCATCGCGAGCGCGTCACGCGTCACTCCTGCGTTGTTAACCAGGATGTCGACTCTGCCAAAGTCATCGAGAATTCGGGCCCCCACTTTTTGGACGGCTGCATGATCTGCAACGTCGACCGCATAAGCGTTCGCCGAATCCGCGCGCAACGCGTTAATCTCGTCGGAAACTTTCTTTGCGTTTTCCTCCGTTCGGCTGACACACGCCAAGCGCGCGCCTTCATTCGCAAGCCGTAATGCGATGGAATACCCAATTCCCCGCCCCGCTCCCGTGACGATCGCCACTTTATCTTCAAACCTCATATCGCTTTCCCGTTCTGCGCTAAAGAATAGCGACTTACCTTCAGGCCTGTCGAGGGCAGCGTTTTGCACCAAAGTCCAAACAGCGAGCGCAAAGAGTTAATGAACACGGAATAATAATCCTCTTTGCGTATCGTTGAGCAGACGTCCGTTCCACCTAAGATTCTTGAGCGCGCACTGCTGGCCTGAGGGAAACCCTGCTATAGCACCACTCCGTAGCGACGCTGGCGGCGGCCGAATTCTTCCACCGCGCCAAAGAGGTCTTTCTTGGTGAAATCAGGCCATAGCTTTGGCGTGATGTACATCTCGGTATACGAAGTCTGCCAAAGCAGAAAGTTAGAGAGACGCATTTCGCCGGAAGTGCGAATAAGGAGGTCCGGGTCGGGATAGTAGCGCGTGTAGAGATGTTTACTGAACATCTCCACGTCGATCATTGCTCTATCGATGTGACCCAGCTCAATCGCGCGAAGTAAGCTTTTGATGCCGTCGATGATTTCGAGCCGGCCACCATAGCTCAAGGCCAGGATGAGAGTAAGGCCGGTGTTGCCGGCAGTTTGCTCGATGGTTTTATGGAGTTGTTGCTGCGAACTTTGGGGCAAATCAGTTAGTCGGCCGATTGTCTGAAGCCGTACATTCTTTTCAATCAGTTCCGGCGTTTTTTCCTTTAAAAATTTTTCCAGTAAACGCATCAGCGCGATAACCTCGCTTTTCGGGCGCTGCCAGTTTTCAGCGGAGAAAGCGTACAGAGTCAGATATTCCACCTTTAATTCGCCGCAGCCTTCCACACACTCGCGAACCGCCCGAGCGCCGGCTTCGTGGCCCTTGATACGCGGCAGGCCGCGCGTCCTCGCCCATCGGCCATTGCCATCCATGATGATCGCGATGTGACGGGGAACGTTCTTCACGCCGGGAGGACTACCTACAAAACGATTGTCTCACCGCGTGCCGGGCCGACGCTGACCATCGACAATTTTGCTCCGGTTAATTCGGAGATATATCGGACATACTTCCTCGCCGTTGGAGGAAGCTGCGAAAAGCTTCGCGCTGCGTGAGTAGACGCGTTCCAGCCGCGCACCTCTTCATAAACGGGTTCGCAATTAGCCAACTGGCCCGCATCGCACGGCGGAACATCCAGGCGTTTTCCGTGTACCTGATAGGCGACGCAAACCCGGATTGGATCGACGTGATCGAGTCCATCCAAGTTCGTGATAGCGATCTCGTCGATTCCGTTGATCATACACGCGTAACGAGTTGCCACGGCGTCGAACCAGCCACATCGGCGCTTGCGTCCCGTTGTCGCGCCAAACTCGCGTCCCAAATTATGTAGCATTTGTGTCAATTGCGCGTCCTCGGTGGGCAAAGCTCCCTCGCCCACGCGCGTGGAGTACGCCTTCATCACGCCTACCACGCGGTCCATCCGATGCGGTGGCACACCGGTGCCTGTGCAGGCGCCGCCCGCCGTCGTGTTTGAAGAAGTCACATAGGGATAAGTGCCGTGGTCGATATCGAGAAAGGTTCCTTGTGCACCTTCAAACAGAATTTCTTTGCCGCGCTCGATGGCACGATGGAGATACACGACCGTATTGGCTACAAAAGGCCGCAATTTTTCGGCGGCTGCCAGATAAGTTTCGTTGACCTCACGAAAACTGATTGGTTTTGCGCCGAGCGCCTGAAGGATTCTGTTGTTCTCGATTACTTTGGCTTGCAATTTCTTCGAGAACACAATCGGGTGCATCAAGTCGGACATCCGCAGACCCGTGCGCGCTGCTTTATCTCCATAGGCCGGTCCTATCCCACGTTTCGTGGTTCCGATCCGGCCCCGACGCAGTTCGCGCTGCTCGTCAAGCATGCGGTGGTACGGCAGAACAAGGTGAGCGCAATCGCTAATGAGCAAGTTCTTATCAATCTTGATTCCCAATTTGTGCAAACCATCGATCTCGGCGACGAGCCCGACCGGATCGATCACGACGCCGTTTCCAATCAGGCAAATCTTGCCGCGCCGGAGGATTCCCGACGGGATCAAATGCAGAACGTACTTCATGCCGCGATAGATCACGGTGTGGCCGGCATTGTTGCCACCCTGACTGCGCACAACAATGTCTGCCTGGGCAGTAAGCACGTCGATGATCTTGCCCTTGCCCTCATCCCCCCATTGCATCCCAATTAAAATTGTATTCGCCATTGAACTTAGAAATGGGCAAAAAATTTTCCCGATGCATCCGGCAGGACACAGTCGGGACTGCCTACAAATGATAAGTTAGCAAGGTCTTCGCGCAACAAATTTCGCGCTTTGTGCTCTTTCGCACTCTTTCTGCAGAGGAAGCTGGCGGCTTTCCCGACAACGTCCCTGTCGGTTAAGGCGCGGGCGTTTGCTCGCTACGAGTTTGCGCTTTTGGCGAGGGAGTAGCACTTGGCTCCTCCCTTCCAGATTCGATCATCGTCGGCCGAATCGGGCCGATCCCTTCCAGCTTGTTACTTCGTGGCTTGGACATGGGTGACGTGCTTCTTTGCTCGACTGGGCTTTCCCTTTTCACTGGCCTGGGAGTTTCGGCAACAGTCGGAACGGGTGCTGGAGCAATCTCTCTGGTGGATTGTGGAAGAGGCCGATTTTCTAGCCCCTCAGCAGCACGCGCTCCGGCCATTCGCATTTGCTCCAGCGTCGGCACTGCGGACCCTGATTTCTCCTGGCGCGACTTGGGTTTGGCTGGTTCCGGCGCCAGCGATTCAGAAGGGCTCTGCTCCGAAGACGGCACTGCTTGCTTGGGAGCCTCTGGTTTCGTCTCGCGAGCAACGATTACCTCCTGCGCATGCAGGTAGGTCGAAAAGATGAAACTGCAGAGTGCCGCGCTAAAAAATGCGTTCCGCATGACGAACCGCAAATAAACAACCACAACCCATTAGAAAGCCCTCATGAGAATACGTTGCGAGCTTAACCAGTTGGCCGCGTGACTTGGATCACCGGCAAGGGAAACCGCAGCCGCAATTCGTTTTCCAAATAAATCTCCACGTGATGCAATCCGTATTGCTGAAATTGCACGCCGCCAAAATAATGAACGTTCGTTGCATGCCCTTCCATCTCCTTTAACACGAACTCAACCTCAGCCTGCCCGATGACCTGCTGTTCGTCCACACCGACAATGCGGGATTTTTGCCGAAATTTTCCCGCCCCACTGCACCAGCGCGTCCAGATGCAGAGCCGCATATAGTTAATCGGCAACGCCGGCGCCGGGATCACGCTGAGCACGCCTACGAGTGTTTGCATCCCGTTGATTTCGCAGCGGACGTCTTCGCAAAGAACGGCGCTTTGCAGATCTGGAAGAATGACGTCCGTTTCCATGGGTAGTGGATTATACCATCCCGCGCACGAGCAGAATCAATAATCCGATGCCGAGCACAATCCGGTAAAGAGCGAACGGCACAAACCCGCGCGCACGCACCCAGTTCATAAACCAGGCGACCACCGCCAGTGCGACCAAAAACGAAACGACAAAGCCGATTGCGAGCACGATCCATTCGTGAAGATTCATTGCCAAGGGTGCAATATTCGCCTCGTGATGATGCGGCATCACCGTCTTCAAGAAATCGAACCCCGTGGCTACCAGCATCGTGGGCATCGACAGAAAAAAAGAAAATTCGAGCGCCGCCGGACGCGACATGCCGGCAACTTGGCCGGCAGCGATGGTCGACATTGAGCGCGAAGTGCCTGGAAAAATGGCGGAAAGAATTTGCGCTGCGCCAATCCAGACCGCTTGCGGCAGCGTCATTTCCTCCATGTGCATCGTGCGCGGCCGTGTGAAAACGGCGTCAACGATCCACATGATGATTCCACCAATGAGAAGCGCCAGAGCCATAACCCAGAGATTCTCGAGGTTTTTGCCGATCTGTTTTGCAAGAGCCCACGCCGGAACCGCAGTCACAACAAACGCTATCAACGTGAGACTCAATGGATGCGTTAAAATTGTGCGATTGCCGCGTTCACCTTTCGGGAAAGTAGAAACGAACTGCACGATGCGGTGCCAGAAATAAACCGGCAACGCCAGAATGGCGCCGAGCTGAATAACGATTGTGTACATTTTCCAGAAGCCATCGTGAAGATCGATATGAAGCAGCGCTTCGCAGATGCGCAAATGCGCGGTGGAGCTTACCGGAAGAAATTCGGTCACTCCTTCGACGATTCCGAGAAAGATCGATAGCAAGTAATCGTGCATGGGTTGGACCGTCAAAAGTTACATCGTTACAGCGGCGTGGCGCACGCAAATATTGCGTCGTAAAGAACAAATGCGGCACCCTTTGTACCCTTTTAACGATTTAACTGCGTAAGCGCTCCGCGCTTACAGCGCCTCCATTCCCCGTTCGCCGGTTCGGATGCGCACGGCTTCTTCCACTTCAGTTACAAAAATTTTGCCGTCGCCAATTTTCCCAGTCTTTGACGCGCCCAGAATGGCTTCTACCGCTCGTTGCGCGCGATCGTCTGCAATCACGATTTCGAATTTCGTCTTCGGAAGGAAATCCACTGTGTACTCGGTGCCGCGGTAAATTTCACTGTGGCCCTTCTGGCGGCCAAATCCTTTCACTTCACTGAGAGTCATTCCTTCGACGCCTGCGGTCATTAGCGCTTCTTTCACCGGCTCGGTCTTGAATGGCTTGATGATGGCCTCGATTTTCTTCACCGCGCCAAAGTAAAACCAGCGTTCTAAATGGCAAGCAGCGCCCGATGTCCGTAATACCGAGCAATCAGTAGGAGGTTTGTAAACAACAGGCTGTCTGCGCATAACACTTTAATTAGCGTGATTGCCGGGAAGCAACCTTCATTGCTGTTTTTCGGGCGAACATCACCGATTGTCTCCCATCAGATTTTGCGTCCGAATTTTTTTTCCAGTTCAGCCAGCGAAATCTGGATCATCGTTGGACGTCCGTGCGGACAGCAGTAAGGCAGATCGCAGTCGAGCAAATCACGGATCATCTTTTCGACTTCAGGGTAACGTAACGGATCGTTGGCTTTAACAGCGTGGCGGCAAACAGTTTTGGCAATCATCTCTTCACCCAGTCGCATCGCCGACGTGCTGTTGCCGGCGCCTTTGAGATCATCAATCACTTTGCGCATAAATTGCACCGGATCTGAGACATTCAGAAAACTCGGAACAGTGTCGATCTTGAACGTCTCTGGACCGAAACTCTCTATTCCAATTCCCATTTTTTGAAGGACCGACAGGTTGCGCTCAATCCAGTCGGCGTCGCGCGGTGGCACGTCGAAGGTCTGCGGCAAAAGTAACTTTTGTGCTGGGACCCCCTGCTCTTCCATTCTTCGCCGCAATTCTTCAAAGAGAATACGCTCATGCGCGGCGTGCTGATCAACCAGGACGAGGCCATCCGCGTTTTCCATTAAGACATAAAGCTTGCTTAGCACACCGATGATCTGGAATTGCTGCTGACTGCGATCGGGTTTGGGTGGAATTGGCGGTGGAGGTTGATCCGTCGTAACCTTCGTGCCGGAGTGAAGGTCTCCGGCTACAGCGGGTCTGGATATAACAGTTGGACCGAGATGTGGTAACTCGCGATGTGACTCCTCGGAACCAGCGATGTCCGGTCGCAGCGTTAAGTCAGGAACAGCTTTCCCGGAAACGGCCGGCGAACTGCCGGGTGCACGAAATTTTTCCTGCCATGCTGCTCTGCCACCTTCCAATGTCTGCTGAATGCAACGAACAATCGCTTCACGGACCCCGTTGGGATCACGAAAACGCACTTCGCGTTTTGCCGGGTGAACATTTACATCGACAGCCGCTGGATCGAGCTCAAGAAATAGAAATGTAACCGGATACTGCCCTTTCATGAGAGCGGTATGGTAGCCTTCGCGGATACCGGCAGTGATGAGGCTGCTTTCAATCGCGCGGCCATTTACGAAGACGAGCTGTTGCGTTCGGGTTTGGCGACTCAGGCCTGCTTGTCCGATAAAGCCGTGAACTCGAATACTCGGTGAAGCGACGTCGATTACCTCGGCCAAGCGCTGCAACAACTCAACACCATACAAATCGCGGATTCGGTCACTGAGCGTCGCCGCGGGTGGTAACTGAAATAATATGCGGTCATCTCTCATTAACGAGAAGCCGATTTGAGGGTGACCTATTGCTTGTAAGTGAATCTGATGCTCGATGTTGCGACTCTCGGTGTTTTCGGAACGAAGAAACTTCCGGCGCGCCGGCAGATTATGGAAAAGCGAGCGCACCTCGACCTGTGTTCCGGGGGCTTCACCGCCGTCGCGCACAGTTTCGAGCTTGCCGCCATTGACAATAATTTCGGTTCCCGCGACCGCGTCGGTTTCGCGCGTGCTCAGGCGAAACCGCGACACGCTGGCGATACTTGGCAACGCTTCGCCACGAAATCCCAGCGTGGCGACCGCTTGAAGATCAGCAGCAGACCGGATTTTACTGGTCGCATGTCGCTCCAGCGAAAGCAGCGCATCATCACGATCCATTCCACAGCCGTCATCGATCACGCGAACTAGTGAAATTCCTCCCCGGCGAATGATGACATCGATTTTCCGGGCGTCGGCGTCGATGCTGTTTTCGATCAGTTCTTTCACCACTGATGCCGGGCGCTCTACTACTTCGCCGGCCGCCACCTGGCTGGCCACAGTCTCAGGAAGCAAACGAATGCGGCTCATTTTGTATCGGAGATTGTAGGTTCCAGATTGCCGATTGCGAAGAAAAACGAATGCGCGGGACGGCGCGGCGCGCGATGGCTACCTCTTTGACTTGCGGGCGCCGAAGCCGTATTTTTTACAGATGATCAACGTCACGGAAAATGCTGTGCGACAGCTCCAGAGTTTGCTTTCAGAGGCAGCGGAAGATTCGCCGAAGGGCTTGCGAGTGCAGGTCGCCAAAGGCGGTTGTTCCGGTCTGCATTATGAAATGACACTTGACGAAAAACGAGATGGCGACGCGGTGGTAGAGCGTGATGGAATGCAATTTTTTATCGATGGCGATAGCGTTCCTTATGTGCGCGGGGCGACTCTGGATTTTTGCGATGGCTTGACGGACACGGGGTTTCGCGTCCTTAATCCAAACGCGTCGCGCACGTGCGGATGCGGTTCGTCATTCGAAACGGCGCAGTCAGGTTGAAACCGGGGAATCCTCGCGCACAGGACTGATGGACTATGGCACTCACCCATACGATCCGTACGAAGAGCCGTACACGCGTCCACGCCGCCGCATCAATTATTTTGCCTGGACCGTTGCCATTTTGCTTTTGACCGGCTTTGCGCTGGCAGCGTGGCTGGGCAGCTTTTACATCTTTGATCAACCAGAGCGGCCAGACAGTTATCGGATTCTGCAAAGACTGCACAAGATTGAGCCGCCGAAGCGGTTCGAGTTGACTGCTGCGCCGGCAGGCGAATTTCTAAACCCACAACAGCTCTATGAGCGCTACGTGGAGATGGGCGCTGCCGAGCTTGCCAGGGCGAACGCTGAACTGGCACGCAATTACATTCGAAACTATCAGCAGGTGCGCGGCCTGGTGCCGTACGTAGTAGGCAGGTACAGAATCATTGCAACGCGCGAGCTTGGCCCGGGAGATGTGTTTACCTCGGGCATGGTCGCCCTGACGAATGCCATTGATAACGGGGAGCTCGTCATGGAGCACCTCTATCCCGCGAATCCTGAAGCCTTGCCTCTCATGAAGCAGACCCTCACCGTTGGATTGGAAATCAAGCTGGAACGCACGCACGATATTTCCGCGGTGATTCACGCGGAGCGGCTGGTTGATGGCCGCATCATGGTTACGGCTATCCCGTTGCTTTACGGAAGCTATACGGTCACACGTGGTCTGGGGACTTTTCGACTTGAGCCACCGCTTTCTTTGAACCTGGCGGCAGGCTGGCCACTATTTAAGGCGCACGAGCGTGCTGGCGTTGAGCAACGCTACGCAGAATACCGGCAAAAGACCGCAGCAGCACGAGGCGGTCCGGTCCCCGTACCTGGCCTGAGCCCCAGCACAACACCGCCGCCGGCCGAGAATGAATTGGTGCGCGTCGAACAAGCCCGGCCTGTTATAGCGTTTTCGCCCCCGCCTGCCTTGGCAAAGAACGACAAGCTCGTCAAGACAACTCCGGGCTCGAAAGGGAAAAAATCATCGAAGAAACAAAAACTGGAGTCTCCGTCGCCGGCGTCAAGTCCTGCGCGGCCAGTGATCGCTCAGAAACAAAGTGCGCCCACTCCGACACCAATTACAGTTGCGTCTGCGCGTACGCCGCCAAACGCTCCAAACTTTTCCGCTGTTTCACCGGCGCCAGTGGCGAAAGCTCCCGTAGCTGTGACTCAACCTGTAGCCCAGGCTCCGGCTGTTCCGACCGCCACGCCGGTGCCGGTGCTTCCCGCACAGCCCGCTCCGGCTGACAATTCCAACGTAGCTCTGGCGTCAAACGCGGGCGGTGGCAGTTGGAAAACGTTTCCACCTGGCAAGATGCCACTTGGCCGGCTTATCGCCACAGGCGATCTGCGAGACGTCGCTGACCATGGACTCGCGGGCGAACGCGTTTATTTGAAGGGACAATTCGTGGTGAATTTTTCTGACGCGAATAAAGCCGTGTTGCGGCCGCGCACGAAATTAACAGACAAAGTGCTGCACTTCGGCGGCGGTTCATCCGCGCGCATCATCGTAGAATTTCCCGGTGGCTATACCCCTCCAGCGCAGGGCACGGTAGTAAACCGGGATGAGTTGCGGCCTTACGAGATTACCGAAGTGCGCAAACAAGAAGACGGACAGCTAAACGTCTTCGTGCGCGAAATCATGCAGCCGAATTGATCGACACGCCAGCTGTCGTGCCGTAAGAAGTCGTCCTCGCTACTCAGTGCGGGATCGAAGAATCACTTTACCGTCGCGTACCTCAATCGTCCCGATGCCATGAATGTTTCGATAATCGCTGAGGTAATCGTGCAATCGCCTGGAGCGATATTTCCATTTCAAAAGGTCACTCGGCATCTGCTTCCCGTTCACAATTATCCGATTCAACTGCGGATTCTCCAATGATTCCGCACCCTTAAATTCGACCGTAATGTCGCCGTTAAAATAATAGCCTCGACGGCCGATAAGTTCTCCAAAGGGAATACTCGTTTGGAGACGAAGTTGGTCGCCCTCAATTGACACAAAAACTTTGCCGCGCACGTCTCGATTAGTGAGAATGAATGTGTTAATATCGTCCGCTGTTAGTTCAATCTCGGCGGGTTGACGTGCACGCGTCTTCTGTTCGAAATCCTGCCACCGTTCGCGGACACTTTGAATTTGATTATCCGACGCGCTGAATTCAGGCAGGGAAACCGGCGCTTCCGCGATCGAATGCGTTTTCGCCAGCCAATAAATAGCGTGCACTATTGCCGAGTGCCGTTGAAATCCCCAATACACGCCAGCAAAACAAGCGATCGCCAGCACAACCGCAAACACCAAAAGAATAAGGCAGCCCCGGGTGAAACAGCCCAATCCTTTTCGCCGCGGCGGCGCCTCGACCCAACCATTCATAAGAGCGTGATCAGTGGTTGGTGGTCAGTGATCCGATGAAGCTCGTGCCTTGTAATTGGAATTTTCAGATCACCGATCACTGATCACAGATCATAGATTACCTCCTGCCATTTTTGCCTGAACGTCCATCAATTTGTCATAAAGCGCGTGCAAGCCTTCCGAAAGGACCCGTGTTCCGGCGATGATCGGCATGAAATTCGTATCACCGCTCCAGCGCGGCACGATATGAATATGCAAATGATCGAGAACGCCTGCCCCCGCGCATTCGCCAATATTCAAACCAATGTTAAACCCTTGCGCTCTTGTCGCGGCGCGCAAAAGCGCCTGCGCATGCACGACCAAATTCCAAAGCTCGACGACTTCGTTCTCGCCGAGTGACGAGAGCTCCGCCGTCTTGCGATACGGTACCGCCATCAAATGACCGACCGCGTACGGATAACGATTCATCATCAGAAAACTGTTCTTTCGGCGCGTGATCACAAAATGCTCGGCGTCATTGCTCGCCCGAGCCGCGGTTTCGAGAAAATTCCGGTCGCGCGGCTCCTTTTCGAAATACTCCACCCGCCACGGAGCCCACAACGTCTCCATTTGTTTCCTCGGAAATTCTTCGGTCGCCATTGCCTGAGTTGCTCAGGAGAATAAAAAATCATCCACCGCAAAGTCGAGCGACCATTTCCGATCCTTTCTCCCTGCTTCGAAACAATGGCGCCGACTCATCAATTGGAAGTGATCGAGCGTTTTGGCTTGCTCGGTTCAGGCAGGCCTGACAAAAGACGCACCACTTCTTTGTGCGGTCACCATGAAAACAATATTACTTGACGTTTGTCACTCTAGCGCTGTCGCTGCCGGTGAACAACATCCAGGCGGGCGACCAGCAGGATCTGGAGAAGTTCCAAGGTACTTGGAAGCTGGTTTCCGCGACGCGAGACAGCAAGGCGTTGGCCGACGACAAGGTCAAACAGACCACCATTGTCTTCAAAGGAGATACCTTCCGTTTTCCGGAGCTAGCCGAGTACGCAACCAGCAAAGAGGGAACGATCAAGCTGGACGCTACGAAGACGCCGAAGCAGATGGACGCCACCTCGACCGGCGGAGAAGTTATGCTCGGCATTTACGACTTGGAAGGAAACCGTTACAAGGTTTGCTTCGCCCCGGTAGGCAAGCCACGCCCCAGCGAGTTCGTTTCCACACCTGGGAGTGGCTACATCCTGCAATTTTGGGAGCGCCCAAAGCTTCCGTGATCACCAAGCCTGATCGGTCAGCAATTCGTCAGTCGCTGTCCGGATCCGCTTCGCCTTCAGTGGATGGCTTTGACTGATCTTGTGCCAGCGCGTGCAGGATTTGCCGCCCAATCCCAGTGGCGCGTTGTTTACCGCGGTTAACGAGAATAACAACACCGAGTTTCTGTTGCGGAGCGAAGCCGATGTAGGTCGAGGTGTTTGGCAACCCGCCGTTCTTATCGACGATGGTGAGGTTGCCGGCGCTGACATCTTGCCATGCGAGCCCTTGCTTAAAGTGCGGGTTGACGGTGAACACGGGCTGTTGAGCGAGCGCCATGGCACTCTCCATCGGGCGACGGTCGGGAAGCTCGCCCATGTTCGCGGCCAAAAACGTAGCCATGTCGCGCGACGAAGAATAAATTTGGCCGGCGCCAGGCCACTTGAAAGTGCCCGATTCTTCACCCGGCCGGCTGATCGGCTTGCCCATCTGGCCGTAACCTTGCACGGCGCGGCCAAGCAAGTCGCGCGGCAGAGGCAGTGCGGTCGAGGTCATCCCGAGCGGGACGGTTATCCGTTCGTGCATCAAGGCCGCTGAACCGTGTGTTGAAGCGGCGTTCGAGCGCAACCCGCAACAGGACCATTGCAGCATTGGAATAAAGATATTGTTGACCAGGCTCATGCTTCGGGTCCGCCTTCCACGAATTAAGGAAGCGGACAAAATCCGGCCACGTGTAGTTGCCTCGATGCCAGTGCTCATATTGCTGCGGCACGCGCGGCAATCCGGACGTGTGACTAGCAAGCTGTCCCAGCGTTACCCGGC
>Ga0209375_1001462_pt1 | contig 17815 bp, 18 predicted proteins | sample GraSoiAngelo_131_FD_185888 | JGI IMG/M metagenome (GOLD analysis project Ga0209375, IMG submission 185888) | Grasslands soil microbial communities from the Angelo Coastal Reserve, California, USA - 14_0929_02_30cm (SPAdes) (version 2) | ecosystem: Environmental > Terrestrial > Soil > Grasslands ... | reverse complement strand
TGTATCAGGCGATGGGCCGGAACCAGGAGGCGCTCAGCCTGCTGAACGCCGCGCACCGCCTGTTTGGGCGGCTCGATGCCCGCGCCCACCTGGTCCACGTCGCCGGGAAGATGGCCGAGCTCGAGGCCGCCTATCTCGCCGTGGTGCGCGAGTGGGGCCAGTCCCTCGAGTCGGCCGACACCTACACGTTCGGCCACTGCGAGCGCGTGGCGCGGCTGGGCGTAGCCGTCGCACGCGCGCTCGGCCTGGACGAGCACGCGCAGACGACCGTCCGGTTAGGCGCCTATCTCCACGATCTTGGAAAGGTCCGCGTCCCGCACGAGATTCTGAGCAAGCCCGGCCCGCTGACGCGCGACGAGCTCGAGGTGGTCCAGATGCACCCGATCTGGGGGATCGAGCTGCTCGCGAAGGTCGAGTTCCCGTGGGATATCAAGCCGGTAATCCGCTGGCACCACGAGCGCTACGACGGGACGGGCTATCCCGACCGCCTATGCGGCGACGAGATTCCAGTCGCGGCGCAGATCGTTGGCATCGTGGACGTGTACGACGCTCTCACCACCACGCGCCCCTACCGCCCCGCGTTTTCGCGGCCGGCGGCGCTCGCGCAGATCGACCGCTGCCGCGGGCACTGGTCGGACGCGGTGTTCAGCGCCTTCTGCACGGTGCTGGCTCTCGCCGGGGCCTCACACCCATAGCTCCCCCTTCGGGTCCTCACCCCCTGTCCCCCTCTCCGCAGCGCGGAGAGGGGATACGAACGGATGAGCTCCCGAAGCTCGCAGGTCGTCTCCCCTCTCCCGAAGGGAGAGGGGAACAAGGGGTGAGGACCGGTCAGGTCGTGGCCGGATGCGGACGGAGCGTGCAGCTGCACCGCATCCGCGCGGCGTCGGGGGCGCTTGGGAACACGTGGTAGTACATGGCCACCATCATCGGGATGAACACCACGGTGTTGTAGAACAGGTGCAGCTCGAGCCGCGGGAACCACAGCTGCACGATGCTCGTGGGAACCGGGGACCCGAACAGCGTCCGGCCGGCGATCACCTGACCCTGTAGCAGCGCGTGCTCGATGTGATGCCAGAACTGGATCACCAGCGCCGCCAGCCACCACGCTCGCGACCGTCCCACAAAGCCCGGCAGCAACGCCCAAATGCCGGCCAGCATGATCACCGCATAGCCGTAGTGCAGCACCTCGGAGTGTACGAGCCAGGGGAACGCCTGGCCTAGGACCCCGCGCGCCTGGTGGACCGGCCACTTCAGCACGTATACCTGATACGCCTGCACCAGATGCTCGGCCCAATGGGCGAGGACGATGACCATGAACGCCTGGAGCGCCCGCTTGTGCCACGGGCCGTTGAGCTTGCCGAGGAATGTGTCAGCGGTGTGTTCCATGCGGGGCATATTATGCGCCGACCCAGCAAGCTGCGGCAAGGCCTCAGCTATCCCTTCCTCCGAACCGCTCGAAACGGTAAGCCAGTTCCGGACCTCCGTCCCCCTCGTACGCAAGTTGCGCGATAAGCAGCGTGAACGGCTCCGTGTACCGGGCGATCCGTAACGGCCCAGCGTCCACCGGATCGAACCCCACGTCGCGAATCAGCTGAGCGGCAATCTTCTTGCTGCTTGCATCGTCCCCGCAATAGACAAGGCTCGGTTTCGTCGCCTTGCGCCGAGCCTCGAACACCCCAAACAGCACTTCGCTCGGCACCGTGTTGAACGCGGAGACGACCCGAGCCTTGGGAACCCGCTTTGCCAGGGCCTCCGCGCCCGAGGAGGTGTGAGCGATCACGAGGTCGGTGTCCTCGGCATTCATCGGGAGCGAGCAGGTGACGATGACCTTACCCGACACGTCGCCTGCCTGTTTCAACACGTCCTCGACGCGGGACCAGTGCACCGCAAGCAGCAGCGCATCGGCATTCTGCGCGGCCTCGGCTGGTGTGCCGGCTCGCGCCTTGCCCTTCGCCTCGCGGGCGAGCCGCTTCAGCTTCTGCTCGCTGCGCGCGTAGCTGAATACCACGTCATGACCGGCGCGCGCCCAGATCGTTCCGAGCTTTGCGCCCATCAGTCCTGAACCCAGGATGCCGACTCGCATTTCAGAGACCCGTCCGTTTCTCCAGCGCTTCGGGGTAGCGCGCGCCCTGGATTGTGATCTGCGAGGCGGCGGTTTCGATTTCGCGGAGATCATCGCTCGTCAGCCGGATTGCCGCAGCGCCGATGTTTTCTTCCAGGCGTGCCAGTTTGGTGGTGCCCGGGATGGGGACCATCCACGGCTTCTGGGCGAGTAGCCACGCGAGCGCGATTTGCGCCGGGGTCGCTCGCTTCTTTTCCGCAATCCTCCGCAGGACATCCACGATGGTCTGATTCGCCCTCCGCGCCTCAGGCGTGAAGCGTGGCACAATGTTGCGGAAATCCGAGCTCACGAACGTCGTCTTCTCGTCGATCGTGCCCGTCAGGAAGCCCTTGCCGAGGGGACTGAATGGCACGAACCCGATGCCGAGCTCCTCCAGGGTGGGCAGCAGCTCTTCTTCAGGGCGCCTCCACCACAGTGAATACTCACTCTGCACGGCCGTGACCGGTTGGACAGCGTGGGCGCGGCGGATCGTGCGCACCCCTGCTTCAGACATCCCGAAGTGTTTCACCTTTCCTTGTCGGATCAAGTCTTGGATGGTTCCTGCCACGTCTTCGATCGGCACGTTTGGATCGACACGGTGCTGATAATAGAGATCGATGACGTCGGTCCTGAGACGCTTCAGCGAACCCTCGACGCTCTGCTTGATGCGCTCGGGACGGCTGTCCTGCACTTGCTGCCCGTCGGCATCACGTCCGACCCCGAACTTCGTGGCGATCACCACCTGAGCGCGCACCGGCGCCAACGCTTCGCCGACGAGCTCTTCGTTGGTGTACAGACCGTAAATTTCGGCGGTATCGAAGAATGTGACGCCGCGTTCCACGGCCGTGCGGATGAGCGAGATCATCGCCTGCTTGTCCGGTGGGACACCGTAGCTCTGGCTCATCCCCATGCAGCCGAGCCCCAGCGCCGAGACTTCGAGGTTGCTTTTCCCAAGCGTGCGTTTTTTCATCGTTTCTCCCAGGTCACTCTCCAGTGTTCATTTGGGCTGGCCGGCTTGACCATGAGCCGTGTGCCGGACAGCTCGTATACGCGTGTCAGGTCCTGGCGGATCAGGCTGCGAACGAGTGCGCCCTGAACGTGAAACGTGAATGTGTGAGCGCGTTCGTCGATCTGGTATCTGCCAAAGGAGGCTTCGTATCCACCTTGCGCATACTGCACGGGCGCGGCGTTGGTCCCTGCCTCCGGGTTTCGATACATGACCTGCACTGACATGTGGCCGTCGCGCGTGAAGACTAGCATTCCGGTACACTCAACCTTTTCAACCTTGCCGTCTGCCGTTGGCTCTTCGAGCGAGACTAAGCGCCACCCTCCGACCAACCTGTCCTGGTCGCGAGCCTGGCTGCCGGACACTCTCGAGCTCGAAAGCGTCGCCAGAGCGACAGACATGAACACGGCGCTGAGCCAAAGTCGCGTTTTCATGGGCACAGCAGCGTCTTGATCGCGCGGCGTTCGTCCATCGCGCGATAGCCTTCCGCCACCCGGTCGAGCGGCAGGGTCAGATCGAACACCTTGCCGGGGTTGATCTTCCGGTTCCACACCAGCTCAATCAGCTCGGGCAGGAAGCGCCGCACCGGGGCGGGTCCACCGTGGAGGCGGACGTGGGTGAAGAAGAGCTCCTCGCCGTTGAGCTCGACGCCGTGCGGGACGCCCACGTAGCCCACGGACCCGCCGGGGCGGGTGGAACGGATTGCCTGCATCATCGACTCCTGTGTGCCGACGCACTCCAGCGCCGAGTCGGCACCGATTCCGCTGGTCAGCTCTTTGATTCGGGCCACGCCGTCGTCACCGCGCTCGGTCACGATGTCGCTCGCGCCGAAGTCGCGGGCGAGCTTCTGCCGCGACTCGTTACGGCTCATGGCGATGATCCGCTGAGCTCCCATCTGCTTGGAGGAAAGCACACCGAGGAGCCCGACCGCGCCGTCACCCACGACCACCACCGTCTTGCCCGGCATCACGTTGGCCGCGTGCGCGGCGAACCAGCCGGTGCCCATGACGTCGGAGAGAGCCAGCAAACTCGGAACCATATCGTCCGAGGGAACACCCGGTGTAGGCACCAGGGTGCCGTCGGCGAGTGGGACGCGCAGCAGCGGCGCTTGCGCAGTGCCGACGAGCTCCTTGTGCTGGCAGGACGACTGATAGCCGACCTGGCAGTTGGGACAGGTGTTGTCGGAGGCGAAGAACGAACCGATGACGAACTGGCCGGGTTTCACCGCGGTGACCGCGCTACCCACCTCCTCGACGATGCCGCAATACTCGTGCCCCATGGGGGTCGGCTGGGGGACCGGGCTGATGCCTCGGTATGGCCACAGATCAGACCCGCACACACAGGTGGCCGAGATCCTGATGATGGCATCCGTGGGCTTGATGATCGTGGGGGCGCCGCGCTCCTCGAAGCGCACATCGCGCGGGCCGTAGAGAACCGCTCCTCGCATGTTCACATCGTGTATCCCGGTTTCTTGTACAGCTGCTCCGCGTTCTCAACGATGTCGGGTTTATAGACCTTCTCCGGCCAATCCCGTGCTGGGACTTCTTCGATGGCTACCGAAACCGACTCTTCTCCGTAATTCAAGACGTTCATGACGTCTTTGACGATTGCTTCCGTGAGTCGCCGCTTCTGCTGCTCGGATTTCCCGGGCCAGAGCTTCACGATGACATGAGGCATTATTCGCTCCTGTATTCCTCGTCGCTGACCTTTTCCATCCAGTCCACGGCCTTGCCGTTGAGCTGTTCCTGAATGGCGATGTGCGTCATGGCGGTCGTTGCCGTGGCGCCGTGCCAGTGCTTCTCCCCCGGCGGGATCCAGATCACGTCACCGGGCCGGATCTGCTCGATCGGCCCTCCCCAGCGCTGCGCGAGCCCGCAGCCGGCCGTCACCATCAGGGTCTGGCCGAGCGGATGCGTGTGCCACGCCGTGCGAGCACCCGGCTCGAACGTGACACTCGCACCGGCGACGCGCGCGGGAACGGGTGCCTGGAACAGCGGGTCGATGCGTACCGTGCCGGTGAACCACTCGGCGGGTCCGTGGGCGGAGGGTTGTGAGCCACTGCGCTTGATGTCCATGCGGCCAATCGTAGCAGGACCGTGCGCGCCTGTGTAGCCGGTAAAATCGGGAAGGGTTTGTGAGTACTATTCACAAATGGTGCGTGACGAGCTGAGCATCCTATCCGCATTCCTTGCTGTGGCCGAGGAACGGAGCTTTACCCGGGCGGCGAAACGTCTAGGGGTGTCGACGTCTGCGATCAGCCACGCGATGCGGGGGCTGGAAGAGCGGTTTGGCGTACACCTCCTCGCGCGCACGACGCGCAGCGTTGCCCCGACAGATGCCGGAGCCCAGCTCCTCGCGCGTCTGCGCCCGGCGCTCGGCGACATTCGGGGAGCCGTGGACTTGATTTCGGGGCTCCGGGACCGGCCAGCGGGACGCGTGCGGTTGGTCGTGTCGCCCATTGCCGCGACGACGGTGCTCGCACCCAAGCTGGGACAATTTGCGCGCGATTACCCGGACGTCGTGCTCGACGTGACGACCGACGAGAGCCGTATCGACATCGTCGCCGCGGGTTTCGACGCTGGGATTCATTTCGGGGAATTCATCGAACGGGACATGATCACGTTCCGCGTCTCCAAGGACCACCGGCCGGCCATTGTGGGTTCGCCCCGCTATTTCGAGGCGCACGAGAAGCCGGTACACCCGCGTGACCTGACAAGCCAGCGCTGCATCAACTTTCGACACGGATCTGCGGGCGTGTATCGCTGGGAGTTAGACAAGGGCAAGCAGTCCCTTACCGTGGCCGTGACCGGACCGCTGATCGTCGATGACGTAGAGGTGATGATCCGTGCCGCGATCGATGGCGTGGGTCTGGCCTTTATGTCGGAGGAGCACGCGGTGCCGCACCTCGCGAGCGGGGCACTGGTACGCGTGCTCGAGGATTGGTGCCCGCCGTTCCCCGGCTTCTTCCTTTACTACCCCCGTCAACGGCAGCTACCAGCGGCGCTCGCGGCGCTGATCGAAACCCTGCGGCTGCAGCCGGATCGCAGTGGAGTCCCGGATCGAGTAGCACGCCGCTAAGTAGAGCTCTCGATTCGTAATTCCGCACGGCCAGCGCCCGCCAGCGCTGGCCGTTGTGTGTCCAGCGAGCTAACGGCGGCGGTTCAGAATGCCGTTCACTTGCGCCCGCACCCGCGCCTGCCGTTGCAAGTCTGCCCAGACCTGCGGCGCGTTCCGCGCGCTCGCGACCGAGCTACTTGCTGTCGCTGCCGGGGTGCTGTTGGGCGGATTGCTCGCTCCGCCCCACGTGTAGATGGGCAAGTTCAGCGCGGCCAGCTGTTTCGCCGGCACCGGCATCTCGTGCGGCGTGAGCGGCTCCAGGTTGTCGATCCGCCGCTGGTTGAAATAGGGCGCAATGTTCGAGCCCGGCAGCTCGACATCCTGCTCGTACTGCAGGTCAGCAAGGGTGCCGGTAGAGGGCGGGAGGCCGCCGCGCGGACGCCCCAGGCGATCCGGGCCGACACGCGTGTAGTTAATGAGTGTGGCCGCCGTCGCGGGATCGGAAGCTGCTTGGCGGAGCAGCGCTTCCGCCCAAATCAGGTCGTTTTCCGCCGCGAGCACCACCGGCGCGTCCCCTACCCCGGCGGCCGTGCCTTGTGGATTGTAGCCGCCCGAGGCAAGGCTGTCATAACGGACCTGTCCAATGGCACTCTGGTGCCACAACCCGCGGGTCCTGGGCGCGAGCTCCTGGGTGTAACTCCATGCATAGTCATACCCGCCGTTGCCGGTCAGATCTGGATTCACGTTTATCAGGTTCGCGAACGCCGCATCGCCCCTGTCGGACCGTAAAGTGCCGTCGCCCAGGCGGTGGTCCGCCGAATTTGGCGGCGAGTTGGCAGCGAGATTCCAGGGGTCGGGCTGAGTGCCGGGATCCATGAGATGCGCGACGCGGCTATGGATCCGCATCGTGGTGATGTCGTTGGTCCAGGTCTTGTAGAAGTCGCACCAGGTGATGCAGCCGTCCTGATGAAACACCCAGTCGAACGGCGCACCGGTCGTCGGGGAGCTGATGCCCCTGGACGCGTGGCTCGCCACCTTGGCCCAGGCTACCTGCCCACCTGCCGAGACATCCGCGTTCTCTGCCGCGTCACGAGGGAAGTACGCCAGCAGCCGCGCCGCCATCGTGTTCGCGATCTGCCCAATCTTCACGTTATCGTAGGTTACGCCTGGATTGCCGAAGAAGCTCCCCGGGACGGTGAACGTGTTCGCCGCCGCCTTCGCAATAACCACGTCGAACTTCGCAACCGCCGTGTCGCGGACCAGCGTGCGCGTGAACAAGCTCGGCGCGCTGGTCGGGTCGTTGTTCTCGTCGACGATGAAGCCCTTGTCATAGTGCAGCGCGATGTCGCTCAGGGACAACGCCTGCACCAGGGGCAGCATGGTCTCCACCATCTGCGTCGTCCTGGAGTTCGTAATGACCACGCCATCCGTCCCAATGGCCCTGAGGAGATCGTTGGCCGAGAATAGGGCCGCGTAGTCCCCGTACCAGAACCATTCGATCTGGGTGTGTTGCGGCAACGACAGATCGTTCTGCCACTCGATCCGCGGATAGGGCGTGCCCTCACTCGAGCCGCCGCATGAACCATCGGGGTAACCGGGAAACGCATGGTCGGTACACCCGGTATAGAACCGGATGTTGAAGTTGTTCCACGCCGCCACGTGGCTCTTCGCCATGACGCTCAGCGTGAGACCGGCGTACGCGTCCGTCACGCCGGCCCCCCCCTGCGACGTGTTATACCAGGTCCGCACCGCCCCTACGGCGAGGGCAAGGATTGCCCCATCCTCAATTCGAAAGGCGATCGGCAGCGTTTGCCCATTGACGACAGGGACGAACGCCGCGGTGTTGACGCTGTCGCGCGCACGCCGGTTATTGACGACGTCGACGTCCGCGTGTCCCAGCTCGGTGCTACCGAACAGCACCCGGATGCGGTAGGTCTTCGCCGGATCGAGGCCGAATTGACCCGTGTGCCAGTTGACGACGTACTGCTCATTTTCCGGGTCGACCCGCACGGTCGCAGACCCAGTGCCCGTGTTGGTGCTGAAGGTGGCGATCAACGAATCGCACGCAGTGCCGGTCCACACACAGATCTCGACTTCCAGTGTCAGTCCGCTGACGAACGTCCCGGTGAAGGTCGGCGCCGCGACCATGGGTGGCAGGAAGTAGAACCCCGGCGTGCCGCTGGTGTGGGCGGCATCGGAGATCTCAAACCGGGGCCTCCCGGGTGCCGGGGCGGTCGGGGGCTCGTCCGTGCAGCCCAGGGCGAAGATGCCCGCCACGAGCGACGTACCTATCGTCAACCGTCTCATGGGACCCTCCTCTCTCCGATGCGTGAGCGGCCGCAGGGGGCGGCTGTGAGTGGGAGTGTCGGAACAGGCGGTTATTGTCAACGAGGAAGAAATGGAGCTGTGCGCCGGCCGAGACACGCTGCGGCGGCCGCCGAGGAAGCTGGACCGAGGTCCCATCCGGCAAAGTTGGAATCACGCGCTGCGGCCCGACGTTTACTGTCCTCCCTAACCTGCCGTGTCTCAGCCTGGCTGTCCATATTTCACTCTGCGACGAGTCGTTGCCCAGCCACGCTGCATGAGAAGGCACGCTCCTCGTGCAACGTGGCGTCATGCAGCTGGTTAATCAGTGGCCGCTCGGCGTGCGGGTCGCCATCCAGATATCGTTGGCTTGCCCCGTGCTGCGGACGAAGACCACCGAGGGGCCGTGACTACTCTGACGGCATCGTAGTATATTCCGGAGCGCGCATGAAACTCTCGTTCGTCAGATTAGTCGCCACCTTGCTGCTGAGCGGCCAGATGTTGCCGGTCGGGCTGCCGCTGTTGTGTGACCAAGTCCAACGAGGAACGCCGGCGAGCTGCGAGCAACAAATATCCTCCCACCGGTCTGGGCCGGCCGTCGGTGCGACGACCCACGCTACCCCGTGCGCTAACCCGGCGTTCTGCGCGATCACGGCGCCCGCAGTGGTGACGCTTGGTGGAGCCGTTTCCACCTCCGCACGAGAGTCCCACATTGTCGGTTTCGGGGTCTCCACCCTCGCCCCGGCTGACCCACAAGCACCGCTCCCTCCACCTCCCCAAGCCTAGCCTCTCCCAAGCGTAGTGTGCCCTGACGCGCCGTCGACAACGGCGCGGGCTCCGGCGCGTTCCGCCGGAAACTGATTGGCGAGGAGAGGTATGCAATTCCGACAACTGATTCTGGTCGCGAGCGCGCTCCTGATGGGAGGCACCGGTCCTGCGCTCGGGCAGAGCTCAACGGCGCCCTTCGCCGCCGACTCGGGTTTACAATCGCTGGTCGCTGAAGCACTAGCGCGCAACCCGACGGTGGCGCAGCGGCAAGCGGCCGTCCGAGCCGCCACGCTCCGCATCCGACCGGCGGGTTCGCTGCCCGATCCGATGCTGACCGTCGGCGTGATGGATCTGGTGCTGCCGCACTTCGAGTTCAACCAAAGCGACTTCACCGAGGCGGACGTCGAGCTGAGCCAGGAGATTCCCTGGCCGGGTAGCCTCGGCGCGCGCTCGGGGGTGATGCGCGCGGCCGCCGCCGGCGCTCGTGCGGAAGAAGGCACCGTCCGCCGGGACCTCACGACCACGATGGCGCTCGCCTACTACCGCCTAGGCTACGCGGTGACGGCACTGGAGACGCTGCGCCACCAGCGGGAGCTTCTCGACGCCGCGGTCCAGCTCAGCACGACGCGCTACGCCACAGGCGCCGCGCCGCAAAGCGATCCCCTCCAGGCAAAGCTGGCCCGCGATCGCCTGCGGTCGGAGGAGTTCGCATTGGAGAGCGAGCGAGTCGCCGCGCTCGCCGCGCTGAATTCGCTGCGGAACCGGGCACCCGGAGACTCGGTCCCGGTCAGCTCGATCGACCTCGCCGCGCTGCGTGCCGGCGCAGCGACGCAGCCTCCCGCCGACTCGCTCGTGGCCCTCGCCCTCCCAACCCATCCCCGGCTCGCCGCTCGCCGGGCTGCAGTCGACGCGGCCACGCGCACGATTCAGGTCGAGCGTCTCGGCGCCCGGCCCGACTTCACCCTGACGCTGCGTTACGGATACCGCCCCGCGTTCCTGGGGCAGTTCAACCTCCCTGACTTCTTCTCTGCCTTCGTGGGCTTGCGCCTCCCGATCTGGGCGTGGCGCAAACAGAACCGGCTGGCCGATGCCGCCCGCGCGGATTCGACTGGAGCCGCGGCCGGGCTGCGCGACGCGGAGCTCCAGCTCAGTCGCGAGGTCACTGAAGCCGCTGCCCGAGTCCACGCCTCACAGCAGCGTCTCGCACTTCTCGTGGACGGCGTTCTGCCCAATGCGCGAGGGACAGTCGAATCGGTGCTCCGGAGCTATCAGGTCGGTCGCGCCGAATTCTTGACCCTGCTGTCGGTGGAAGACGCTCGGTACCGGGCCGAGCTGGAAGCGGTCGCAGTAGCAGCGGACTACCAGGCTCAACTTGTGATGCTGCGGCAGCTGACCGCAGGGGAGACGCAGCCGTGAAACGGATCATCATCGGGCTGCTCCTCGCAGCCATGACGCTGACTGGATGCAAGAAGGCCCCCGCTCCGAGCCGGGAGATGGCTGGCATGAAGGACATGCAGGGGATGCCTGGGATGCCAGCTGCTGGCGCCGACACGTCGGGCGTCCCCCTGGATCGTGCCGAAGCCGCGAGGCTCGGCATCACGTTTGCTCGGGCCGCCGAGCGCCCGGTACGATCCTCGGTGCGGGCGGTGGGGATACTGAAGTACGCCGAACCCAACCTGGTGTACGTCAACGCTCGGGTCGGTGGTTGGGTGGAGCGCCTGTACGCGGATTACGTCGGCAAGCGTGTCGAGCAGGGCGACCCGTTGCTCGCGCTCTATTCGCCCGACCTCGTGAGTGCGCAAGAAGAGTATCTGTTGGCGCGGCGACTGAAGGACGACACGCTCGCCGCGAGTGCCCGGCGCCGTCTCGCCCTGTGGGACATCCCGTCCGATCAAATCGACAGCCTGGAGACGAGAGCGAGCGTGACGCGCACGTTGCTGCTACGCGCCCCGCGGAGCGGCGCGGTCACGGAGAAGATGGTCATCGAAGGTCAGGCGGTGAAAGCAGGGGACAACCTGTTCCAGATCGCCGACGCTCGAGTGCTCTGGGTGGACGTCGCGATCTTCGAGCAAGACGCGGCGGCCGTCCGCGTCGGCACGGCGGCCTCGATCACCGTGGACGCGCTCCCCGGACGGACGTTTCGCGGCAGCGTGACGTTCATCTACCCGCAGCTCGACGAGAAGACCCGCACGCTGACGGCGCGCGTGGCGGTGGAGAACGGCGACGGCGCCTTGCGCCCGGGAATGTACGCGACGGCGGCGCTCGCGACGGCGGGCCGGCGCGGTGTGAGCGTCCCGCTCGAGGCGGTGCTGCCCACCGGGACGAAGGACCTCGTCTTCGTGAACCGGGGCGACGGCCGGTTCGTGCCCCGGGAGGTTCGGGTGGGACTCCGGGGCGACTCGCTCGTCGAGATCGTCGAGGGCTTGAAGCCGGGCGACGAGGTCGTGGCCTCGGCGACGTTCCTGCTCGACTCGGAGTCGAACCTCGCCGCGGCGATTCAGGGACTCATGCTCCAGATGGGCATGGGCCTGAACATGGGCGGCATGCAGACGCCCGCCAAGGAAGGGGTGCGCCGGCCATGATCGAGAAACTCATCGCCTGGTCCATCCGGCGCCGTGAGCTCGTGGCACTCGGCGCGATCTTCGTGCTCGTGGCCGGGGTGTTCTTGCTCCGCACGATGCCCGTGGATGCGATCCCGGATCTCTCGGATACGCAAGTGATCGTCTACACCGACTACGCAGGCCAGGCGCCCCAGGTCGTCGAGGATCAGGTGACCTACCCCTTGCTCACCACGTTCCTTGCGGTCCCCAAGGTGAAAGTCGTGCGCGGGCAGTCGATGTTCAGCTCGTCGTTCGTCTACGTGATCTTCCAGGACGGGACCGATCTCTATTGGGCGCGCTCACGCGTGCTCGAGTACCTAAACGCGATTCAGAGCCGGCTCCCCGCTGGTGCCAAGACCCGGCTGGGGCCCGACGCCACCGGCGTGGGCTGGGTCTATCAGTACGCCCTCGAGGGTCCCGGCTACTCGCCCGACCGGCTCCGATCGATCCAAGACTTCCAGGTGCGCTATGCCCTGCAATCGGTGCCGGGCGTGGCCGAGGTCGCGAGCCTGGGCGGATTCGTGCGCCAATACCAGGTGCTGCTCGACCCGGCCCGGCTCCTGGCCTACGGCGTAACGGCGCGCGAGGTCATCGCGTCCGTGCGCGGGGCCAACCAGGACGTAGGGGCCCGCACGGTGGAAGTCGCGGGCTCGGACTACGCGATCCGTGGGCTCGGCTACTTCCGTGGAGTCGGCGACATCGGGAAGGTCGCGGTCGGCGCCGGGAAGGATGGGCGTCCGGTGCGGGTCGGTGATGTGGCCCGGGTGACGATCGGGCCCGACCTGCGGCTCGGGATCGCTGAGCGGGATGGCAGAGGGGAGGCTGTCGGTGGGGTCGTGGTGATGCGCTATGGCGAGAACGCGTTGCGCGTGATCGACGGCGTGAAACAGCGGATTGCCGAGATTGCGCCCGCGCTGCCAGCCGGCGTCCGGATCGTGCCGACGTACGACCGCTCGGACTTGATCCACGGGTCCATCAAGACACTATGGCGGACGCTGCTCGAGGAGTCGGTCATCGTCGCGCTCGTGTGCGCGGTGTTCCTGCTACACGCGCGCAGCGCCCTCGTGGCGATCGCCACCCTTCCGCTCGGCATTCTGGTGTCGCTCGCGGTCACCCGCTGGCTCGGTATCAACGGCAATATCATGAGTCTCGGAGGGATCGCGATCGCGATCGGTGCCATGATCGACGCCGCGATCGTGATGCTGGAGAATCTGCACAAGCACATCGAGCACGAGCCGGACCGGCCGCATTGGGAGCGCGTGTTCGCCGCGGCCCGTGAGGTCGGCCCGGCGCTGTTCATGTCGCTCCTCATCATCACGCTGTCGTTCCTCCCAGTGTTCACTCTGGAGGACCAGGAAGGCCGGCTATTCCGGCCGCTCGCGCTCACCAAGACCTTCGCGATGGCGGCGGCGGCGCTGCTCTCGGTGACGCTCGTGCCCGCGCTCATGGGCTGGTTCGTGAAGGGAAAGATCCGCGCGGAGGCGGAGAACCCGCTCAACCGCTGGGCCCTCCGGCTCTATCGGCCGGTGCTCCAATGGGCGCTGCGCGCCCGCTGGCTGGTGCTGGGTGGCGCCGCGGGCGTCCTGCTGCTGACGTTCCTTCCCTTGGCGGGTCTCGGCAGCGAGTTCATGCCGCCCCTGAACGAGGGGTCGCTCATGTACATGCCCAACACGCTGCCAGCAGTATCCCTCACTACGCAGCGGCGCCTGATCCATGTGGAAGACTCGATCCTCATGACGTTCCCCGAGGTCGCGTCGGTGTGGGGCAAGGCGGGTCGGGCGAACACGGCCACCGACTGGGCGCCGATGTCGATGGTCGAGACGGTGGTGAACCTGAAGCCCGAGTCGGAGTGGCGGCCGGGGATGACCCAGGATCGCCTGATCGCGGAGATGGATCAGCGTCTGCGCCTCACGGGCGCCGTCAATACGTGGACGATGCCGATCAAGAACCGCACGGACATGCTCTCGACCGGCGTGCGGACGACGCTCGCGGTCAAGATCTTCGGCCCCGATCTCCAGACCATCCAGCGCATCGGTCAGGATATCGAACGCGCGCTCGCGCCGCTCCCGGGCACGGCGAGCGTCTACGCCGAGCGGTCGTTTGGGGGGCGCTACTTGGACATCCGGCCGGACGCGGATGCCCTCGCCCGCTACGGGCTCACCACCGGCGACGCGCAGGAGGTGATCAGCCTGGCGCTCGGCGGGGACGAGATCACGACCACGGTGGAGGGCCGGGAGCGCTATCCCGTGCAGGTGCGGTATGCCCGTGACTTCCGGGATGACCCCACCACGATCAGCCGGCTCCTGGTCGGCAGCGGTGACGGCCCGCAGGTGCCGCTCGGGCAGGTGGCGGACATTCAGTTCAGCCCCGGTCCCCCGATGATCCGGAGCGAGGGGGGTTATCTGTACGACCAAGTGTCGATTGACGTGCGGGGGCGGGACGTGGGGGGCTACGTGCGTGACGCTCAGGCCGTCGTGGCGCGCGAGGTGAAGCTTCCCACCGGCTACTGGCTGCGCTGGAGCGGTCAGTACGAGGCGATTCAGCGGGTCAAGGCGCGGCTCCAAGTCGTCGTCCCGCTCACCCTCGGGATCATCGCGCTGCTCCTGTATCTCACCTTTGATACCGTCGCTGAGACGGCGATCGTGATGCTGTCGCTGCCGTTCGCCCTGGTCGGCGGCGTGTGGATCATGTGGCTGCTCGACTACAACCTGTCGATCGCGGTCGCGGTCGGATTCATCGCCCTAGCCGGTGTCGCGGCCGAGACTGGCGTGGTCATGCTGATCTACCTTGATCACGCTTGGGAGGCCGTCACGCAAGGCGGGCGCCGTCCCACGCTGGCGGAGCTGGTGGGCGCGATCGAGCACGGCGCGGTCAACCGTGTACGCCCGAAGCTCATGACGGTGCTCGCGATCATGCTCGGGCTCGTGCCGGCGCTGTGGAGTCACGGCGCGGGCGCGAGCGTGATGAAGCGGATCGCGGCACCGATGGTGGGCGGGATGGTGACGTCCACCATCCTGACGTTGATCGTCATCCCAGTCATCTACTACCTGTGGCGCCGCCGAGGGTTGGAGGGTAAATGAATCGCGTCGCTTTGCTTCGCCGAGGGGTTGCGCTCGAGGGCGTGACGGTTGGCTATAACACTCTAGAGGGTATTATCGCGATCGCGGCCGGGCTCGCTGCGGGCTCTGTAGCCCTGACTGGATTTGGAATCGACTCGGTCATCGAGGTGACTAGCGGCGCCCTGTTGTGGTGGCGGCTGCGGGCTGAACTAGGTTCCGCGCCCCTGGGTCCGACGGTTGAGCGGCGGGCCGCCCGCGGGGCGGGGTTCCTGCTGCTCGCGCTCGGGGTCTACATCGTCGCCGACTCCGCCCGGCTCCTGCTGACGGGCAGGCGCCCCGAAGCGAGTCCGGTCGGCATCGCGCTCACGGCGCTCTCTTTGATCGTGATGCCCTTCCTGGCCCGCGCGAAGCTCGGCGTCGCGGCCAGTCTCGGGAGCCGGGCGCTGCGGGCGGACGCGCACGAGACCATCGTCTGCGCATGGCTCTCGGCGACGACACTCCTCGGTCTCGGCTTGAACGCGGCGCTCGGATGGTGGTGGGCCGATCCCGTGGCTGCGTTGGCGATGCTGCCGCTGATCGTGCGGGAAGGGATCGAGGCGTGGAGGGGAGAGGCTGGCGTAGGCGAGTTTGTGTAGGATTTCGTCCGACGCCTCTGTCCCAATGAGTTCGAGAATCAGTTCTGCGGTGCGCTACTCTGTTACCGCGGTGCTGAACCGCAGCCTGTTTCCGTCGGGATCAACGATCGTCATCTCCCGGGCGTGCCACTCAGTTTCGCTCGGCGGCTCCGCTGGCTTGATGCCGCGGCGGCTGATCTCGCGAAACAGTGCATCGACGTCGTCAACCACCAAGTAGGCAGCCCCGCCCACCTGACAATCGCCGGCGTGCTCGGTCATGAAAAGCGATAGACCGTCGCGAGTGAGCTGGGCGAAGACAGGGAGACCGGGCTCGAAGCGATGCTCCCAGTCCACGCTGAAACCCAGCCCGTCCACGTAGAACGCGCGAGTCCGCTGCCAGTTGGTCATGCGCAATTGCGGGAAGACTCGCTGCTTCATTCTCGGCTCTGGCACATAGCCTCTCATTCCCCCCCCCGCAGTTTTCGTGATCGTCACACCGGGAATCCTGAGCCTATTGCCTTCCGGGCGCGGGGCGCCACCGCCCGTCGACAATGCGGCGGCCGAGTTCGAAGGGCCGTTGCTACTTGGTCCTCGTGAGCATCTCTTGCACCTTGGCCGCGAAGCGCCGAGGATCGTATTGCGGGTAGGGGCGATTGAATTCCTGGGCGTGGGCATCCTCGAGATAATCCGCTCTAGGAGGTGCCATACCCTCCCAGCGCGCTTGTCTTCCGTACAACATGAAGATCCCCGCACAGGGGCCGCTCAACGTAAGCGTCCGGTCGTATGCGTCCGTCAGGACTCGGTGCCCATCCCAGTATTGTGCTGCCCGCGGGTCGGTCACGATTTGCGTCACTCGCCCGACATCTTGTTGACGGCCACCGTTCTTCGGGGCCCAGACGACGTAGATCCGGAGGTTCGCATCGTCGATGGTCGCGAGAACATCCTTTTGACCGTGCTTCGCGCCCCGCAGACATTCGCCGCAGGTCGGACTCACGTACATCAGCAACCGCACTTTGCCAACGTCAGCATTGAACGCGTTCTTGAGCGGCTGGGCGGTGCCGTCCAAAGCGGTGTACGTCCCGCCCCCGCCCGCGCCGAGCTGCAGTGCCCACAGGGCGCTCACGGCGATCACGCTGAGCCTTCGTACCGTCGTCATAAGACCACTCCTCCTTTCAACCACAACCGGTTTGCGAGGTACTGAACGATGACGGCTCCGATCCACAGTCCCAGCGCCACCCACAAGACGAGTCTGGTCCGGCGACCCACCGGCACCGGGCACGCCGCGCCGCCGCGCGGTGGGGCCCGGCGATAAGCGCTCCAGAACGCGCCCGTGAGCAGCACGAGCGAACCGCTGAGGAGATAGACCCGGTACGGCTTGAACGCCGCCGCCAAGATCGCGCCGTTCACGCCGAGGAGCGCGATCGCCAGCGGCCCGATGCAGCAGACGCTGGCGGCCGCGCTGGTCAGCGCAGTGACCGCGCTCCCCCCGACTGAGCCGACTTCGTAGAACGGCCGCTTCACCGCGCCATCCCCGGTCCTCTCACACCGCCACGTCCGCCCGGCGCCGCGCGAGTTCGGACCCGAAGTTTCTCGCGTTGAGCCGCTTCGCCAGGGCGAGCGCCTCGTCGAGGGCGTACAGATGCGTTCCGGGATGCTTGGCCACCCAGCGCCCCCCGGACGTTCGGGAGGCGAAGAAGAAGACGAAGTTGCAGAACGTCGCCATCACGTTAGCGGCGGACGTGTCGAAGTCGCGCGCGTCCGGCAACAGGAACGAGACGACGGCGTTCTGCGGTTCGGCAGACTCGATCTCGTCGGGCGTCAGGACGAGTTGGACGAGCTCGCCGGTATCCGGGTCGGGCGACACGACGCGCGCCCGCTTCCCCAAGATCTCCGGAATGAAGAGGCTGTCCCACGCGCACCAGGTCCACAGGGTACGGCCGTCCACCTCCAAGCGATGGTGCATCGGTGCCGCCGCCAGGCCGCCAAAACCCAGCACGCGTCCCTCGTCGTCCGGATAGACGAACACCTTGATCGAGTCCCGGTTGAGGAAACCCCGGGCCTCGGCCGGAGCCACGCCGAGGGCTCGGCCCAGCTGCGCGGCGTCGACCGGCTGGCCCTTGGCAAGCTCCCGATAGAGCGTCACGGCCACTCGCTGGTCTTCGGGCGAGAAAGTCGGCAAGTCATTCGCCAGCGCCTCCCAGTACTCGTCCACGGTCGGGGTGTTCGTTCGCGTCATGGTGATTCTCTCCTCTCTTCACGCCGTATGCGTCATGGCAGATGGGGTACTCCGATCGCCCCCTGCGCCA
>Ga0209375_1001446_pt1 | contig 17913 bp, 16 predicted proteins | sample GraSoiAngelo_131_FD_185888 | JGI IMG/M metagenome (GOLD analysis project Ga0209375, IMG submission 185888) | Grasslands soil microbial communities from the Angelo Coastal Reserve, California, USA - 14_0929_02_30cm (SPAdes) (version 2) | ecosystem: Environmental > Terrestrial > Soil > Grasslands ... | reverse complement strand
GTCTGCATGGCGGCGGCGCTGCACTTCGACTTGAGCGTCCACAACTTCGGCATCCAGGAATACATGACGCACACGGCGGAGACCGATCGCGTCTTTCCCCATTCCTACCGCTTCGAGGCGGGGGTGATGCACCCGGGCGACGCCCCCGGGCTCGGCGTCGACATTGATGAAGCCCTGGCGGCGCGCTATCCCTATGAGCGGGCCTACCTGCCCACCACCCGCAAGCTTGATGGGACGGTCCACAGCTGGTGACGGAGGAGGTATGACCTCACGCCGGGATTTTGTCGCCGGGCTCGGCGCCGCGGCTTTCAGCGCCGCGCTGCCGCTGCACCTCCGGGCGCTGCGTCGCTTCCGCAGCGCCGCGCCGTTCCCGCTGTCCGTGCTCACCGACGAGATCTCCCAGGATCTGGGACACGCCTGCGAGATCGCCGCGCGCGAATTCGGCCTGGGTTACGTCGAGCTGCGCGCCGCGCACGGCAAGAACATCATGCAGTGGGACGCGAACGACGTCGCCGAGGCACGCGGCATCCTGCAGCGCTTCCATCTCAAGGTGTCCGAGCTGGCGTCGCCGATCTTCAAAGTGAGCTGGCCCGGCGCCCCGCCTTCGCCGGTGGCGCCGAGCGGCCCGCAGTTCGCCGCGGACTTCACGTACGCCCAGCAAGAGGAGCTGGTGGACCGCGCCGTCGAGCTGGCGCATCTGTTCGAGACGCCGTACGTGCGGATCTTCGACTTCTGGCGCCTCGACGACCAGACGCCGTACCGGGAGGCGATCGACGACCGCCTCCGCCAGGCGGCGCGGAAAGTGGGCCCGCGCGGGGTGACGCTGAACCTGGAAAACGAGGCCGCGTGCAACACGGCGACTGGCGCCGAAGCCGCCCGGTTGCTGGCGGTGGTGCGCGAGCAGTCGCTCAAGCTCAACTGGGATCCCGGGAACGCGGCGGCGCGCGGCGAGACGCCGTATCCGGACGGCTACACCAAGCTGCCCAAGGACCGGATCGCCCACATGCACTGCAAGGACATCGTCCGCAAAGCCGACGGCACCACCGAGTGGGCGGCGATGGGCAAGGGCATCATCGACTGGCTGGGGCAGCTGCGCGCTCTGAAGCGGGACGGCTATCGCGGCGTGCTGTCCCTCGAAACGCACTGGCGCGGCGCCGGCACGGCCGAAGAATCGAGCCGCCAGAGCATGGCCGGCTTCAAGGACCTACTCGACCACGTGGAGTGAAAGGAGAGGGTCATGGCTAGGAAAGGCAAACGGAGCATCGGACGCCGGCAGTTCCTCGCCAACACCGCCGCCGGCGGTGCCGCGTTATGGGCGATGTCTCCAATGGCGCGCGTGCTCGGCGCCAACGACCGCCTGCGGCTGGGCCTGATCGGCGGCGGCGCGCGCGGCCAGGACCTGCTGTCGCAGGCGTTGAAGCTCCCCAACGTGGAGCTCGTTGCCGTCGCCGACGTGTACACGCGCCGCCACGACGAGGTACGCCGCGTGGCGCCGGCCGCGCGCGCGTTCAGCGACCACCGCCGGCTGCTCGATCTCAAGGACGTCGACGCGGTGCTCGTCGCGTCGCCGCTGCACTGCCACGCGCGCCACTTCCTCGACACGATCGCCGCCGGCAAGGATCTCTACTCCGAAAAGACCATGACGTGGTCGATCCCGGAGGCCGAGGCGTGCCTCGCCGCCGCGAAGCGATCCGACCGCGTGATCCAGATCGGCCTCCAGCACGTGAGCACCGGGGCGTTCGCCGACGCCCGGAAATGGGTCGCGGACGGCGTCGTCGGGAAGGTCACCTCAGTGCAGTCGTGGATGAGTCGCAATACGCCGCGCGGGCACGGCCAGTGGGTGCGGTCGGTGCCGTCCGACTGCACCGCGGACAACGTGCAATGGGACCTGTTCTTGAACGGCCGTCCCGCCCGCCCGTTCGACGCGTTTCGGTTCATCAACTGGCGGCTGTTCTGGGAGTTCTCCGGCGGGAACATCACCGAGAACATGGTCCACCAGCTCTCCTGGATCATGGGCGTGCTCGACCTGCCCGTTCCCGTCGCCGCGTACATGTCGGGCGGCGTGTTCTCGGAGAAGGACGGCCGTGAGGTGCCCGACACCATCGCGGTCACGCTCGACTTCCCGACCGACCTCGTGGTGACGTGGCAGTCGACGTTCAGCAACAGCCGCTACGGGCTGGGCGAGCGCATCCTGGGCTCGCACGGCACGGTCGAACGCGTGAGCGGTTCGACCGACATGGTGACCGGGCGCCTGACCTCGGGCGTGCGCTACGATCCCGAGAAGGCGAACCGTCCCGACGGCGCCGCGGTCCTTGGCCAGTCACCGGACCAGGATCACATGGCGAACTTCGTCGACTGCGTGCGCTCGCGAAAGACGCCGAACGCACCGGTGGAGGTGGGCTATCGTACCGCCGTGGCCGCCCACATGGCGAACCTGGCGTACCGGCAGAAAGCGCGGGTGACCGCGGAGATGGCGATGGCGACCGGAGACCGCTAGCGCGACGGCAGCCCCAGCTCCGAGGGGCTCGGGAGCTGCTTGGTGGACCACCACTGGGCCAGCACGTCGTTGAAGCGGTCGATGCGGCCGAGCCAGAGCCGAGTGGCGACGTCGTAGCGGGCCAGCACGTTGCCGAGCCAGTAGGGGCGGTTCTCCCGGCGCCAGCCCGCCTCGTACAGGTCGCGGAGCAGCGTGTAGCCGTCGCGCAGGTCTTGGAGGCGGCCGTTCATGCTGGTGATCTCGACGAGGTAATCGGGCGGCGTCGCGGGCGGGACGGGATCCCGAGCCAGGTCGTACAGCCGCGCGACTTCGTCGGCGAGCTGGAACTTCATCCCGATGAAGTCGATCTTGCGCGCGCCCAGCTCGATGGCGTCGAGCGTCTCGAGGTTGCGCGACGCGTGGGGCCGCGCGCGCGCCACCAGCTCGATCGCGTCCTCGGCGAGGAGGCGCAGCCGCGGCGCGACGGCCCGCATTACCCCCGCCGCCGTCTGCCCGCGCGCGCTCCATGGGTCCAGCCAGAAGAGATCGTCGGTCGCGCCGCCCAGTCCCACGCTGTCGAGCAGTGCGTGCCCCGCGAGCAGCCGGCGCTCGGCCTCGTCCACCGCACCCGTCGTGTCGCCGCAGAACGCGGCGCCGAAGCGCCGCTGGAATTCGACGATGTCCGCCGTTCCCGGCTGCCAGCTCGCGGCGGCGCCGAACAACACGCCGTACCAGTTGGGCTCGAACAGCGCCTCGCCGTCGTCGTCCCAGCTGGTGTTGAGCGCGCCGGTCGAGCCGAGTCGCTGCCCCGCAGCGATGAAGCCCTGGATGTTGGGGAGCGCGGTCGCGTAATCGGGGAACACGCGGTTCCAGCCGTTCACTCCCGGCGCCACCCACGTCTCGAGCCCGGCGTCGAAAAACGGCTTCAACAACGGATCGAATCCGTCCTTGGACCAGTAGTTCCATGCCACCGCCACGAGGTCGTGGGGCAGGGCCTTCACCTGATCCGGGCTGGTGACGGCGACATCCCCCCAGAAGAGCAGCCGCCGTCCCGCCGGGTGCAACGCGGTCGCGATCCGCGCCAGGAAGTCCAGGTACACCGGCCCCAGGCCCAGCGAATCCACGAGCGGCTTGGTGCGGCCCCGCCCCAGCTCGAACGTCTCATCGGCGCCGACGTGGACGAACGGCCCGGGGAACAGGGAATCGATGGCGGCGAACCAGCCGGTGATCAGCGGCAGGGAGCCCGAGTCTCCCGGCGCCAGCACGTGGCCGTGAGGCGTCTCGCCCAGCTCCGCGTACCGCTCGTGCTTCAGCACATGGTGCAGGTGCCCGAACGCTTCCTGCTCCGGCACGATGGTGACGTGGTATTGGGCCGCGTACGCGACCAGCGCGCGGGCGTCGTCGGGCGTGAGCGCGCCACCAGGTGGGGCGATCAGCGGGTCCGCCGGATAGGCGAGCGTATGCTCGAAGTACAGTGAGAAGACGTTGAGCTTGTAAGCAGCGATGGTGCGGATCTGCCGCCTCTGATAGTCGAGCGTGGGGACGGGCCCGCGTGACACATCGTCTTGAGCGCCGCGCCAGCGCAGTGCCGGCCAATCGCGGATCACCGCTCCGTGCAGCCTCGACGATCTGCCGACGAGCTGCTTCAGCGTTTGCGCCCCGTAGAACACTCCGGCGGCCGACGCGCCGACGATGGTGACGCGGCCGCTGTCGGCTACGAGCACGTACCCTTCGGGGGTCATCGCGCTATCCCACGCCGCACGCGCTCCGGCGAGCGCGCGCCGCGCGGCCGGCGTGCCGAGCCGGGCAAGCATCACCGGCACAGCGCCTGGGGTTCCGGGCGGAACGACCCGGAGCCCGCGCTCCCTTAAGGCGTCGCTAAGGTCCTGGGCGGCGAAGCGGTCATCGGGCTGGGCCGCTGCGACGCTCACCCCGCGCGTCAGCGCGAGGTCCGGCCGGGACGCGAGCTCGCGGGGCTGCGGAATCAGCGGCAGCTGCGCGAGGAGCAGCACACAGGGGTGCAGAGGATCCTCCGGGAAGAATCAGTGCGGCTGCAGCGCCTGGAAGCGCGGATGCTGGCGCAGGGAATCGAGGTCGGGATCGTGGGCCACCCACTCCCAGTGGCCGAAGCCGTTCTTCACCGCCTGCTCGAGGCAGTCGATCGCCGAGTCGGCGAGGCCGAGCAGGGCGTAGACGCAGGCTACGTTGTAGAGGACGGCGGAATCGTCCGGGTCCATGGCGACGGCGCGCTTCGCCCATTCGCGGGCCTTCGTTTTCTCGCCGGTGGCCGAGAGCGCCACGGCGCCGAGGTACAGCGCCCGGGCGTCGTCGGGGTCGAGCTTCACGCAGCGCTCGGCGAGCTCCAGGGCCTGGCGCTGGGCCTTGCTCGAGTCCTCGGGCCGGCCGAGCCCGGCGTAGGTCGAGGCGAGCATGGCGAGCGTCTGGTAGTCGTCGGGACGCAGCGCGCCCGCCTGGGCGAAATGTTCGGCGGCCTCTTGGAGCCGGCCTTGAGCGCGACAGTTGCGGGCGCAGTAGTACTCGGCCTCGTAGGACCGGGGGTCGAGGCGCAGCGCCGCCGCGAATTCCTCGTCGGCCTCGGGGTAACGCTTGGCGAGCGACAGCGCGAACCCGCGCGCGGTCCGGGTCTCGGCCAGGTCCGGGTCGAGGGCGACGGCGCGCGTGCTCGCCTCGTCGGCGCGGCGCAGCGTCTCGGAGCTCGCATCCCAGTAGGTCGACAGCAGCGAGTGGCACAGCGCGAGCCCGGCGTGGGCGCGGGCGAACCCGGCGTCGAGCCCGACCGCCTCCGCGTACAGGTCGCGGGCGGCTTCCTGGGTGCGCCGCAGCAGCCGCTGGCCGGTGTGCCGCGCCTTGAGGAACGCCTCGTACGCGCGGGCGTTCCCAGTCGGTGCGCGGTCGAGCAGGCGTCGCTCGGCGTCGGTGACGGGCGCCGCCAGCCCGGCGACGGTGTGCCGCAGCACGTCCTGCCGGATCTCTACGAGCTCGTCGAACGGCCGGTCGTAACGCTCCGCCCACAAGCTCGTCGCCGCCGCGTCCCGAAGCGCGGCCGACATCTCCACACGAGTCGCCGTCCTGCGCACGCCCCCGTGGAGGACGGTGGCGACCTGCAGCGCGCGCGCGACAGCCGTCGCATCCGGCGCTTCGGTCCAGGCGGCCCGTGCGGACGACCACGGCGTCACCGCTACCGCGGCCACCTGTCGCAAAGTGGCACAGAGATCCTCGGCGAATCCCTCGCCGAGGTACGTCTTCTCGGGCTCACCGCTCAGGTTGGCGAACGGGGCGACGGCGAGCGTAGCGGCGGCGCTCATCGCCGGAGAACATAGACGGGCGCGCCCCGCCTCGCGAGTCGTGGTGCCTTGCGTTTTTCCCCGGGCGCGCTCGATTACACAGTCTCCGAATCCTCGAGGTCGGCGATGGACAGGCGGGAAGCGCTGCGCGTCCTCGGCGCCGCTACGGCGGTGCCCCTCGTCTCGCGGGACCTGTTGGCCCTCGGCCGCGACGCGCACGCGCGCTGGCGGGCCCGGCCCGGGTTCCGCGTGCTGGACGCCGATCAGCAGGCGCTCGTCACGACCCTTACCGACCTGATCATTCCCGAGACCGACACGCCCGGCGCCAGAGCGGCGCGCGTGGACCAGTTCGTCGACGTGATGCTCGCCGACTGGTACGATCCGGATGATCGCCAGCGCTTTCTGGACGGCCTGGCCGATGTCGACGCCCGCAGCACCGCGGCGACCGGCAAGCCGTTCACGGACGCCACCCCCGCCCAGCAGACCGCGTTGCTCACGACCTTGGACGACGAGCTCGCCCGCCTGCGCGAGGCGCATCAGAGCACGTCGAAGAGCTTCTTCCGGATGCTCAAGTGGCTGACGCTCGTGGGCTACTACACGTCGCAGATCGGCTTCGAGCAGGAGTTACACGAACGCATCATCCCCGGGATGTTCGATCCCTGCCGCCTGCAGGACGCGGCGGCGCGCGGCGGGGAGGACTGACCCATGGCGAAGACCTACGACGCGATCGTGGTCGGCTCGGGGATCAGCGGCGGCTGGGCGGCCAAGGAGCTGTGCGAAGCCGGACTCGAGACGCTGGTGCTCGAGGCGGGGCGGCCGGTGAACCCGGACACCGACTCCGTCGAGCACGTCCCCGTCTGGCAGATGAAGTTCCGCGGCAATCGCGACCGCAAGGCCATGCTCATGCGCCAGCCGGTGCAGCGCAACTGCTATGCCTGCGACGAGCTGGCGAGCAAGTTCTTCGTGGACGACCTCGATAACCCGTACACCACCGACGAGAGCAAGCCGTTCCTGTGGATCCGCGGCCGCCAGGTGGGCGGACGCTCGATCATGTGGGGCCGCCAGACGTACCGCTGGAGCGATCTCGATTTCGAGGCCAACGCCAAGGACGGCTTCGGCGTCGACTGGCCGATCCGCTACGCCGACATCGCGCCGTGGTACGATCACGTCGAGCGGTTCGTCGGCATCAGTGGCCAGGCGGAGGGCCTCGCCCAGCTCCCCGACGGCCAGTTCCTGCCGCCGATGGGGATGACCTGCGCCGAGACGCACGTGCGCGACGCCGTGGCGAAGTACTGGGGACGCGACCGCGTGGTCACGATCGGCCGGTGCGCCGTCCTCACGCAGTCCCACAACGGCCGCGCGGCGTGCCATTACTGCGGCCCCTGCCACCGCGGCTGCGTCACGCGCTCGTACTTCTCGAGCATCAACGCCACGCTGCCGGCGGCCCAGGCGACCGGCAAGCTCACGCTGCGGCCGTATAGCGTGGTGCACAGCGTCATCTACGACCCCCGGAAGAAGCGCGCCGCCGGGGTGCGCGTGGTGGACGCCCAGACCAAGCATCTGATCGAGTTCCGCGGCCGCATCGTGTTCCTCTGCGCCTCGGCGCTCGAATCCGCCAGGATCCTGCTGCACTCGACGAGCCCGGAGTTCCCGAACGGGCTCGCGAACACCAGCGGCCAGCTCGGCAAGAACCTGATGGACCACTGCATGGGCGGCGGCGCGGACGGCACCATTCCAGGCTACGAAGACCGCACCACGTACGGGAATCGGCCCAACGGCATCTACATGCCGCGCTTCCGCAACGTGAAGGACCGGTCTCCCAACTTCCTGCGCGGGTACGGCTACCAGGGCGGAGCCGGTCGCGAGGGCTGGGGGCGCGGCGTGGACCAGGCGGGGTTCGGCGCGGACTTCAAGCGCCAACTGAAGGGGCTCGGCCGGTGGAACTTCGGCTTCTACGGCTTTGGCGAGTGCCTGCCGCGGCCTGAGAACTACATCGAGCTGGACCCGGGGAAGACCGACGCTTGGGGCATTCCGGCCCTCAAGATCCACTGCGCGTGGAGCGACAACGAGCGCGCCCTGCTCAAGGACATGTCCGTGGCCGCTGCGGAGATGCTCTCCGCTGCCGGCGCGACCGACATACGGCCGTACGTCCAGGACAATGCGCCGGGTCTCACGATCCACGAGATGGGCACCGCGCGCATGGGGCGCGATCCCAAGACGTCGGTCTTGAACGGCAACAACCAGGCGTGGGACGCCCCCAACCTGTTCCTGACCGACGGCGCCTGCATGGCGTCGTCCTCGTGCGTGAATCCGTCCATCACCTACATGGCGTTGACGGCGCGGGCGTGTCACTACGCGGTCGACGCGATGAAACGGAGGGAGCTGTGAGACCGGGAGGCGGGATGCGGGATGCGGGATGCGTGATGGATCGGCGCGATTTCGTGGCTCGCCTGTCCGCGGCTGCGCTCGTCGCAGCGGGTGTTGACCCATCCCGCATCCCGCATCCCCCATCCCGGATCGAGAAGATCGGCCTGGAGCTTTACACCGTCCGCGACCTCATGAAGAACGATGTCGAAGGGACCCTCGCGAAGGTCGCCGCGATCGGGTATCGGGAGGTCGAGTTCGCCGGATACTTCAACCACCCGCCCGCCGAGATCCGCGCCATGATCGACCGTCACGGGCTCACCGCGCCCGCGGGGCACGTGGCGTTCGAGGCGATCGCCCAGGGATGGGAGCAGGTCATCGACGCGGCGCACACCGTCGGCAATCGCTACGTCGTGGTGGCGTGGATTCCGGAGCCCCAGCGGCGCGACCTCGACGGCTGGAAGCGGGTGGGAGAGACGCTCACCCGCGCCGGCGAGGCGTGTCACAACGCAGGCCTGACCTTCGCCTTCCACAACCACAGCTACGAATTCGTGCCCCTGGGGGGCCAGCTGCCCTACGATGTGTTACTCACCGCGACCGATCCGGCGCTCGTGAAGCTCGAGATGGACCTGTTCTGGATCACCTTTGGCGGCCAGGACCCGCTCGCCTACTTCGCGAAGTACCCGGGGCGCTTCCCCCTCGTGCACGTCAAGGACATGACGGCCAAGCCCCGGCCCGACATCCCCGCCGACTCGGTGATGCGCGACGTGGGGAAGGGGAGCATCGACTGGAAGCGCATCTTCGCGCGGTCCGAGCAGGCCGGCATCCGGCACTACTTCGTAGAGCACGACTCGCCGGGGGATGCGTTGGCGAGTAGTCGTGCGAGCTACGAGTACTTGAAGCGCCTCGAGTTCTAGTCATCGGTTGTCGGTTCATGGTCTTCGGTAACCGAAAACCGACAACCGTGAACCGAGAACGTTTTTACTCTTCCGGCGCGCCACCGCTCGCCGTGATCTGGCCGGGCTTGATCTTCGCCGCGTCGAACTTCTGCGCCGCGGCGGTGAGCTTGGCGATCGTCTCGTCGAACTCCGCCTTGCCCTTCTTGAAGCGCAGGTAGTTGATCCGTCCCACCACGAAGGCTTTGAGATACGGGCTCTGGAAGCCGTGCGCCTTGAGCGCCGCCACCGCGGCGTTCACGGCCTCGTCCAGCGCCAGCAGCTGCCGCGCGCGCTCACGCCGGATCTCCAACGCCTTGGAGAGCTTCGCCGTCAGAAACTCGTCGATGCGCTTCAGGATCGGCTGATAGGCGCCGCCCGAAAACCTGCCGTTCTGCTGGTAACACAGGCCCAACGTGAGCAGCGCCGGCTCCTCGAACTCGAGGGCGAACTCCTTCTCCGGCCGGTCGTCCAGCTCGACGAGGCCCTGCTCGAGGCGCGTTACCTCCAGCGCGCGCTCCCGCACGTTGTGCGCTTTCTCCGTGTTCAGCGCCAGGATGCGGTGCGCCACCTTCTCTTCCGGCACGACGAGCGCGGTGATCGACTTGGCGCCGAGCAGCCGCAGCGCCCCCAGCCGGTGGTAGCCGTTGGGAGTCCAGTACTTGCCGTCGGCGGCGCGCACGGCGATGACGGGGTCGAGGAATCGGTCCAGCTTGTCGATCGCCTGGGCGAGGCGCTGCACGTGGGTTTCCGACAGGTCGCGCTGGTACGGCGTGGGCTCGACCTTCTCGAGCGGCAGCGCCGCGAGGATCTGCCAGTTCCCGCCCAGCGGGTCGCGGTACACCGCCAGCACCGTCCCGCCGTCGTCGGCGATCGTGTCGGCCACCTTCTGCACGGCGGGCGGCGCCTCGAGCGCGCCGACCTGTTTGGCGGCGAGGCCCCGGGACTCGGCGGCCGCCTTCTTCTTTTTCTTCCGTTTTCTCTCGGCCATGGGGTCGGAAGATACAGCCGTCGGTTCGTTGACGGGGCCGCGGGACCGGTCTACTTTCCGGTGCGCTCGCTCCCCATCGAGGTCGCCCGACGCCGTGCCGCCATATCGACGACACCGCTGGTTGACGCTGCTGCCGCTGGTCCTGGCCGCGTGCGGCGGGCCGTTCCCGCAAAGTGCGCTGCACCCCGAGTCCGACTACGCCCGATCACTCGATGCGCTGTTCCACGGCATTTTCTGGTGGGCGGTGCTGGTCTTCGTCCTGGTGGAGAGCCTGTTGCTCTTCATCCTCCTCCGCTATCGGCAGCGCGCCGGGGCGGCCACCCCCAAGCCGACCCACGGCCACACCGTGCTGGAGATCGCCTGGACCCTGGCGCCGGCGCTGATCCTCGTCTTCATCGCCGTGCCCACGATGCGGACCATCTTCGCCACGCAGCAGCCCCCCGCGTTTAACGCGCTCCGGATCGAGGTGATCGGGCACCAATGGTGGTGGGAGTATCGCTACCCCGCCGCGGGAATCGTCACGGCCAACGAGCTGCACGTGCCGGTCGGCAGGCCGGTCGACCTCGAGATCTCGACGGCGGACGTCATCCACAGCTTCTGGGCGCCCGGCCTCGGCGGCAAGCGCGATCTGATCCCCGGGCACGTGAACCGCATCACGTTCACGGCCGAATCGATCGGCACGTTCACCGGCCAGTGCGCCGAGTTCTGCGGCGAGTCCCACGCCAACATGCGGCTCCGCGTCGCGGTGGAGTCGGACTCGGCCTTCCGGGCCTGGCTCGCGGGCCAGGGCGGGTTGGGGCGGCTTGCTGCCAAGGGGAGCGTCGAGGAGAAAGGCCGGGACGCGTTCCGCCGCTACGGCTGCATCGCCTGCCACACCGTGACGGGGGTCTCGGCGGGAGTGATCGGGCCGAACTTGACGCACGTGGGCAGTCGCACCACGATCGCCGCCGGCGTGCTGCCCAACACGGCCGAGGCTCTGGCGCGCTGGATCGGTGATCCGCCGGGCGTGAAGCCCGGCGCCAGGATGCCCAAGCTGCCCATGGCCCCTGCGGACCTGACGGCGTTGGTCGCCTACCTGCAGAGCCTCAAGTGAGCGCGACTAAGGGATGGCGGAGCTGGCTCACGACGACCGATCACAAGCGGATCGGCCTGTTGTACTTCTGGACGGCATTCGTCTTTTTCCTGATCGGGGGCCTCGAGGCGCTGATCATTCGCGCGCAGCTGGCGCGCCCCGGCAACACCGTCGTGTCCGCCGAGACGTTCAATCAGCTGTTCACGATGCACGGCACGACGATGGTATTCCTCGCGCTCATGCCGTTGTCGGCCGCGTTCTTCAATTACATCGTGCCGCTGCAGATCGGCGCGCGCGACGTCGCGTTCCCGCGCCTCAACGCGTTCAGCTACTGGGTGTTCGTGCTGGGCGGCCTGCTCCTGAACGCCAGCTGGTTGCTCCCCCACCACCCGGCGCCGGACGCCGGCTGGTTCGGCTACGCCAACCTCACCTCGCGCGAGTTCTCCCCCGGTCCCAACATCGATTTCTGGCTGCTGGGGCTGCAGATCCTCGGCGTCGCCTCGCTCGCGGCGGGCTTCAACTTCATCGTGACGATCCTCAACCTCCGGGCGCCGGGGATGAAGATGATGCGCCTCCCGGTGTTCAGCTGGATGACGCTGGTGACGTCGTTCCTCATCATCACCGCGTTCCCGGTGATCACCGTCGCGCTCGTGCTGCTGATGTTCGACCGCTTCTTTGGGACGCATTTCTACCTGACGTCGGCCGGCGGCGACCCCGTGCTGTGGCAGCACCTCTTCTGGATCTTCGGCCACCCCGAGGTCTACATCCTGATCCTGCCGGCGATGGGCATCGTCTCCGAGGTGCTGCCCACCTTCGCGCGCAAGCCCCTGTTCGGCTACACGGTGGTCGTGTATTCCGGCGTGCTGATCGGGTTCATGGGCTGGGGCGTGTGGAGCCACCACATGTTCTCGGTGGGTCTGGGCCCCATCGCCGACTCCGTCTTCTCCGCTACGACGATGCTCATCGCGGTGCCCACCGGCGTGAAGATCTTCAACTGGCTGGCGACGCTGTGGGGCGGCCAGATCCGCGCGACCAGCGCGCTGCACTTCGCCGTGGGCTTCATCGCGCTGTTCACCATCGGGGGCCTGTCGGGCGTCATGCACGCCTCGCCTCCCGCCGATCTGCAGCAGACCGACACCTACTTCGTCGTGGCGCATATCCACTACGTGCTGTTCGGCGGCACCGTGTTCGGATTGTTCGCGGGGATGTACTACTGGTGGCCGAAGATGACCGGCCGCCTGCTGGGCGAGCGGCTCGGCAAGCTGCATTTCTGGCTGATGTTCGTGGGGATGAACCTCGCGTTCTTCCCCATGCACTTCATCGGGCTGCTGGGGATGCCGCGCCGCATTTACACTTACGCGCCTGAGCTCGGCGTCGCCAAGCTGAACCTGGTGTCGACCGTCGGCGCGTTCCTGATCGGCGCTTCGATCTTGGTGTTCCTGATCAACGTCTGGCGGACGCGCAAGCGCGGCAAGGTCGCCGGGAACGATCCGTGGGGCGGCGCGACGCTGGAGTGGACGATTCCGTCGCCGCCGCCGCCGCACAATTTCGACGTCATCCCCACGGTCGCGAGCCGCCTGCCGCGCTGGTCGATGACGCAGCTCACGGCGATCCCCGAAGGCGCGGAGCTCGGGAAGCCCCATGCCCCCGCCGGCTCGTGGTGGCCGCTCGTCGCCGCGTGCGGCCTGCCGGTCCTGGCGCTCGCGCCGCTGACGCACACGCTGTGGGTGGCGTTCCTGGGTGCGGCGATTCTCATCACCGGTATCTACCGCTGGGCCTTCGAGCCCTTTGAGGTCTAGAATGGCTCCCGCCGCCGCCGCCGCGCACCACACCAGCCTGGGGCTCGACAGCCGCAAGATGGCGTTCTGGGCCTTCATCGGCTCGGAGTGCCTGCTGTTCGCGTCGCTGATCTCGACGTACCTGATCTACAAGGGCCGCAGCCTGGTCGGGCCGTACCCCGACATCCTCAACATCCCGTTCACGTCGATCAGCACGTTCGACTTGCTGATGTCGAGCCTCATGATGGTGCTCGCTCTGGCGGCGGTGCAGCGCGGGGATCTCAAGTGGGCGAAAATGTGGCTGTTCCTGACGGCGCTGCTGGGGATGTTCTTCCTGGCGGGGCAGGTCTATGAGTTCACCTCGTTCGTGCACGAGGGGCTGACGCTGCAGCGCAATCTCTTCGGCGCCACGTTCTTCGTGCTCACCGGGACACACGGCGCGCACGTGACCGTCGGCGTGATCTGGCTGCTCACCCTGTGGTCGCGCGCGCTGCGCGGCAAACTCGGCAAGGCGAACGCGCTGACGGTCGAGATCTGCGGCCTGTACTGGCATTTCGTGGACGTGGTGTGGATCGTGATCTTCACGGTCGTGTACCTGATTCAGTGAGCGCGGAGCGCACGATGCGGGAATCGCCAGCGGGGGAGCACGCCCATCCTACGGCCGGGGTGTATCTGCGAGTCGCGGCCGTGCTCGTCATCCTCACCGTCATCGAGGTCGGGGTCTTCTACGTCCCGGCGTTCCACCCCGTCCTCGTCCCCACGCTGCTGATCCTCTCGGCGGTGAAGTTCACGCTGGTGGTGATGTTCTACATGCACCTCAAGATGGACAGCCGTTTCTTCACGTTCCTGTTCGGCGGGCCGCTGCTGCTGGCCATGGTGATGACGATGGGGCTCATGTTCCTGTTCGGGGCGTTCGTGCTGAAGCGATGACCTCCCCCCTCCCGGACGCCTGGCGGCGCTGGGATCTCCACCCGAGCGTTGTCATCGGGCTCGCCGTGCTGGGCGGGCTCTATGTGTTTTTGGGGGGGCTCACGGCCCCGCGCCGCCGGGTCGCGGCGTTCGCCGCCGCGCTCGCGGTGCCGTTCGTCTGTCTCAACGGCCCGCTGCACAACCTCTCCGACGGTTATCTGTTCAGCGCCCATATGGTGCAGCACCTGGTGCTGATGCTGGTCTTCCCGCCGCTGCTGCTGTACGGGACGCCGGCGTCGGTGGTCGAGCCGCTGCTCCGTCCGGCGGGGGTGCGCCGCCTGGCGGCTTGGGCCACGCGGCCGCTCGCGGCGGGGGCGATCTTCACGGCGCCGATCGTGGCCTGGCACTTCCCGGGGGCCTACAACGCCGCGCTCGTCCACCACGACCTCCACATCGTCCAACACCTGGTGTTCCTGGCCACGGCGGTCGTGATGTGGTGGCCCATCCTGGCCCCGCTGCCCGCGATGCGGGCGCCGCATCCCGTGCAGCTCATCTACTTGTTTCTGTTGGGGATTCCCATGTCGGTGGTCGGGGCGTTGATCACCCTCGCCGACGGCGTGCTGTACCCGTTCTACGAGACCGCCCCGCGGGTGTGGGGCCTCTCCCCGCTCGCCGACCAGCAGATCGGCGGGCTCATCATGTGGGTGCCGGGCGGGTTGATCTTCTGGCTGGCGATGACGGTGGTGTGGTTCAGTTGGGCGCGTCGGGAAGGGGAGGACGATAACGCGGAAGTGCGAACGCGGAACGCGGAGCAGCACGGCCGGTGATCGTGCGGCCGTTCCGCGTTCCGAGTTCCACGTTTGCTATTCCCCCTCCTGCGTCTCCCCGAGCGGGTGCTTCTTGAGCTCCTCGCCGATCTTGGGGTGCTCCCGCCACAGGTAGTAGCCCATGCCGAAGGCAGCGATGGCGTTGCCGATCGCCACGCTCCACCACGCCAGCGCCCCGAGCAACGGCTTGGCGAGCAGCGCGACCAGGATATAGAAGCCGAACTCGAAGAAGCAGAACGCCACGACCACGAGGAACAGCGTCGACGGAGCGACCTCGACTTCGGCGGCGAGCGCCGCCGCGATGCAGCCCACGACCACAAAGGCGCTCACGTGGATCATCGTGTAGCCGATGATCCGGGAGTACTCGATGACGACGTGCGTGGCCTGATCCCCGAAGAAGACCGCGCCCCCCAGCATCGCCGGCGTGAAGAACGGGCGGCCGTTCACCGTGTCGACGACGAGGAACCAGATCGCGACGGCCGCGGCGCCGATGCAGCCGGCAATGAAGCCTTCGCGCAGGATCCGGTTGAGTTGCATGGAGATATATTAGCGCGATTCCCGCCACCCGGGAGACCATCATGCTCGTGTTCCGCCGCTCGCCCTTCTACGGTCTTTGCATGGTCGTCGGTGCGTTCCTCATCGGTATCGCTGGGCTCTACCACCCGGTCCTGACGGGCGACGGCGCCGCGCAGCTCGGTACGATCGCGGGCACCGCGGCGTGGCGGACGATCCATTGGGCCCTGGCGTTCGGGTTGCCGTTCCTGTACGCGGGGCTCGTGGGGGTCGCGCTCCGGCATAGCGAGACACCGGCGGGCAACCAGGCGCGGGCCGGCGTAATGATCGCTGGGTTTGGCTTCGCGCTGTGGGCGGTCAACATCCTCTTCATGGTCGGCGCCGGGACCGCACTGGCCCGCGCCTATCAGATCGCCGATCCGGGACTCACGGCGACGCGCGCCGTGTTCCTCTACGACATGGTGCACCCCTTCGGCCTCGCCGCCGAGCGGCTGGCGACGTTCACGTTGGGGCTGGCCCTCTACCTGTACGGGTGGACGGTGATCAACGGCCGCGCCTGGCCCCGGTGGCTCGGGTGGGCAGGGATCGGCGGGGGCGGGGCCTGCATGGTCGTGGCGGTCGTGGTCCCCGAAACCGCCGTCTACCTGTATTACGGACAGGGCCTCGTCGTCGCCTGGTGCGCCGTCGCCGGCGTGCTGATGATTGCCGAGACGCGCCGGGCGTAGGGAGGGGCCAGAACGTCAAACCGAAAGCGCCCTCCGGTTTTCTGGAGGGCGCTTGAGGTTAAAGAGAAGCCCAGTCGTTGCGTCGACGCTCAAGGGGTTACGGCATCAGCAGCCGCACCACTCGCTGCTGCCCCGGCTGGGCCTGGTTCCCGGGCGAGAACACGATCAACGTGGCGATGTCGCCGGAGTGGACGGCCCGCAGCGCCGCGCGGAAATCCTCCCGCGTGCGCACCGGCTGGCTGTTCACCTTGAGGATGATGTCCGGCCCGGCCGGCGAGCCCTGCGGCGCGAGGCGGGCGTACGCCGGTCCGTCGGGCGAGACGTCGGTGACGAGCAGTCCTCCGCCGTTCTGGAGGACGGGACGCAGGCTGGGATCCCGCACGTCCTCCTGCGTCAGCTCCTCCACGGTGATCCCGAGCGTGGCGCTGCGCCGTGAGATCGTGCCGGCGGTACCGCGAGTGCGGCTCCCGGCCGACGAGATCTGCTCGGTGTCCGGGGTGGGAGGCGCGGCAGCCAGCCGCACGGTGAAGTTCTTGCGCACTCCGCCTTCCCGGAGCACGGTCACGGAGACGGTCTCGCCGGGCTTCTTGAAGCCGACGATCTGCTGCAGCTGCGCCCCGTATTCGATCGGCCGGCCGTCCACCTCGGTGATGACGTCGCCCTGCTGAATGCCGGCCTTCTTGGCGGGAGACTCGTCGCTGGAGAAGTCCTGCACCACGACGCCCTTGATGTCCCGCTCGCCGACCGCCTGCGCGTCCTCGGGGCGCGCTTCCTGGATCATGACGCCGATCACCGCCCGCTGCACCCGGCCGCTCGCCACGAGCTGCTGCATCACCGTGCGGGCCAGGTTGATGGGGATCGCGAACCCGTAGCCGGCGGAGTAGCCCGTTTCGCTGGCGATGGCGGCGTTGATGCCGACGACCTCGCCGCGCACGTTCACGAGCGGGCCGCCGGAGTTACCCGGGTTGATGGCGGCGTCGGTCTGGATGAAGTCCTGGATCTGATACCCGCCCGCGTACAGCCCCTGGAGCAGGCGGCCCTTCGCACTGATGATGCCCGCAGTCACCGTGAAGGCGAACGCCTCGCCGAGCGGGTTCCCGATTGCCAGCGCCCACTCCCCGATCTGCGTCGAGTCGGAGTTCCCGAAGGCGACGGTGGGGAGGTCCTGGGCGTCGATCTTGAGTACGGCGATGTCGGTCTGCGGGTCGGTGCCGACCACTTTGGCCTGGAACACACGCTTGTCGAGCAGCCGCACCGTGACCTTGTCGGCCCCTTCGACCACGTGATTGTTGGTCAGCAGGTAGCCATCCGAGGACACGATGAAGCCGGAGCCGGTGCCCTGCTCGACGCGCGGGCGGCCGCGGAACTGCGGGAAGAAATCATCGAAGCCCGGCGGCAGGCGCCGCGTGTCCACGCGCTCCTGGTGCTGGGATTGGATGAACACCACGGCGGGCTTGACGTGCTCGGCCACGGCGACGAACGCCTGGCCCAGGTCGGCCGCCGGCTTGGCCGCGGGAATGAACGGCCGCGTCGCCGGCTGTTGCAACAGCGACGCCTGCGCCGCGTTGCCGTGTCCCCGCACGTCCAGCGCCGAGGCGAACGCCAGCCCCAGCACGAACGCGAATCCCACTAGTGCAATGAACTTGAGCCAATCCCTCGTACGCACCGACACTGCCGTATCTCCGCGAAAAGGGGTGGTTACTTTTTGTTCTTGTCGTCGTCCACGATCTCGTAGTCGGCTTCGACCACGTTCTCCTGCTTGGGCTGTCCCCCGGCGGCCGGCTCGCCGCCCGGGGTCTCGGGCCCGCTCCCGGTGGCGCCGCGCGCCGCCGCGTACATCGACGCCCCCGCGGCCGAATACGCCTGCTGCAGCTCCTCGAGCCCCTTGGCGATGTCGTCGGGGTTGCCGCTGCGCAGCGCCTGCTTGGCGCCCTCGAGCGCCCCGTCCAGCCGCGTCTTCGCGGACGCCTCGAGCTTGTCGGCCCACTCCTTCACGTTCTTCTCGACCTCATACACCA
>Ga0209375_1001445_pt1 | contig 17922 bp, 9 predicted proteins | sample GraSoiAngelo_131_FD_185888 | JGI IMG/M metagenome (GOLD analysis project Ga0209375, IMG submission 185888) | Grasslands soil microbial communities from the Angelo Coastal Reserve, California, USA - 14_0929_02_30cm (SPAdes) (version 2) | ecosystem: Environmental > Terrestrial > Soil > Grasslands ... | reverse complement strand
CACGACCAGCAGGCTGCCGGTGGCGGTCCCCAGGGCGAAGCCGTCCGCGCCGGCACCGAGCGGTGCCGAGTCCACGATGATCGCGCCGAATTGACCACGCAGCTGCCCCACCAGCTGGACCATGGCTGCGGAGCTGAGCAGAGCGGGCCCCGCGTGGCTGCGGGCCCCGCAGCTGATGAAGCTCAAGTTGCGGGTGCTGGTCCCTTGTACCGCCTGCTCCAACGGCACGACGCCCGCCAGGATCTCCGTGAGACCGGGGCGACGGTGGCGGTTGAGAACGTGATGCAGGCGGCCCCGCCGCACGTCGCCGTCGATCAACAGCGTGCGGGACCCGGCGTCGGCGAACGCGAGCGCCAGGTTCGAAGCCACGAACGATTTCCCGTCCGAGCGGCCCGGGCTGGTGACGGTGACGATCACCGGTCCAGCACCGCCGTGCCGGTGTGCCACGCTCAAGCGCACCCCCCGCAGCGCTTCGATGACCTGGCCCGCACTCTCCTCGCGCTTGCCGTTGTGCCAGTCCACGTGCGGGACCGCGCCGAGGATCGCGAGCCCCATGCGTTGCGTGACGTGGTCGGGGTGATGCACGTGACGGTCGGCGTGGTCGAGCAGCACCGCCCCACCCACGCCCAGCCCGAGACCGCCGATCATCGCCAGGGCGATCAGGATCGGCCCGAGACTGCCGGCGGGCACCTGCGGCACCGCGGCGCGGTCCAACACGCGGACGTCGGAGAGGCTCGAGACCTCGGCCAGCCGGGCCTCCTCGTAGCGCTGCTGCAGGTTGACTGCCGCCTGCTCCGCCAGGGTCACGTCGCGCTGCAGGCGCGTCTCCTCCACCGCGAGGGGCGGAACCTTCCGCAGATCCGCCGATCCGGCGTCCACCCGCTCGCCCAGCTGCTGCTCCCGCACCCGCAGCTCGCCCGCCAGCGCCCCCGCGAGCGCGGGAATCGTTTGCCGCTCGAGCGCCCCCACCTCCGCCGCCAGGCGCCGCACCGACGGGTCGGCGTCGGTGTAGTGGGCGCGCAGGGTGCGCAGGTCCGCCTGCTTGGTCGTCAGGTCGCGGAGGGCCTGCGCCAGCTCCGTGGAGCGCTGCACCGAACCGACCATCCCGAGCGCGTCCAGCGCGAGCCCCGACTCCGGTAGCTGCGTCAGCAAGCGCTCGATGGTCTCGCGGTCGCGCCGCGCCTCCTCGCGACTCACCTTCACGTCGAGCAGTCCCGCGAACATGGGATCTTTCTGGTACTGCATGTTGGGGGTGACCGACGCGCCGCCCTGGGAGTACACGGTCACCGCCCGAACCCGGAAGATGCGCAGGGAGTCCTCGGCCTGACCGAGGCGCACCTGCGCTTGGGCCAGCTGCGCGCCGAGAATCCGCGTCAGCTCCGTGAGCTTCTCCCGCTTCAGCGAGGCGGCGACGTCCACGAACCGGTTCGCCACGGCGTTGACGATGGCGCTCACGAGCGCGGGATTGGGCCCGCCGAGCTCCATGCGCAGGAAGTTGCCGTCCAGGTCGGCGCTGACCTTGAGCTGCTTGGCGAGCTTGCCGGTGGCTTCGTAGGGTGCCGTGACGACGAACTCCACGCGGCGATCCGCCGTCAACGCGCTGGCGGGGGGCACCCAGGCGAATCCGATATCGGCGCCGACCGAGTCCCCCACCGCTCCCTCTTGCACAACGCCCTCGCGCCCGCGCGCCGTCAGCGTGAACCGCTTGGCCTCAAAGTCCACCTCGAGCCGGTACATGCCGGGCAGCACCGGGTCCTTGATGCCGAAGCCGTGTAACACATCGGAATCGGCGGGCTCGACCGGGGCGACGTAGAGGTGCAGTCCGCGCACCACGTCGTCGAGCACCGCGTACGACTGCAGCAGGTCTATCCAGCCCGACGAAATGGGCAACTGGCCCGACCAGATGGGGCCTTCATCCTTCGCCGGTCGGATGGGCACCTGCACCCACACCGTGGCGCGTGCAACGTAGGTCGGCTTCATGATCAGGGCACCGAGCACCCCGAGCCCGGTGCAGGCTACGGTGATGCCGAGCACCACCCACTTGAAGCGCAATGCGGCGGCGAGATAGTGCTGCCACTCGCTCGCCGGGCGGTCCGCGGGAGGAGGGCTCCAGGGGCCGACGGCTCCCGCGGCCGGGCTCCGGACGATGTCGTTCGGCTCGAGCGACAGGGGTTCGGTCGACAGATCGGTGCGCATATCCTTCCGCGGGACTCCCTTTCACTAACGGTGGGCGGCGTTTAACCCCAGTCAGCACCGCAAGCTCGGTACCAGGGCGTTGCGCCGCTCACCCGACGCAACTCCTTCCAGCCCAAAACGATCGCACCCGGCAGCGGCGTTGCGCTGGCGCACGCGCCGGGATTCTGTAACAGGGTTGCGACAATTTGGTCAGTTCCTGATCGTCACCGTCACCGGCGCACTGGTCGTGGCGTTTCCGGCCGCGTCCCGCGCGGTAGCGGTCAGCGTGTGGGACCCGGCCGGCACGGGCCCCGAGTTCCAGACGAGCTGGTATTTCGTGAAGCGATCCTTTCTCACGAGCGTCGGCGCAGTCACTTCCGGTCCAATCGGCTGTCCGTCCAAGCGGAACTGCACGCCCACCACCCCGCGGTCGTCCACCGCCGTCGCGACCAGCGCGACCGTGCCGCTGAAAACGGTGCCGCCCGTGACGCCCGGCTGGAACAGGGAGACGATGGGCGGGGCGACGTCGGGCAGCAAATCGGGATGACGCGCTTTCCACAGCGCGACCACACTGTCCCAGATCTCCAGCCCGCGCGCGCCGGTCTCGACGGTGAAGCAGCTCGGCAAGGGCTCCGGGAAGGGACCGCTCCCCTCCCAGATCATGACGTTGTTCGCACACGGCCCCAGTCGCCCGGGCGGCGGCGCCATGTACATATCCGCGTGGTTCGAAGACACGGACGAGTCGTCCGAGAAAAACACGTTGTTGGAGAGACTCAGCTTGGGGCCTCGCGTCGCACTCCACTTCCAGAACGCCTCGTGGCGGGGAGCCGCTTCGCGCACCTCGAAGATCCCGTCCATCACCTGGAGCCGCAGCAACGAATTGCGGATCGTCACCACGTTGTTCCGGCCATCGGGAACGATTTGACCCCGGTCTTCGAGCGAGCTCATGACGTCGTAGCAGCCATCGAAAAACGACGAGTCGATGAGGCCGCTGTTGTACCAGTCGTTCTCGATGCAGTCGTCCCGCCCATAGACGACGTGCACGTTCCGGATCGTCCACCCGGTATCGCCGCCGGCGTCCATGCTGACGCCTTTCCCGTAGGCAAACGACGTGAAGTTCTCCACGGTGATACCGGGTGCGTCGGCACGATTGGTGACACCGGCTACCATGCCGTACGTCTCGTGGATCGTGTTCCAGGACGCCGCAGGGGGAAACGCCCCCAACGCTTCCCCACCGCTCCAGCAGATGCCCGCTCCGCCGGCGAGATGCACGACGATATGGCTCGTCACGGGAAGGACGAATTGCGCCGTCGTCGCATCGTGCCCGGTGCCGGCGGCCAGATGCTCTCGGTCATAGGGAGCCCGTTGCACCCCGCGCAGCACCACGGAAGCACCGGGCCGACACGAGCCGGCGCCCGGAGGCGGAAGGGGAAAGAGAGGCGCGCCGGGCGTGATCGCGATAGCTATCAGCGCGGCGAGCACGACCGACGATGTCCAGACTGCGGTGATTGGCGTCGTCATGATGCTCGATTGCAGCGCAAGGCTGGGACCGCTGGCCCGGCGCTGGCCTGTGAGCCCACACCGTCGCACAACGCCAGCGTTGTTGTAACTCGACCGCGTCACCCGTCCGCGCCGTATTTCCGCTTCTGCCGCCGTAAGCCCTTCAGCCACAATGAGTCTGCTCGTCAACGGTCCAGCGCACAAGACCTGCTTGTTGCAAAATCGCCAACTCCGCTAACTGGACGCATGACCACACGACCTCATTCGACTACGTCCGTTCCCGACGCCGCGCTGCGGGCACCCATCGTCCCACGGCGTGACTTCTTGCCGTTTTCTCCTCCGCTCATCGGCGAAGAGGAAATCAGCGAGGTCGTGGACACGCTCCGGTCCGACTGGATTACGACGGGGCCCAAGACCAAGCGGTTCGAGAAGGAGTTCGCCGCCTACCTCGACGCGCCGGGAGCGCTGGCGCTCAACTCCTGCACGGCGGGGCTGCACACGGCGCTCGCCACCCTCGGGATCGGTCCCGGCGACGAGGTGATCACGACGCCGATGACGTTCGCGGCTTCGGTCAACGTCATCGAGCACGTCGGCGCGCGACCGATCCTCGTGGACGTGGAGCCGGACACGCTGAACATCGATCCGGCCCTCGTGGCCGCCGCGATCACGCCCCGAACCCGGGCCGTGCTGCCCGTGCATTTTGCCGGCCACCCGGCCGACCTCGACCCGATCGCCGAGCTCGCGACCACGCACCGGCTCGCGGTCATCGAGGACGCGGCCCACGCCCTGCCCGCCCGTTACCGCAACCGCCCCATCGGCGCCGGCGGCAACCCGGCGGCCTTCAGCTTCTATGCGACCAAGAACCTGACCACCGCCGAAGGCGGCATGCTGACCGGCGACGCCGAGTTCCTGGATCGTGCGCGGGTCGTGAGCCTGCACGGCATGAGCCGGGACGCCTGGAAGCGCTACGAGCGGGGCGGAAACTGGTTCTACGAGGTCGTGGTACCGGGGTTCAAGTACAACATGACGGACATCCAGGCCGCCCTCGGCCTGTGGCAGCTGCGCAAGCTCGCCGGTTTCCAGGAGCGGCGCCGCGCGGTGGTGCGGATGTACGACGAGGCATTCGGGCAGAACGATGCGCTGCAGCTTCCCGCGCGGCGCCCCGAGGTCGAGCACGCCTGGCACCTGTACGTCTTGCGGTTGCAGCCGGGCGCGCTGCGCATCCAACGCGACGAGTTCATCGAGGAGTTGCGTCAACGCAACATCGGGAGCTCGGTGCACTTCATCCCGATCCACGTGCACCCCTATTACCGCGACAAGTACCACTTCCAGCCCGACAGCTTCCCGGTGGCGTACGGCAACTATCAGCGCATGCTCAGCCTGCCCCTGAATCCCCGGCTCGCCGACGACGACGTGCACGACGTGATCGACGCCGTGCTGGATATCGTGCGTTTGCACTGTCGCTAGAGGGGGGGGCGCGCACTATGGCTCGCTCCGTACTGGTCATCGCAGCCCACCCCGACGACGAGGTGCTCGGGTGCGGCGGCACCGTCGCCCTGCACGCCCGCGCGGGCGACGAAGTCACGGCCGTGATCGCCTGCGAGGGGGAGTCGCTGCGCTACGGCCCGGGTGGAGTGGGACAATCCGAGCACAGCCGCCGCGCCGCCGAGATGCTGGGCCTGAAGGAGTCCCGCCGGCTGGGCTTTCCAGACCAGCGACTCGACACGCTGACCCTGCTCGATCTCATCGCCCCGCTCGAGCGCGCCGTCCGCGAGGTGCGGCCGGCGGTGGTCTATTGCCAGTTCGGCGGGGACGCGAACCGCGACCACGAGCTCCTGTTCCGGGCCGCGCTCGTGGCCACGCGGCCGCTCGAGCCCTTTCTCGAAGCCGTGTACGCCTTCGACACCGCCAGCAGCACCGAATGGGGCTACCCGCGCAGCTTCGTCCCCGATACCTGGGTGGACATCTCGACGACGCTCGAGCAGAAGCTGTGTGCCATGGCCTGTTACGAGAGCGAGGTTCGGCCTTACCCGCATCCCCGCTCTCTCGAAGCGCTGCGCCACCGCGCGCACGCCTGGGGCAATCAGTGTTGCATGGAGGCGGCAGAAGTTTTCATGACGGTGCGACGCACGCTCCGCACCGATTACACGCCCGGTCGCTGATACACGATTGAGACTAAAGTGTGGCCGTTGTGCGGCAAACGACGCAGCCGATTTTCGAGCTTCGCCGAAAGCGCTCTCGGCAACACGCTGCGGAGTTTTCAGTTACGAAGCATGGTCGGACGCAAGCCGGAAGGCATGAGACCTGATAAGGAGTTTCGGCTGGCATCAGATTCGGCACTATCGCGCAAACCTCAGCCAGAGTTCGGATGACCTCGACCGGGTTCGAGCTGGACCAACTCGCCTACGGCATCTCCTGGCCCGTCCGGGCCCTCGCGGCCGTCGCCCGACTCGTCGACCCCTGGCTCTCGAACCCCGTGGCGCGGCGCGCGGTCAAAGCGAGCGTCGACTTCTGGTGCGCCGCGACCGCGGTCGTGGTCGCGGTGGCGGTGGGTGAAGGGATTGCCACCTTCGGCGTGACCCAGACGGTTGCGCTCACGCTGCTGGTCGGCCTGCTCCTGGTCGTGGCCGACGGGCTGGGCGGCGCGTACCGCACGATCTGGCGCTACACCAGCCTGCCGGACGCGCTCACCGTGAGCCTCTCGAGCGCCGTCGTGTTCGTCGCGCTGCTCGTGCTGCAGCTCCTCGGGCTGCTGAACCTGACTGCCGCTACGACCCTGCTGCTCGTGCTCCTGATGCTGTTCTTCTGCGTCGGCGTGCGCACGCTGCGCCGCTGGTCGGTGGCCGACGCCAAGCGGCGGAAACGTCCGTCGGTCGAGGCTGTGGCGTCCCCGCATCGGGTGCTCATCGTAGGGGCGGGCGAGCACGGCCTCTCGATCGGCCGCGAGCTCGTGAAAGGCGCCGCACCGGGGGTGGAGCTCATCGGATTCCTGGACGACGACCCCGCCAAGATCGGCGCCTCGCTTTACGGCGTGCCGGTCCTCGGACCGGCGCAGGATGCCCTCGCCGTCGCGGAGCAACACGACGTGCGGGAAGTGATCGTCGCGATGCCCTCGGTCAAAGGCGCCGTGGTGCGGGCCCTCGGCCAGCGCCTCGAGAACGCGGGCATCCGCGTCCGGGCCATCGGCGGCATCGACCGCTTCGTGCGGGGGCGCGACGTCCACCGGCCGGGCACCGTCACGCTCGAGGAACTGCTCGACACACCGCTTCCGATGCAGAAGTACCAGGGCACGGGGGACGGGACACGGCGGGTGCTCGTGACCGGCGGAGCGGGCTTCGTCGGATCGCTGCTCACCCGCATGCTGCTGGATCGAGGCTACCATGTCCGCGTGCTCGACCGGTTCGACTACGGCCGGGCCGGCCTCCACGGGCTGCACCATCCCCGGCTCGAGGTGCTCGCCGGCGACGTCTGCAGCAGCCGGGACGTGGGTCGGGCGCTGCGCGACACCCAGGGTGTCATCGCCCTCGCGGCGATCGTGGGAGACCCGGCCTGCAATCTCGATCCCGAGGAGACGGTCAACCTCAACTACACCGCCACCAAGGTGCTCATCGAGGCGTGCAATTTCTACCGAGTGCGCCGCCTCGTGTTCGCGTCGAGCTGCAGCGTCTACGGCGCCAGCAACGGCCACGCGCTCACCGAGCAGTCCAGCCTCAACCCGGTGTCCCTGTACGCCCGGACCCGGGTGCTGAGCGAGAACATCCTGTTCGATCGGGCCCGCGGGGTGGAACCGGTGGTGCTCCGTCTGTCCACGGTGTTCGGCCTGTCCCCCCGCATGCGGTTCGACCTCGTGGTGAACACGCTCACGGTCCGCGCGGTGGTGGACGGCAAGATCGGGATCTTCGGCGGCAACCAGTGGCGTCCTAACGTCCATTGCCGCGATGCCGCGCGCGCCTTCATCGCCGCTCTCGAGGCGCCGGCCGAGCGCGTTGCCGGAGAGATCTTCAACGTGGGCGGCGACGCCCTGAACCACACGATCGCGGCGCTGGGTGACCTGGTGGCGGAGACCGTGGGCGGCGTCGAGGTGGTGCACCAGCAGGACGCGACCGACCCGCGGGACTATCGGGTCAGCTTCGAGAAGATCCGCCGCGTGCTGGCGTTCGAGCCCCAGGTCACGGTGGCCGCCGGGATCCGCGAAGTCGCGGCGGCGGTGCGCAGCGATCCCGCGCTCCGCAAGTACCAGAACCCGGTCTACCACAACGTCCAGGCGCTGAAGCGGAGCTTCGACATGCCGCGGCGCCGCCGGGAGGACTGGACGCTAGCACGCGAGCCGGCCCACGCCTGAGCGGGGCGACTGCCGTGACGGCTGCGCGGACGACGGACTTCCTGGTGGTGGGCGGCGGCATCCTCGGCCTCGCGCTCGCCCTCGAGCTCAAGCGCCGGCAGGAAGACAGCTCGGTCACGCTGCTCGAGAAGGAGCCCGCCTGCGGGCTCCATGCCAGCGGTCGTAACAGCGGCGTCCTCCACGCGGGCTTCTACTACTCGGCCGACACCCTCAAGGCACAGCTGACCCGCGAGGGCAACCGCCAGCTCGCCGCGTACTGCAGCGAGCGCGGCCTGCGCCTCGATCGCTGCGGCAAGCTCATCGTCGCGATGGACGCCGACGACCTTCCCGGCCTGGAGGAGCTGCAGCGCCGTGGCAACGCCAACGGCGTACCGCTCGAGGTCCTGTCCGTGGACGACACTCGGCGCCTCGAGCCGCTGGCGCGGACGTACGAATGGGCGCTGTTCTCGCCCACCACAGCCACCGTCGATCCCGCCGAAGTCGTCGGGTCCCTCGTGAGGGACGCGCGTGCGGCAGGGATCGTGCTCCTCACGGGCGTGGCCTACCAGGGACGCGGGCGGGGAGGGAGCGTGCTCACGTCTGCGGGCACGATCGACGCCGGGTACGTCGTGAACGCGGCCGGGCTGTATGCCGACCGTGTGGCGCGCGACTTCGGGTTTTCGGAGCGCTACCGCATCCTGCCGTTTCGTGGACGTTACCTGGTCGCTCCCCCCGGCGGCTTGAGCGTGCGGACCCACGTGTACCCCGTACCGGCGCTCGCGAACCCGTTTCTCGGCGTGCACGTCACCCGCTGCGTGGACGGCTCCGTGAAGATCGGTCCCACCGCGACGCCCGCGTTCTGGCGCGAGCACTACAGCGGCTGGCGCAACTTCAAGCTCGGGGAGTGTCTCTCCATCGCCGCCCGGGAGCTGGGGATGCTGGTGCGCGACGACTTCGGGTTCCGCCGCCTGGCCCTGGCGGAGCTGCGCGCGTACGGGCGCCGGGCACTGTTGCGCCGCGCGGCGGCGCTCGTCGATGGCGTGCGCCCGGCGCGGTTCCGCCGTTGGGGATCCCCGGGGATTCGCGCCCAGCTGTTCGACGTGCGCGAGCGCCGCCTGGAGATGGATTTCCGCTACGAAGGGGACGATCGCTCGTTCCACGTCCTCAACGCCGTCTCACCCGCGTTCACGTGCGCGCTATCGCTCGCCGAGCATCTCGTGCAGCGGATCGACGAGCGGCTCCACGCGGTGGCCACCGCGCTATGACGACCGCCGCACGCGCGCCGACGCTGACGCAGAAGGCGTCGCTCACGGTCGTCGCCTACGGGCTCGAGTACGGCGCCAAGCTGGCCGTGGGTCTCGTGATCACCCCCATCCTGGTGAGCCGTCTCGGCCAGGCGCTGTACGGCGTGTTCGAAATGCTCGGCCGGCTGACCAGCTATGTCGCGCCGGTGGCCGGCCGCCCGCCGGAGGCGTTGCGCCTCGTGGTGGCGAGCCGGCAGGCGGCGCAAGACCCCGGCGCCGAGCGGCGGGCCGTGGGCGGCGCCGTGGTGGTGTGGCTGTTGTTACTGCCGCTCGCGACCGTGGTGGGCGCGGTGCTCACCTGGTATGCGCCGATGCTGGCGGGCGTCGCGCCCGAGCTGGCAGGGACCGTGCGGCTCGCGTGCGGCGCGCTGCTCGGGGCCGTGCTGCTCGGCGGCTTGCTCGCCGTGCCGGAATCGGTGCTGTTCGGCATGAACCTCGGCTACAAGCGCATGGAGTTGCAGGCGGGGCTGAGCGTCGTGGGTGGTGTCTTGACCGCGGCGGCGGCGTACGCCGGGCTGGGACTCGCCGGGGTCAGTGGGGCGCAGCTCGCGATCGCCGCCATCACCGGCTTGTGCTACTGGGGCATCGCGCGCGCCTACGTCTCCTGGTTCGGGGCCGAGCGCCCCACGCGATCCGACATCCGTGCCCTGTTCGCGATGAGCGGCTGGCTCTCGCTCGGCGACCTGATCGCGAAGCTGCTGCTCGCCAGCGACCTCGTCATTCTCGGTGTCATGCGCTCGCCGTCCCTGGTCACGACCTACGTCCTGACGAGCTACGCCGCGCGCGCGGCCGTGAACCTCCACAGCGCCGCCGTCGCCGCCGCCATGCCGGGACTGGGCGGCCTCATCGGCCGGCGACAGTTCGCCTGGGCCGCGCTGGTGCGCCGCGAGATCCTCGGGCTCACCTGGCTGTTCGTCACGGCCGTGGGCGCAACGATCCTCTTGTGGAACCATTCCTTCGTGGCCCTCTGGGTCGGACCCGGCCAATGGGCCGGCCCCACCGTGGATCTGCTCATCGTGCTCACCGCGGTGCAAACCGCCTTCATACGCACCGACTCGAGCATCATCGACGCCGCCTTGTACCCGTGGAGCCGCGTCCGCGTAGGCGCCGTCGCCGCCGTCCTGACGTTGGGCGGGATGGTCGTGCTGACGCGCTGGTGGGGGCTACCCGGACTGTGCCTCGGCATCCTCGTGGGCCGCGCCGTCCAGACCCTCCTCTACCCGCGGCTGGTGCGCGCCTCCCTGCAGGGGGTCGAGCCCGAGCGGCTCAGGTCGACCGCGCGGCCGCTGGCCGCGATGGCGCTGGTGTTTGCCGCGGCGACGGCGCTCGGCAGCCGCATCGTGGCGCCCGGGTGGGTGGCGTGGGCGGGGGGCGTGGTGCTGAGCCTGGCGCTCGCCGCCGCCATCGCGTTCGTGGCCGGACTGGCGCCCGACGCGCGCCGCGCCGTGATCGCACGGGCGCGCGCGATCGTGGATCGACGCCGGTGACGAAACCCGTGCTGCGCTACCGCGAGACCGCCGGACTCCCCAGGCTGGCGTGGCTGGCCACTACGTCCCGCGAGGCCGGGGACGTGCTCGTCTACCACGGCCCGGCCGTAGAGCGCACGCCGGAATGGATGGTCGAGGGCGTGTGGGACGACGAGTTCCGGCTCGGCGCGTTCCACCGCAGTGCGCACTTCTTCGGCAGCGGGATCCGTGTGGAGGACGGACACGTGCACTTCGTCCCGTCGAGCGCGCTCGTGAACCGGCTGTTGTACTGCATCCACCAAGACCGCGTCCTCGTCTCGAACAGCCTTGCCCTGCTGCTCGCCTACACCGGCGCCACGCTCGACCCGGAGCACGATTATCGCGCGGAGACCTATGCCATCCGGCAGGGCGCCGGCCGTTACCCGCGCGGCTTCCTGGTCGTGCACCCGGAGATCCGCACGTTCTATCAGCTGTACGATGAAAGTCTGGTGCTCGCCGGAGGGGAGCGGACCTTTCAGTCACCGCGGCCCAGGCTCGAGGTCTCCTCCTTCGACGAGTATTGCACGGGAGTGACCGAGGCCCTCCAGCGCCTGCGCGCCAACTACGCGAGCCCGGAGCGGCGGCTCTCGATGACGGCGTTCGCGACCATCTCCTCGGGGTATGACTCGGCCGCCGGCGCCGCGCTCGTGGCCCCGCTGGGGATTGCCACGTGCTACACGAACCGTCGCTCCAACTCCCACATCCCGTGGTGGCTCAGCCCACGCGCGGGCACGGACGACGGGAAGCCCATCGCCGACCTGCTGCGCCTGGGGACGGCCTACCTCGACCCGCGGCACTCCCGCGTCACCGAGGACGAGCTGTACTACCTGGCGCCGGGCTGTGCCCCCACCATGACGGTGCTGCACTCGCTCACCCGCGATCTCGAGCGGCGCGGCGGCGCGGCCGTCCTGTTCACCGGATTTCAGGGGGACGAGGTGTGGGACCTGAATCCCTGGGAGCGCGCCTATCAGGACGCCGGCGTGCTGCGCGGCGACACGACCGCGTTGATGCTGACGGAGATCAGGCTGCAATGCGGCTTCATCAACATCGCGGTGCCGTCCCTGCTCGCCCGCTCGGTACAGCAGATAGCGGCGATGGCGGCCGCGCCCGACATGGCGCCGTGGCGGCTGGGGAACGGATACGATCGCCCGATCCCGCGGCGGATTCTCGAGACCGCGGGCGTGCCCCGCGCGCTGTTCGGCGCCCGCAAGAAGGCGGTGGTCGAGCGGCGTATCTACCCCATCAATCCGGCCCTGCGCCGCCAATTTTTCGCGTATCTGCGGGCCCACTATGGGTGCTCGGCGGGTTTCGTCTACCTGCACGGTGTCGTGAATCAGCTCGTGTACCCGTTCGTCAGGGCCTGGCATCTGATGCGCAAGGTGTTCTTCGGCATCGAGCCGCCACCCACGCCCCGGGCGTACGTGTGGAAGCGCTACGACTTCGCCTCCGTCATGTTCGTGTGGGCCGCCGGGACGTTGAGCGGCCGGCTCGCCGCCGTGCTGCGGGCGAGCGGCGTGACGCAGCACCCGCCCCGAGCGCGCCGGCGGTCGGATCCTAAGACGGCGCAAGCAACGCCCTGGAGCAGCGCCTCGCCGTGATCAAGCGACTGATGGACGTCGTGCTCTCGGGGCTGGCGCTCGTGGTGCTGAGCCCACTGCTCGCGCTCGCGGCGCTCGGCATCTGGCTCTCGGACAAGGGCCAGATTTTCTACCAGGCCCGGTTGGCGGGACGCGACGGGCGCCCGTTCACGATGTACAAGCTGCGGACCATGCGGGCGGATCACGGGACGTTCCGGAGCGTCATCACGGCCGACCATGATCCTCGGGTGTTCCGGTTCGGCGCGTGGCTGCGCCGCGCCAAAGTCGACGAGCTCCCGCAACTCATCAATATCCTGCGGGGCGAGATGTCCATCGTCGGCCCGCGGCCCGAGCACCCGCGCATCGTCGACCAGTATTACGCACCCGAGCATCGCCGGCTGCTGCAGGTCCGCCCCGGCCTGACGAGCCCCGGCACGCTGTACGACTACGCCCACGGGGAAGCGATGGTCGGGCGCGCCGATCCGGAGCGCGCCTATGTCGAGCGCCTGCTGCCGCTGCGGCTGGCGCTCGACCTCGTGTACGTGGGCCGCGCGTCCCTGGCGTACGACCTCGCCCTGATCGGGCGTACCGTGGCGCTCATCGTCGCGGTCGTGTGCGGGCGGCGCCGGTTCGGCGATCCGCCGGAGATGGCCGAGGCGCGCCGGCTCCTGGGCGCCACGGGCGACCCGGTTCCAAGCCGTAACACGGCGACCGCGTAGCTGTAAGGCAGTCGCGACAAGCGGGCGGCGGGTCGCTCGGAGGTCGGCGTGTAACGTCATAGGCCCAAATACCTTCCGGCCGCGCCTTGGCGCGCACGCCGGATGCAGGCGATGGCACCAATGGGGAGCGCGGTGACGCCTTCGCCGCGTAGCTGTTGTAAGCCCACCACATACGCGTCTCGAGGCGGAACGCGACGATTGACGTAACACGCTCTCCTACAATGGCTTAGCGTGAAACGCTGTTGCGTGCACGCCACATGAATGGGTCCATTTGAATGCCAAGCAGCCCCAACCCGCTAGTGCGCAGGCAACATTCATGACCCTGCCCCGTTCGAGGCTGCTCGCGCCGCTGTCGCTGGCCGCCACCCTACTGGCCACTACGACCTGCCACGATAGTCAGGGGCCTCGCTCGCCCACCAAGGGGGGGCGGCCCATCGTGCCCAGCGCTGCCGCAGTGGCGAACGCCGTCACCCTCGTCGGGGCCGGGAACATCGCGCGCTGCGACCGCACCAACGACGAAGCCACGGCGACGCTGTTGGACGGGATCGCCGGGACGGTGTTCGCGCTGGGCGATGCCGCCTACCCCAACGGGACGGCGACCAACTACACCAACTGCTATGATGCCAGCTGGGGCCGCCACAAGGCCCGGACCTATCCGGCGTTGGGCAACCACGACTACGATTCGAGCGCCACGGCCGCGAGCTACTTCAACTACTTCGGCGCCGCCGCCGGCGACCCGACCAAGGGCTACTACAGCTACGACCTGGGTGCCTGGCACATCGTCGTCCTGAACAGCAACACTAGTTTCGTCTCGACTGCGGCGGGCTCGCCCCAGGAGACCTGGCTCAAGGCCGACCTCGCCGCCACCACGAAGCAGTGCGTGCTGGCGATGTGGCACTCTCCGCGCTTCTACTCCACCACGGCGACCTCGTTCGCGCCGTCGGCGTCGGTGAAGCCGTTCTGGGACGACCTCTATGCCGCGCACGCGACGCTGATCATCAACGCGCACATGCGCGACTATGAGCGCTTCGCGCCACAGGCGCCGACCGGCGTGGCCGATGCGGTCACCGGGATCCGTGAGATCATCGTGGGCACGGGGGGCGAGGGGCTCGACGCCGCCAACACGCTGATCACGGCGAACAGCGAGGTACGGATCAGCGGGGTGTACGGGGTGCTGCAGCTCACGCTCGCCGACGGGTCCTACTCCTGGCAGTTCGTTCCCGCCGCGGGCCAGACCGCCAGTGATGCGGGCAGCGGCACCTGCTATGCCGCACCGCCTCCGGCGCCGTTCGTGAACGCCGGCCCGGACCGCACGGCGCATCCCGGAGATACCGTGAATCTCGCGGTCTCGTTCAGCGATCCGGGACCGAACGATGCCCCATGGTCGTACACGATCACGTGGGGCGACGGGTCTCCGGCCGCGACCGGCAGCACGACGACCCAGACCACACCCATCACCGCCTCGCACGTGTACGCGACGCTCGGCACGGACAGTGTGCGCGTCTCGGTCACCAACAGTGCGGGCCGGTCGGGGGCGGATACGCTCGCCGTGGCGATCACCGCATCGACCACGGTCGTGATGGTCGGAGCAGGCGACATCGCGGACTGCACGAAGAATGGCGACTCGCTGACTGCGAACCTGCTGGACACGATTCCGGGGACGGTATTCGTGGCCGGCGACAATGCATATCCGAGCGGCGCAACCGCCGACTTTACGAACTGCTACGACCCCACCTGGGGCCGCCACAAGTCGCGCACCCGGCCGGTGCCGGGCAATCACGAGTACAGCTCGCCGGGCGCCGCCCCGTATTTCGCGTACTTCGGCGCAGCGGCGGGGGACCCGAGCAAGGGATATTACAGCTACGACCTGGGCGATTGGCATGTCGTCGCCCTGAACTCTATGGTTGCGCACTGGGCCGGCTCGCCGCAGGAACAATGGCTGCGCGCCGACCTCGCCGTGAGCACGAAGCGCTGCACGTTCGCCTACTTCCACCACCCGCTCTTCACGTCCGGCATGCTGGCCGATACGTCCGTACGGGCGCTATGGCAGGCGCTGTACGACTTCGGCGCCGAGATCATCGTCAGCGGACACGACCACGACTACGAGCGGTTCGCGCCGCAGACGCCGCGCGGCGTGGCCGACCCACTCACCGGGATCCGAGAGTTCATCGCGGGCACCGGCGGCGCCGGGCTGTTCACCCTGGGTACGCCGCTCCCGAACTCCGAGGTTCGCAACGACGTCACCCTCGGCGTCCTCAAGCTGACGCTGTCCGCCGGAGGATACGCCTGGCGGTTCATCCCCGTCGCGGGGAAGACGTTCACGGATGCAGGGAGCGGAACGTGCCACGATGCTCCGTCGACCATCAATCACCCGCCCACCGCGGCCGTCGGAGGACCGTACGCGGGCGTCGAGGGTAGTGCGGTCGTCCTCGACGGCAGCGGGTCGTCCGACCCCGACGGCGACGCCTTGAGCTACGCCTGGACCTTCGGTGATGGGACCTCCGGCACCGGCGTGAAGCCGACCCATACCTACGCCGACAACGGGAGCTACTCCGTCACACTCACCGTCACGGACGCTCGCGGCGCCCCGAGCCCCGCGGCGACCACCACCGCCACCGTCGCCAATGCCGCGCCCGTCGTCATCGCGAGCGCGCAGGCGGCGACCGCCGCAACGACCTTCACGTTCAGGGCCACCTTCTCGGACGCCGGCGTGAACGACGGCCCGTGGGCCTACACCATCGCCTGGGGTGACAGCTCGCCCGCGACGACGGGGAACGCCACCAGCCCAGCCACGGCGATCACCGCGGCCCACACCTACGCCGCCGCGGGCACCGACACCGTGTTGGTGACGGTAACGGACAAGGATGGGGGGGCTGGGACGGCGAACGCCGCCGTTACGGTCACCGCCACGAATCACGCGCCGACAGCCGCTCCGGGAGGGCCGTACTCCGGCACGGAAGGCGCCGCCGTGAGCATCAGCGGCAGCGGCTCGTCTGATCCGGACGGCGATGCACTGACCTACGCCTGGAGCTTCGGCGACGGTGCCACCGGCACGGGCGTCGCGCCGAGCCACACGTATGCCGACAACGGGAGCTATGTCGTGACGCTGACGGTGACCGATGCGCACGGTGCGGCGAGCGCGCCGGTCACCACCAGCGCCACGATCGCCAACGTCGCGCCCACAGTGAATGCGGGACCGAATCAGAGCGTCACGACGGGCGCGCCCGTCACCCTCAACGCGTCCTTCGCCGATCCGGGCACGAGCGACGCACCCTGGTCCTACACGATCGACTGGGGCGACGGCGGCCTGCAGACCACCGGGACCACCTCAAGCCAGTCGTCTCCCATCCAGGCGACGCACACGTACGGCGCGGCAGGGACGGCCGTGGTGCGGGTGAGCGTGACGGACAAGGACGGCGCGGCGGGCTCCGCCACCACGACCGTCACGATCACGCAGCCGGTGGCGTCGGTGACGCTCGTAGGAGCGGGCAATATCGCGCGTTGCGATCGGACCAACGACGAAGCGACGGCGAACCTGTTGGACGGCATCGCGGGCACCGTGTTCGCGCTGGGCGATGCCGCCTATCCCAACGGGACGCCGGCGAGTTACGCGAACTGCTACGATCTCAGCTGGGGGCGCCACAAGGCGCGCACGTACCCGGCGCTGGGCAATCACGACTACGACTCGAGCAGCACGGCGGTGGGCTACTTCGGCTACTTCGGTGCAGCCGCGGGCGACCCCACCAAGGGCTACTACAGCTACGACCTCGGGGCCTGGCACATCGTCGTGCTGAACAGCAACGCGAGCTTCGTCGCGACGGCGGCCGGCTCGCCGCAGGAGACCTGGCTCAGGGCCGACCTCGCGGCCACCAGCAAGCAGTGTGTGCTCGCGCTGTGGCACAACCCACGGTTCTACTCGACCACGTCGACCTCGTTCTCCCCGACGTCGTCCGTGAAGCCGTTCTGGGACGACCTCTACGCCGCCCACGCCGAGCTGATCATCAACGGGCACATGCGCGATTACGAGCGGTTCGCGCCGCAGACGCCGGCGGGTGCCGCCGACCCCGTTAATGGAATCCGCGAGATCCTCGTCGGGACGGGCGGCGAGGGGCTCGACGCCGCGAACACGTTGATCATCCCGAACAGCGAGGCGCGGATCAGCGGGGTGTACGGGGTGCTGAAGCTCACCTTGTACGACGGCTCCTACGCCTGGCAGTTCGTGCCGGTGGCGGGCCAGACGGCGACGGACTCGGGGAGCGGCTCGTGCCATTGAAGGGACCAGTCCCGTAACGCTATCGCCGCGTAGCTGTCGTAAACCCACCACATACGAGTCTCGATGTGGAACGAGACGCGTTGAGGCAACACGCCATCCTACAACGGCTTAGCGTGAAACGCTGTTGCGTGCACGCCACGTGCATGGGTCCATGTCAATGCCAAGCAGCCCCTTCATGACCCTGCCCCGTTCGAGGCTGCTCGCGCCGCTGTCGCTGGCCGCCACCCTGCTGGCCACTACCACCTGCCACGATAGTCAGGGACCCCGTTCCCCCACCGCTGTGGGGCGGGCCCCGGTGCCGATGATGGCCGCGGCCGTGCCGAACGCCGTTACCCTCGTAGGCACGGGCAACATCGCGCGCTGCGACCGCACCAACGACGAGGCCACGGCCGCCATCCTGGACACGATCGCGGGGACCGTATTCGCGCTCGGCGACGGCGCCTATCCGAACGGCACCCCGACCAACTACCAGAACTGCTACAACGCGAGCTGGGGCCGCCACAAGGCGCGCACGTATCCGGGGACGGGGAACCACGACTACGACTCGA